>Ga0075434_100003624_pt1 | contig 13787 bp, 12 predicted proteins | sample RhiMethybrSRZTD3_FD_75298 | JGI IMG/M metagenome (GOLD analysis project Ga0075434, IMG submission 75298) | Populus rhizosphere microbial communities from Tennessee, USA - Rhizosphere MetaG P. TD hybrid SRZTD3 | ecosystem: Host-associated > Plants > Roots > Rhizosphere > Soil | place: USA... | reverse complement strand
CAACCGTCGTTCAATCAGCGCGCCTTAACGGTGCACGGATCAGGCTTTGACCGAGACGGGCTTGAGCAAAAAGGCCGGCAAATGGCCACCGTCGGGCTCCCGAACTGGCCTATGTGAAATCGGCTTGTGGCTCGGACCTGCTTTTTTTGCCGGGTGCCCATGCTTTCGGCCGCGGCTCGGCCCGCGCGAGCGCTCGGCGTGGGAAGCCTCGTGACCGTTCATGGAGCGACTTTCGCGGATCTCGGCGGGTGGGGAGTCCATCCAGGGGATGCTCTGGCCGATGAGGCGCTCAATCGCGCCGACCGCCTTGCTGTCAATGGGCGCGACGATCGTTATAGCGGTACCGCTGCGGCCGGCGCGACCAGTTCGGCCAATTCGGTGCACGTAGTCGTCGGGATGATGCGGCACGTCGAAATTCAAAACGTGGCTGACTTCAGGAATATCGAGACCGCGAGCGGCGACGTCCGACGCGATCAACAACTCGGCCTCGCCACGACGGAAACGGTCCAGCGCCGCCGTGCGCGCTGCCTGATCCATATCGCCGTGCAGAGCGACGGCGTTGAAGTTGTGCCGCAGCAGCGAGCGATGCAGATTGGCGACCTCGCGCTTGCGATTGCAAAAGATAATCGCGTTCTTGAAGCCGGTCGCAGAACGGATCAGCCGGCGCAGCGTATCGCGCTTCTGATGCGGCTCGCGACCGGTCGAAACCAGCAATTGCGTGATGGTCGCCGCGGTTGTGGCCGGCTTGGCCACCTCAACACGAACGGGATTGTGCAGAAAGTTGTCGGCGATGCGCTGGATCTCGGGCGGCATGGTTGCGGTGAAGAAAAGCGTTTGCCGCGTGAAAGGCACTAGTTTGCCGATGCGCTCGATGTCCGGAATGAAGCCCATGTCGAGCATGCGGTCGGCTTCATCGATAATGAGAAGCTCGCACCCCGACAAAAGCAGCCGCCCGCGCTCGAAATGGTCCAGCAGACGTCCTGGCGTCGCGATCAGGACGTCGACACCGCGGAGCAACTTGGCATCCTGATCGTCGAAAGAAACGCCGCCAATGATCAGCGCGACGTTGAGCTTGTGGTTCTTGCCGTACTTCTCGAAATGCTCCGCGACCTGCGCAGCGAGCTCACGCGTTGGCTCGAGAATGAGCGTCCGCGGCATGCGCGCGCGCGCGCGTCCTTTCTCGAGCATTGTCAGCCTCGGCAGCACGAATGCTGCGGTCTTACCGGTGCCGGTTTGCGCAATGCCGAGCACGTCGCGCCGGGCGAGCACGTGCGGGATAGCCTGGTCCTGAATGGGAGTGGGAGTTTTGTAGCCAGCCGCTTTGATGGCGGCGAGAACTTTGGGGGAAAGGCCCAGATGGGAAAAAGGCATAAAACCTCAGAAACCGCCCAGTTCGCGCCGGACCAGAGAAAGCCAGTTGCTTTGCGCGGAGGACCGCCGAATCTTCATGTCAGACCGGTTGCTCGGAACATAGGGTGCAAAGAGCCAAAGTCAATGCTTTGCATCGCGATAAGTCGTATTAATTCTTAATCTTTCGGCTTCCAGAGCGTCGCGACGGCGGCCGTTTTTACCACTGGCGCGTTCTGCGCGTGCCCCATTGTACAAGGGTTTCCGGTCTTCGTCCCTTTGCCTCCATGGACCTCGAGTCTATAGCGACAACGAACTATTTGCCGAAAGCCAGTCATGCGCACCCAGGTTGGAATTATCGGAGCAGGGCCTGCCGGTCTTATGTTGGCAAGGCTCCTGTATCTGCAGGGCATTGAATCGATCATTATCGAAAATCGCAGCCGCGACTATATCGAAAACAGAATCCGCGCCGGGTTGATCGAGCATTGGGCCGCCGATCTGCTCGCTGATGTAGGCGTAGGTGAGCGCCTGAAGCGGGAGGGCATGGTGCATTGGGGGATCAATATCGGCATCAACGGCGACCTCCATCGCATCGATTTCAAGGCCCTGGTGAACAAGCGCGTCACCATCTACGGCCAACAGGAGGTCGTGAAGGATCTGGTGGCGCGCCGCCTGGCTGACGGAGGGCCATTGCTGTTCGAGGTCGACGACGTCACGGTTCATGACCTGAAGACGCAAAAACCGAAGATCCGCTTCAGGCACGAAGGTCGGCCGCAAGAGATCGACTGCGATTACGTTGCCGGGTGCGACGGATTTCACGGAATTTGCCGGCCAAGCATTCCTGACGGCGTGCTCAGCGTCTTCGAGCGCGAATATCCGTTCGGGTGGCTCGGCATACTTTCTGAATCGCCACCGCCTGACCACGAACTGATATATTCCTACACCGATCGCGGTTTTGCGCTCTATACCATGCGCTCGCCGACGCTGGCGCGGCTCTACCTGCAATGCGATCACGATGAGGAGATCGAAAACTGGCCCGACCAGCGCATCTGGGACGAGCTGCACAAGCGGCTCGGCGGCGCGCGCAAGCTTCAAGAAGGCAAGATGCTGCAAAAGGGCATTACGCCGATGCGCAGCTTTGTTGTCGAGCCGATGCAATACGGACGGCTATTCCTCGCGGGGGATAGCGCGCACATCGTGCCGCCGACCGGAGCGAAAGGCATGAACCTGGCATTTGCCGACGTGGTGATGCTCTCGCGTGCGCTTGAAGATTTCTACAAAAACAAACGAAGCGACCGGCTGGAGAATTATTCGTCGAAGTGCCTGCGACGGGTATGGTACGCGCAGCGGTTTTCATGGTGGATGACCCAGATTATGCACCGCTTTCCGAATGAGTCGGCGTTTGACCGTCGTCGGCAGCTCTCCGATCTCGATTATCTCACGAGCTCGCGCGCGGCCTCGACCCCGCTTGCCGAGCAATATGTCGGCCTGCCGCTCGACTAGTCTTGCAGCACCGAACGAAGCGGGGCGCGCAAGAGGAGGATCGCGACGCCGGAAACGAGCGAGATCAGGGCAAGCATCAGGAAAAAACTGCTCTTATCCATCGTCGACCAGAACGTGCCGAGATAGCCGGCGAGAAATCCGCCGACGAAACTGGTTGCGAGCCATACGCCCATCATCATCGACAACAGTGGCTTTGGTGCGATCTTTGTCACCAGCGATAAGCTCGTCGGCGAAAGGTATAGCTCACCCACCGTGATGGTCACGAAGTACATAAATAACCACAGCCAGCTTGCCTTTCCGCCTCCGGCAATCAAGGCCGCGGCCACCATGACAAGATAGGCAAACCCATTGATCAAGCATCCAATCGCGAGTTTGGTGATCGTTGATGGCTCTCTCGTCCCTTGGCTGCGCCAGAACGCAACGATGATTGGCGTGAAGGCGAAAATCATGAACGGATTGAACGCTTGAAACCAGGTCACCGGGATTTCGCCGCCGATGACGCGACGATCGGTAAATTGATCTGCCCAAAGCGTGATCGTGTTGCCCTGTTGCTCATACGTGGCCCAGAACAGGCTGACCGGCACGAACAGCAAAAGTAGCGCGACGATCGACCGCCATGCATTGGCATCCAGGCCGCCGGGCGGCAGGGCGCGCCGGGCGAACGCATCGTCAGGCAGGTGAGGTGTTGCAATGAGATAGATCGTGAGACCGAGGGTCATGCCGATTCCGGCCGCAGCGAACCCGTAGTGCCAGCCAAGCTCTTCGCCGAGGGTGCCGCAGATCAATGGCGCAAGGAACGCGCCGAGATTGATGCCGACGTAAAAGATCGAAAAGGCCCGGTCCCTGCGCCGATCGCCAGGCGGATAAAGGGAGCCGACCTGGGTCGATATGTTCGGCTTGAAGGCACCATTGCCCAAGATGAGAAATACCAGCGCGATCAAGAAGAGCCGTTCGAACGCCATCATGAAATGGCCAATGGCCATCAGCGTGGCGCCAATGACCACCGTGCGGCGCTGACCCAGCACCCGGTCGGCGAGCAATCCACCGAGGATGGGCGTCAAATAGACCAGCCCTGTGTAGAAACCATAGACTTGCGATGCGAGGGGTTGGGGAGCGAGTGGGCCGAACACGAGTTCCACCGCACTTTGAAAGGACGCAAGGCCAATCACTGCCCCTTCGCGTGGCGAGGCAAACAGATACTTGACCATGTAGAGAACGAGCAGTGCCCGCATTCCGTAGTAGGAGAAGCGTTCCCACATCTCGGTTGCGAACAGGTATGCAAGCGCCCGTGGATGACCGAAAATTTCCTCGCTCGCGCCATGGTTGTATCGACGGAAACCCCGTATTGTCGTCATGGCCGGGTCTTAGGTGACTGCTGGGCGCATCAAACTACGGGAGATCATGGCCAAAGCTTTTTCCCGCCGGCATCGCCAGTGTACGCTTTTGCCATCGCGGCCGGGAAGGGAAGGCGCGCAAACGGGGATAAAAAAACATGACGAGGATTCGCAGCGGCATATTGTGCGCATTGTTAGTGTTTCTCGCATGTGCCGGAGACGCGCGTGCGCAATCTGACTATCCGAACAAGCCGATCCATTTCATTGTCGGCTTCGCGGCCGGTGGCGGCAACGACTTGTTCGCTCGCCTTGTGGTGCAAAAGTTTCAGGAAACTACTGGCGTCACGACCGTGATCGAAAACCGCGTGGGCGCGGGGGGCCGGATCGCCGCCGAATTTGTCGCCCGACAACCGGCCGATGGATACACAGTTCTCGTGGGTGCAACCGGACAAATGTCGATTGCCACCGCGATCTTTCCCTTCCTGGGCTATCATGCAAGCAACAGTTTTATTCCGTTGAACATGATTGCCTCGTTCCCACTCGTGCTCGTCATACCGGCGGACCACTCCGCGAAGGACCTGAAAGAACTTATCGCCTGGGCGAAAGCCAATCCGGAGAAGTCAAACTATGGCACGTCATCGCCCGCCTTCACCATTGCAAGCGAGCTGCTCAAGCTCAAAAGCGGGATGCCTGCCGTGGGAATCCCCTACAAAAGCAGCAATGAATCGAACCTAAGCGTGGTCTCGGGACAGAGCCTTTTCACGATATCAGATGGTCCTCCCGTCATCCCGCTGGTCAAGGCGGGCAAGATCCGTGCCCTTGCGGTCACCGGGTCCGAGCGCTCGGCCGAGCTGCCGGATGTGCCGAGCATGGCCGAAGCCGGATTTCCGGCCGTCAACACCGAGTTATGGAGCGGATTCTTTGTTCCTGCCAGCACGCCGGCTCCGATCGTTGCCAAGCTGACGGCGGAATTCGGCAAGGCGCTTGCCGATCCTGCCGTCCAGGATGGTCTTCGCAAGATGGCCGTCAAGCCGGGAGGCCCGACCGGGGATGCATTCAAGAAGCGTATCGATGAGGATATCCGAAGTTTTGCCGACGTGGTGAAGGCGGCCAACCTGACTTTCAGGTAGGTATCATCGTTTTCTGCGTTCTAAATCTTTCCGCCTCCTGACCTAAATCAATTGCCGCCGCGCCGATGGCTGCTATTCTACTTGCAGGTGGAGTGGCGAAGCGATGCGGTTGTCGGCAGTACTTGCCTTATGTGTGTCCTTCGCAATGCTCAGTAGTGCGAGAGCGGAATCGGTCGAAGACCTATTCAATCAGTTCAGTCTGTTTGGAAACTGGGCGACGAATTGCAACACGCCTCCGACACCTGCTAATCCCCACGTCAGCATCACGATGCCGAGTGCGGGGCTGGTCCTCGAGGACCACAATCTCGGTCCCGACTATACGGTCAACCGCTACAGCGTATTGTCCGCGGAAAAAGTATCGCCAACCAATCTGTCGGTCAGTGTGATTTTTCAGCCGGGCACCGAGGTCGAAGAGCGGCAAAAGCTCGTTTTTGCCGTGCGCGATAAGACGCGCCGCACCATGTTCAATCAGACCGATAGAGGTTCAGTTCGCGTCAGGGACGGCATTGCGTTGGCGCGCGGCAGCAAGACGCCGCTGTTGCGCAAGTGTGACGATGTTGGAGTCACCAGCTCCGGATTAATTGTCGAGTAGCTCCGCGTGCGAATTCCACCTTCTCCTCGATAAATTCGAAGCGTACCTTGGCTTGTGCGGCTGATTGTCTCGAATTTTTGGGGGAGCCCGACATCTATCCCAAATGGGACCCGCGCCCGGCAAACCTGCGGTGTGAGCGTGCCGCGTTCAAACCCCCTTTTTCGCTCTCTTTTTTTCGAGTGTCTGCGCCGGAGCCGATTTACGATTGGGTGGCTGGTTGTGCCAGCTAAGGACATCGTATGCAGCCAATGGCTTGTCGAAACCCTTCAAAGTAAGCTCACCCAGTGTTTTTACCTTCACCGATTGGTCAACAGAAGCCAACACGCGCGCGGGGATCACAATTTGGCCAGTCCCCGCCTCATCGCAAAGCCGCGATGCAAGATTTATGACGCTACCGATTGCCGTGTACTCCCGTCGCTCCTGGAAGCCAATTTGTCCGACGGTCGCAAAGCCGGTGGCGATCCCAATTCCAAATCCAAGTTCGTGGCCCTTGCGTCGCCACTGCGTCCCCAGTGCGTTCACTCGTTCCCGCATGTCCAGCGCCAGCCGGACGGCACGCTCGGTGTGATCAACACATGGAATTGGATCGTTGAACACAATCATGATCCCGTCGCCGAGGAATCGTTCTAGCGTGCCCTCGTAACGGAAGATGAGTTCTCCCAAGTTCTCGTGGTAATCACGCAGGACCGCCATGACCTCTTCGGGTTCGGATGTCTCGGTAAAGTTGGTAAAGCCACGCAAATCGCAGAACAGGACCGTGATCTCTTGTCGATGACTGGCCAACACCGAATCGGGTAAGTCGGAAGACGCTATCATCTGCGCCACCTGCGGCGCCAAAAATCGCTTCAAACGACCGACCCGTTCGATTTCCGTTAATTGTTCTGCCACGCGCTCCTCAAGCAGACGATTCCAACTGGAAAGTTGCTCGGTCTGCTCCTGCAATTTTGTTGCTTGGTGTTGAACCGTATCGTGAAGTTCCTTCACGCGGAGCAGCGATCGAACGCGGGCAGTTAACGCAGCATGTTCAAATGGCTTTGTGAGGTACTCATCGCCACCTGCGTCAAGGCCGTTCACAACGTCACGAATATCGGACTTTGCGGTGACCAAGATAACTGGCACGAAGCGCAGCATTGCGTCTTGCTTTAGTTGCTTCAACACCGCGATTCCGTCGAGCTTCGGCATCATGATATCGAGCAGGACTAGGTCAGGTTCGAGCTCGCGCGCCTTTGTTAGTGCCTGCTCGCCGTCTTCCGCCGTGATGACTTCATAGCCTTGGGCTTCCAGCCGGACACGCAGGATTTCCAGATTAGTCGGCATATCGTCGACGGCAAGAATTCGAGGGGGAGTTCGCACCGGCTCCTCTCAGATCAACGCAGCAAATCGCGCATCATTGCGAGAATTTTTCGCGGGCTAAATGGCTTGGCGATATACCCGTCGCATCCGGCAGCCAGTGTCTTTGCCTCGTCGCCGGACAGGGCATATGAGGTGACCGCGACGATTGGAATGTGCCGCAAGTCCGGATTGGACTTAATTTGGCGCGTAGCTTCATAACCGTCTATGGTCGGAAGTTGGATATCCATGAGGATAAGGTCCGGCCGATGTTCGACCGCCATCGCGACGCCTTTGGCGCCGTCATCCGCTTCAATTAAATCGTATCCAGCGTGGGTGAGCAAATCTCGGAGGATGCGCCGATTGTCCTCGGTGTCCTCAATAATGAGAATGCGTTTCCTCACGCCGGCTCCCTCTGCTGTTGCACGCGTACTGGAACGACGATGTTGAAGGTGGAACCTACACCGAGGGTTGAATCCAAGTCGATACGGCCGCCGTGCATACTGACCAGCTGGCGCGAAATTGATAATCCAAGTCCAGTGCCGCCTTTCTTCCGTGTACTGGTATTATCAATCTGCTGGAACTGCTCAAATATTGTTGCTTGATCTTTAGGTGCGATCCCAGGCCCAGTGTCACAAACCATAATATTGAATTCCCCATTGACCGCCTGGACGCGTACCTCGACCTCGCCGGTATCAGTGAATTTTATGGCGTTGCTCACGAGATTCAGAAGTACCTGAGTAAGACGGCGTTCGTCGCCTCGGCCCATCGGAAGGTCATTAGGTACGCTGGTCTTAACTTCGATCCCCTTGGCTTGTGCAAGCGAACCCGTTGCAGCCACGACTGATTGCACAATCGCCTCGACGGAATAGTCATCTAGCGCCAACGTGAGCTGGCCGGCCTCGATTTTGGATATGTCGAGCACGTCATTGATCAAACCCAAAAGATGCTTTCCATTGGCTTGAATGCGTTCCAAGACGTCTAATCCTTTCTGCGGAATGCTACCGTAAAGCCCATCGGCGAGCAGTTCGGAATAGCCCAGGACAGCGTTCAACGGCGTGCGCAGCTCGTGGCTCATGTTGGCGACGAACTGGGATTTGTGCTCACTCGCAATTGCGAGCTCGCGCCCCTTTTGATCGACTTCACGGAACAGCTGCGCATTCTTCATCGCGAGGACCGACTGATTGGCAAAGGTCTGCATGAGATCGATTGTACTGGCCGGAAAATCTCCGGTCTGGCGGCGCTGCAATACCAAAGCGCCAAGAATGTCATCCTGAGCAAAGAGTGGAACGATTAGGACGGAGTTGAAGCCAGCCGAAAGGACGATTTCCTTAAGCGGAAAATTCGGAGCTTTCGAAAGATCGGGAATAGAGATAGGACCTCGCTGCTTTGCGGAGAGACCCAAGGCGCTTTCGTCGAGTGTGATCCTGGTAGCCCGGACTTTATCCAGAAATGATTGATCAAGCGCATGGGCTTCAGCGAGCTCGAAAATGCCCCGTGATGCGTCATAGCTGTAGATCGCGCCAGCGTCTGCACGAGAAAATTTCACCGCTCGGATGACGATCGTGGCCAATACCGCGTTAATATCGAGAGATGATGCGACGGCGCGCCCGATCTCCTCAAGCGCCTTCAATTCACTATTCGACTGGGCAAGATCGCGTGTGCGGTCCGCGACTTTCTGCTCTAGCCGGCTGTAGGACCCCTGAAGCTGATCGGCCATCCGATTGAAATGGTCGGCCAGTTCCTCGATTTCATCTGCCGTTTTTACGTTAATGCGGTGTCCGAAATCGCTCGCCTCCAGTTGCCGGGCACCAACTTGTAGCGCTCGAATCGGGGTGACCAATTGGCGCGCCAGCAGCGTGCCGGCAAGCACAGCAAGCATGATGGCCAGAGCGAGCAGCCACCCGGTGCGGTAAAGCAGACCATAGACTGGCTGAAGTGCCTTGCTCAAAGGCTGCTCAAAAAAAACGTACCAATTCATCCGCGGGATAGCTGCCGACCCGGTCAAGACCGCATGTCCGTCGGGGTCTTGCCCGAGAGTCATTGGTTCGGCGCGTGGCTTGATCATAGATTTTACCTGAGGAAGATTCGACAAGTCCGCGCCCAAGTGATTGGGACCAATGTCGGAATGAGCGAGCAATCGCCCCTCCGGCCCTAAGACATAAGCGTCGATGTCCGTACCGATCTGCTGTCTTTGATCTATGAAATCTGACAGGAACTTGAGATTGATTTCCGCAACGGTTGAACCTGCATTTCGACCGGAATGCGCCATTGCTATCGCAAGGAACGGATCAAAACCGTCAAAATGAACCGGCGACAACCAAACTGGCTTATCTTGCGTTTCCTTGAACTTGGGATCGTCTGAGTAGTCGACCCCGCTCGCAATGACGAACTGTCCGCGAGTAAGCCTCAATTGCTCCTTCCCAGCGCCATCAAGGTAAATCAGCCTGTCGATTGCGGGCACCTGCTGAAGTAGCTGAGCGTAATCAGATCGACGTTGTTCAACTGTGGTAGAGCTGGCTCGTGTGGCCCAGCTAATCTGTCGTTCGATATCCGATAAGAACTGGTCAATGCGATTGGCCGTGGTGGTCGCCTTTTCCGACTGGGCTTTTGCCAATATCTGCGTGGTTTCGCGGTACATGAACCACGTCTCTAGGCCACCATTGACGATCAGTACAAGTACGACCAGTCCGACGAACGAGACGACGAACTTGCTAAAGATGCCTCTTCGGCGAAACAAGCCCTTATGTGGGGCACTATCCCGTTGAGATAATTTCGTTTCAATTGTCGACATCATCTAGCCCGACGTGGAGGGACATTTAGCGCAGCTCCGTGCGTACGGCGTCGGCTAAATCGGCCTCACTCTGTAGCCATCGTGCAGGGAACCGCCGGCATTGGCCACGATGTCGCTTCACAGAGCCCTTCGCGGATTTCAGCAGCGGCTAGCGATTCAGTCTCGGCCGCAATAACCGTTCCGCTCGGGATTGTAAGCGACAGGCATGGCCCTCCTGTTGCGGCAGTTAACGCCATAACAAAAGACCTCATCACCGATACCAACATCCTGGTCCGTGTTGACAATCGGTAACGCAACTATTGCAGCTCCCGCACTACGCGGAATCCGTTGGCATAATATCGCACATCGAAATCATATCTGAAGCGCGCCATTGACCGCGCATACGTGGGTGCACTGTCGAATGAGCCGCCGCGCAATACCCGCAGCCGACACTGTCCACTGGTCCACGCCGAGCCATCTGTCGGGCCACCAACATAATTGTCGTTCCAGCAATCTTCCACCCACTCCGCCGCATTGCCTGCGGTGTCATAAAGGCCGAACCGATTTGCCTGGAATGTGCCGACCGGCAAAGTCTGTTCAGGTTGGCCCGTATTGCATTCTCGGCAGTTGGCCTGGCGCGAGCCGGCGGCGCCGCCCCACCAAAAGGGGGTGTCGGTTCCGGCGCGGGCGGCATATTCCCATTCAGCTTCCGACGGAAGGCGATAGACCTGTCCCGTCTTCCGAGACATCCAAACCACGAACTCTTTTGCATCAAGCCAACTGACGTTGATGACCGGACGGTCGCCACGTCCCCATCCTCGATCCTGGGGACGAGTTTTGCATCCGCCATCATCCACGCATTTGTCCCATTCATTGAAGGTCACTTCGCGACGACCGACCGCAAAGTTTTTCGCAATGTTCACGCGGTGTACTGGTTTTTCGTACTCCGATGAGGATCCCATTGCGAACGAGCCGGCGGGCACCACCACCATTTCAGGACAGTCGGGACAATCACGGAAAATATCTCCCGGCTTGGATCCCGCCCGAGGGGATTCCTGTGGCGGCGGCGTTGAGACGGCCGCCGAACTTCTTGAAGTCGTCGAGGTACTTGGTGATGGCGGCGAGGGCTGGGGTGGCGGTGATGGGGCCGGTGCGGGCGTCATCGCGACTGATGGCCTGAAGTAGAACTCCTCGACAAGAGACGAAGTCACCCAGGGAACCTGCTCGTTATTGGAGGCGCGAGATACGCCAATGCGGGCGCGCTTGAAAATATCCTCGGCGGTCAAGTCCGGAGAACGGAGCTCCTTGATCAGCTCGCCGACGAAAAGACTGTTTGCACCAGAATTCTCATCAAGCACCTGGCCGGGCGCAGTGGAGTATAAAGCAAGCGTGCCGACTGGCGCATCAACCGGGGCAAGTCCCGCGGCTGATGCTCTGAAGCGGCGTTCGAATGGGTTTCTTCGAGCAGCATCGAGTATGATAATTTTTACTTTTGCGCCTGCGCGGTGCATGTCGGCGAGCACTGCATCGACGCTGATTCCATCGCGGCGAGCGTCGGCTTCGGTCCAAATTTGGGCGTTGACTGGAATCAGATAGGTCTGTCTCCCGACATCAAGGCCGAATCCGCTGAAGTAGAGAAGTGCAACCGTGCCGTTGGTGATCTTGCCGGTAAAGGCCGTGATCGCATTTTGCATATTTTGTTTGTTGAGGTTCTCCTTGAAGTCGACGTCGAAATCAATTCGACGAAATTCATCGGCCAATGTCCGAGCATCCTTGATCGTGTTGGAAAGCGGCGTTCTTGCATCGGGGTAGTTGGCATTTCCGATGACGAGCGCGACGCGTGCGGCGGGCAAGGCAGCCGACGTGAGCGATGAGGAAAGGACCAACAAGCATAGCCAGAACAGAAGCCCTTTGTTCATGCCGCACCTGCTGTTACCATGCAGTGGTCCAATGGCGTCTAAAGTTTGCTGTGATGTAGTCTTCTCAGACGAAACCTTTTCGTCATAGAAGCCAACGGCTCCTTACATTTCGGCTTTATTATTGGAGACTTCTATCGTCTCTCAAGAATCTATCACTTATTTCGGACTAAATAGTTTAGACATATTGATGATTTTGGACAACAGTAGGAACCAAAGCCGCTGCGATCGAGAAAACATGCCGCCGAGAGCCCGAGGGGTCACAGGCAGCGCGATACCACGCCGATCCATTGCAGGCCTCTTGCCGATGGCGAGGTCTATCAAGACGCGCGCACTTCCCAGCAGGGTTGAATTCACCTAAATTATTCGCCATTGGGCACATCGATGGTCTCGTCGAGAGAATGGCGATCGCAAGGAATGCGCGTGCGCGGCAAAGTCGGGAACCGCTGCAGCAAGTCTGGCATTGCAATCTTGGCCGTGCTGTTTGCCGGGGTCATATGCGGTGGGGTTGCGGTTGCCCAGACCAAACGCACCGGCGGTCCTAGCACCTCGCCGGCCGGGGCCGAGGTCTATTTCATCGATCTCAAGGACGGTGCCACCGTCCCCGCGAATCTGAAAATCTATTTCGGACTGCGCAACATGGGCGTTGCCCCCGCAGGATCGGATCGTGAGAACTCAGGGCACCACCATTTGCTGATCGACACCGAATTGCCGCAGCTCGACCAGCCGATTCCGAACGACTTTAACCACTTGCACTTCGGCGCCGGCCAGACCGAGGCGGAGATTACGCTCAAGCCGGGCCAGCATACATTGCAGCTGCTCTTGGGAGACCAGGACCATATTCCGCACACGCCGCCGGTCATGTCGGCCCGCATTCGGGTCAATGTCGCGCTAACCGGAGGGCCGACGGCATCGGCTCCTGGAGCCGCGGTTTATTTTACCGATCTAAAGGATGGAGCCACCATTGAGCCCAAAGTGAACATTCGTTTCGGCTTGAGAAACATGAACGTCGTGCCCGCTAGCTCGGATCGCGCGAATTCAGGCCACCACCATTTGCTGATCGATACCGAACTGCCACCGCTCGACCGGCCGATCCCGAACGACTTCAATCATCTCCACTTCGGCAGCGGCCAGACTGAGGCCACGGTAACTCTGAAGCCCGGGGATCACACGCTGCAACTGCTTCTCGGAGACAAGGATCACATTCCGCACACGCCGCCGGTGCTTTCGCCGCGCATCAAGGTCCGTGTCGTCGACGCCTCGACCCGGACTGCTGCGCCAGCGGACGCCCGGGTTTATTTCGTCGGCCTGCGGAACAAATCCGTGCTTCCGCAGAAGGCGACCATTCACTTTGGTCTTGTCAACATGGGCGTGGCGCCGGCGGGCATCGAAAAGGCCAACACCGGCCACCACCATCTCCTGATCGACGCCAAGCTGCCTCCGCTGGATCAACCGATACCGAATGACTTCAATCATCTGCACTTCGGAGCGGGACAGTCCGAAGCGACAGTTAACCTTCCTTTGGGCAAGCACACGCTTCTACTGCTCCTCGGCGACGCCAACCATATACCGCACAACCCTCCAGTAATGTCCAAGCCGATCGAGGTCACAGTGGTTCCGCAAGAACAAGAAGGCCGAAGCCGAAAAACTAAAGTCCGACGCCACTACAGAGGCCAGAGTCGCACCCGACCTCAATAAACGGTGGCCGGCTATGTCGATCACGCCCTCAATTGCAAGAAGCCAGCCGATCTGCCGGTGCACGCGTCGACAGGGTATGAGTTGTTGATCAATCTCAAAACCGCCAAGGCGCTCGGCCTATCGATGCCCGCCGTGCTGCTCGCCCGCGATGACGATCATTGAATA
>Ga0075434_100003623_pt1 | contig 13791 bp, 8 predicted proteins | sample RhiMethybrSRZTD3_FD_75298 | JGI IMG/M metagenome (GOLD analysis project Ga0075434, IMG submission 75298) | Populus rhizosphere microbial communities from Tennessee, USA - Rhizosphere MetaG P. TD hybrid SRZTD3 | ecosystem: Host-associated > Plants > Roots > Rhizosphere > Soil | place: USA... | reverse complement strand
CCCCGCCGAATGTCACGGCCGTGCTTCACGTCGGTCACGGGCTCAACAACATCATCCAGGATGTGATCATCCGGTTCGAGCGGATGCGAGGCCGGGCGGCCGAATGGCTGCCGGGGACCGACCACGCCGGCATCGCGACGCAGAACGTCATCGAAAAGCAGCTCGCGGAAGAGGGAAAAACGCGTTTCGATCTGGGCCGCGAGGCGTTTGTGGAGCGCGTCTGGCAGTTCGTGCGCGAGACCAAGGATACGATCGTCGAGCAGCTCAAAATCATCGGGTGCTCCTGCGACTGGACCCGCACGCGCTTCACGCTCGACGCCGCGTACTCACGCTCGGTCCGCGAAGTGTTCGTGCGCCTGTGGGACGAGGGCCTGATCTACCGCGGCCATCGGGTCATTCATTGGTGCCCCCACTGCCTCACCGCGCTGTCGGACGAAGAGGCCGAGCACCACGAGACGCAGGGCAATCTCTATCACATCAAGTATCCGCTCGCCGATGGATCCGGCTTCGTGACGGTTGCCACGACGCGACCGGAGACGATGTTCGGCGATATCGGCCTGGTCTTCAATCCCAAAGACAAGCGCCATGCCGGGCTCAAAGGCAAGCAGGTAAAGATTCCGTTGTCCGGCGTTGTGATTCCGATTGCGACTGATGACGCGGTCGAACTGGGGTTCGGCACGGGGCTCCTCAAGGTAACGCCGGCGCATGACGCGAACGACTTCGAGATTGCCCGGAGGGTGTGGCCCAACTCCGACATGCCGCTGATCATGGAGGAGGATGGGCGCATGGGGGAGAGTGGCGGTCAAGAAGCAACGGCGGCGGTCAAGAACAGGGGCGGCGGTCAAGGCGGTCATGACCGCCCCGACCGCCCGACCGCCGTAAGAGTCCCGCCAGAGTTCGTCGGGCTCGATCGGCTCGAGGCGCGCAAAAAGATTATCGAGCGCCTCAAAGCGACCGCCCTGTTGGAGAACGTCGAGCAGCACCAGCATTCGGTGCGGCGCTGCTATCGATGCGATACCGTGGTGGAGCCCAGGCTCAGCGACCAGTGGTTTGTGAAAATGAAGCCGCTCGCGGAGCCCGTCCTGGCGGCCTTCTACGCGGGCAAATACCAGATCGTTCCGGAGCGGTGGCGCGCGACGTACACGAACTGGATGGAGAACATCCGCGACTGGAACATCTCGCGGCAGCTGTGGTGGGGGCACCGCATTCCGGTATTCACCTGCGCGAACGGGCACCAATGGGCCGATCGCGAGGATCCGAAGTCGTGCCCGCAATGCGCCGCTCGGGTCGAACAGGATCCCGACGTGCTCGACACCTGGTTCTCATCCTGGCTCTGGCCGTTTGCGACATTCGGCTGGCCGGAGCAGACACCGGACCTGCAGCGCTTCTATCCCGGCCACACCCTCGTGACGGCACCCGAGATTCTGTTCTTCTGGGTTGCGCGGATGCTGATGGCGGGCCAGCACTTCATGGAGCAGCTGCCGTTCCGAACGGTGTACCTCACGGGCACCGTGCGCGATACGAAGCACCGCAAAATGTCGAAGTCCCTCGGCAACGGCATCGATCCCCGCGAGGTCGTGGACAAGTACGGCGCTGACGCGCTGCGCTGGACGTTGATCGGTGGCGGCTCACTCGGCGCCGACGTCATCGTCGATCCGAATGATCTCGAAACGACGTTTGCCCCCGGGCGCAACTTCGTGAACAAGCTCTGGAACATCGGGCAATTCGTGCTCGGCCAGCTCCCGGCGCAGGTGCCGACGCTCGAGTCGGTGGATCGACGCTCGTTCACGCTGACCGACCGCTGGATTCTGTCGCGCGCGCAGGCCGTGATCCGCGAAGCCTCCGCATCACTCGAGCAATTCCGGCTCGACGAAGCGGCCAAGCGCTGCTTCGAATTCGCGTGGAACGAGCTGGCAGACTGGTACGTGGAGGCGGTGAAGCCGCGCATGAGCGGCACTGGCGCTGCCACGCCCCAGGCCGTGCTCACCTATTGCTTCGATCTCGTGCTGCGGCTCCTGCACCCGGTAGTTCCCTTCATTACTGAGGAGCTGTGGCAGAAGCTGCCGATGCGGAAGCCGGCCGAGCTGCTTGCGACGGCACAGTGGCCCAGCGTGCGGCCCGAACTGGAGGACCCGCGCGCCGACCAGCAGTTCGGCCGGGTCAAGATCGCGATCGAGCAGATTCGCTCGATCCGCGCCGAGTATCGCGTGACGCCCAAGACCAAGCTGCGCGCGACAATCGTGGCGCGCGGCAACGACACGGCTGCCATCTTCGAGGGCGAGCGCGACACGATCGAACGGCTGGCCCAGCTCGAGACTCTGACGTTCGATGGCGCGCCCCAGGGCGCCGGAGCCCACGCGGTCTTCGGAGACGGCAGTGAGGTGGTTGTGGCACTGGAAGGACTGGTGGACCTGAGAATCGAGTGCAAACGGTTGACAGAGGAAAAGGAAAGACTCGAGAAGCAGCTGCAGAGTCTCGCCGCACGACTCACCAACGACAGCTTCGTCTCGCGCGCGCCGCAGGACGTGGTCGCCAAGGAGCGCGAAAAGGAAAAGGCATGGCGCGATCAGCGCGACGTCCTGGCCGGCAAGCTCAAGTCGCTGGGCTGCTCCTAAGCGCGCTCGCGGGCGCGTGCGCCAGCGTCGGCAGCCCGCCCGGCGGGCCGCCGGACAGCCTGCCGCCCCGGATCGTGCACGTCAGTCCGGAATCGGGTTCTGTCGTACCCAAATGGAATGACGACGTCTCGATTCAGTTCGACGAAGTCATCGACGAACAGGCAGGCGGAGGCGGAGGGGCCGCGGCGTCCGGCCTCGACCGCGAAGTCCTGCTGTCACCGGCCAAGGGCGGCGTGAAAGTGGCATGGCACCGCTCGCGCGTGACGGTGAAGCCGCGCGAGGGCTGGAAAAAGCGAGTCTATCGACTCGAGATCCTGCCGGGCTTCATCGACATGCGCCGCAACCGATTTGATTCGACAAGGGTCGTGGTGTTTACCCTCGGGCCGCCGATCGGGAACGCGCGCATCGGCGGCATCGCGCTGAATTGGATCGATCAAAAGATCATCGCGGGCGCGCTGATCGAAGCCGTCCCGCTCCCCGACAGCGCGGGCTACTTGACCCTCGCCGATTCGGGCGGCCAGTTCAACCTCACCAATCTCCAGCCGGGCCGTTACATCGTCTACGCCGCCAACGATGAGAACAACGACCGGCGGCGCGGCCTGCGCGAGGCCTATGACTCCACGATCGTGACACTCGACTCGACCATCAACGTCGCGCTGTTCGCATTCCCGCACGACACCAATCCGCCGCGGCCGCGCGCCGCGACGTATGTCGACTCGCTCGACGCGCGCGTCGAATTCAGCCAGGCGCTCGATCCGAAGGCAAGCTTCGACACGAGCGTCGTGCATGTGCTCGAATTGCCGGACTCGACGCCAGTGCCAGCCGAGGCCGTCTTCACGGCGAAGCAGTACGACTCCATGGTGACCGCCGCGCGCCAGAAGGCGGACTCGGCCGCGCGCGATAGTGCCGGTCGCGCGAAGCTCGTGCACGACACCTCGGCCCAGCCCAATATCCATCCGACCGTGCCTCCCGCTGCCGCACCCGCGCCGCCTCGCGGAGCCCGCGCGGCGCGCGGTCGGGTCCAGCAGCCGCGCGTCCAAGTGGATACCGCACTGGTGCGGCAACTGCTGTCGCAGCGCCCGATTCCCTCGGACAAGTTCGTGATCCGACTCGCGCGCCAGCTCAAGCCCGAGACGCGCTACGTGGTCCGCGTGCGCGGCGCGACGAACCTGGTGGGCAAGAAAGGTGATGGGGACATCGGCTTCACCGTGCCCAAGCCGGCGGCTACGGACAGCACACGCAAGAACCAACGTCCACCGTCCCCCACCAAATCTCCACCAACCTCCAGGCCACCGTCATGAGCTCCGATCCGCGACGGACAATCCCGTCCGTGGACGCGCTCCTTTCGGCGCCAAGCGTCACCGCGTTGCTCGCGAAGCATCCGCGCTCGCTCGTCGTGAAGGCGGCGCGTGCAGTGGTGGACGCCGCCCGGAGCAACGCCGGCGCGGCACCGGCCGAGGGTTGGGATGCCGCGGTGCGCGCCGGCGTGGAGCGCTTGGCGTTGCCGTCGCTCGCGCCGGTGATCAACGCGACCGGCGTAGTGCTGCACACGAATCTGGGCCGAGCCCCTCTCGCGCGCGCGGCGCTCGAGGCGATCACGCGTGTGGCATCGGGCTATGCGGCTCTGGAATACGATCTCGGCACCGGCACGCGCGGTTCACGCCACGCGCATTGCCGCGACTTGCTCGTCGAGCTGAGCGGGGCTGAAGACGCCATGGTCGTCAACAATGCGGCGGGCGCTCTGCTTCTGGCGCTCAGCGCCACGGCGGGGTCGCGCAGCGGCGAAGTCGTCGTATCGCGTGGTGAGCTGGTCGAAATCGGCGGGTCGTTCCGGATCCCCGACATCATGGCGCGCTCGGGTGCCAAGCTCGTCGAGGTGGGCACGACGAATCGCACGCACCCGCACGATTATGAAAGAGCGGTCACTGCGGCGACGAAGGTCTTTCTCAAGGTGCATCGCTCGAATTTTCAGGTGACGGGCTTCACGGCGGACGTCGCGGTCGTAGAGCTGGCCGAGCTGGCGCATCAAAAATCGTTTGCATGTCTGTACGATCTCGGCAGTGGGCTGATGATCAATCTTTCCGAGTGGGGATTGTCCGGTGAGCCGACGGTCCCCGAAGCGGTGGCCGCCGGCGCCGACGTCGTCGTATTCAGCGGCGACAAGCTCCTGGGCGGGCCTCAAGCCGGCATCCTCGTCGGCAAGAAAGAGACGATCGCCGCCTGCCGCGCCGACCCGGTTGCCCGCGCCGTCCGCGCCGACAAGCTCACGCTTGCCGGCCTGGAAGCGACGCTGGCGCTCTACCGAGATCACACGACCGCGCGCCGGGAGATTCCGGTGCTTCGGATGCTCACGGAGGATCTGGCCGTCATCAAAGAACGCGCCGAGCGGCTGGGCGGTCAGTTGATCGAGGGCGATTCAGAAGTGGGCGGCGGCGCGTTTCCGGGCGCGACGCTCAGGACTTGGCTCGCAGGATTTCCCGACGAGTCGCTCGCGGAGCGGCTACGCAGGAACAACCCACCGATCATTGCGCGGGTGGCGGGGAGCCGCGTCCTGTTGGACGCGCGCACAATTCTTCCGGATCAGGTCGAAGCGGTCATCGCCGCCCTGACGGCAGATGGCTGACGGCAGCAGCCGCGCGGTTTTTCTCGATCGCGATGGCACGATCATCGAGGATCCAGGGTTTCTGCACGAACCCGGCAAGCTCCGGCTGCTTCCGGGCGCGGCCGACGCGATCAAGCAGCTCAACGAACACGGCTTTTTGGTCATCACCACCAGCAATCAGTCGGGAATCGCACGCGGGCTCTACACCGTCGCCGATTACAGCGCGGTGCAGCGCCGGCTGACCGAGCTGCTCGAACGCCATGACGCGCATCTCGATGGTTCGTATTACTGCCCGCATCACCCCCGTTTCACCGGGCCGTGCGAATGCCGCAAACCGGGGCTCAAGCAGTTCCAGGATGCCGCCGCGGCGCTCGATATCGATTTCAGCCAGTCGTGGTGGGTCGGCGACCGCTTAAGCGACGTTCAACCCGCCGGCGCCCTGGGCGGCAAGGCCATTCTCGTCGCCACCGGACAGGGCAATCTTCATCAAGGACAAGCGCGTGCGATGGGTGTGATCGTCGTCGCTGACCTGCCGGCGGCGGTCAAAGAGATTGTGCGGCTAAAGTCGGAATAGAATATTAGCGCACCATCAGCCGCCGCCGGCCTTCATGAAGGAGTCCCCATGCGTGGACGCACCCTAAACCTCCTCAGCGCCCTCGTCTTCATTGCCGTTCCTGTCCTCTCTCAGAAGCCAGCCAGTAGGCCCGCTCCGACGGGGGTCGACATCCCGACGGCGAAAAAAGCCGTCGTGACCATTCAGGCGCTCGACGCCAGCGGCCGGCTCATGGCGAGCGGCACCGGCTTCTTCGTGACCGAGGGCTACGTACTGACCGCGCGGCACGTGCTCGAGGACGCGGCGGGCTGCCGCATCGAAATGAGCGACGGGCAGCAGATGCGGTGCTCGGTGGCGGCGTCGGACAGCGTGAAAGACGTGGCGATGCTGACCGTACCCGGCACGCCACCCGTGACGCTGCGCTGGGGTTCGAGCGAAGCGATGAAGGACGGCGATGAGGTCACGGTCATCTCGAATCCGCTCGGCGAGCTGCCCGGAACGGTGTCGCGCGGTATCATCTCCGCCTCGCGCGTCGTCCACGGCACCAAGCTGTTGCAGATCTCGGCGGCGATTTCCCACGGCTCGAGCGGCGCGCCGGTGTTGAACAGCCGCGGCCAGGTGATCGGCATCGTACGCAGCACCATCGAGCAGGGCCAGTCGCTGAACTTCGCGACCGCGACCGACGCGATCCGCAATCTCAACAACGACGCAGGCGCCGTCACCGAGGGTCAGGCGCTGCTCTCGTCTAAGAATGTCATTGCCGCGTCAGCTGCCGGCTCGCGCGTCTCGCCCGGCAGTGCCGTGAGCCTGCCGCAGGTCAGCATCGGCCAGACGATCACGGGCACCCTGTCAGCCGGCGATTCGCTCTATCCCGATACCACCTACTTCAAGATGTACCAGTTCACGACCACGCCCGGGCGCGAGGTCACGATCGATCTGTCGTCCAACGACTTCGATCCTGTGCTCATCATCCGCGGGGAAGGACTCGCGCAGTCGATCGTGAACGACGACGGCGGGCCGGGATGCGCGTCGCGGGTGTCGCAGGCGTTCCTGAGCAGCGGTCCCTATCGCATTCTCGTCAACACGACCTCGTCGCCCATCCGGCAGACCGGCCGCTTCACGCTGTCGCTCAGCGAGGGCTCCAAGCCGGTGCAGGATCGCAGCCAGAACGACTGCACCACCGGGAATCGCACTACCACCACCAGCAGTCAGAACGTCCCGATCATTGCCGTCGGTGAGACGATCAACGGCACGCTGACGTCCAGCGACTCGCTGTACCCGGACAACAGCTACTTCAAGTTCTACCAGTTCACCGCGCCGGCCGGGCGGCCCGTGACGATCGATTTGATGTCGGACGATTTCGATCCAGTCCTGATCGTGCGCGGCTCGGACCTCGATGCCTCCATCATCAACGACGACGGCGGTCCGGGATGCTACTCGCGCATCTCGCGGACTTTCCCGAGCACCGGCCCGTATCGCATCCTGGTGAACACGACCAATTCGCCCGAGCGCCAAACCGGCCGCTTCTCGCTGACGATCACCGACGGCTCCAAGCCGATGCAAGAAGGCAGCGCCGCGGCCGGCGACTGCTCGTCGCGAAGCGCCAGCTCCAGCTCGACCGGCGGGGCGCCGCGCTCGATCGACGTCGGCCAGAGCGAAGAGGGCTCGCTCACCCGCAGCGACGTGCTGCTGAGCAGCGACAGCACGTACGCGCAGGCGTGGACGATTCAGGGTGTGCAAGGCACCACCGTCACGATCGATCTCGAGTCCGACGCCTTCGACGCGTATCTGTTCCTGCGCGGACCCGGCATTTCCGGCGGTCGCGACTTCCAGGACGCCGATGGTGGTGGCAACTGCAATGCGCGGCTGACCGCCACGTTCCCGCAGACGGGCTCGTACGAAATCGTGGTCAACACGGAAGGTCATTATGCGACCGGCGACTTCAACCTCAGCGTGACCAGCGGATCGAAACCGAAGTCCATGCAGCGCTGCAGTCGCAGTCAGTGACCAATCAGCCGGTTCGTGTCGCCGTGCTTGTGTCGGGCGGCGGCACGAACCTGCAAGCCCTCCTCGACACACTCAAAAACTCTTCCGTCGCTCGCATCACCCGAGTAATCTCGAACCGGTCTCAGGCCGGGGCGCTGGAGCGCGCGCGGCGCGCGTCGGTGCCGACGGTCATTCTTCGTGATCCCGGCGACGCCAGCGAGCTGCTGGCGGCATTGGGAGACGCACAGCTCGTCGTGCTGGCGGGGTACCTGAAGCTGGTGCCGAAGGCTGTGGTCTCCCGGTTTCGCGGCCGCATGATCAACATCCACCCGGCCCTGTTACCCGATTTCGGCGGCCCGGGAATGTACGGGCACTACGTGCACGAAGCGGTGCTCGCGAGCGGCGCCAAGGAGTCCGGTGTCACCGTGCACCTTGTGGACGAAGAGTTCGACCGTGGAGAGATTATCGCGCAGGTAAGAGTGCCGGTCAGCCCTGAGGATACGCCCGAACGTCTTGCGGAACGAGTTTTGGAAGCCGAGCATCGACTGCTGCCGCGTGTGGTTCTGGATCTTGCGAGGAGGGTTGGTTGAATCTTCTGCTCCTGATGTTGGTCCTGCAAAACCCTGATAGTCTCACAGTTCGTTTCTCAGCAATGACAGCGGTGACCGGCTACGAACAGGCGATGGGCGACAGCCTCCTCGCTCTGCTCCCGGGCTCGACGCGCGACCGCATCGGCAACGTGACGCTCACCCTCGGCCGTGGCGCGCCGAAGCGGCTCGTCTACTGCACTCTCGACGAAGTCGGCTACGCCGTCGGCAACATCACGGACGACGGATACATCCTGCTGCGGCGCGTCGGCGGCGGCGCGCGCCTGTATCCGTTGTTCGACCAGCAGCTCGAAGGTCACCGCGTGACGCTGTTTGGCCGGAAAGCCGCGGTTCCTGGAGTGGTCGCCGTGCGATCGACGCATCTGACGCGCGGCCGTCCACAACGCGACGAGCCGCCGTTCACGGTCGACAACGCCTACGTGGACGTCGGCGCCACGTCGCGGGACGAAGTACTCGCGCTCGGGATCGAGCTGCTGACACCCGTGGCGCTCACGAAACGTCCACAGCGCTACGGCCCAGGTTTGCTGGCCGCACCCAACGCCGGCCGCCGCGGCGCCTGTGCCGCGCTCGCCGCGGCAGCGTTGTCCAAGCCGCGCGTGCGCGGAACTGTGGTGGTCGCGTTTACGGTGCAGAGTCTCTACGCGGACACGGCGGGCTTGAAAACCGTGGTCAATACGCAGGGGCCATTCACAGAGGCTCGCGTGCTGAGTCTACCTTCCAAGTTTCCCGACACCGCCATCGAGACGGTTGGTCTCAAGGACGTGGATGCGCTGGTGGCGGATGTGGTGAAGTGGATCGGAGGCGGCCAATGAAGCGGACGGTCCTGCTCGCGCTGCTTCTTTCCAACATACCAACCGTCCAACTTTCCGCTCAGGATACCAGTCGCATCTCGGAAGCCCAGAGCGTCCTTTTTCAGCTCGTCGAGAGCTACGGCGTGTCCGGCATGGAAGCGCCCGTGCGTGCGACGGTTCTGCGACTCTTGCCGAGCTGGGCGAAGCCGGAGATCGACAGCGCGGGCAACGTGTGGGTCACAACGGGCCAGGGCGACGGTCCGGTCGTCATCGTCGCCCACCTGGACGAGATCGGCTTCCGCGTGGACACCATCAATGCCGACGGTACCCTCACGATCCGCAATCGCGGCGGCTTCATTTTGTCGCTCTTCGAGGGTCAGCCGGCGCTGATTCACCGCGAGGGCGGCAGCGACATCCCGGGCATCTTTCTGCCGCGCGACACCGGACTCACGCGTCGCACTCCGCCGCCGCTGCGCGTCAGCGTCGGAGCTGCCTCGCGCGCCGGTGCCGAGTCGCTCGGCGTCAAAGTCGGCGAGACGGTGACGATGCCGAAGCAGTACGTGCGACTGGCCGGCACACGCGCCACCGGCCGCTCGTTCGACGATCGCATGGGGTGCGCGGCACTGATTCTGGCGCTGCGCCGGCTCGATCGCAGCAAGCTCAAGCATCCCGTCGTCTTCCTTTTTAGTACGCGCGAAGAGATCGGCCTCGAGGGCGCCGACGCGGCGGCGCACCAGCTCGGCACCACGACCCGGCGCGTGCACGCGATCGACACGTTTGTCTCCGCCGATTCGCCGCTCGAGCTCGACAACTTTGCGGTGGCACCGATCGGCAAGGGCGCCGTCGCGCGCGCGCTCGACAACTCCTCGATCACGCCACCGGCCTATGTCGATTCGCTCGCGGCCATTGCCCGGGCCCGCGGGATTGCGCTCCAGATCGGCACGACGAACGGCGGCAACGACGGCTCAACGTTTACGCAATTCGGTGTCGTGGACGTGCCGATGGGGTGGCCGCTTCGATACTCCCATTCCCCTGCGGAGGTCGTGGACTTGAAGGACTTGGTCAGTCTGGCCGACTTGGTGCGTGCGGTCGCGGAGGACTGGTGAGTCGAGCGCTGATCTCCGTCTCGAACAAGCGTGGAGTTGTGCAGTTCGCCAAGGATCTCGTCGCATTGAAGTGGGAGATCGTCTCCACCGGCGGCACAGCCGAGGCTCTGCAGCGCGAGGGCGTGCCCGTCATTCCGATTGATCACGTCACGGGATTTCCCGAGATGATGGACGGACGGGTCAAAACCCTGCATCCCAAAGTCCATGGCGGACTCTTAGCGAGACGCGATCACGCGGAAGATGTCGCCGCGATGAAGCAGCACGGCATCACGCCGATCGATCTCGTGGCCGTCAATCTCTATCCGTTTCAAGAGACCGTCGCCAAGCCGGAGACCACGTTCGCGCAGGCGATCGAGCAGATCGACATCGGCGGTCCGTCGATGCTCCGCTCGGCCGCGAAGAATCATCAGGCGGTCATCGTCGTGGTCGATCCCGATGATTACTCGATGGTCGTCTCGAATCTGAAGGAGGGTCGGCTGACCCCGGGCGCAAGCCCGGGGAACCAGGAGCTCAGGCAGGCGCTCGCGGCCAAAGTCTTCGCCCACACCGCCGCGTACGACGCCGCGATCCTCGGCTATCTGTCGCGCTCGCAGGAGTCGTTGCCACCGGTGCTGAGTGCGGTGATGCGGCGCCAACAGCCGCTGCGCTACGGCGAGAATCCGCACCAGCGCGCCGCGCTGTACGTGACGGACGAGCCGGGGATCCGGGACATGCGTCAGCTCCACGGCAAGGAGCTGTCGTTCAACAATCTGCTCGACGTCGACGCCGCCGTGATGGCGATCGCGCCCTGGCACAACAAGGACTCGCGCGCGGCCTGCGTCATCATCAAGCACACCACGCCCTGCGGCATCGCGCTGGGCCGCAACGCCGCCGACGCGTACCAGCGCGCGCTGGCGACCGACACGACGTCGGCCTTTGGTTCGGTGATCGCGTTCAACACGGTCGTCGATCGGGCCGCCGCCGAGGCGATGCGAGAGCTGTTCGTGGAGGTCGTGGTGGCGCCGCGCGTGGATGCGGACGCGCTTCAGGTATTTCAAGAAAAGAAAAATCTGCGCGTCGTCGAGCTTCCCCGCCCCGGCGCCGACCCGACGCTCGATTTCAAACGCATCCGGGGCGGCTTTCTGGTGCAGGATCGCTTCCGCTTTGGCGATATTGCGGACGAGTCCAAGTGGCGCATCGCCACGACGCGCCGACCTACCGATGCGCAATGGAACGACTTGCGGTTCGCCTGGGCGGCGGTGGGATCGATCAAGTCCAACGCCATCGTTCTGGTCCGCGAGGAAGCCGCTATCGGCATCGGCGCCGGCCAAATGAGCCGGGTCGACTCGTCGTTTTTGGCCGTTCACAAGGCGAAAAAGCAGGGGCACGATACCAGCGGTACGGTACTAGCCAGCGACGCCTTCTTTCCCTTCCGGGATGGCGTGGACGAAGCGGCTGCGGCCGGTGTTACGGCCATCATTCAACCGGGGGGGTCGGTCCGCGACAACGAGGTCATCGCGGCCGCCGACGAGCACGACCTTGCCATGATCCTGACCGGTATGCGGCAGTTCCGACACTAGATTATTGGGCTTATGACGATGACCTATCCGAATCGAACGACGCCGGCGCGGCCGGATCTCGACTACTCCCTGGCCGCGCAGTCCAGCGCCGTTCATCCGCCGTATCTGATGGCGGCCGGTGTGTTTGTGGGCGCGCTCATTCTCTACGTCGCCACCTTGGCGCCGACGACGCAGTTCTGGGACACGTCGGAATACATCGCCGCCGCATACACGCTCGGCATTCCGCATCCGCCCGGAAATCCGCTGTTCGTCCTGGTCGCGCACGTCTTCGGATTGCTGCCGTTCATGACGGGCTACGCGGCACGCATCAATCTGTTCGCCGCGGTGACGAGCGCCGTGTCCGCGGCGTGCTGGTTCCTGGTCGCAGACCGCTGGCTGCAGTCGTTCGTGCGAGTCCAGTGGGCGCGGCGCGCGGCGGCACTCGCCGGCGCGCTCGTTTCGGCGACGGTGTTCACGGTGTGGAACCAGTCGGTCGTGAACGAGAAGGTCTACACGCTGAGTCTGCTGTCGATCGCGCTCATTCTCTGGCTCATTGTGCGCTGGGACGACCAGCCGGCCGGCGAGGCGCACGATCACTACCTGCTGCTCATCATCTATCTGCTCGCGCTGACCGCGACGAACCACATGATGGGTGTGCTGGTCGGCCCCGTCGTGGGCGTGCTGCTCTATCCGCCGCTACGCCCGGAACGCCCGCGGGCCGACGCCGAGCGCACGATCGAGTGGTCGCAGTTCTTCATTTTCTTCGGCGTGTGGGCCCTGCTCCTGTCGCTCGGGCTCGAGCATTGGGAGTTTATTGCCGCGGCCGGCATCGTGTTTGCCGCTGCGCTGGTGTTCGCGATCATGGCCGGGAACGCCTCGTTCGCCGTCACGGCGCTGCTGGTGACGGTGGTGGGCCTGTCGGTTTACGCCTATCTCCCGATCCGGGCGCATTTCTTCCCGCCCATCAACGAGGGTGAGCCCACGAATTGGCAGGCCTTCTGGGCGGTACTCTCGCGCCAGCAATACGGCAAGCCGTCCATCTTCGACAATCCGACGCAGCCGCCGGGCGCGGGCAACACCGGCCATACGCTGACGTTGTATTGGGCTCAGCTCGCCAACTACGCGCAGTATTTCAAATGGCAATTCGCGCACGACTCGTCCGAGATCGCCCAGCGGCTGCTGGCGATCCTGTTTTTCCTGATCGGCGGCTTGGGCGCTATCCGGCATTGGCTGGCGAACAAACGGACCGCGCTCGCGATGACGATGCTCGTCTTCTTTTTCACGTTTGCGCTCGTGTTCTACCTGAATTTCAAGTACGGCTACTCGCTGCACGGCGAGCAAGGCGTGGCGGCTCATGAGGTGCGCGAGCGCGACTACTTCTTCATGGTATCGTTCGCGCTCTGGGGCATCTGGGTGGCGCTCGGGCTCGCGTGGGCGATGGAAGCACTGGCCGACTGGTTCCGCGAGCGGCAGCCCGAAGAGAGCCGCCGTTTGATGTACGGGTCGCCGGTTCTCGCGCTCGCCCTGATTCCGCTGTTCGGCAATCATCTCACGGCGTCCCGCAAAGGCGAGACGCTGGCCCGTGACTTCGCGGTCGACCTGCTGCAGTCGGTCGAGCCGTACGGCGTGCTGGTGACCGCGGGGGACAACGACACATTCCCGCTGTGGTACGCGCAGGAAGTCGAGCACGTCCGCCAGGACGTGACGATCGTCAATCTCTCACTTGCCAACACGGACTGGTACGTCCGGCAGCTGCAGCGCCGCCCGCTGGCCACGTTCGACAGCGCGAACGCGCCCGCGATTTATCGCGGCCGTTCGTGGCCGAAGCCTGAGGGCAAGCTGATGAGCTTCAGCGACGAGCAGCTGGCGGCACTCGAGCAGTTCTACATCCTCGACCAAAAGCGCGTCGCGCACCTCGGCGGGATCGATGTCGCCCTCGATCCGCAGCAGCTCGGCAAACCCTACGTCGAGCGTGCCGACGTCATCGTGCTG
>Ga0075434_100003621_pt1 | contig 13791 bp, 11 predicted proteins | sample RhiMethybrSRZTD3_FD_75298 | JGI IMG/M metagenome (GOLD analysis project Ga0075434, IMG submission 75298) | Populus rhizosphere microbial communities from Tennessee, USA - Rhizosphere MetaG P. TD hybrid SRZTD3 | ecosystem: Host-associated > Plants > Roots > Rhizosphere > Soil | place: USA... | reverse complement strand
CCACCACCACCTCCTCCTCCGCCGCCGCCGGATCCCGGGCCGACGCCGGTCAGCCAGATTGAGTTGTCGGGGAAGGTCGAATCGGTCAGCGGTTCGTGTCCGGCGGTGACGATTACCCTGAGTGGCCAGACGGTCTCTGCGACGTCGGAGACGATGTTCAAGAAGGTGAAATGCAAGGACGTGAAGGTTGGAACGGATGTGAGGCTCACCGGGTGGCGCATGTCGGATGGCACGGTGCGGATCGACAAAGTGGAGCTGTTGGAGCCGTAATGCGCCGAGTCGGTCGACTGGTGCTCGTGATCCTTGGGTTCGCGGCACCCGCCGCGGCGCAGCAGAGCGTTGGCGACATCGTCAACTTCCTGGTGACGAACCAGTCGGTGCAGACCTCCGACGCGCAGCGCGATCGGGCGGCGGCAGACGCGGCGGGCGATACCATCGTGCGCGCGCTGCTCGTCAACCTGACCTCCTCGCCGCTGGCGTCTTCCTCGAGCGGGTTTCTCTACAAACTCAATCCGCGGCTCGGCACGGTCGAGCGCGCGACGCAGAGTTTCGGCACGTTCTTCGTGGAGCGTGCGCAGACTGCTGGCAAAGGGCGCGCGTCCATCGGGTTGTCCGCCGACAGCGCAACGTTCGATCGGCTCGACGGTCTGCATCTGAAGGACGGGACGCTCGTCACGGTCGCCAACCAGTTTCGCGATGAGGCCGCGCCGTTCGAAACCGAATCGCTCGCGCTCAAGGTGACGAGCCGGACGATGACGCTGCTCGGAACGGTCGGCCTAACGGACCGGTTGGAAATCGGCGCCGCGGTGCCGATCGTCGAGCTCACCATCAACGGGAATCGCAACACCTTGTATCGCGGTCAGGCCATCCTGCAGGCGTCCGGCGAAGGCACCGCGCAGGGCGTCGGCGACGTCGCGATTCGCGGCAAGTACATGCTGTATTCGGGCGGCCCGACCGCGGTAGCGGCCGGCGCGGAAGTGCGGCTGCCGACCGGCGACGAGTCGAATCTGCTGGGAACGGGGACCGCGGCGTTTCGCTTCACTGGAATCGTGTCGTACGAGCCCGGTTCGTTCGGGCTGCACGGCAACGCGGGCATCGTCCGCGGCGGCGTCTCGGACGAGGAGACATTTGCCGGCGCAGGCTCCTACGCCGTCAATCCGCGGGTGACGGTTTCCGGCGAGCTGTTCGTCCGGCGCGTCGCGGAGTTGCGGGAGATCGGGTTCCTGAGACAACCGCACCCGACTATCGCTGGCGTCGATACGATCCGCTTGTCTGCGATCGGAGACTCTGGAACGACGATCGCGAATGCGATGGCGGGAATCAAGTGGAACGTCGGCACGACGCTCGTCATCGGCGGGCACGTGGCGATTCCGTTGCGCAGCCGCGGGCTCACCGCGCCTTTCATTCCCACGGTTGCCCTCGAGTTCGGCTTCTGAGCGAAATCAACGACAGCTGGCCCCGGCTGCGCCGGGCAACCACGGAGGAACGGAGGCAACGGGGGCCGCTTCTAATTCGGAAGATCCGAGGCGGGGCGGACTCGTCCGCCGCGTCGTTCTACCGCGCGCAGCGCGGTTGCCGAGTCGAACGGGTTCGGGCCCGCCCTCCGTTTCTCCGTTTCTCCGTTACCCGTGGTTCGCGCCGCCAGGCGCGTTAGGGAGCGTCGCTGATCTCCCTACCGCATCGTGACATCGACAATGCGCCACTGCCCCTCGGTCTTCCGCAGATCGAAGGCCCATGCGCGGTTGCCCGAGCGCGTGCCGCCGCCGATCTTGGGCGTCCAGTCCGCGGATCCGCGGCAGTCGGCGTGCGCGGTAGGGCCGTTGAGCGTGACGCGGCAGTCGCCTAGCGAGATCCGCTGCATCTGCAGCCCGCCGAACGCGCGCGCCAGGGCGAGCGTATCGAGCGATGGCCACACGCGCTTGGCGGCCGTCACGTCGAGTGATGAGTACGCCGCTTCATACTGCGAAAGCACCCGGCGCACGAGCGGTGTTTCGTCGACCTGCTGAGGTTCGGTCGGCTGCGGCGGAGCAACCGGAGCGGACACATTCGGCGCCGGCACGTTGACGTCCGACGACGCGGGCACAATCGCCGGCGCGGGCGCCGGAGCCGCCGGGATACTGATCTCGACGCCGTCTCTCACGGGCAGTTCCCGAACGGGCTCGGCATGCAGGGGTTCCACCAGTGCGGCCGGCGCTGCGATCTCTTCTCGCCTTGTCAGGCTTGCTGGCGTCGCTGCCGGCGGATATGACGCGGCCGGATCGATTGGAGTGGAATTGATTGCCGGTAGTGGCGCCGCGGGGGGAACTGACGGCGCGTCGACACGACCGCTCGTTGCGGCCGCGAGCGGTGTCGGACTCTCGGGTTGTGGTGCCGTCGCAGCGGTGGCCCCTCCGGACGCGGGAATCGATGACGGCGTCTGCACATCCCACATCGCGAGCACCGCCACGAGCATCAGCGAGGCGGCGACGGCAATCCACGCGCGGAATCGCGGAACCGCACGCATCTCCGGTTCAGGGGACGCCGCGACGACTGGTTCTTCAGCTTCTTCAGGTTCTGCGGCACGTTCTGCGGCAGGTTCTGCGGCGTCCAGCGGCGCGGCGGGCGCCTGCGTCCTGGCGAAGAGCGCCTCGATCTCCGGGTTCGAATCCAGCGTGCGTGCTTCTTCCAGCGCCGCTGCCGCTTCGACGACCAGCCCTTGTTCCAGCGCTGCCTGCGCCCGCGCGAGCAGCCGCGCGGCGCGCCGCTTTCGCATGCGCATCTCGAAGGACTGCCATTGCGCCGCGGAAACCTGCGAGGGTGTCGTGTCGATGACGCCCGACGCCGGATTCGACATGCCGCGGGTTGCTCATGCAATCCGCGTGACCGCCGGTATGGCTCAGGTCGCTGGCTCAGCGGTGAAGTGAGGCGGCGAAACGCTCGATGGACGACCAGTACACGTCGGCTTCGCGCGGAATCGTATCGTTATGGTCGCCTCCTTCTATGGGAAGGAACTGTTTCGGCCCGGTCAATCGCTCGAACAGGTCGCGTCCGGCGGCAAACGGGATCACGCTGTCGCGCGTACCATGGATCACGAGCACCGGCCGCTGCGTCCGGTTCGCGAACTCAGCGGTTGGAAACCGGTAGCTGCCGAATAAGGAAAGAATTACCAGCGCGAGGGAGTCACGGATCGCGGCCCGCACGTTCGAGAATCCCGACTCGAGGATGAGTCCGTCCGGCGCGCGCACCGTCGTCGCGTACGCCGCCATCGTCGCCCCAAGCGATCGGCCCCAGTAGATCGTCGGTACGTTCGCCGCGCCATCCGTCCATGCACGGTTCGCGATGATGCCGACGTCGTGATACAGCCCCAGCTCCGTAGGCCGGCCGGTGCTCAGACCGTAGCCACGATAGTCGAACGCGAAGACCGAGTAACCGTGCCGGACGATGCCGGTCAGGATCGGCGCCCAATCAGAGAGGTTTCCGGCGTTGCCGTGAAAGTAGAGGATGTTCGCGCGCGGGCTCGACGCGCGCAGGATCCACGCCCGCAGGTGGTCGCCCTCGGGGGTGACGACGTCGAGCGGTTCGAAGGGCACGCCGTAGTCGCGCGGCGTTCCGCTCTCGCCGCGAATCGGGTAGAAGGCGATTCGCGGCTCCATCCAGCGCACGAGCAGCGCAACGGCAACGAGGCCGAGCACGATCGTTACCGCTGCGGTCTGCAAGAGTCGCCTCATTCTAGAACCGGCGCTAGAATCCGCTCATGAACTCACGACTGCGTCTCGCTGCCCTGATCGCGTGCTCGCTTCTTGCGATTATGCCTGCTGCCGCCCGGCAGCAGCCTCCGGCGCGGCCTCTGCGGCTCGCGATTGCGGGCCTCGTGCACGGCCACGTGAGCGGCTTCCTCCGCGGCGCGCAGGCGCGCACGGATGTGCAGATCGTCGGCGTCTTCGAGAAGGACGCCGCGTTGCTGAAAAGCTACGGCGATCGCTACAAGCTGCCGGCCGAGGCGCTGTTCACCGATCTCGCGGCGATGATCGATCGCGCGAAGCCTGAGGCCATCGCCTCGTTTACGAATACGCTCGATCATCCTGGGATCGTCGAGGCCGCGGCCGCGCGGCACCTCGACGTGATGATGGAGAAGCCGCTTGCAGTGAGCAACGCCGACGCGCAGCGGATCGTCCGCGCCGCCGCGCGCGGCGGGATCGACGTATTCGTCAATTACGAGACGACGTGGTATTCGAGCCACGGCGCGATCTGGGCCTTGATGAAAGAGAAGGCGGCCGCCGGCGAAATCCGCAAGATGGTGGCGATGGACGGCCACCAGGGCCCGAAGGCGATCAACGTCCAGCCGGAGTTCTTCGATTGGCTATCGGATCCCGTCCGCAACGGCGCCGGCGCGCTGTTCGACTTCGGCTGCTATGGCGCCAACCTCATGACATGGCTCATGGACAACCAGCGCCCGATTGCCGTGACGGCGGTCACGCAGCACTTCCAGCCCGCCGTGTATCCGCGCGTGGACGACGAGGCGACGATCCTCGTGGAGTACCCGAAGGCGCAGGGCATCATTCAGGCGTCGTGGAACTGGCCGGTCAACCGCAAGGACTTCGAAGTCTACGGCGAGCGCGGCCTGGCGATCGCGACCGGCGGCAGCGGACTGCGTGTGCGGATCGGCACCGAGCCGGAGCGCACACTCCCGCCCGATGCGCGCACGCCCGACGAGCGCGACTCGATCGCGCACCTGATTGCGGTCGTCCGGGGGGCGCGGAAGCCCAATGCGCTGTCGTCGCTCGAGAACAACGTGATCGTCACGACGATTCTCGACGCGGCGCGCGAGTCCGCCCGGACGCATCAGCGCGTCGTGCTGCGCTGAACCCTGCTATAATTGCCTGTCCCCAGACAAGCAAGACCGGCGGCGCGGAGGTTTGCATCCGGCATCCTTCAGAGGGGGAGCTGTGTCCGAGAACAGTGACTTGCAGTTCGATCGCGCGCAGTTTGACGGCTCGGGTCCGGAACGCAGTTGCAAGGTGTGCAACGCGCCGCTCATCGGCGCGTACTACGAAGCCAATGGGCACATGGTCTGCGAGCGCTGCTGCTTTCAGCTGCGCGAGGGCGCTCCCGCAGGTTCGCGGCCGGGGCGCGTCGCCCGCGCGGCCGGCGCGGGAGCCGTCGCGGCGCTCGGCGGCGCCGTGCTGTACTGGGCGATTCTCGCGGCGACCGGGTACGAGTTCGGCCTCATTGCGATCGTCGTGGGTTTCGCGGTCGGAAAGGCTGTCCGCTGGGGCTCGCGCGGCCGCGGCGGCTGGGCGTATCAGACGCTCGCGATTGTCCTCACGTACCTCGCGATCGTGAGCGGCTACGTGCCGATGATCGTGAAGGAGATCGCGAAGGACAAACCGGCGGCCGAAACACAGACCGTCCAGCAGGCCGGAGTCGTCCAGGTCGCCGATTCCTCGAAATCCAGTGCGCCTGCCGCCGAATCCGCGCCGGGGCTCGGCGTGATCCTGCTGGCGCTCGCCGCGGTGCTGCTCATTGCGTGTGCGGCGCCGTTTCTCGCGGGGCTTCAGAACATCATCGGGCTCGTGATCATCGGCATAGGCGTGTACGAAGCCTGGAAGCTGAATCGACGCGTCCCGCTCGTGATTACGGGGCCGCACGTACTGTCAGCGCCGGGTGCCGCCGCAGTCGCGCGATAGCGCGTTCGCATGCCGCTCGATCTCAGTGCGCCGGCTGTGTCGCAGTCGATCCGCTGCGATGAATGCGGGTCCGACGTCGCCGCAAGCCTGCTCGTCTGTCCCGGCTGCCGCCGGCTCGTTCATGCCTCGGAACTGAAGCGCTTGAAAGAGGACGCGGACGCGGCGGCAGCCGTGCACGATTACGCCGCGGAGCTCGCGGCGTGGCGATCCGCGGCGGCGCTGCTTCCACCGGGGTCGCGGCAGGCGGCTGCGGTCGCCGAAAAGATCGAGGCGTTGACTCGTCCCGGCGGCCCCGCCTCGCGCGCGCCGGAAGAGATGCCGAAAACCGGCATCTGGAAGTGGCTCGGCGGTCTCGGCCCGATCGGCGTCCTCATCTGGAAGCTGAAGTTCCTCATCATCGCGTTCGCGACGAAAGGCAAGCTGCTGCTGCTCGGCCTGACCAAGGCGAGCACGCTGCTTTCGATGCTGCTCGCGTTCGGCGTGTACTGGACGGCGTGGGGCATGTGGTTCGCGGCCGGACTCGTCATCTCGATCTACATCCACGAGATGGGGCACGTTGCGGCCTTGCGGCGCTATGGGATTCCGGCGAGCGCGCCGATGTTCATCCCCGGTCTCGGTGCGATCGTGCGTCTGCGCGCGCAGCGCCTGGCGCCGCACGAGGACGCGCGGATTGGACTGGCAGGCCCGCTGTGGGGGCTCGGCGCAGCCGCGGCGGCGTTCGCCGGGGCACGTCTGGGCGGCGGCCCGATGTACGCGGCGATTGCGCATACCGGCGCCTGGCTGAACCTGTTCAACCTGTTGCCCGTCTGGCAGCTCGACGGCAATCGCGGCTTCGCCGCGCTCGCCGCGACCGAGCGCTGGATCATCGTGCTGATGTTCGTCTGTGGCTGGATGGTGACCCAGGACGGGCTGTTCGTGCTGCTGATCGCCGCGGCGGCATTCCGCGCGTTCGACGTGCACGCCCCCGCAGCCGGCGATCGCGGCGCCCTGGGGCTGTTCGCATTCCTTATCGCCGCGCTCTCGATCATCGCTCGCGCTGCGTCGTGACGCTCGGTGACAGGCGACAAGCGATAAGCGACAGGACAGGCGACAGGTGCCCTTGTCGCTTGCCGCTTGTCGCTACTGAGCGGCGATCGTGACCTGCTGGAGCGCGATCAGCGACGCGTGCTCGACGCCGTCGGCCTGGCGCAGCATCGCCATGCTTGCCTTGCGCAGCGCCTCGGCGCGCAGCCGCCAGCTCTCGTCGCGCAGCCGCAGGTAAATGCGCGCCGACGCGATGAGCGGCTGCTGACTCTTCGGCACCTTGTCGAGCGCGTCGACGCGCGCGCGCGCGGCGGTGACTTCGGGGATGATCGATCGTTGAATCAGGTCGGCGAGCGCCTTCGAGGTCACCCGGCCCTTCGTGAAGTCGTCGACCGCGGTCTTGTACTCGGTCCCGATGCGCGCCTCGAGGCTGACGAGGCGATCGACCTCCGGCCGCACGTTCGCCATCCCGCGGAGCGGAATCACCGCATCGATCGCGAACATCATCGTGATGCCTGCGACGACCGCGATGCGGAGCCCACCCGGGTGTTCCTCGCTGATCTTGCGGCACAGCAGCACGCCGCAGCCCATTCCGCCGAAGCCGGCGAGGACCATCGCGTCGCCGACGCCGGCGGTGACGGCGTGATAAATGACGAACACGGCCGTCACCGGCGCGATCCGCTTCAGCACCGCAAGCGGGATCTCCAGCGACGCGCCGGGGAAGTAGGTGAACAGTACGCAGGCGATGAGGAACCCGTGCAGCCCGAGGATCGCGCCCGCGGCGCCGACAGTGACCGACACCGGATTCATCGCCAGGCTGACGGCGCTTGCCAGCACGCCCGTCGCGACGTAGACGGCCGCGAAGGCCACGCGTCCGACGATGCGCTCGATGACGGTGCCGACTTGAAGGAGGCAGGCGCAGTTGATGAGGAGGGCGAGGAAGCCCGTGTGCACGAACATCGCGGTCAACATCCGCCACCATTCGCCGTTGGTGGTCGCGGGTCCGAAATTGCCGCCCCACGCGATCAGCGTTTCTTCGTCGCCGAGCTGCAGGCCGCTCACGATCATCCAGGCGAAGATCGTCACGTTGATTGCGATGAGGCAGATCGTGACGAGCGGAGTCGGCTGGTGTTCGACGGCCGCTTCGTGGCGGGCGTGGAGGCGCTCGGTTGCAGTCTGCTTCACGCGCTGGTACTGCCCGAGCAGCACGCGCTGGAAGCGTCCGCGCTCCTGCGGGGTCATGAAGTAGATTGCGGCGGCGGCGAGGACAAAAAGTGTCAGGATCATAGCGGTTACGGGGCCGATCAATCCAAGCCGCGTGCCGCCGCGGTGCGGGTTTCCTCGCGCCTGATCCGGCGGAAACACGGAAATAGCACCGCGATTTCATTACAGATTCGATGCGCCGCGCCCGCTCTTGTAACCCTGCCGATTGTCCCGTCTAGAATGAACCGACATGACACGAATCCTGATTGGAGCGGCGGCCGGCGTGCTGGTGGCGATATTGGTCGTGGCCGCCTGGCCGAGTCCGCCGACGGCCCACGAAATACGCCAGCAGCTGCTCGACGAAGTCTGGCCTGTTGCGCTGAAGAACTGCACGCTCGAGCGGATCGGCAAGCACAACGACGGCGGTTACCTGGTCTGCGGCAACCTGCTTGGAAACATCCGATCGGTGTACTCGTACGGCATTGCGGGGGAGGACTCCTGGGGCTGCGAGACGTCGGCTCGTCTGCACGTGCCGGTGCACCAGTACGATTGTTTCGACCCGACGCGCCCCGTGTGCGAGGGGGGGCAGCAGGATTTTCACGATGAATGCGTCGGCGCGAAGTCGGAGACGATCGAGTCAAGGCTGTACGACAGCGTCGAAAATCAAATTCGCAAGAACGGCGACGCCGGCAAGACGCTGATTGTGAAGATGGACGTCGAGGGTGCGGAGCTCGATTCGCTCGGCGCGATGTCCGACGAGCTGCTCGGCACGATCGATCAGCTCGTGATGGAGCTGCACGGCACCGACGACAAATACCTGGCGCTCGTGAAGAAGCTGAAGCGCACGTTCGTGCCGGTGCACCTGCATTTCAACAACAGCCGGTGCACGACGCAGTTCAAGCCGTTCGCGTCGCCCGTCTACGAAGTGTCGTTCGTCAACAAGCGTCTGGCCGTCCTTGATCCTGCCGCACCGCGCCCCACGCTGCCGCGTCCGCTCGACGAGCGGAACACGCTCTTCCACGTCGACTGCCAGGCGCTGGTCGAATAGCGCCGCTTTAGAGAGCAGTTTCAGACCCGCTGGGCGGGTCCTGGCCGTAACAGCCCCACGCCGGTCCCTCGCCACGTGCGCTCATCACGGGAATGGCTTCGGGCGTGCGGCGTGGGGCGCCCCGTTACGGCCACCCGCGCTTCGGGTTTGAAACTGTCCGCAAGTCGACGCCACAAGCCACAGCCGCGGGTGACCGTGCCGGGGCCGCCCCGCTTCGCGCCGCGCGCCGTGTCCCGTGATCAGGGCTTTCGGCGCGCGGGCGAAGTGGGGCTGCCACGGGCGGGCCCCGCGTCTGCTGCCGGTCCTTGAGGCGCGGAGCCGTTCTTGTTGACATTCTACAAGAGCGCATGTACGCTCTTGTAGGTTATCAACAGGAAGGAATCCCATGGCCCCAAAGACCGACGTCCTCCAGGGGACGCTCGACCTGATGGTCCTCAAGACGCTCGAGACAATGGGCACGCTGCACGGCTATGGAATCGCGCTGCGGCTGCAGCAGGTGTCCGGCGACGTGCTGCAGCTGAATCAGGGCACGCTCTATCCGGCGCTGCTGCGGCTCGAGCAGCGCGGCTGGATTTCGTCGAAGTGGGGGACCTCCGACAACAACCGGCGCGCGCGCTTCTACTCGCTCACGCGGGCCGGCCGCAGGCAGCTGGATCGCGAGGCGGAAGACTGGCATCGCATCGCCGGGATCATGGCGCGGCTGTTGAGCGCGCGCGCGGAGGAGTAATGGGCATCATCCGCGAGAGATGGAGCCGTCTGCGGGGCTGGTTCGGATTCGGGCGCCGCGACGACGACTTCGCCGAGGAGCTGCGCTTTCATCAGGACATGCTCGAGGAGAAGCATCGCACGCAGGGGTTCGACGCCGCGGCGGCGCGTCGCGCCGCGCGCATCGAGCTCGGAGGCGACAGCCAGATCGTCGAGCAGTGGCGCGATCAGCGCGGCCTGCCTGCGCTCGACATGCTCCGCCAGGACGTCCGGTACGGCCTTCGGATGCTGGGGCGTGCGCCAGGCTTCACGACCGCGGCTGTCATCACGCTCGCGCTCGGCATCGGCGCCAACACGGCGATTTTCACCGTCGTCGATGCCGTGCTGCTGCGTCAGCTGCCGTACGCCGAACCGGATCGGCTCGTCACGGTCGGCGATCGGGCAGCGGACGGCACGTCTTCGAACGTCGATTTCACCACGGTCGCCGACTGGCGGGCGCGGAGTCAGACGTTCGAGAGCTTCGCCCTGATGCGCACCTGGCTCCCGACGCTGGTCGCGTCCGGCGAGGCGGAGCAGGTGCCCGCGGTGCGCGTCAGCTGGAACTACTTCGACATGATGGGCGTGCGCCCGGCGCTCGGCCGCGGGTTCACCGCCGACGAGGACCGTCCCGATCATTGGCGCGTCGTGCTTTTGAGCGACCAGCTGTGGCGGCGCCGCTTCGGGGCGGATCCCTCGATTGTCGGCCGGACGATCGTCATGAACGATCGCGAGTATCGCGTGGCGGGCGTGATGCCCGCGACGTTCGAGCCGCTGGACGCCGAGCGCTACTACCAGCGGGCGCAGCTGTGGGCGCCCGTCGGCTATGACGTTTCGATGCGTGACGCGTGTCGCGGGTGCCGGCACCTCCGCGCGTTTGGCCGCCTGAAGCGCGGCGTGACGATCGAGCAGGCGACCGGAGAGATGAACGTCATCCGTGAGCAGCTCCGCAGCGAACATCCCGCGAACTACGACGCGGGCAGCATTGCCGTCGTTCCGCTTCGCGATGCGCTGACGGGCAACGTGCGACGAGCCCTGCTGGTTCTTCTTGCCGCCGTCGCGCTCGTGCTGCTGATAGCGTGCGCGAACGTGGCGAGCCTGCTGCTCGCTCGCGCGCTCACGCGTCAGCGCGAGCTGGCCCTTCGTGCCGCGCTCGGGGCCGGGCGCGCCCGCATCGTCCGGCAGTTGTTGACGGAAAGCGCCATCCTGACTGGACTCGGCGCCGTGGCCGGCGTCGCGCTCGCCTGGTTTGCGGTGCAGGGCATCGCGGCGGTCGCCCCGGTCTCGCTGCCGAGGATGGATCACATCCGCATTGATTCACGGGTGCTTGCCTTCACGGCGGCCGTTGCGATTCTGACGAGCGTGGTCTTCGGCCTGATTCCGGCCTGGCGGAGTGCGTCGGCGGGGCTGCAGGGCACGCTGGCAGTCGACTCGCGCACGAACATCGCTGGTCGGTCGCGCGCGCGCGCCGCGATCGTGATCGCCGATCTCGTGCTGGCGCTCGTGCTGCTCGCGGGCGCGGGGCTGATGTTGCGCACCGTCGTGGCGCTGTCGCGGTCCGATCCCGGCTTCCAATCCGACCGCGTCGTGACGCTCGCCTTTTCGCTGGTCGGGAAGGCGTACGCGGAGGATCCAGCCGTCGTCGCCTTTCAGAATCATTTTCTCGAGCGCGCCGGCGCGGTGCCGGGCGTCGATCGCATCGCGCTGGCCGGCCAGGTTCCGTTCGGCGGTAATTTCGACTGCTGGGGCTTTCATGCGAAGGGCCGGACGAAGCCAAATACCGCCGACGATCCGTGCATCCAGCGATACGGCGCAACGCCTGACTACCTCGGCGTCATGGGAATCCCGCTGCGCGCCGGTCGATTCATCAGCGATGAAGATCTGACGGGATCCCAGCCGGTCCTCGTGATCTCGGAATCGACGGCGCGCGAAGTCTGGGGCACGGACGATCCAATCGGATCGGAAGTCAGAATCGGCGGCGCGGACCGCGGACCGTGGCGGCGCGTCATCGGGATCGTCGGCGACACGCATCATGATGACCTGACGGCGCCTCCCACTGCCGCGATGTACACGCCGCAAACGCAGGTCACCGACTCTTTCCTGATTGCCGCGATCAAGTCTTCCACGTCAGATCCGGCGTCGCTCGTCGCGCCGGTGCGCGCGGTCCTGCGCGAGCTGGATCCGTCCGTTCCGGTTTACGACGTAGCGACGATGCATGCGCGGCTCGCGGCCGCGGCGGCGCAGCGGATGTTCGTCATGCGGCTCCTGGCAGGCTTTGCGTCCGTTGCCGTGCTGCTCGCGGCGATCGGGCTGTACGGCGTCGTGTCACACGGCGTCGCGCAGCGCACGCGCGAAGTTGGTGTGCGCGTCGCGCTCGGCGCCCGCCGGCGCGACATCCTGCGTCTGGTGCTCGGGCAGGGCTTCGCGCTCGTCGGCGCGGGGGTTGCCGGCGGCCTTGCCGCTGCGATCTTTTCGACGCGGTACCTGAGAACGCTGGTGTTTGGCGTCAGCCCCGTCGATCCGGCGACGCTCGCGGCCGCCGCGGGAGTGCTGGCGCTGGTCGCGCTCGCCGCGCACTCCGTCCCGATCCGCCGCGCGCTGCGGATCGACCCCGCTACCGCGCTGCGTCACGAGTAGCCTCGCGACTCGCGGTTGGCGGCTCGCGGTTCGCGTTTCGCGATAAGAGATTCCCGATAACGGATTAAGGATTTCCGATTGACGGATTGGGGATTTCCGATTGGGGATTGGGTATTTCCGGAGGACTTCCCCCCTCTCGTGATCCGCATTACGGAATTGGACGCCATACGGGCCATTCTGGCCGCGTGCGCTTCCGGTACATGGCCCCATGTCATACATATGCAGGGGGTTAGCGCGCGCCTCCTCCGACGGTCTGGAAGTTGAACTCTCCAGGCGTTTCAGGAGGCACTATGAAATCGCTGATTGTCCGTGCGTTCGGCGTTGTCGCGTGCATCCTGCTGCAGACCGTGACCGCTCATGCGCAGGGATTGGGAGTGCGCGGCGGCGCGAACGTGAATCCCGATCAGATGTACGTCGGCGCGTCGTACCAGCTCGAACCGCTGATGCAGGATCTCTGGCTCGAACCGAACGGCGACGCCGGATTCGGGAATGGCGCGAAGCTGCTTTCGGCAAATTTGGATCTGATGCACCGGTTGTGGCAGCCCGCTCGCAGCCCCTGGCGTCTCGACGTGGGCGGCGGCCCGGCGGTCAACTACTACCGGTTCCCGACGTACTCCGACACTCAGGCTGGAGTGAACGTCGTGGCCGTCCTCGGACACTCGAGCGGATGGGGCACGGAGTTCCGCGTGGGATTCCTCGACAGCCCTGAGTTCCGCGTCGGCGTCGCGTACAGACTGGGCCAACGCGCCGGATCGCCGCATCGCCGATAGAGGTGAACGCGAACGGAGTCCCGGTCGCAGAAGCTGCGGCCGGGACAATCTCAATCCCCCATCCCCAATCCGACAATCCCCTATCGTGAATCGTCATCGTTAATCGCCGATCGGTGAACCGCGCGCTGGACGGCGTGGGCGGAATCGTGGAGCAGTAACGGCCACGGTCATCACGACGCCGACCGGTTGCCCGCGCACGGTCGTCGGCGTCCAGAGCCATCGCATGGCGGCCGCCTGCGCCGCGGCGTCGAAATCGCTCCGCAGGGAACGAAGTACACATGCGGAGATGACGCGTCCTTCTTTGTTCACGCCGAGCTCGAGAACCGAGACGCCGAGCGGATAAGGCCCGGCGACAGACTTCAGATCTGGTTCGACGCGACGAATGAGTGTCGGAGGCGATCCGGGACAGCCGACGCGACAGAACCCGGAAAGTGCGGCCGGCGCGCATGGCCGCGCGGGCACGCCCGCGATGGTCATCACGGCAACTGCGAGGAGCGGATGTATGCCGATCATGACGCGTTGGACACCTTGCGGAACAGAATGGACGCACTTCCTACTGGCAAGACTGGACGATTGGTGACGACCTATGCTCGCCCCCGCCGCTCGACTCGACTCTGACGGCAATATCTCGCAACTCGACGGAATGTCGATTCGACAGATTCCGGATTCCCGATTCCCGATTGGGGATTCCCGATTCCCGATT
>Ga0075434_100003620_pt1 | contig 13792 bp, 10 predicted proteins | sample RhiMethybrSRZTD3_FD_75298 | JGI IMG/M metagenome (GOLD analysis project Ga0075434, IMG submission 75298) | Populus rhizosphere microbial communities from Tennessee, USA - Rhizosphere MetaG P. TD hybrid SRZTD3 | ecosystem: Host-associated > Plants > Roots > Rhizosphere > Soil | place: USA... | reverse complement strand
CCAGCCAGCGGCGTTGGGCGTGCCAGCGCTGGATGGTGCGGCGGCTCGGGGGGCGGGCGGGGCCGGCGCCGTGCTGCTCGTTCACGTGTCGGCAGGCTTGCTGGGGCGTGGCGCCCTCGGCATAGGCGCGCTCCAGGTCGCGGCGCAGGTCGGGCCAGGCATAGCTGCCCGGGCGAGGCCGCGGCGGCCGGGGCGCGCGCAGGCGCTCGAGATGAGCGGTGAGGGCCTTGGAGCGGGCGCTGGTGAGGCAGTCATTCGCCTTCCACACCGCGGCCAGCGTCGTCACGAAATCGCGCCCGCTGCGCCTGGTCTGAAACTGCGCGCTGGCGTGGTCCTGGCACAGCCACACCGACACGCGATGGGTCAGCTGCAGCTTCTGCGTCTTGCCCCTGGTGCGATCCACACAGATCGCGCACACCGGCTGCTTGGTCGGCACCTGACGAGCCTTGTACAGAGTGGGCGGCGACATCCACGGCATGTAGAGGAGTGTGCGGGGTGAGGTGTGCCGTGTGGGTGTCGAGGTGTCACGAGAGCGTCGGGAAACTGCAAATGACACCTGTCGGGAGGCGACAAGTGCCCGCTCCCCAAAAGGAACCCGAATCCCGAAACCCAGCCAACCCGTCCACCCCCACCGCCCACCCGCCCACGCCGACCGGCCAGCTCACCCAAAGAGCGCCCGCCGCCGCCGGCCGTAAGCAGCGAATCCACGGCGACCCCCGGAGCCCACACGACCACTGGTAGGCGGCTATCATCGGTCGCGAGAGGTATGACGGCCCGTGTTGAAATGCGACGGCTTGGTCAGGGCGTACGACGCCCTTCCTCTCTTTGCGGACGTTTCGTTCGTTCTCGCTGACGGCGATCGGGTCGGGCTCGTCGGCCCGAATGGGGCCGGCAAGTCGACGTTGCTGCGCGTGATCGCGGGGCTCGATCGGCCCGACGAGGGCCACGTGATGCTCGGCGATCGCGACACGATCGGCTACCTGGCGCAGCAGACGCCGCGGCCCGACCTGACGCTTTCCGCGCACCTACGCGCGTCCGCCGGCGAGGTGTTCGAGCTCCACCGGGAGCTGCAGCGGCTCGAGGCCGACCTCGCCGAGGGCCGCGCCAGACGCGCCGACCTCGCCCGCTACGGCGACGTCCAGGAGCGGTACTCGGCGCTCGACGGGTGGGGCTTCCAGACGCTGATCGACGCGGTGCGCCGCCACCTTGACATCGCCCACATCGACGAGGAGTCACCGTTGCGGAGCCTCTCCGGCGGCGAGCAGGCGCGCGTGATGCTGGCGGGCGTGCTACTGGCCCGGCCGACGGTGCTCCTGCTCGACGAGCCGACCAACCACCTCGACCTGGCAGGGCTGCGCTGGCTCGAGACCTACCTTGCCGCGTTCCCCGGGGCGGCGATGATCGTGAGCCACGACCGCCGCTTCCTCGACAACACGGCGTCCCGGATGTTCGAGCTCGACGGCGTCAGCGACCGGCTGCAGACCTACGAGGGCGGATACACCGCCTACCGCGCCGAGAAGGTGCGCCGCTGGCAGCGACTGCTCGAGGAGCATCGCGCCCAGGAGCGCTACCGGAAGCGGCTCGAGGCCGACATCGCCCGCACCCGCCAGCAGGCCTTCGGCGTCGAGCGGACGGCGTCGGGGCCGGGGTCGGATCAGCTCAAGCGCTACGCGAAGAAGGTGGCCGCGAAGGCGAAGGCGCGCGAGCGGCGGCTGCGCCGTCAGATGGAGGCGGCGGAGTGGATCGGCGACCCGACCAAGGCGCCCAGCTTCACGCTCCAGCTCGACGGCGTCTCCGTCACCGGCCGGCGGCTGGCGGCACTCACCGACGTGAGCGTGCGCCACGGCGCGAGGCGCGTCCTGAACGGCGTGGACCTGGTCGTGCGCGGCCGCGACCGGATCGCCGTCATGGGCGACAACGGCGCCGGCAAGACGACGCTCCTGCGGCTCCTCACCGGCGAGCTCACCCCGTCGAGCGGACGGGCCGAGCCCGCCGAGGCGGCCGGGATCCTGCCGCAGGATCACCACCGCCTGCCGCTCGACCGGCCCCTGCTCGACTACTACCGCTCGCAGGTGATCGGCTACGAGGACGAGGCGCGGGCATTCCTCGGCCACTTCCTCTTCGACCAGGAGCAGATGCACCGGCCGCTGCGCACGCTCTCGCCGGGCGAGCGCTCGCGTCTCCTGATCGCCGTGCTCGTCTCGTCCGGCGCGGAGCTCCTCTTGCTCGACGAGCCCACCAACCACCTCGACTTCGATTCGCTCGACGTGATCGAGGAGGCCCTGCGCCAGTTTCGCGGCACGATCGTGGCCGTCTCGCACGACCGGGCGTTCGTCGAGAACATCGGCTGCGCCCGCCACATCGAGATCCGCGGCGGGCGGCTGTGGGAGCACCCTTCAGCGACGACCGGTTAGCATCGGGCGCATGCTGCGGGTGGTGATCTCCGGCGCGACCGGCGCCGTCGGGCGGGCGCTCGTTCCCGCCGTCGAGGCCGAGCCCGACCTCGAGCTGGCGGCCCAGGCGGCGCCGACGCTCGGCACGAGCCTCGCCGACGCGCTCGCGACCGCCGGGGCCGACGTCGCGGTCGACTTCACCGCGCCGGCGGCCGCCGCGGCAGCCTGGGAAGCGGCCATTGCCGCCCGCGTCCCGCTCGTGACCGGGACGACCGGCCTGCGCCCGGACGACCGGGAGCGTCTCGGGGCACGGGCCGGGGAGGTCGGCGTCCCGATCCTGTTCGCGCCGAACTTCGCCATCGGCGCCGTGCTGATGATGCGCTTCGCCGAGCAGGCCCGCCCGCACATGGACGCCGTCGAGATCGTGGAGCTCCATGCCGACACGAAGCGCGACGCGCCGTCAGGCACCGCCCTTGCGACGGCGGCCCGCCTGGGCGGTGACATCCCCATCCACAGCGTCCGCCTGCCCGGCCTCGTCGCCCACCAGGAGGTGATCCTCGGCGCCCGCGGGCAGACGCTCTCGCTGCGCCACGACACCACATCGCGGGAAGCGTTCGTCCCCGGGATCCTGCTCGCCATCCGCCGCGTCGGCGACCTCCCGCCCGGCCTGACGACGGGGCTCGAGGCGATCCTGTGAGCCGGCCGGAGCCCGTCACCGACCTCGACTGGGACGCCGGGCAGGCTCGCGAGCTGACCGACGCCTTCGTCGACATCTGGGCCGAGCTGCTCGAGCGGATGCGCGACCTGCCCGTGGCGCGGCCCGCGTCGGCCGCTGACGTCGCCCGCGAGACGGCGTTCCCGGTGCCCGAGCAGCCGCTCGGCGTCTCGGAGCTGGCAGACCTGCTGCGCCCGCTGGTGCTCGAGCACTCGACCCTGTGCGGCCATCCCGGCTTCATGGCGTACGTCTCCGGCTCGGGCACCGTGCCGGGCGCCGCGGCCGACCTGCTCGCGTCGGCGCTCAATCCGAACGTCGGCGGCTGGACGCTCTCGCCGGCGGCGTCCGAGCTCGAGCTCCACCTGACCCGCTGGCTGGCGGAGCGGTTCGGGCTCCCGGAGGGGTCCGGCGGGCTGATGACGAGCGGCGGGGCGACGTCCAACATGACGGCGCTCAAGGCCGCCCGCGACGCGAGGGCCGGCGCAGACGTCCGCCAGAACGGCCTCGGCGGCCTCCCGCTCGTGCTCTACACATCCGAGGAGGCGCACGCCACCATCGCGGAGGCGGCCGACCTGCTCGGCCTCGGTGAGCGGGCGGCCCGCGCCATCCCCACCGACACGAACCTGAGCATGCGGATCGACGCGCTCGAGGCCGCCATCGCGGACGACCTCGCCGCCGGGCTCGTGCCCTTCGCCGTCGCCGCGACGGCCGGGACGACGGCGACCGGCGCCATCGACCCGCTGCCGCAGGTGGCCGATCTCTGCGCGAAGCACGACCTGTGGATGCACGTGGACGCCGCCTACGGCGGTGCGGCCGTCCTCGCGCCGGAGCTGCGCCCGCTGCTGGCCGGCATCGAGCGGGCCGACTCGATCTCCTTCGACCCGCACAAGTGGCTCTACACGCCCCAGTCGAGCGCCTGCCTGCTGGTGCGCGACCCGGCGACGCTCCTGCGCAGCTTCTCGATCGACGCGGCCTACGTGCGCGAGGACGCCCGCCTGTCCGGCCGGGGCCTGAACATCGGCGAGCTCGGGCCGCAGTGGTCGCGGGCCTTCCTGGCGCTCAAGGTGTGGCTGTCGCTGGCCGCCCACGGCACCGAGGCGTACGGCCGCCGCATCGCCCACGACGTCGCGCTCGCCCGCTACCTCGACGAGCGCGTGCGGGCACACCCCGATCTCGAGCCGATGTGCCCGGTCGCCCTCTCGATCGCCTGCTACCGCTACGCCCCGGCCGGGGCGGGGCTCGACGACCACGCCCTCGACGCCCTGAACGAGCGCCTGATGGTGGCGATCCGCCGCGACGGCCGCGCCTTTCCGTCGAACGCCGAGCTCGGCGGCCGCTACTGCCTGCGCGCCTGCCTCGTCAACCACCGCACGGAGGCCGAGGACATCGACGCACTCCTCGAGGCGACCCTGCGCCTGGGCGCGGAGCTGGTCGCCTCAGGGATCGACGTGGCGTAGCAGCTCGAGCGCGCGGGCCGCGCCCTCCCGCGACGCGGGGGAGAGGGGCATGCGCACGTCGGCCGTCGGGATCCGCCCGAGCGCGTGCAGCGCGGCCTTGATCACGGCCGGGCTCGGCTCGGCGAAGAGCGCGGCCACCAGCGGCAGGAGCGCCTCGGCGATCGGCCGAGCGCCGGCCACGTCGCCGCGCAGGCCGCGGGCGATCATCTCGCAGAACTGCTCTGTACAGACGTTGGCCGACGCGGCGATCGCACCCGCCCCGCCCATCAGCACGAGCGGGAGCAGGAACGCGTCGTCGCCGCCCAGGACCGAGAAGCCGTCGCCGGCCTCGGCGAGCACCCGCAGCGTGTCGGCGTCGATGCAGCCGACTGCCTGCTTCACGCCGGCGACGTTCGGCGTCGCGGCCAGCTCGATCAGCGCCGAGGCTCCGAGGCCGCGGCCGGTGCGGTAGGGGATGTTGTAGACGATGAGCGGCACCGGCGAGCGCTCGGCGACGACCTGGAAGTGGTGCACGATGGCGGCCTCGGAAGGACGCACGTAGTACGGAACGACGGCCAGCGACGCCGCGGCGGGCACGTCGGCGAGCGCCGCGTGACGGGCGATGGTCGTGCGCGTGTCGTTCGTCCCGGCGCCGACGACGAGCACGGCGTCGCGGCCGGCGCACGCCTCGGCGCACACGGCGGCGACGGCGGTCCGCTCGCCGTCGTCGAGCGACGTGGGCTCGCCGGTTGTCGCGAGGGCGACCACGCCCGCCGCGCCGGCGTCGAGCGCCCGGGTCGCGAGCGCCCCGAGCGCGTCGAAGTCGACCGCTCCCCGATCGTCGAAGGGCGTCACGAGCGGGACGAGGACGCCGGAGGGGCGGAAGGTCGCGCTCACGGCAGGAGAGTTTACGCACAGCCTCGGGTAGACTCCCGGCATGGCTGCGCCGCTCGGCGAACTCCTGACCGCGATGGTGACGCCGTTCCATCCCGACGGCTCCGTCAACTTCCCCTCGGCCCGCCGGCTCGTCCATCACCTTGTCGAGACGGGCTCGGACGGCATCGTCGTGTGCGGGACGACGGGCGAAGGCCCCACGGTGAGCGACCGCGAGAAGATCGACCTGCTCGACGCGCTCGTCGAGGAGGTGGGCGGGCGCGCCTGCGTCGTCGCGAACACCGGCACCTACGACACGCACCACTCGGTCGCACTCACGCGCGCGGCGGTCGAGGCCGGCGCGGACGCCTTCCTGGCCGTCACGCCCTACTACAACAAGCCGCCGCGGGCCGGCATCGTCGCCCACTTCGGGGCGATCGCGGAGGCGGCCGACGGCCGCCCGGTGATCATCTACAACATCCCGCAGCGGGTCGTGCTGAACCTCGAGCCCGACCTGCTCGCGGAGCTGGCCGAGATCCCGAACGTCGTCGCCGTGAAGCAGGCGACCGCCGACCTCGACCAGGCCCGGCAGATCCTGGCCGACACCGAGCTTCTGCTCTATGCAGGAAACGACGACCTACTGTTCCCGTTCCTGAAGTTGGGCGGCAAGGGCGGCGTGTGCGTCGCCTCACACGTCGCCGGCAGGCACATGCGGCAGATCATCGAGCTGGCGCACGCCGGCGACCTGGACGGCGCGAAGGCGCAGGACGCCGCCCTCTACGACCTCTACACGGCGCTCGCCGTCACCACCAACCCGATCCCCGTGAAGGCGGCGCTCAACCTGCTCGGGCACGACGTCGGCGGCCTCCGGCTGCCGCTCGTCGAGGCCGACGCGGACCAGACGGCGACCGTCGCAGCCGCCCTCGAGGCGGCCGGGATCCGCTCTGCAGCCAACGTCTAGCGTGTCGGCATCGGTGCGGATCATCCCGCTGGGCGGGCTCGGCGAGGTGGGCAAGAACATGACCGTCTTCGAGCGCGACGGACGCCTGCTCCTGCTCGACGCGGGCCTCTCGTTTCCGCACTCGGACATGTTCGGGATCGACCTCGTCCTGCCCGACTTCAGCTACGTGGCCGAGCGGGCCGACCGGCTCGAGGCGATCGTCCTGACGCACGGCCACGAGGATCACATCGGCGCGCTGCCCTACCTGCTGCGCGAGGTGGGGACGACCGCGGAGGTGTGGGGGACGCGGCTCACGCTCGGCATGGTCAAGTCGAAGCTCGACGAGCACGGCCTCCTCACGCATACCGACCTCGTCGAGATCGAGCCGGGCAACGGCACGGTCGAGGTGGGGCCGTTCCCCGCCGAGTTCGTGCGGGTGACGCACTCGGTGCCCGACGCCGTCGCGGTGATCCTGCACACCGAGTTCGGCCCGATCGTCCATACCGGCGACTTCAAGCTCGACGAGACGCCGGTCGACGGTCGCGTGACCGACCTGGCGCGCCTCGCCGCCCTCGGCGACGAGGGCGTGGCGCTGCTGATGGCCGACTCGACCAACGCCGAGCGGCCCGGCCATACGCCGTCGGAGCGCACCGTGGCCGCATCGCTGCGCGAGATCGTCCGCGACGCCCGCGGCCGGGTGATCGTGACGTCGTTCTCGTCCCACATCCACCGCCTGCAGCAGGTGATCGACGCCGCCGAGGCGTGCGGTCGCACGGTGTGCGTGATCGGGCGCTCGATGATCCGCAACATCAACATCGCCCGCAACCTCGGCTACGCCAACGTCAGGGACGACGGGCTGATCCGGGCCAAGCGGCTCGAGGAGTTCATGCCGCACGAGATCGTGATCATCTGCACCGGCAGCCAGGGCGAGCCCGGCTCGGCGCTGACGCGGATCGCGCTCGGCGACCACCCGGCGGTGCAGATCCACCACACCGACACCGTCGTCATGTCGTCATGGCCCGTGCCGGGCAACGAGGTGAAGGTGAACGAGACCGTGAACCGGCTCGCGCGGCTCGGTGCCAAGGTGATGACCGAGGCGACCGACTACGTGCACGTGTCCGGGCACGGCTCGGCCGGCGACCTGACGCGGATGCTGGAGACGGTGCGGCCGCGCAACTTCGTCCCGGTGCACGGCGAGTTCCGGATGCTCCAGGCGCACGCGCGGCTGGCGGAGGCCGCGGGCGTGCCGGCCCACGCGGTGCGGATCGCCGACAACGGCACGGTGCTCGAGCTCGACGGCGACGGCATCTCGGTCGTCGGCCAGATCGAGGCGGGCACGATCCTCGTCGACGGCCTCTCGGTCGGCAACGTGCGCGACGTCGTCCTGCGCGACCGCCGCCACCTCGGCTCCGACGGGGTCATGATCGTGGTCGCGACGATCGGCGCCGACTCCGCCGAGGTGCTCACCGACCCCGAGATCATCATGCGCGGGTTCGACGCCCCCGACGAGGACGGCGCGGTGCTGCTGGAGCAGGCCCGGGCAGCGGTCGAGCGAGTGCTGGACGAGTGCGTGGCCCAGCGGGCGACCGAGGTGCATGTCGTCCAGCAGCGCCTGCACGACGCGCTGGCCGAGCTCGCCTCACGCGCGACGGGCAAGCGGCCGATGGTGCTGCCCGTCGTCGTCGAGGTCTAGCCGGTCGGTGGAGGCAGGCGAACGGCCCGCCGGTGGTGAGGTCCATCCCTACCGCGAAACAGCCGGTTCAGCATATCGGGGCAGGGGCCGGATCTTGCGCGGGTGGAGACACACCGAAGACCGCCCCCATGCGCAGGGACGGTCTGCGGGTGACGCCTCCTCCGGCGATCAGGGCAGGCGGGCTGCCTGGTACAGGGCGACGCCCTGCTGGTTGCGGCCGCCCATGCGGGTGAAGTAGCCGCCGAACCCGACCCGCGTGCCGCCGTTGGCGATCGCGAGCAGGCCGTGGTTCGAGTTCGCGCCGGGGTTCCACGCCACGAGCGAGTTGTCGCGGGTGTCGAACGCCGCCACGTGGTGACGGGTCGAGCACGGACCGAGGTTGCCCGGCTTGCAGTTCGGCCCGGCCACGTTGAAGTGGCCGCCGACATAGAGAATGCCCTTCCGCATCGCGCACCCCGGCGTGTCGCCGTCGTCCTGCTGGGTGAACCCGTTCAGGAGCGCACCGCTCCGGGGATCGAACGCGCTCACGTTGTACGAGGTCTTGTTGCCGTTCACCTTCCAGTAGCCCCCGCACGTGTAGATGCGGGTGGCCGTGGCGATGATGTGGTACACCCGGCTCGTCTCGACCGTCGTGCACGTCGGGCAGTTCGCCGGCGCGTAGATGTTCGGGTTGAAGGCGAGCACCGTCTTGCCGCTGCTGATCGGCACGGCCGCGATCTCGTTGCGCGACTCGCCGTCGACGGTGCCGAAGTGGCCGCCGAAGTAGACGCGCTGGCCGTTCGACGAGAAGGCGATCGTGAACACGCGCGGCGCGCAACGGGGCGGGCAGGCGAAGCCGGAGATCTGGCCGATGGCCGGCGCCCATCCCGTCACGGGAGCGCTGGAGGAGCGGCCGATCGAGGCGATCCGATGCCGGACGACGCCGTGGACGCGGCTGAAGTCGCCGCCTGCGAAGAGCTTGCCGTTCGGCCCGACGCGGACCACGAAGACGCTCGCGTTCGCGCCCGGGTTCCACGCCGCCACCGCGCCGGTCTTCGTGACCGCCGCCAGGTACTTGCGGGCGTGGCCGCCGACGGAGGTGAACGAGCCGCCGAGATAGACGCGCGTGGAGGTGACCGCGATGGCGCGGACGGCGCCGTTCGCGCCGGGATTCCATTTCAGGAGTGCCCCGGTCGTGGCGTTGAACGCCGCGACGTTGCTGCGCCTGGTGCCGCCCGACGCCGCACCGGGCGCACGGACGGCGCTGAACTGGCCGCCGACGTACATCACGTTCCCGGAGAACGTGATCGCGCGGACGGTGCCGTTGGTCTGCCAGGAGGGGCTGGGCGGGAAGGGATTGGCCGCGAGAGCCTGACCAGAGCTGCCTGCCAGCATCAAGCCCGCCCACGCGGCGCCGAGAAAGAGTCGTCGTCGCATGCCGACACGGTACCCAGCATGCCGGATGGCGCAAAGGTGAGTTGGATCACTTTTGCGGCAGTTTCACGAATTCCCAACAACCCCTAACACCGGCACGAGAACCTGTCCAGCCATATCCCGTTGCAGTTCGTGGCAGGCGCAGGCAGGGGAACGGCGCAGGCCGCCGAACTTCGATCCGATGACCAGAGCGACGACGCGAGCACGTGGTCGCGCCGCTAGCTCTCGCACGAAGACTCGGCGCCCGCGCACCCCCACCCGCCACACGCCCCCTCGGCGGAAACGGGCGCCGAGTCGTTCGGCGCGGCAGCAGCGCACCGACCTGATCGGCGGCGGGCTGCTTGCGCTGGGCGCGTTCCTGGGATTCGTCGAGTACCTGGGCTGGGACGGGGGCGTGGTGGGCCTCAAGATCGACTCAGCTGTCCACCTCGCGATCGGCAGGGCTGCGGCCGTGATCCCGCCGCTCCTGGTGCTCGTGGGGGCCGGCATCTTCCTGCGCAGCCCGCTCACCCGCCTGCGCCCGCTGCGCACGGGGGCGATCGTGTGCCTGGCGACGCTCATCCTCGCCCTCTCGACGACCGACACCGGGGCCGCCGAGCAGCATGGCGGCCTCACGGGCGCGTACGCGCGCATCGCGCTCGACGGCCTGGTGGGCCCGATCGGCGTCTCCATCCTGGTCGCGCTCGGCACGCTCGCGGGCGTCGTCCTCGTCACGGGCGCCTCGCTCGGGGTCGCGATGCGCGCCTCCGGCAGGCACATGGCCCGAGCCGCAGGGGCCGGCGTGCGCCTCTCCGAGGAGGTGGGCCGCCGCTATCGCGAGCGCCCCGCCGGCCGCCCGATGCTACGGGCCGTCCCCAGCCCCGAGCAGTCCACGCCGCCCGTCGACGGCTCGCACGCCTTCGCCGACCTGTTCGGCGAGGTGCCCGAGCTCGACGAGGCGCCCGAGCCGCCCGTCGCCGCGGAGCCCGAGCCCGAACCGGAGCCCGAGGAGCTCACCGACGACGACCCGTTCGACGAGCCGACGCCCGTCCTGACGCCCCCGATGCCCGCGCCGAACCGCACGCCCTACCGGTTGCCGAAGAGCTCGATCCTCAAGCGCAGCGCGGCCGGCCGCGGCGCCGGGCAGGACCACGAGAAGATCGCCCGCCAGCTCGTCGAGGCGCTCGCCAACTTCGGCGTCGAGGCCCGCGTCGTGGGGATGGTCACCGGGCCGCGCGTGACGCGCTACGAGCTCCAGCTCGCCCCGGGCATCAAGGTCAGCCGCGTCTCCCAGCTGCGCGACGACCTCGCCTATGCACTGGCGACGACCGAGATCCGCATCCTGGCGCCGATCCCGGGCAAGCAGGCCGTCGGAGTGGAGGTGCCGAACCTGTCCGCGAACCTGGTCACGTTGGGCGACATCTACGCCGAGCCGCCGGCCGGGTCGAGCCCGCTCACCGCCTGGCTGGGCAAGGACATCTCCGGCCACGGCGTCGCCTGCGACCTGGCCCGGATGCCGCACCTCCTGATCGCGGGCACGACCGGGTCGGGCAAGTCCGGCTGCATCAACGCCATCCTGTGCTCGATCCTGCTGCGGGCGACGCCCGACGACGTGCGCATGATCCTGGTCGATCCCAAGCGGGTCGAGCTCAACCACTACGAGTCGATCCCGCACCTGCTGACGCCGGTCGTCACGAACATGAAGAACGCCTCGCTCGTGCTCCAGAACGTCGTCCGCGAGATGGAGACGCGCTACGAGATCATGGGCGCCGCCAAGGCCCGCAACCTGGCCGAGCTGAACGCCTCGCGGGCCGGGATCGGCCGCGACACGCTCCCGCACATCCTGGTCGTGATCGACGAGCTGGCCGACCTGATGATGGTCTCGCCGGCCGAGGTCGAGGACGCGATCATCCGGCTCGCCCAGAAGTCGCGCGCGGTCGGCATCCACCTCGTGCTGGCCACCCAGAGCCCGCGCGTCGACGTCATCACGGGCATGATCAAGGCCAACGTGCCGTCGCGCATTGCGTTCGCCGTGTCGTCGCAGACCGACTCCCGCGTCATCCTCGACACCGGCGGCGCCGAGGCGCTGCTGGGCCAGGGCGACATGCTCTACAAGCCGCTCGGCACGTCCAAGCTGCAGCGCATCCAGGGCGCGTACATCTCCGAGGCGGAGACCCGCGACATCGTCGACGCCTGCCGTCGCCAGGGCGAGCCGACGTTCGAGGAGGAGCTGCTCGAGGCGCCCAGCGACGTCGAGCCGGAGGCGCTCGATGCCGACGACGACCCGGTGCTCGAGGACGCGATCCGGCTGGTCGCCCAGCATCAGACGGCGTCCGTCTCGCTCCTGCAGCGGCGCCTGCGCGTGGGCTACACCCGAGCCGGCCGGCTGATCGACATGCTCGAGCGGCGGGGCATCGTCTCCGGCTACGAGGGCTCCAAGGCGCGCAAGGTGCTGATCGCCGAGGGCGACCTGCACCGCATCCTGGGCGACGGCGCCCAGCCGATGCCCGAGCCGGCCGACGACGTCACCCGATAGCGGCGATCCCGGCGCTGGCGCCGGATTACCATCCCAGGCGGTGACCGACGACTGGTACACCCGGCTGCTCGCGACCGGCCTGCTGGACGTGCTCGCGCCCTACCAGCCGGCGATCGTCGGCTCGTACCCGCTGGGGATCGCGCCGCCGGACGCGCGCGTGGAGATCGTCTGCCGCGCCACCGACCTGTCCGCCTTCGCGCGCGTGCTCGAGAGCACCTACGGCGGGCAGGACGGGGAGTTCGCGGTCTACGGCGGCACGCTCGACGCCGAGGAAGCCGTGTTCGCCGAATTCACCCTCGACGGGCTTCCGCTGGAGGTCTCCGCCCAGCGCGAGCACGTCCACCGCCGCCTGGGCGCGGCCACGCTCGGGCTCTCACGGGCACTGGAGCAGTCCGGGCCGGTGACGAAGGCCCGGCTCGCCGCCGCCGTGGCCGACGGCCAGGACTGGCTCGACGCCGGCACGGCCCAGCTCGACCTCAGCCGGGCGGCGCTCGAATCGCTCTCGACGGCCAACCCCGTCCTGGTCGCGCGCGTCATGGGCGTGCCCCGCCCCGGCCCGAAGCTGCGCGAGTACACGACCGCGATCCTCATCTCGATCACCGCCGACGTCCTGATCGTCTCCGCCGGCGCCGCGCGCGGCTCGCAGGAGTACACGGGACTCATGTTCATGCTCCAGGCGGGCGTCCTCGGCCTGGTGTTCGGCGCCCGGCTGGCGGTCGTTGCCACGCTCACGCCGCTCGTCGCGTTCGGGCTCCTGGTCCTCTCGAGCATTGCGGTCGGCAACGAGACGTGCACGCCCGACTGCGCCCAGCAGGCGGCGGACTACCTCTTCGTGGCAGTGCTGGTCGCGAGCGCGGCCGGCGTCCTCGGCCTCCTGCGCGACCGCTACTTCCCGCGGCCGGCGTGACCAGGGCCGTCGTGGCGCTCGTCGCCCTGGCCGCGACGGCCGCCGGCTGCGGATCCGACCTCGGCCCGGCCTCGGCCCCGGCCGTGGTGCCGGTGCGCCTCCAGCTCGTGCAGGGCACGCCGGAGCTGGCGACGGGCGCCCGGGACGCCGTCGACATGGTCGGCGCCCGGATGGTGACCGACACGTCCCAGGCCGACCTGGTCGTCACGGCGTCTCCGGCGGCGGCGGCCGAGGCCGCGCGGGTGAACCCGGGGACGCACATCCTGCTCGTCACGCCGCATCCGCCGCAGAACCTGCCAGACAACGTGCGGGCCGTCCAGTTCGACCGCGGCGGGATGGCCTACCTGGCCGGCGCGCTCGCCGCCCTGCGAGCGCGCGACGTCGCGGTCGTCGAGGACGGCGACACCCTCGAGGACGCGTTCCGCGCCGGCACGCAGGAGGTGACGGGGCACGCCTCGGTGACCAGCGTGCCGTGCGGGCGTTCCACGTCAGCGGCAGTCGTCTACGTGCCCGATCCGGCCTGCCGGCCACGCGGCTCGGCCGCGGCGGTGATCGCTCCCGCCCGGCTCCCGGGCGCCGACATGCTGGGGCTGCTCGGCCCGCGGCCGTCGGTCGTGGTGGCCGAGGCGGCGCGCAGCGTCCAGGACGGCGTCTTCGGCCCTGGGGTGTGGCTCGAGGGGCTGCGTGACGACGCGATCGGGTTCTCGTGGGTCTCGCCGTCGCTCTCGCCGGCCGCTCTCGACCGGCTCCAGCACGTGGAGGACCGGGTGCGGGCCGAAACGGCTCCGGTCCCTCTGGTCGCCCCCTGAGCGGGTTCCTCGGTACACTCCGCGCATCGCCGCAGGGGGCGGCGCTGTTGCCATGTTCGAGATCGGAAGCTCACTCAGAGAAGCCCGCGAGCGCCGCA
>Ga0075434_100003619_pt1 | contig 13794 bp, 12 predicted proteins | sample RhiMethybrSRZTD3_FD_75298 | JGI IMG/M metagenome (GOLD analysis project Ga0075434, IMG submission 75298) | Populus rhizosphere microbial communities from Tennessee, USA - Rhizosphere MetaG P. TD hybrid SRZTD3 | ecosystem: Host-associated > Plants > Roots > Rhizosphere > Soil | place: USA... | reverse complement strand
CTTCGTTGGCGCCGAGCGTGGCACCGCGCTGGCGGATGCGGGCGAGGTTCAGCGTGGGCGCCGCGCTGAGCGCAGAGGCGATATAGAGCACTTTCAGCGTGCCATCCTGCCGGCGCTGCACGAGGAGGTAGACGGCCTGCGGCAGCGGCGGGCACTCGAGCAAACTGTAGACGGCGTGCGCATAGCGCTGACCGGAGGCGCCGCCCCAGACCTGCACCCGGGGTGTTGCTGCCAGGGACTGGCGCGAGGCCGCCTCAGGGGAGGTGGGCCCTCGAAGCGGGGCGAGCCTGACGATACGCGAAGCCATGTCGAGAAGTTTGCCGCTGGGTGGCTGTCGATGTTTGCAGTGCTGGTAGCTCCGATTCGCAGCCGAAATATGGCTCCGGCCGTGTTATTTCAAGGCATTGCCGCGTTCGGCGGTGATCCCTTCTCGGTCCGCAACTCGTTAACCATGCTTCCCGGCGGTCGGTTTCACCCACATTTCGAATAGCTGCAGTTGTCGCAGATCCAGCAGCCTTCGCGGTGCGTGAGGGCTGGATGATTGCAGCGCGGACAGATCCGGCCGCGCGCCAGCGGGGCGGTGCTGCCCTCTGGCGGGCCCCCTACGGCCCGCTCCTGGCTCGCCGCCAAGGCAAAGGGTTGGGCCAGGGTGGTGTCCTCAGGGTCGGGCCGCGGCGCCAAAAAGCCGATGCGCAGCATATGGTTCTCGACAATTCCACCAATGGCTGCCAGCAGGCTCGGCACATAGCGCCCGTTGATCCATTGGCCGCCCTGTGGGTCGAAAACGGCTTTCAGTTCCTCCACGACGAACGTGACGTCACCGCCGCGGCGGAAAATGGCGCTGATCATGCGCGTCAGGGCCACGGTCCAGGCGTAGTGTTCCAAATTCTTGGAATTGATGAAGATTTCGAACGGACGCCGGCGGCCCGCTTGGTTGATGTCGTTAATTGTAATGTAGATCGCATGGTCACTGCTGGGCCATCGCAGCTTGTAGGTCAGCCCTTCCAATACGGGCTCGCGCTGCAGCGGCTGGGCCATGTAGACGATCTCGCCGGCCCGCTCCACGCTGCGCCCCGGCGGGGTCGGCGTGCGCGCTTCCTGCCCCGGCTGAGCCGCGGTGGCGAGCGTCGCTTCGGGCGGCGCTGCGGGTTCAGCGGCCGTTGCCGAGCGGCTCAGCACCGCGCCGGTGACGGCATTTGGCCGGTAGGTCGTACAGCCCTTGAGGCCCAAGTCGTAGGCGTCGAGATAGACGTCCTTGAAGGCTTCAAAGCCGATATCCGCCGGACAGTTGATGGTCTTGGAAATCGAGCTATCGACGTGGCGCTGGACAGCGGCCTGCATTTCGAGGTGGGCGCGCGGCGTCAGCTCCTGCGCCGTTACGAAAGCTTCGCTCAAGGGAGCATTGGCACCGAAGCGGGCACGAAAAAGCGCATGCGCATAGTCCTCAACGACTGCGCTGCGCGCGGAGCCGTCGCGCTGCAACACGCGACGCTCGTGGCGAAAATCGAAGATGGGCTCAATCCCGCTCGAAACGTTGCCGGCCAGGAGCGAGATCGTCCCCGTTGGGGCGATCGAGGTGAGAAGGCCGTTGCGCGCGCCAAATTGTGCGATCTGGGCGCGTACCCTTTCGGGAAGCTTCGCCAGGTTCGGCGCGGTCAGGAAACGTTCGGCATTGTAGAGCGGAAAAGCCCCCTTCTCCCGCGCCAGCTCGGCCGTCGCGGCGTAGGCGGCGACGTTGAGCGCCCCCATCCATTGCTCGGCGAGCGCGACGGCAGCCGGCGTACCATAGCGTGCCCCGCACATGATGAGCGCGTCGGCTAGCCCGGTGACGCCGAGGCCAATGCGGCGCTTGGCAAGCGCCTCTTTTTTTTGTGGCAGCAGCGGATAGTTGGAGACATCGATGATGTCATCCAAAAAGCGCACGCTGAGGTGCACCAGCGCTTCGAGCCGAGCGAGGTCGAGCTGAGCTCCCGGCATGAAGGGCTTGTCGACCAAACGCGCGAGATTGATCGAGCCCAGCAGGCAGGCGCCGTAGGCCGGCAGGGGCTGTTCCCCACAGGGATTGGTCGCGCAAATCTCCTCGCAATAGGCAAGGTTATTCTCGGCGTTGATACGATCGATGAACACCACGCCGGGTTCGGCATAGTCATAGGTCGCCCGCATCATCCGGTCCCACAGGGCGCGGGCTTGAAGGGTGCGATAGACTTTGCCGGCAAAGACGAGGTCCCAAGCTGCGTCCTCCCTGACGGCCTTGATGAACGCGTCGGTGACGAGGACGGACAAGTTGAAATTGCGCAGCCGGTGCGGGTCGGCTTTGGCCTCGATGAACGCCTCGATATCCGGATGATCACAGCGCAGGGTTGCCATCATGGCGCCGCGCCGGGCACCCGCGGACATGATCGTCCGGCACATGGCATCCCAGACTTCCATGAAGCTTACGGGGCCGGAGGCGTCGGCGCCGATGCTCTTCACCGATGCGCCGCGCGGCCGCAGCGTGGAAAAATCGTGGCCGATGCCGCCGCCCTGTTGCATCGTCAGCGCGGCCTCTTTGACGTTTTCGAAGATGGCGCTGAGGTCGTCGTCGATGCGGCCCAGCACGAAGCAATTGAAAAGCGTGACGCGGCGGCGCGTGCCAGCGCCCGCCAGAATGCGGCCGGCGGGCAGGAAGGCAAAATCCGCCATCGCCGCGGCGAAGCGCTCCGCCCACAGCTGACGGGTTGCTTTGGCCTCGGCCTTGGCGGCGGCGCGCGCGACGCGCGCCCAGGTGTCCGCCAGCGTGCGCTCGCGCGCGGTGCCGTCCGCCGCCTTCAGGCGATATTTCATGTCCCAGATCTGCTGGGAAATGGCCGGCAGCGAAGGCGGAGCGTGGCTCATCTCGTTCATGGTATGTTCTAGCAGGTTTTCCTAGTTGGTGCAACAATGCTAAGAAGCCGTTGCTGGTTTTTGGCGGTCGCCTGGCGATGCTGGCGCACTCGCCACGCAGGCAGGGGAAGAACCGCGGTCGATACGGGGAAATAGCGTGGCGGGGACCGATGCGCGGCCTTGCCGGGGGGACAAGGCTTAGGATGCAATTTGCCAAATTCGTTGCGCGCGTGCTCGCGCTCAGCATCGCCGTCGCAGGGCTCGCACTGACAGGCTTGCGCATGGCTTTGAGCCATCAGAGCGACAGCGAGTTGCTCGCTTCGGATTTGGCTCAAACCTTAGAGCTAGCAAGCGATCGCGATCGCAGGCTCGCCGACAAGGGGCTGCTGGCCGGTAGCCCGATCTTGATCCGCATCTTCAAGGCGGAGTTCGAACTGGAACTTTGGATGCGCAAAGGCGAGCGCTTCGAGCTCTTTGCGACCTATCCGATCTGCTACTGGTCGGGCACGCTGGGACCGAAATTGCACGAGGGCGACAAGCAGGCGCCTGAAGGCTTCTACGCCGTCGGGCTCAATCAGATCCATCGGCGTGGGCGCTGGCCGCGCTCTCTCAACATCGGCTATCCCAATGCGCTCGATCGTGCGCATGCACGTACGGGCTCGCTCATCCTCGTGCACGGGGGCTGCACCTCGACGGGCTGTTTTGCCATGACCAACCCGGTGATGGCCGAGATCTACGCCCTGGCCGAACAGGCCTTGCAGCAAGGACAAGACCGCATCCCCATCCATGTTTTTCCATTTCGCATGACGGATGCCAACCTCGCGGCCCGCAGCGTCACGCACGGCGAATGGAACGCTTTCTGGCTCAATTTGAAGCTCGGCTACGATCTGTTTGAATCGACGCGCGTGCCGCCAAAGGTGGGTATCTGCAACAAGCAATATGCCCTGAGCGCTGGTGACCTGGCGGACGGCTCAGCTCCGCCGACGGGCCTGGCCACGCCGTGCGCGGAGAGCGGGAGCGGTGGCGCCATGCCCTTGGTGACGGCAGCAACGGAAGCCGCCGCCGAGCAAGAGAGCGTGGCCGCCAAACCGCGCAAGGTCGCCTCCAAGCCGCGGCACCGGTATGCCGCCCGCCATGCCCGCAAGGCCTATGCGGCCTCCCGGCGCGCGCGCGCTGCGGCCCCGATTGAGACCTCATCCATATCCGGGCCGATTTCCGGCGCCGAGCCGGTGCACTGAGCCGCCGGGCTCAGCGCCCGCCGGGCGCCGGCGAGGGCCGTCTGAAGGCGAATGCCTGCGCCGGTGCCTGTGACTCCGCACCGGCGATCGCGGTGAAGGCCGCATGGTGGCTGGATTTCTCGCAGGCCGGATCGGCGTTGGCGGCAGAGCCGGTGAAGGCGAGAGCCTGACAGCGGCAGCCGCCCCAGTCGAGCTCGCGAAATTCGCACGAGCGGCAGGGTTCGCGCATCCAGGCGGTGCCCCGGAAGGCTGCAAAAGCCTCCGACTGCAACCAAATTTCGCGCAGACTGCGTGCCCGCACGTTCTCGAACTTGAGCCCTTCGATGGTCTGGGCGGCATGGCAAGGCAGCACCTTGCCCGAAGGCGTTATGGTGATGATGCCGCGGCCCCAACCGCCCATGCAGGGCTTGGGGCGCCGGGCATAGTAGTCCGGCACGACGAAATCGATGACGAGCACCCCCTTAAGCCGGGCCCGCGCCGCCGCGACGAGCTCGGCGCTCCTTAGCACTTGGGCGCGTGTTGGCATCAGGGCCTGCCGGTTCTTGAGCGCCCAGCCGTAGTACTGCACGTGTGCGACCTCGAGGCGCTGCGCGCCGAGCGCGAGCGCGAGCTCGATGATTGCCGGCAAGCTGTCGATGTTCTGGCGGTGGATCGGGGCGTTGAGCGTCAGGGGCAGCTTGAGTGCCTTCGCCCAACGCGCCACCTCGAGCTTTTTTTCATGTCCGCCGGCATACTGGGCGATGCGGTCGGCGTTGGCTGCATTGCTGTCCTGAATGGAAATTTGCACGTGCTCAAGCCCGCGGGAGACGAGCTCCTCGAGGCGTTCCCGGGTCAATAGAACCCCGGCGGTGATCAGGTTTGTGTAAAGGCCAACGCGCGTCGCTTGGGCAACAATCTGGCCAAGGTCGCGCCGCAGCGTCGGCTCACCGCCCGAGAGATGGAGCTGCAGAACGCCAAGCTCTGCGGCCTGCGCCAGGACATCACACCACGCCTCGGTTGAGAGCTCGGCGTTGACCCGCTCCAAGGCGAGCGGGTTTGAGCAATAGGGACATTGCAGCGGGCACCGGTGCGTGAGCTCCGCGAGCAGGCCGAGGGGTGCCGGTAGACCCGCTGCGGTTTCGTGGTCGAGCGCGGCAGCTTCACTCACGCCGTGATTACCCCTTTGTCAGCCAGTTCCTGCAGCAGATTGGTCACGTCCGTCAGGATGCGCTCCCGCGGCGCACTATATTGGCCGGCGAGCACCTCCGCGATTGCCTCCACGCTGCGTTCCCCGTCGCACAAGCGCAAAATATCGAGCGCGATTGCATCCGGAGTGAGCACCCTTTCGGGCGCCAGGATGGTCCAGCGATTGCGTGTCGCGTCGTGGCGCAGCTTGATATGACGCGGCAGCGTCGGCACCGAGGCCGCCGCGATCAGCGGGCGCTGGGGGTCGCTAGCTTTAATCATGCGCCTCCGGGCGAAAGGCTCCTGGCGGGATCAGGCCGGGAACCACATAGGCATGATGCAGAGCATCGAGCTGCGCCCACAGCACGTTGCATTTGAAGCGCACCGCCTCGATGCACGAGGTTTGCTGGGCCGCCGTCGTGGCATGGCGCTTGACAAAATCGAGCGCGAAATCGGCGTCGCGGTTGGCCTGATTGAGCCGGCGCCGGAAATACTGCATAGCCCGCTCGCCGATGAAGGCATAATTCTCCAGCATGCCGGAAATGCGCTCCTGGTGAATCTGCGGCGCGAATAGTTCGGTCAAGGATGAGGCCACCGCATCGAGCACGGGCTCTTGCACGACGAAACGCACATAGGCCTCGGTGGCAAAGCGGGTGGCTGGCAGCGCACCCCGCATGGACGTCACGTAGGCGCGCTCCAGCCCCAGAACATCGGTCAACACCAGCCAGCGCTCGATGCCCCCTTCCTCGCCAGCATAGCCGTCGTGATCCAACAGACGATGGACCCAGGCGCGGCGCAGCTCGCGGTCGGCCACGCGGCCCATGAGCGCGGCATCCTTGCGCGGTACGGCGGCCTGGTAGCAGTAACGGTTGAGCGCCCAGGCCTGGACTTGCCCCTTGTTCAGCTTGCCACCATGCAGCAGGCGATGGAAAGGATGCTTGTCGTGATAGCGCTCGGCTCCGACCTGGCGGATCGCCGCCTCGAGTTCATGGGGCGTTAGGAGCTCGCTCATAGCTCAATCTCCATGCCGTCCCAGGCGATCTCCCAACCCGCGGCCTCCACGCTGGCCCGCTCCGGGCTGTCCTCTCTGAGAGCGGGATTGGAGTTGTTCATGTGCACGAAAACCCGTCGTCCGACCTCGAAGCCCGCGAAGGCTGTGATCGCGCCGCTGGGACCGGCCATGGCCAAGTGGCCCATGCGCTGGCCTGTTTTCGAGGAAAGGCCTTGCACAATCATTTCGTCATCAGTGTAGAGCGTGCCGTCGAACAGAACCAGGGGTGCCCCGCGCAGGCGGGCCGCCAAGGCGGCATCGACCGCCGCGCACCCCGGGATGAAGAAGAAGGCGGCGCCGCTCTCGGGATCGGAAATCTTGAGCCCGAGCGTATCGCCGGGCCTGGTGCCAAATTCCGCTGCGGAGGTCTCAAGGTAAAGGGCGATCTTGCCCGGAACAGCGAAGGCCTCAAGACAAAGTCCGCCGGCGAGCAGGAGCTTGCTCTCGAGCGCCAAGGTGACCCGCGGCACATGGCCACGATCCAACACGGCGTAGATCGGGTTGGCCGCCAGCGCCGCCAGAACGCTGCCAGAGCCATAAAGCGTGAAACTCACCCCTTCGCGCAGGCTGAGCAGGCCCGCCACGTGGTCGACGTCGGCGTTGGTGAGGACGATTGAGACAATTGGACTGCTGCGCCGGCCGCCCTCAGGTCGCGGCCAAAGCTGCGGCGTGGCGTCAATTTGCTGCCGCAGATCCGGGGACGCATTGAGGAGGGTCCAGTTGCTACCATCGCGGCTCACCGCCACCGAGGACTGCGTGCGTCGGCGGACCGCCCGACTGCCAGCGCGGGCGTCAGCACAATTGCGGCAATTGCAATTGATCTGCGGTAGCCCGCCGCCCGCGGAGGACCCCAAGACTTTGATGAGCATAGCGCTTGGCGAGCTTTTCGCCGGATCGGGTGCAAAAATTCGCAACCGGGGTCAAATGCAAACGCCGGCAAATGCAAACGGCGGCCGAAGCCGCCGTCTCAAATGCGGGCCTAGGAATGGCCTTAGGCGTCCAACTCGGCCGGCAGATAGCTCGTGACTTCCATGCCGACGTCCTGCTCCACGACTTCGGGCTTGTGCCAGTCCTTCATGCAATCCTCCACAGGGTTTATGCGCATAAAATACAAACCGGCAATCCAGCCTAGTGTTCCGCTCCGGGGCGAACCACCGGGAGCGGGATGGCCGAGATTGGGCGTAAATCTGCCGCACGCCGCAATTTGCGTCAAGGGAGCACACCCCCTGAAGCATCGACGCAGGTCGGAAAAATGCCGTAGGAGATAGGCGCCTGCCCGCTCGGCGCAGACGAGCGCGTGCCCGCTGCATCGCAGCAAAGGGGGTTCGACGCATGGTATTGCCAGAGGCTCAAGGCGCCGCCGCAGACCCGAGCGCGCCAATTTTTGCGCCGCCCCAGATCGCCCACCGGTGCTTGGCGGATGGTTCTCTCGTCATGCGCTCGACGCGAGGGCTTGGGCCGGTGCCCCGTGCCGTCGGCATTTGGCTAGAGGCGTGGGCTGCCCAGGACCCGGGGCGGACCTTTCTCGCCGCGCGTGACGGCACCGGGGCTTGGCACACATTGAGCTACGGCGGAGCGCTCAAAGCCGCCCAGGCGATTGCCCAGGCTCTGATCGAGCGTGGCTTGCTTCGTTCCTGCCGCCCGGTTCTGATCCTAGCGGACAATGGGCTCGACCATGCCTGCCTGGTGTTGGGGGCAATGCACGCTGGCGTGCCGGTGGCGCCGGTTTCGACCGCCTACGCGCGGCTGAGCCGAGATTTCGCCAAGCTCCGGTACATTTTCGACTTGGTCGATCCTGCGCTCGTCTACGTCGATGATGCAGAGCGTCTGGGAAGCGCACTGAAGGCGATCGGCGCCACCCGCAGCGAAATCGTGGCCAGTCGCGGTTCGCTGCCCGGTGTGTCGCTTACGCCCTTCGCCAGCCTCACCGCCACCGCGCCGAACCGGGAGGCGGCTCAGGCCTTCGCCCGCGTTGGTCCCGAAACGGTCGCCAAAATTCTTTTCACATCCGGTTCCACCGGACTGCCCAAGGGTGTCATCAATACGCAGCGCATGATGTGTGTGAACCAGGAGAGCGCCGCTGCGACCTGGCCATTCCTGGAGCAGCATCCCCCGGTGATCGTTGACTGGTTGCCCTGGAACCATACCTTCGGTGCCAACCACAACTTCAACATGATGCTGCGCAACGGCGGCACCCTTTATATCGATGCCGGCAAGCCGATGCCGGGATTGATCGACCACACGGTTGCCAACCTGCAGGAAATCTCTCCAACCGTGGTTTTCAATGTGCCGCGCGGCTACGCCGCCCTGCTCGAGTATCTCGAGCGTGACCGCCGGCTGCGTCACTCCTTCTTCGGTCGCCTCGATATGCTGCTCTACGCCGCCGCTACCCTGCCGCAAAGCCTGTGGGATCGCTTGCAGGCTTTGGCTCTTGAGGTGCGTGGCCGACCGGTGCCCTTTGTCTCCTCTTGGGGTCTGACGGAGACGGCACCCATCGCTACGTCGGTGCATTGGACGCTCGAGCGCCCCGGCAATATCGGCGTCCCGGTGCCGGGGGTCGAGGTGCGGCTCGTCTCTGTTGGCGAAAAACTCGAGATCCGTGTCAAAGGTGACAATGTCACCCCCGGGTACTTCAAGAACACTGCGCAATCGCGCGAGGCCTGGGACGAGCAGGGCTGGTTCAAGACGGGCGACGCCGTGCGGCTTGCCGATCCCGCCAACCCCGCTGCCGGTTTGCTGTTCGATGGGCGAACGGCGGAGAATTTCAAGCTTTCCTCAGGTACCTGGGTCAACGTCGGCATGCTGCGCACGGCGGTGATCGCCGCGGGTGCGCCGCTGATTGAGGATGCGGTGATCACGGGACACGATCGAGATGAGGTCGGCTTGCTGATTTTTCCGAGCCGCGCGGCCGTCCAGGGTCTCACGGCCCACCTCGATAGCGCGACGCCCGTGCCCGACAGGCTCGCCGATGGCAACGTGCGCCGCGCGATCGCTCAAGGCTTGGCGCGCCATAACGCGGCACAGGCGGGCAGTTCCATGCGGATTGGACGCTGCCTGCTGCTCGTCGAGCCGCCAAGCATCGATGCCAGCGAGATTACCGATAAGGGCTATCTCAATCAGCGCGCAGTCCTGACGCACCGCGCAGCCTTGGTCGAGCGCCTCTACGCGGAAGCAACCGACGCCGAGGTCATCGTCATTACCCGCTAAAATGGCCATCCCTGGGTAGAGGGGCTGACGGGTCCCCCGCCGGGCCTCGGCTCCACAGAGGCAGCGCGCGAGCCTCGCCAACCCATTTAAGAAGGACGTCACATGTTGAGCAACGTTCGAACCGTTCGTGTGCAATGGGGCGACTGCGACCCCGCCGGTATCGTGTTTTACCCGCGTTATTTCGAATGGTTCGACGCCTCAACGATCCTGTTGTTTGAAAGGGCGACCGGCCTCAAAAAGATAGACATGCTGGAGAAATATGGTGGTGCCGGATTGGCGCTGCTCGAGGCCCGCGCCGTGTTCAAGATAGCCTCCCACTATGGGGAGGATCTCGAGGTCGAAACCCAGGTCACGGAGTTCCGCCGCTCCAGTTTTTTCGTGCGGCACACGGTGAGCAAGCAGGGGGTCGTGGCACTCGAGGGTTTCGAGACCCGGCTGTGGACCGTGCGCGACCGCGCCGACGCGTCGCGCTTGAAATCGGCGCCGCTTCCAGACGCCATTTTGGCGGGCTTTCATGTCGCTTGAGACACACGCGCGCAGATGGTTGGAAAGCCCATCGATTGCGTGCCATAGTCGGCTACCCTGGCCGCACTGCAAATCCGGAATGGATCGCGCCTCTGGCGCGGCCGGCAAACCGGATTGGAATCGAAGGAGGAGACGGATGCAGAGACGATTGATGCTTCAGGCAGTTGCCGGGCTTGCGCTGCTGGCGGCGCCCGCCGCCAGCTGGGCGCAGGACAGCGTGAAAATCGGCCTCATTCTGCCGATGACCGGCCAGCAGGCCTCTACCGGGAAGCAGATTAGTGCGGCCGTGCGTCTCTATCAGCAGGAGCACGGCAGCACTGTCGCCGGCAAGAAGGTCGAGGTGATCGTCAAGGACGACGGTGCCGTACCCGATAACACCAAGCGCCTGGCGCAAGAGTTGATCGTCAACGACAAGGTAAGCGTCATTGCCGGCTTCGGCGTGACGCCGGCCGCCTTGGCGGCGGCACCGCTGGCGACGGAGGCCAAGGTCGTCGAGGTCGTCATGGCGGCGGGCACGTCGATTATCACCGAACGCTCGCCCTACATCACCCGCACGAGTTTTACGCTGCCGCAATCGTCCGTCATCATCGCCGATTGGGCGGCGAAGAACGGCATCAAGAAGGTGGTGTCGATCGTCTCGGATTACGCCCCCGGCGCGGACGCGGAGAAATCCTTCAGCGAACGCTTCAAAGCCGCAGGTGGTGACGTCGTGGAGGCGATCAAGGTGCCGCTCGCCAATCCGGATTTCGCGCCGTTTCTGCAGCGCGCCGCCGATGCCAAGCCGGATGCGATTTTCGTCTTCGTGCCTTCCGGACAGGGGGGAACTTTTATGAAGCAATACGCCGAGCGGGGTCTCGACAAGGCCGGCATCAAACTGATCGGCCCGGGCGACGTCACGGATGACGACTTGCTGCCGGGCATGGGCGACGCCGTGATCGGGGCGGTGACGGCGCACCTTTATTCGGCGGATCACGACTCGCCCAAGAACAAGGCCTATGTCGAGGCTTTCAAGAAGGCCAATAACTTCCGGCCAAACTTCATGTCGGTCGGCGGTTACGACGGCATGCACCTCATCTATGAGGCACTCAAGAAGACCGGTGGCAAGGCCGATGGGGACTCGCTGATTGCGGCCATGAAGGGTCTGGCGTGGGAAAGCCCGCGCGGGCCCATTTCCATCGATCCGGAAACGCGCGACATCGTGCAGAATATCTATATCCGCAAGGTCGAGAAGAAGAACGGCGAGCTTTACAACGTCGAGTTCGCCACCTTCGATGCGGTCAAAGACCCGGGTAAATTGAAGAAATAGCCACCATCGACGCGGCGACCGCGCGTCGCCGCGTCTTGCAAGCCCGCTGCCGCGACATGCTGACCATCCTGTTTGACGGTATCGCCTACGGCATGTTGCTGTTCGTACTGGCGTGTGGGCTGGCCGTAACCCTTGGCTTGATGAACTTCATCAACCTCGCGCACGGCGCTTTTGCCATGGCGGGGGGATATTGCACGGTGATTTTGGTCAATCGCTGGGGCGTGCCGTTCTTTGCCGCGCTGCCGATGGCTTTTCTGTTGAGCGCCCTGCTTGGTCTGCTCTTGGAGCGCACCCTTTATGTCCATGTTTATCGCAAGAGCCATCTAGACCAGGTGCTGTTTACGATCGGGCTCGTCTTCATGTCGGTGGCCGCCGTCGACTACGTCGTGGGCTCGGGCCAAGTCTTCGTCCGACTCCCCGACTGGCTACAGGGGCAGTTCAACGTGTTCGGCATCGGCGTGGGCCGCTATCGCCTGCTGATCATTATCGTTTGCGGCCTTCTCACACTGGTCTTGCAGCTGGTTTTGTCACGTACCCGGTTTGGCAGCCGGTTACGCGCCGCCGTCGACGACACCAGGGTCGCGCGGGGGCTCGGTATAAGGGTCGATGCCGTTTTTGCCGTTACCTTTGCCGTCGGGTCGGGACTTGCCGGCCTTGGCGGTGCCCTTGGCACCGAGATCGTCGGACTAGACCCGGCGTTTCCTTTGAAATTCATGATCTACTTCTTGATTGTGGTCACGGTCGGCGGCACCACCAGCATTACCGGACCGTTTCTCGCCTCGCTGCTGCTCGGGATCGGCGATGTGGCCGGCAAGTATTACTTGCCTACGCTTGGTGCCTTCGTGATCTATACGATTATGATCGTGGTGCTCATCGTCCGTCCCCAAGGACTATTTTCTCGCGGTAGCGTGCGATGAACCCCCCAACGCCGGACCGCAAGTTCACGGGACGCTTCGGCCGCCGAGCGCATTGGCATCCCCTTGAGATGTTGTTCTGGATCGCCGCCTTCGCAGCCTATTACCTCCTGCCCGGGAAGCACCTCATTCTGACCGAAATCGCTATCCTCGCCTTGTTCGCACTGTCACTCGACCTGGTCTTGGGCTACGCCGGCATCGTCTCGCTCGGACATGCGGCCTTCTTCGGCTTTGGGGCCTATGTCGCAGGCCTGCTGGCAAAGCACCAGATCGTCAGCGAGCCGTTGCTCGCCCTGGTGCTGGCGGGCTTGGCCGCCATGCTGCTCGGGTTTGTCACCAGTTTTCTGGTGCTGCGCGGCTCCGACCTCACCCGTATCATGGTGACGTTGGGAGTAGCCCTGGTCCTGCGCGAGATCGCCAATCGCTACGCCTGGCTCACGGGCGGCGCTGATGGCTTGCAAGGCGTCAATATCGAGCCGCTGCTCGGCCTATTTCGCTTCGACATGTTCGGCCGCACCGCACATGCCTACACGTTGCTGGTGTTATTCGTGCTGTTCCTGTTGGCGCGGCGGATCGTCAATTCGCCGTTTGGCCTTTCCCTGCAAGCCATCAAGGGCAATCCCCTGCGGGCCGCCGCCGTCGGCGTTGCCGTCAATTCTCGGCTGGTTGCCGTCTACAGCATAGCGGCGTTTTATGCCGGCATCGCTGGTGCCCTGCTAACCCAAACCACGGCGTTTGCCTCGCTCGACGTCTTCTCCTTCGAGCGCTCCGCCGACCTCTTGCTGGTGCTGATCATCGGCGGCACGGGTTATCTTTATGGCGGGCTCATCGGCGCCATCGTGTTTAAATTGATGCAGGACTACCTGTCGGCGCTCACGCCACAGTATTGGCCATTCTGGATCGGCCTTGTGCTCGTGGTGATTGTCCTGGTTGGCCGCGATCGCTTCAACGCCTGGACCGTACCCTTGCACAAGCTTGCGGCTCGGCTGGACTGGCGCGCGGGCCGAAGCGGTCGTCTTGCAAGCGAGGAGCACTAAGCATGGCGCCCGCCTTGCAGACGTTCGCTCTCGACAAACGCTTCGGTGGTATCATTGCGGCCAACGGGGTCTCGCTTACTGTGGAGAAGGGGGCTCGGCACGCGTTGATCGGGCCGAATGGGGCTGGCAAGACCACGCTTGTCAATCTGCTCACCGGGGTTCTGCAGCCGTCGGGGGGACGTATTCTTCTGGACAGCCGGGAGATCACGCATTTGCGCCCACACAAGCGCGTGAAACTCGGTCTCAGTCGTACCTTTCAGATCAACCAACTGTTCGCGGACTTGAGCCCGCTCGAGACCGTTGGCCTGGCTGTCTGCGAACGGCGCGGCCTAGGCGGGGAGTGGTGGCGGCTGATCGGCAGCCGCGGCGAGCTGGTCGCCGAAGTGGCCGCCATTCTGGAGCGTTTCGGACTTGCCGATGTGATGGATGCGCGTACGGCTACGTTACCCTACGGCAAGCAGCGGCTGCTGGAAATCGCCGTCGCCATCGC
>Ga0075434_100003614_pt1 | contig 13801 bp, 12 predicted proteins | sample RhiMethybrSRZTD3_FD_75298 | JGI IMG/M metagenome (GOLD analysis project Ga0075434, IMG submission 75298) | Populus rhizosphere microbial communities from Tennessee, USA - Rhizosphere MetaG P. TD hybrid SRZTD3 | ecosystem: Host-associated > Plants > Roots > Rhizosphere > Soil | place: USA... | reverse complement strand
AGCAGCGCCAGCAGAGCGCTTCTCATGGCGCGTGTCCAAGCGGCGCCTCGCGCGGCCTCAGCTCCGAAGCGCGGAAGAAATCGGCGACGTAGTCGGTTGCCGGCCGGCGCATAAGGTTCTCCGCCGTGTCCACCTGCTCGAAGCGCCCGGCGCGCATCACGGCAACGCGATCGGCGAGCGCCAGCGCGTCGGCGAGGTTGTGCGTCACATAAAGCGTGGTCAGCCGGTGGTCGCGGTGGAACTTGAGAATCTCGCCGCGCATCTTGAGCCGGTTCGGCGGATCGATGTTGCTGAGCGGCTCGTCCATGAGAAGAATGCGGGGCGAGGTCGCGAGCGCCCGCCCGAGCGCGACGCGCTGCTGCTCGCCGCCGGAGAGCTGGCCGGGCTTGCGCCGATAAAAACGCTCCTCGATGCCGAGCCGCTGCGCCATCGGCCGGATGAAATCGCGGATCTTCTCGTCCGTCCACCGGCGTACTTTGAGAGGCAGCGTGAGGTTGGCCCAGCGGCGCTCGTCAAAGACCTGCATATGCGGCCAGAGCGCGAAGTTCTGAAAGATCATCTGCACATTTCTCTGGCCGACCGGCACGTCGTTCATTGGGACGCCGCCGATCGAAATCGTGCCGCCGTCGGGGCTCTCGAGGCCGGCGATGAGCCTCAGCGTCGTCGTCTTGCCGCAGCCGCTCTCGCCGACGACCGCCAACAGCTCGCCGTCCTCGACCGCAAGATCGGCGCGATCCACCGCCGTCACCGGACCGAAGCGTTTGGTCACGCCCGCGAGTCTCAGCGCGATCATCGAGCCAATCGTATTGGATGGGGCGCTAAAAGACAATATTCACCGCCGCGCGCCTTGACTCCCCCGCCTTTCCCGGGATAGCTTTTCACGTGCCGCCGACAGGCGGCCACCGGAGGCCCTATGCCCTTGTCACCCGAAGCGCTCATCGCCGATCTGCAAGAGACTTTGCGAAACCGTCATCCGCGCCCGCACCCGGTGCGGCAGCTCTTGCTCACGGGGCGGCTTACGAAAGAGCATCTCCACGGCTGGGCCCGGAATCTCTTTCACGAGTTTCGCAACATCCACCGCTTCTTCGGCGTTCGCTATCAGAAATGCCCCGTGCCGGAGCTCAGGCGCATGCTGATCGAAAATATGATCGAAGAAGAGGGCGAGGACATGATCGGGCGCACGCATCCGAGCCACGCCGAGCTCTGGGTCAGATTCGGCGAGGGGCTCGGCATCGCCCGCGACGACATGCTGACGTACGAGCCGCTACCGGGCATCCGCGCGGCGCTCGAGATGTACGTTTCGCTCGTCCAGCAGAGCCACTGGACGGTCGCGATCGGCACCGGCCTCGTCTTCGAGGGCGGCGGGCCGAAGCGGATGAAGGAGGAGCGCGAGGCCCTGGAGCGCTATTATTCCTGGATTCCGCCGCGCGCGCTGGATTTTTTCCGCGTGCATGAATATCACGACGAAGGGCACGGCGATTTTTGCGTCGCCGTGATCCGCAAGCACTGCATGGAAGAGCACCTTCAGGACGAGATGCGCGAGGCGGTGAAAAACCGCGCCGATATCATGTGGCTGCAGAACGAGACGATCTATCAGGCGTTCGTGCGGCCGAGCTTGCCGCCCGAGACGATCCGCGAGATCGAAGGCAGATTGGAATAGCGATGGCGAAAAATCCGATCGATCTGAGAAGCGATACCGTGACGAAGCCGTCGGCCGCGATGCGCAAGGCGATGGCCGAGGCGGAAGTCGGCGACGACGTCTTCATGGAAGACCCGACGATCAACCGCCTCCAGACGCGCGCCGCCGAGATCTTCGGGCGCGAAGCGGCGCTCTACGTCCCCTCGGGCAGCATGGGAAATCTGATCTGCCTCATCGCGCACACGCGGCCGGGACAGGAGGTCATCTGCGAGGAGAACGCGCACGTCTACACGAACGAGATGGCGGCGATCGCGGGAGTAGCCGGCCTGTTGCCGCGGCTCATCCCGACCGAGGACGGCATCATGTCGTGGGAGCAGATCGGCCGGATGATCCGGCCGAAGATGTACGCCCGCGCGCCGACGGCGCTCGTCTGTCTGGAAAACACGCATAATTTAATGGGCGGCACGGTCTACCCCACCGCGCTCGCGCACGAGATCTGCGACCGCGCGCACGAAGCGGGACTGCCCGTCCATCTCGACGGCTCGCGCGTCTTCAATGCCGCGGTCTTTTTGGGCGAGAACGTCGCCGAGATGACGAAAAAGTTCGACTCGGTGCAGTTTTGTCTCAGCAAGGGACTCGGCGCGCCGGTCGGCTCGATGGTGACGGGATCGAAGGCGTTCATCGACCGCTGCCGCAGCATCCGCAAGATGCTGGGCGGCGGCATGCGCCAGGCCGGGGTTATCGCCGCGGCCGGTCTGATCGCGCTCGAAGAGGGACCTAAGCGATTACAGGTCGATCACGAGAACGCGAAATTCCTCGCGCAGGAGGTCGCGCGCCTGCCGGGCCTCCGTTTGAACCCGGCGCGGGTGCAAACCAACATCATCATTTTCGACGTCCAGGAGACCGGCCTATCCTCGGCCGAGTTTCTCGCCGCGCTCGCGCAGCGCGGAGTCCTCGGCGTCCCCGTCGACCGCGACAAGGTCCGGCTCGTCACCCACCTCGACGTCGACCGCTCCGGCGTCGAAAAGGCGGCGGAGATCATCGGCGCGTTCATGAAAGAAGTCTTCGAGCGGCGCCCGACGGGGTCGACGCGCGGCGTTTGATCCGCTTCTCAGCCGGCGGAAATTTCCTCGCGCTGCATTGACAGCTTTGTGCCATCGCGGCTAAATTGGCCCTCTCCGGATTTTTTTTCATGCAGGCTCTCGTCCGACGACATTCCACAGCGCTCGCGCTATTTGCGCTCGCCGCGCTCGGGTTCATCGCTTACGCCAACGGCCTCTCAAACAGCTTTCACTTCGACGACTATGAAGGCATCCTGAACAACTCCGCATTGCACGACTTGCGGAATATTCCGGCGTACTTTACCGCTCCGGTTATTTTCCGCCTCACGTCCCAGGTCGATTGGCGGCCGATCCTGCAGATCACCTACGCGCTCGATTATGCCATCGGCGGCGCCGATGCCATGGTTTTTCACGCAACCGATCTGCTGATTCACATCGCCGCCGCCTGGATGATTTTTTTCATCGTAGGCGAAATCCTCAAGCGGACCGAAGGGCGAGCCGTGTCCGCATCCTCGTTTCCGGTCGTCTGGATCGCTCCGGCCGCGGCGATGCTCTTCGTCGTCCACACCGTCAATACCCAAACCGTCGACTATAGCTGGGCGCGGAGCTCTGCGCTCGCGGCCTTGTTTTACCTGCTCGCTTTTTACTGCCATTTGCGCGGACCGTTCCGCCTCGGCGCGCCCGGCAGCGCGTGGTGGCACGCCGGCGCGCTCGGCGCTTTCGCGCTGGGCTTGGGCACCAAGGCGACGGTGGTGAGCCTGCCGGGGATGCTGCTCGCCTACGAGGCTTTGTTGCTCAATCCCGACGGACGCAATCCCGTGTCGTTGTATCGCAAGGAGCCGCGCCGGCTGTTGAAGCACTTGCCGACGCTCGCGGTTCTCCTCGTATATGTCATTCTGCGCGCGGCGTTGACTCCGCGGGTCACAGGCCAGTTGATTTCCAATCCCTGGATGAGTCGAAAGACCTATTTACTGACGCAATTTCGCGCCTGGATCTATTATCTGAAACTCTATATCTGGCCGGACCCATTGATTCTCGATTATCCGGGCTTCGGCTGGTCGAAGTCCTTTTGGGAGACAGGCGTGATCGTTTCGCTCGCGCTGATCGCCGCGCTCATCGTCGCCGCGTGGGCCGTGCGCAGGCGCGATCCGCTGCTCAGCTTTTTCACGGCGTGGTTTTTCATCGCGCTTTTGCCGGAGGCGAGCATCATCGTCCGCCCTGACGCGGTGACGGGACACCGCCCTTATCTAGCCTATGCGGGGCTTTCCGTTGCAGCGGTACTGTTCGTTTTAACCGGCGCACACGCGCTGTCGCGAAAGTGGTCGTCCACCGTATGGCTCGGTAGACGTCTTCCGGCCGCCTGCGGCGTCTTATTTGCAGCTGTTGTCATTGCGCTTACCGCCGCCACCATGCGGCGGAACAGGGTTTGGCGCGACGACGTTACGCTGTGGAGCGACGTTATCGCGAAGGATTCGTCCAATGTGCGCGCTTACATGGTGCTTGGAGTCCAATATATGGACCGCAACCAGTACGCCGAAGCGCGCGCCATGCTCGACAAAGCCGTCGAACTTGACCCCAAGCGCTCGGAGGCTTACCTGTACCTGGGCCGGCTAAACAAAATGCTGGGCAACTATGAAGCCGCCCTGTCCGACCTGAATCGAGTCGTTAACGGCAACCGACTTCCAGCGTTCGGTCTCGTCTATCGCGGCGACGTTTACCGCGAGATGGGCCGCTATGACGAGGCGCTAAGCGATTATCAAGCGGCGGTCAAAAGAAATCTGAATTTTGCCGAAGCTTATTACGGCATGGCCATCGCGTACTGGAAGAAAAACGCGCTGCCCGAGGCTGCCGCCGCTTGCCGGAAACTGATGGAGCTGGAACCGAAAAATCGTCGCAGCTATCAATGCCTGGGCAGTCTCTTGATGCACCAGCAGCTTTTCGCCCAGGCTTTGAAGATTTATTACGCCGGCGTGACGCGCTTCCCGCAAAACCCTACGCTATGGTACGGTTTGGGCACGGCGTACGAGGAACTGGGCCGCTATAATGAGGCCGAAGAGGCGTACTCGAAATCCGCGGCCTTAGGACAGGCGGCGTCGGAAACAAAATAATGATGCAAGAGAATTCCGTCCCGGGATAAAAAAAGCGCCGTGCGGTATCCGCGCGGCGCTTTTTATCAAGCTTGGATAGCTGTGGTTAATCGGTTGTAGGATGACGATGGTGCGTCTCGCCCCCGCCCTGCGGCCCGTCCTGGTTCGGCTCGAGGTACTTCCGTCTCATCTCCTTGAGCGATGTATTGCCCTTCGGGTCGAAGAAGAACTCGAGCCCCGTCGACACGCGGTAGCGTCCTTTGTGGTCGAACGTCGCCCGCACCAGATTCACCGCCACTCCAGGCATCGGCAGCATCGCCAGTCCCAAAACCGGCCCGACTCCCGTCCCGCCGAGCTTCCCATGGCCCGCCCCGGCGAACGTGTTGACCTGCAATCCGCCGATCAGCTCTACGTTGTCGCGCCTCAGATACGGCCCCCACCAGTCGGTCGGGGCGAAAAAGCTCGCGGTCGTCTGCAGCCGGTTGATCCCGTACTCCGACCGGTGCCCGCCGCTCTGCCGCCCCGTCACAGGATGGGAATACCAGGCATTTATGTTCATCTGCGGGAGGTAAAAAGCAACCGAGGGTATCAAATGGACAAAATCGGTGCCCCGCAGTCCGCGGTGCTGGTAGGACAAAAAGGCGCCCGCCTTGAAGCCGTCGAAGGCAAAGACCGGCGCGACGTTAAAGCCGACTCGGCTCCCCAGACCGCCCACGTAGTGGAGCGCCCCCTGAACGCCGAAGTTTCCCGTGAGTGGCAAAACGCCCAGCCCTTCCATGGTAAACCGGCCGCCCGACGACTCATGCGCCTCTCTCTCGCCACCGCCCATGAGCTCGATTTTCCCGAACGGCTCCAGCGGCTGGGAATAGGCCGGATATGCGGTAAGTAGGAATGCGACAAAGATGAGCATCAACCAAGCCGGCACCGCGTTTTTCATCATCCCTCCTAGGACGCTTCCTAGGCGCGAAATTACCTTTAAAGCCTTGGGTTGTCAAGCATAGTTTTCTTTGACAAGCTCGGCTCGCTTGTTATACAAATTTGAATTCAGCAACAAGGATTTTCCCCGGTAATAGGCCGTGAAACCGGCCGGAGAACACAGCCCAATCCGCATGGTCCCAAGCCGCCTCCCAACGATCTCGGTTATCGTGCCGGTCTACCACGGCGGTGAGGGATTTAAGCAATGTCTTAACGCCCTGTGCCGATCGGACATGCGTCCTGCGGAAATCATCGTTGTGGCAGATGGAAATGTCTCCAGCGACTCGGAAACCGCTTCGGCGGTCGGGGTCCACATCATCGTCCTGCCCGAGCGCGGGGGGCCCGCGCGGGCGCGTAACGAGGGGGCTCGGGCCGCGCATGGCGAGGTTCTGCTGTTCGTGGACAGCGACGTGCTCGCGCCTCCCGGCACCGTCGGTCTAGCCGCCGAGGCGTTTGCTAGGGACCCTGCTATCGCCGCTCTATTCGGCTCCTATGACGATGCCCCCGCCGCGCCTGATTTTTTGTCTCAATATAAGAATTTGCTGCATCATTACGTACATCAGAACGGCCGCGAGGACGCCTTCACGTTTTGGGCGGGATGCGGCGCGGTGCGACGCGACGTCTTCCTGAAGCTCGGCGGCTTCGATGAAAGCTATCAACGGCCGTCGATCGAGGATATCGAGTTGGGCTATCGTCTGAAACGGGCCGGGTATCGGGTGCTGCTCCACAAAACTCTTCAGGTCAAGCACCTCAAGCATTGGCGGCTACGGTCGCTGCTGCAGTCCGATATTTTCGACCGGGCGCTCCCGTGGGCGGATTTGATTCTACGATATGGCGCTGCGCCGGACGATCTCAATCTCAAATACTCGAGCCGCTTCAGCGTGGTTCTCGCCTGGGGCGTTGCGCTCGGTCTGGCGTGCGCCCCATGGAAAGCGGCGGCCCTGGCGCCCGCCGCGGTGATGGCCATGGGTTTATGGATCCTTAACGCGCCGCTTTACGGATTTTTCTTCCGCCGCCGCGGTCTCGGCTTCGCCGTCGGCGCCGCGTTGCTCCACTGGTTGTATTACCTCTACAGCTCGGCCGCTTTCGCCGCCGCCCTGCTCCGCCGATTATTTCGCAGCGGTCTCACTCGCGCGATAGGCGTCCGCAAAGCCGCTTCGTCCTTGGACAGACCTTAGCCCCGTCAATGGATCGCGGCTCTATCGTTATTATCGGCGCGGGGCCGGCCGGCCTCGCCGCCGCCTATGAGCTCGCGCAGAACGGCCATTCCGCCGTGGTTTTGGAGCGGCTCGATAAGGTCGGCGGTCTCGCACGGACCGAGAATTACCGCGGATACCATTTCGATATCGGCGGACACCGCTTCTTTACGAAAGAAGAAGAAGTGAACCGCATGTGGCGGAGCCTTCTCGGTCCCGAGTTTCTCCGCCGTCCGCGCCTTTCGCGAATCTACTACCAGGGTAAATTCTTTTATTATCCGCTGCGGCCCCTGAACGCGCTTGCCGGACTCGGATTGTGGAGAAGCCTCGTCATCGGGCTCAGCTATATTCGCTGGCAGCTCTTTCCGCACGGCTGCGAGGAGACGTTCGAGCAGTGGGTGACCAACCGCTTCGGGAAACGGCTCTTTGAAACTTTCTTCAAGACTTACACTGAAAAGGTGTGGGGAATCCCGTGCGCCGAACTGAGGGCCGAATGGGCGGCGCAGCGCATCCGCGGTCTTTCGCTGAAGACCGCACTGCTCGGCATGTTCTTGAAACCCAAAAAGACGATCAAGACGCTGATCGACGAGTTCGAGTACCCGCGCCTCGGCCCCGGCATGATGTGGGAGGCGGCGAAGAAGGAGATCGAACGCACGGGCTCCAAGGTGCGGCTCCAATGCGAGGTGACGGAGATTCATCGACGCGGGAACGCCATCGAGAGCGTTGCCGTGTCGATCGACGGCCATCGAGAGACGATCGCCGGCGACGCCTTTATTTCCAGCATGCCCGTCAACGAATTCGTCGCAAAGCTCGCGCCGTCTCCGAGCCCGGCAGTCGTTGAAGCGGCCGGCCGGCTCCGCTTCCGCGGTCTCATCGTCGTCTGCCTGATCGTGAACCAGCCGGACCTCTTTCCGGATAACTGGATCTACATCCACGATCCCACGGTCAAGGTCGGCCGCATCCAGAATTACAAGAATTGGAGCCGCGACATGGTCAACGATTCCGGCAAGAGCAGCCTCGGAATGGAATATTTTTGCACGCCGGGGGACGACCTTTGGAGTCTGTCGGACGCCGCGCTTGTAGCATTGGCGAAAGAGGAAGTCGCGCGCATCGGATTGGCGAATATGGATCGGATCGAAGACGGCTGCGTCCTGAGAGCGCCGCAAGCGTATCCCGTCTATGATGCGGATTACCGCGCGGCGCTCGCGACCGTGAGAGAGTTCGTCGACGGCCTCGATAACTTCCAGACGATCGGGCGGAACGGCCTCCACCGCTACAACAATCAGGACCACGCGATGATGACCGGCATTCTCGCCGCGAGAAATCTCGTCGGCTGCGAACGCAACGATCTCTGGAGCGTCAACACGGAGTCTGAATACCACGAAGAGGCGGTGATGGCCGATAAAGTCGTCGACGACGCATTGGCGCAAGTTTTCACGCGCCTCGACCGCGTCGCCTTCGGCGCCGCGGTCGGCGCCGTCGCCGGCGTGGGACTGTTCGCGGCGACGTTATGGCTCGTGGCGCTCGGGATCAAGCCGCTCCAGTTGTTGAACCAATATCTCCCGGGTTACCGCGTGAGCCCGGCCGGCAGCATGGTCGGGCTCGCGTATGGATCGGTGATCGGCTTCGCGTGCGGCTGGCTCTTCGCTTTCGTAAGAAATGCGGTGTTGTTTCTCTATGTCGCCCGAGCGTACCGCAAGGCCCAGCGCGGCCTGTTGCGGCGCTTTTTTGACTATACCTAGGAGGCAGCCATGGCCGTCGACGATAAAGAATTGGAACGGGTCATTCTCACCCGGCTGGTGCGCCTGAACGCCAGGGTCCACGGCCTGGTCACCGGGCTCATCGCGGGCTGCGGAATCTTTATCGCCACCAATTGGCTCGTCCTGAAAGGCGGCCGGCAGGTCGGACCGCATCTCTCTCTGCTCGGCCAGTTTTTCATCGGGTATCGGGTGACTTTTTTAGGCAGCTTCATCGGTTTCGTCTATGGGTTCGTGTGCGGCTTCGTCATCGGCTACGCGGTCGCGTGGATTTATAACTGGGTCGCCGAGCGCAGGCAGCGCGCCGGCTGAAGCGCCGAGACGACTCGGATTGCCGGGCCGCTGCTTGACTGTTACAATAACCCCTTACTTTACAGTGAAAATCTTCGACGATTTACGCATGTACGCCCGCTTCGCGCGCGGCCTCCGCAGTTTTCTCAAAACTCCGCTCACGATTGATCAAGCGCGGGAGATCATCCGGCGGCGCATGGACGAGCGCGAAAATACCTTTTTACGCCTCGTCGAGCGCGGCATCTTCGGCTATCCGCAAAGCCCATTCCTGCCGCTGTTAGAGCGCGCCGGCTGCACCCTGGCAGATCTCCGGCAGACGGTCGCCGCAAAAGGGCTCGAAAACACGTTGCGCGAGCTCCGGCGCGCCGGCGTTTACGTCACGTTCGAAGAGTTCAAGGGAAAAACCCCGATCGTCCGGGACGGCCTCACGCTGCCGACCAACGCGCATGATTTCGACAACCCTTATTTGAGCCATTACTACAGCGCGGAAACCGGGGGCTCGACCGGTGCCGGCACCCGAATCAACATCGATCTGGACCATCTCGCCGCCGATACGCCGTTCAATATGCTCGCCCTCGACGCGCACGGCGTGCTCGACGCGCCGAAGGCGATCTGGCGCGGCGTGCTCCCCGACCCGAGCGGGCTGAACTACATCCTGCGCGGCGCGAAGATGGGGCGCGTGCCGCAAAGGTGGTTCACGCCGATCGCACGGCGCGACTACAAGCCGATCTTCAAGTACCGCGCAGCGACCGCGGCGATCGTGATGGCCGGCGCTCCCTTCGGCGTCCCGATTCCCCGCCCCGAGCCGGTGACGTTCGACCAGGCCGGCACGATCGTCGCCTGGATGCGCGAGCAGATCCGCACCCGCGGCGCATGCCTCTTGTTCTGTCTCGTGAGCACAGCGCTCAGGGTGGCGGTCGCCGCCAATGAGCTGGGCGCCGACCTGACCGGCGCGGTTTTCGAGATCGGCGGCGAGCCGCCCACCGAGGCGAAGGTGCGCGCGATCACCGCAACGGGCGCCCGCTGCTATCCGACCTACCATTTCGGCGAATGCGGCCGCGTCGGCATGGGCTGCGCGCGCCCGCTCGACGCGAACGACGTGCATTTCTTCAAGGATGGTCTCGCGATCATCGATTATAACCGCCGCGTGCCGGGCTTCGATATCGATGTGGACGCTTTTTGCTTCACGAGCCTGCTCCCGAGCACGCCGAAGATCATGCTGAACGTCGAGCTGGACGACTACGGCGTGATCGAGACGCGTTCGTGCGGCTGCCCGCTCGAAGCCTACGGCTACAGCGAGCACCTCCGGGAGATCCGAAGTTTCCGCAAGCTCACCGGCGAGGGCGTCACGCTCGTCGGCAGCGAGATGCTCTCCATCCTGGAAGAACTTCTGCCCGCGCGCTTCGGCGGGAGCGCGCTCGATTATCAGCTGCTCGAAGAAGAAGACGAGCGCGGTTTTACGAAGTTGAGCCTCGTGGTGAGTCCCCGCATTGAGATTCGCGACGAGGCCGCCGTCATCGATGCGGTGTTGAATGCCCTGGGGCCGAATGCCGTCGAGGACAGCCTGACACGGGTGACGTGGAGAAAAGCGGAAATCTTCCGCATCAAGCGGATGGAACCGATAAGGACCGCGCGGGGAAAACTCTTGCCCCTCCACCTTCTGCGGCACGGCCGAGCGGCCGGAAACGCAGCGGCGGCAGCCCGATCGGCGCGTTGACCAATGGAACGCAGAAGCCGTCCGGAACAATTCGACCGCCCGCTGTTCGTCGTCGGTTCGCCGCGTTCGGGAACCACGCTATTTTCCCGAATTCTCGACAGCCACTCGCGCATCGCCATCTATCATGAGAGCCACTACTACCCGATCTTCCGCCCCGACCTCTATCGCTACGGCGACCTTCGCAGTCCGCGCAATCTCAGGCGGCTGATCGAAGATGTCCGCGAGGTCACGCGCGTGCAGGGATTCATGGCGCCGCCTTCGACGGAGGAATTTCTGGAGATTCTCGACGAGCCCACTTTCGAAGGCCTCTTCGCCGCGCTGCTCCGGCTGTATTCGAAGAAGCATGCGAAGGCGCGCTGCGGCGACAAAACCCCGGGGCATCACGCGTATCTGTCCGAGATTCTCGAGAAGTTCGACAGTCCGGTGATTTACATCTTGCGCGACCCGCGCGACGTCATCACCTCGATCCAAACGGCGTTCCACACGAGTCTCGACGGAAGCATCCGGACATGGAACCAAGCGTTTTACGACTATAAAAGATTTTCCCGCCGGGTTCATTTAATCCGCTACGAAGACCTGGTCTCCGACCCGCGACAAACGATCGAGTCGGCCTGCGCTTATATCGGCGAATCCTTCGAAGCGGAGATGTTTAATTTTTTCGAGCGCATTCCGCAGCGCCTAACGACGCGGCCGATCTTTAAAAAACTGACCAGGCAGCTGGATCGCGATTCGCTGGGACGTTATCGGGGCTTGCCGCAGGACGCGCTCAAAAGGATCGAGGCGTGCTGCGCCGAGGGTATGGAGGCGCTGGGATATCCGTTTTCCCAAGCCATGGTCACCTCGGTCGCCATGCCGCCCCCCTCGAAGCTCGACTTCGCGCTGGATCGCTTACGCTATTACGGGACGGACTGGAAGCGCTGGCGGCGCGGCTGGATGCGCTGGAAGATCATGCTGCGGCTGCGGCTGCGCGGGCTGTTTTCCGGCGCGCCGCTGAGCGCAAGCCGTTAACCCGGCGAATTAGCTTTCCCGAGTCAAAACAAGATGACCGCGCCGCTCCGCTTTTGCATGATCACGACATTCTATCCGCCGTACAACTTCGGCGGCGACGGGATTTTCGTGCAAAGACTTTCCAACGAGCTCGCGCGGCGCGGGCACAAGGTCGACGTGATCCACTGTCGCGACGCGTACCGGCTCATGGCGGGAAAAGAGCCCGCGGCCGGCTACGACGATCACCCGAACGTTACGGTGCACGGCTTAAAGAGCGGCTTCGGCTTTCTCGCGCCCCTGGCGGCACAGCAGAGCGGTCGGCCGCTGTTTCAGGCGGGCGCCGTTCGCCGCATCCTCGATCAAGGTTTCGACGTTATTCATTTTCACAACGCGTCGCTGTTCGGGCCGAAGGTTCTCACGTACGGCAATGCCGTCAAGCTCTACACGATGCACGAATACTGGCTGGTCTGCCCGATGCACACGCTTTACAAGTTCAACCGCGCACCCTGCGCGAAGCCCGATTGCTTTGCCTGCACTCTCGCTTACAAGCGGCCGCCGCAGTGGTGGCGCTATTCGGGATTGTTACAAAACGCGGTCGAGCACGTCGATGCTTTCATCGCGCCCAGCCGCTTCATCAAGGCAAAACACGAAGAGATGGGACTTAACGGTCGCATAGTACACCTGCCTTACTTTATTCCGGATGCCCGAGAGCAAGAGCCGGAGAAATATACGGCGACGAAACCCTATTTTTTATTTGTCGGCCGGTTGGAGACGATCAAGGGCGCGCAGTCGCTCATTCCCGTTTTCCGCGATTATCCGAAGGCGCGGCTCCTTATCGCCGGCAGCGGCGGCTACGAGGAGGAGCTGCGACGGCTTGCCGCCGGAAGCGACAATATAGTATTTCTCGGTCGTTGTTCGGAGGAAAAGCTTCAGCCGCTCTACCGCCGCGCGGTCGCCCTCATCGTGCCGTCTCTATGGTTCGAAAACCTGCCGCTCGTCATCATGGAGGCCTTCAGGCAGAAAACGCCGGTCGTCGCCCGCAACCTCGGCGCCATGCGGGATATCATAGAGGAGAGCGGCGGCGGAGTGCTTTTCGACGACGCGGCTGGCCTAATCGACGGGCTCGATCGGCTATTTGACTATCCGGCGCGGCGCAACGCACTCGGTCGCCTCGGATATGAGGCCTACGTCAACAAATGGACGGCAGAGGCGCATATGCAGTCCTACCTTCAATTGATTCGGGAGATCGCGGCGAGTCGCCGGCAAACGTTAACTGTTAATGCCTCCGAGCCCGAATGCGCCGGATAGGAAAGTTACTGGTCCTGGCGGGCCCTACAGCCTGCGGCAAGTCGACCTTTTTGGATAAGGTTTCGGCGCCCGAGTGGGCCAATCTCGGCGCACGGCTCGGGCTGGGTCCAATCGGGGAATGGCCGCGCATGGCCGCCAACCGGCTCGCGCTATCGCCCGACCTGGACCTTAAGTACTTGACGGTGCATCATGATTTTCTTTGGCCCCCCCGAGAGTCGAGCGTCGAGAAGCCGGGAGGCAGCCGGGCTTTGGCGATCCTGGAAGGCGCCGGCGAAGTGACGCTCGTGACGCTCTGGACCCCGGCCGAGAGGCTCGAAGCTCAGCTCGTCCATGGGAAGCTTCGTTCGGCCTTGCCCTACTCGCTCACGCAAATTTTCAAGGCTGGAGCTTTTCTAATATTGCCGGGTTTCGCCCTGCGGCGGCTCTCGGATACTAAATTGGTAAACCTGCTGACCCGCCGATTTCCCGACCGTGCTCTATTCCACCACCTGCGGCTCCTGCGAACCTACTCGTCCGCAGAGAAGGTGACCGCGCTGTATCGCCGGTGGCTCGAATTCTGCGACATGCGGATGCCCATGGCGCGCGCGCATCTCGTCGTCGAGTTCAACGAGCGCCTAAAAATTTATTCCCGCGATGAATGGGAACATCGGGTGCGCGAGTTAACCGGAGGTTGAATTTAACGTGAAAATTACGAATCTTATCACCCTACAAGGGTACCGCCACGCAAATTTGCTCGTCTTCGGCGTCCTTGTAGTTGTTGGCGCCATCGCCTACGCGAACGCG
>Ga0075434_100003611_pt1 | contig 13806 bp, 13 predicted proteins | sample RhiMethybrSRZTD3_FD_75298 | JGI IMG/M metagenome (GOLD analysis project Ga0075434, IMG submission 75298) | Populus rhizosphere microbial communities from Tennessee, USA - Rhizosphere MetaG P. TD hybrid SRZTD3 | ecosystem: Host-associated > Plants > Roots > Rhizosphere > Soil | place: USA... | reverse complement strand
ACGCTGTTGCTGAAGAAGCCGTTCACCTCGACGAACACCGCCGGCGTGCGGTAGAGCCCGGCGAGCAGCGCGCTGTAGATCGGCCCGGCGATCGCCGCGCCGAAGCTCGAGACGTAGGCGCCGAGGTCGGCGCGGGTCGCGACGTGCAGCGCGAGGAAGTGGCCATCGCCATCGAGGCCGAGCGTGGCGCGCGTGCGATGGTCGCGCGCCTGCGTGTCCGAGAGGAACGATTCGTTGCGGCCAGCGATCCATCGCACCGGCCGGCGCAGGCGCCGCGCCGCCCAGACGACCAGCGTTTCCTCCGGGTAGTGCTTGCCCTTGTAGCCGAAACCGCCGCCGACATCGCGCGACACCACGCGCAGGTCCGACTCCGCGATGCCGAGCTCCTCACAGACGTAGCGCCGGATGTGGTGCGGCGCCTGGGTGCCGACGTAGAGCGTGTCGCCGCTCGAGGCTGCGCCGCGCGTCTCGATCGCCGCGCCGCACAGCCGGTTGTTCACCAGCTCGACCTCCACCTTGCGGGACGCGCGCGCCATCGCCTGCTCGACCGCCGCGCGGTCGCCTCTCGTCCACGTGAACGCCGGCTCCGCGTCGATCGGCGGCAGCGGCTCGTAATCGACGCTCACCTGCTCCGCCTGATCTTCTGCGGCGGCGCGCGTCTCGGCGAGCACCATGGCGACCGGCTCGCCGACATGGCGCACGACGTCGCGGGCGAGTTGCCACCGCGGCGGCTCCTTCATGCCCGGCAGCACCCAGCCGCAGCGCATCGGCTGGATACCCTCCAGATCCTTTCCCGTGAATACCAGACCAGAGGACTTGATTGAGCGGATGCGGGCGTGCGGATGAGGCGACCGGACGAAAACGCAGTGCAACTCGCCGGGCAGCGAAAGGTCGGCGACGAAATGGCCTGCGCCGGCGAGGAAGCGGTCGTCCTCGACGCGCCGCAGCGCGGCGCCGATCACCGGATCTCTTCGCGCAGCAGCTCGAGCCGCTCGTAGATGGCGCGGTCGGTGACGATGAAGAGATCGCCGCTGCCCTGGTGGCTGGCCCAGGTCCAGTGCGGGATGGTGAACACGTCGTGCTGCGACCACTCGAAGGTCTGCTCGCCGACTTGCGAGCGCCCCTCGCCTGAGACCACCAGGCACACGGCGCTGCAGGTCGAGCGCGCTTCTTTCGTTTTTTGCCGGATTCTTTTCAAATACAGGTCGAGCGTCGGCATGACCGAGCCACCGGCCCTCGAATAGCGGTAGGTCAGCGAACCGTCCGCAGCGGGCGCGAGGCCGTGCTCGGCGCCGGTCCAAGGAAAGCGATATTCGCCGGAGCCTTCGGTGCCGACCTCCCAGAAGCGCTCGTCCTGCCGCTTGCCCGGCTCGAAGAAGCTCGCATCGAGGTTGCAGATGGCCGGCATGTTGGCGGCGTCGAACCAGACCGTGCGGCGCTTGCCCTCGTTGATATGGCCGTGCCAGCACATCGGCGGCGTCAGCACCAGATCGCCCTGATGCATCTCGCAGCGGCGGCCGTTGACGATCGTCACCGCGCCCTCGGCGCGCGTCGCGAAGCGGATCGCGGCCGCGGTATGCCGGTGGGGAACCGCCTTATCGCCGGGCTCGAGCACGGTGAACGCGCCGATCAGGTTCTGCGTCGTCACCGTCGCACCACCGAACGCCGGATTGGCGAGGATGAGCGCGCGCCGCTCGACATCCTCGATGCCGACTTCCTTCGCCGCGCGCTGTGCAAAGGGCTCGACGTCGCGCCAGCGCCAGTGCATCGGCGCGTCGACCGGCTTCGGCGCCATCGGCGTGATGCGCTGGTAGCGGTCCCAGAGTGGATGGATCCGGGCCCGCTCGAGCGCAGCGATCAGCGGCGCATCGGGTCGCTCAAGCTTTGTCACGCGCAGCGAGGATCAGCAGGCCGCCGATGATGGCAAGGTTCTTGAGGAAGTTGTTCAGCTCGCCGAACAGGCGCGCGGGATCGGCTTCCCAGAAGCGGTGCCCGAGGGCGGTGGCGATGACCACGAACGCCGCGAGGAACCACGCCAGCAGCCGCTTGCGCCAGCCGATGGCGAGGAGGAGGCCGCCACCCAGCTCGATGATGATGGCGAGGACCGCGGCCGCCTCGCCGATCGGCATGCCGATGCGGTTGAAATAGGCCGCCGTCGTCGGGAAATGGGTGATCTTCCAGATGCCGGAAGCAATGAACAGCGTGGCAATCAGCAGCCGTCCGAGGAGGATGTCCATCGATCGATTATGCCTTCGCGTCGATGAGGATGAAAGCGATGCGGCAGTTTTTCGCGCCGCGGTTTTCCCAGGCGTGGTCGGTGGCCTGCTGCACCAGCACGTCGCCGGCGCGCAGGTGCAGTTCGCGGCCGGGGAGCAGCATGTCGATCTCGCCTTCGATCACCACCGCATAATCGATGCTGCGCGTGCGGTGCATCTCGCCTTTCGCGCCCGGCGGAAAATCAACCACGCGGAAGATCGAGCCGCGCTCCGGCGGCGGGATGCCGATCTCGCGCGCCGAGCGGTCGTCGCCGCGCGCGGTGTCGGCCGGCGACTCATCGGTCGTCCACAGCAGCGTCGAGACCAGTCCGGACGGCCGGCGCTTCACGTTCGGCGCCGGCCCGTCGTAGATCACGACCGCCCTGCCCTGCGCGTCGTGCCCGGTGACGATGCGGCGGGTCACTCGGGCTTCACTCCCGCGGACCGCAGCGCCGCCCCGTACTTGTCGTAGTCGCGCTTCAGGATGGCGCCGAACTCCTGTGGCGTACCGCCGGTGACCTGCAGGCCTGATGCGGCAAAGCGTTGCTGGACTTCCGGGTTCCGCAACACGGCGTTCAGCTCGCGATTGATCCGTTCGAGGAGCGGTCTCGGCGTCGCCGGCGACGCCATCACGCCGTGCCAGGTCACCAGATCGAAGCCGGGAATCGTCTCCGCCATGACCGGCAGGTCGGGCAGCGGGCCGGTGCCACGCTTCGGCGCGGTCGAGGCGATGGCGCGAACGCGGCCGGATTTGACGTGGCCGACGGCGATGTTCACCACGTCGAACAGCATGTTGATCTCGCCGCCCATCAGCGCATTGAGCGCCGGCGCGTTGCCCTTGTACATGACCATCAGGATGTCGGCGCCGGCATGCGCGCGCAGCAGCTCGCAGCCGACCGACGGCAGCGCGCCCGAGGCGCCGCAGGTGGCCTTCCCCGGATTCTGTTTTACGAAAGAAAGAACCTCGGCAAGGGTCGTCGGCGGAAACGCGGGATTGGCGATCAGCACCATCGAGGCGTTGTCGAGGTGGATCACCGGCGCGAGATCGCCGAACGGGTCGACCGCGGCCTTCATGTAGAACGGGTTGGTGATCACCGCCGGCACGACGAAGACCAGCGTGTGGCCGTCGGCCGGCGACTTGGATGCCGCGGCGTGCGCGATGTTGCCGCTCGCGCCGGCCTGGTTCTCGACCGGATTCGGCTGCCCGGTGCGCTCGGCGAGGCCCGCGGCGACGATGCGCGCCACCACGTCGGCCGGGCCGCCGGGCGCGAAGGGAACGAGCCACCGGACGGGCTTCGTCGGCCATTCCTGTGCGAGCACGGCAGTCGAGAAAAGAAACAGGACCAGGAATCTCACTTGAGGACGTATCTCCCTTCAGGGTCGCGACCAAGGCGCGAGCGAAGCGTCTCCAGGTCGCGCACGATCTCGCGCCCATCGCGGCTCGCGCGCGCGGCCATGAGCTCGACGAAGTGCTTTGGCCCGTGTGCGAGCGCGGCCTCCACGGAGTCGAAGCGCGGGCCTTCGTATTTCGGCGGCAGCGGCGTCGGCGCGCTCTCGCGCATCGTCAGGTCGAAGCCCGCTTTCGCGCCACTGGTCGCGCCGCGCAGCGAGGGATCGAGCGGGATGGCGCGGAACCCGCCTTCCACCACGAGATCGCGGTCGGCCTGGAAGCGGGTCGCGAGCGCCCATTCCATCTGCTCGTCCGACCAGATGTCGACGTCAGGGTCGACGACGAACACGTGCTTGACGTTGACCAGGCAGCCGAACACCGCGGCGATCGCGTTGCGCGCATCCCCGGGCGCGCGTGTCTCGAGCTGCACCCTCACGTTGAACGCCCCGCCGCTCGCCGGCGATGCATAGACCGCCTTGACGCCGCGCACGGCGGTCTCGAGAGCGCGCCAGACGCCGACCTCGGCGCGCAGCGCGTTGAGCTGCGCGGTGTCGGTTCGCGACAGGGTCCGGCCGCTGATCGTCGCCGTCTGGAACACCGCGTCGCGCCGATGCGTGATCGCGGTCAGGTGAAACACCGGGTTGGTCTTCAGCGCGCCGTAATAGCCAAGAAACTCGCCGTAGGGCCCCTCGGGCTCGGCGTAGCCGCGCTCGTCCAGATAGCCCTCGAGGACATACTCGGCGTCCACCGGCACCCGCAGGTCGCTCGTCAGGCATTTCACCACCTGCAGCGGCTCGCCGCGCAGCGCCGCGATCAGCGCCAGCTCATCACCCGGCAGCCGCATCGTCGCCGCTACCTGGTCGATGGGATGCGAGCCGACGACGAAGGCGATCGGCAGGCGCTCCTTGCGCTTCGCCTTCGCCTGATAGATCGCGCGCAGGTCGGACGGCGCATTGAGATCGATGCCGGCCTCGCGCCGGCCGCGCAGCATCAGCCGACGCATGCCGACGTTGCTCATGCCGCGCTCCTCGTCGCGGGTGAAGTCGACCGAAGCCGAGATATACGGAGCGCCGTCGAAACCGTGCTGCAGGTGCACCGGCAGCGCCGTCAGGTCAGGATCCTTCTCCACCACTTCCTGCGCCGGCGCCTTCTGCACCTCGACGATCTCGCCCTTGTTCCGCAGCCGCCGCAGGACCTCGGCCAGCAGTTCGCGCGACGTGGTGCGAAATGCCGTCGCGAGGCGCGAGCGGCTGCCGGTCACGTTGCCGGCGAGCGCGAGGCGCTCGAACCAGACCGCCTTCGGATTTCCCTCCAGCCGCTGCGCCACGTCGGCGAGCTCGACCGCTTCGCCGACTCGCTCCAGCTCGTCCTTGCCGAGCGAATCGAGGAAATCGCGCAGCCTCATACCGGCACCTGCGTCACGTCGTAACGGAACAGCCATTCGTAGCGCTCGGCGATGCGGCCGGGATCCCACTCGCGATCGACGTACTTCTTCGCCTCCGCCGGATCGGCGAGCTTCGGGTTGTGGAAGCGCTTCGCATTCGCCGCCGAGCCTTCGACGACCTTGCGGGTGCGCTCGCGGCGCGCGTCTTCGTAGCGCGCCAGCGCCGCCGGCACGTCCGCCACCTCGGCGAGGCAGCGGGCCAGGATATAGCCGTCCTCGATCGCCATCACCGCACCCTGCGCGAGCATCGGCAGCATCGAGTGGCAGGCATCGCCCAGCAGCGTCACCCGCCCGACGCTCCACTTCGGCATCGGCTCGCGCACCATCATCGCCCACTTGTACGGCGTGGCGAGGTTGCGGATCAGGATCTGGACGTCCTCGTTCCAGCCGCGAAAGTCGGCGAGCACCTCCTCGGTCGATCCCCTGGCGCTCCAGGACTCGATCTGCCAGTCCGAGCGCTCGCGCAAGCCGACGAAGTTCATCAGCGTCCCGCCGCGCAGCGGATAGTGGACGATGTGGCCGCCCGGCCCGATCCAGTTGGTGCCGACCAGCCGCGCCATGCGCGCGGGCAGCTTGGCCATCGGCGCGATCCCGCGCCAGGCGATGTTGCCGGTGAAGCTGGGCTTGTCACGGCCGAAGAGCGCCTGGCGGATCGTCGAATGCACGCCATCCGCCCCGATGAGCGCATCTCCTGCTGCTTTCTCGAACTTCACGCCGTCGCTCGATTGGCTGAACCCGGTGACCTTCGCGCCGAGATGGATTGCGTCCGGCTTTTCGCGACGCACCGCATCCGCCAGGACGGAGAGCAGATCCGGCCGGTAGACGGTGAGATACGGGAAGCCGTAGCGCGCGATGGACTCGGCGCCGAGATCGAAGAGCTTCCAGGTCTCGCCCGTGCTCCACAGGCGGACTTCCTTGCCGACCGCCTCGCAGGAAAGCGCGGCGAGCGCCTCGCCGACGCCGAGCAGGTGGAGGACGCGGGTGCCGTTGGCGCTCAGCTGCACGCCCGCGCCCACCTCCTTCAGCTCGGCGGCTTGCTCGTAAACGTCGACGTCGATGCCGCGCTTGAGCAGCGCGAGTGCGGCGGTGAGCCCGCCGATCCCCGCGCCGGCTACAAGAACGTGCAACTGCCGTTACTTGACCGCTGCGACGCCGGCCTGGGAGACGACGTCGTCCTGCGTCCCGGTTCCGCCGGACACGCCGATCGCGCCGATGATCTTGCCGTTGACCACGATCGGGTTGCCGCCGCGCGACGCGATGACGTCGTCGAGCGTCGCCAGATAGCTGAAATACGGCCCCTTGCCGAGCAGCCGCTCGAAGTTGACCGTCGCGCGACGGAACTTGGCTGCTGCGCGCGCCTTGTGCTGCGCGATGGAAATCGAACCGTACTGGCAGTCGTCCATCTTCACGAAATAGACCAGGTCACCGCTCGGCGCGACCACCGCGATGCACATCGGCCAGCCGCGCTTGGTCGCGTCCGCGAGCGCAGCGTCGGCGGCCTTCTTCGCCTGCTCGAGCTTGATGGTCTCGCCGTACGGCATGTAGTTCGCCTTCTCCGGCAGAGCCTCGTTGGGATTGGCGGGATCCGCCGGCACCTGCGCGAGGGCTGCGGATGTCATGAACAGGATTGCTGCAAATGCACTGAATCGACGCATTGATATGTCCTCTTTGGGTTGACTGACTAAAGTCCGAGAGCCTTGATACCGGCGGCGACGATCTGCTCGTCCTCGTGCGACTGCACGCCCGACGCGCCGATGCCGCCGACGCAAACGCCTTCCGCCACGATCGGCAGCCCGCCCTGCACCGGCGTGATCTTGGGCATGCCGAGCATGGAATTGCGGCCCGCCTTGATGCGCTCTTCCCAGACGAGGGTGGAGCGCCGGGTTTCCGCCGCCGTCTTGCCTTTGGCGATCGCGGTGCGCGCGTTGAACGGCGATGCGCCGTCCATCCGGACGAGGTGCAGCAGGTGGCCGCCGTCGTCGAGGATCGCGATCGCCACGATCCAGTTGTTCTTCTTCGCTTCCGCCTCGGCCGCGGCCGAAATCTTGCGGCAGTCGTCGAGCGTCAGCATGGGCCGGTTCTTCATTGCAGTGCTTTCCTTATCTGTTCGAGTGCGCCTGGGTCTTCGATTGTAGTCAGGTCGCCGGGGTCGCGGCCTTCGGCGAGGGCCTGGATCGAACGCCGCAGGGTCTTGCCCGAGCGGGTCTTGGGCAGCAGCGTCACGAAATGCACCGCCTTCGGGCGGGCGATCGCGCCCAGCTGCTTATCGACGGTCTGCATGACTTCTTCAGGTGAGGTACTCAATGCCGGATTCTTCAAAACCGCGAAAGCCAGCGGCATCTGGCCCTTGATGGGGTCAACAACGCCGACCACCGCGCATTCCGCCACGTTCGGATGGGCGCTCACCGCCTCCTCGATCTCGCGCGTGCCGAGGCGGTGCCCCGCCACGTTGATGACGTCGTCGGTACGGCCCAGGATGAAGTAATAGCCGTCCTTGTCGCGGATGCCCCAGTCGAAGGTCGAATAGATGTTCTTGAAGTCCTTGAAATAGGTCTGGACGAAGCGCTCGTCGTCGCCCCACACCGTGGTCATGCATCCGGGCGGGAGCGGCGGGGTGATCGTCACCACGCCTTTCTCGCCGTCGCCGACCGGCTTGCCGGTCCCCTCGTGCAGCAGCCTTACGTCGTACCCGTAGACCGGAAAGCTCGGCGAGCCCATCTTGAGGGGCGTCTTCTCCACACCCGGAACGGCGGAGAGCAGCGGCCAGCCGGTCTCGGTCTGCCAGTAATGGTCGATCACCGGCCGGCCCAGCGCCTGCGTGATCCAGGTGTGCGTCGGCTCGTCGAGCGGCTCGCCCGCCAGGAAAAGGTGTTTGAGGGAAGACAAATCATGTTTTCTCAAAAATGAAACATCATGTTTCTTCAGCACGCGAATGGCCGTCGGCGCGGAGAACATCACGTCCACCTTGTAGTCCGCGACGATCTTCCACCAGATGCCCGCGTCTGGCCGGATCGGCACGCCCTCGTAGAGGATGGTGGTCATGCCGGCGATGAGCGGCGCGTAGATGATGTACGAATGGCCGACCACCCAGCCGATGTCCGAAGTCGTGAACATCGTCTCGCCCGCCTCGCCACAGAAGATGCGCTTCATCGACGAAGCGAGCGCGACGCAGTAGCCACCGACGTCCCTCTGCACGCCCTTCGGCCTGCCGGTCGTGCCCGACGTGTAGAGGATGTAGGACGGCGTGCTCGATTCCAGCCATTCGCAGGGTACCGAAGCGCTCTTCGGTTTCGTTTCCGCCCAATCGACATCCCGCCCCTTCACCAGCGAAAGCGACGAATCGAGCCCCCGGTTGAAGAGAAGGACCTTCTTCGGCGGATGCTTGGCGAGCTTGATCGACTCATCGACCAGCGACTTGTACAGCACGACCTTGCCCATGCGGCTGCCGCCGTCGGCGGTAACCATCAGCGAGGGCTTCGCGTCGTCGATGCGCGCCGCGAGGCTCGCGGCCGCAAAGCCGCCAAAGACGACCGAATGGATCGCGCCGATGCGCGCGCAAGCGAGGATGGCGAACACCGCCTCGGGGACCATGGGCATGTAGACGATGACGCGGTCGCCGCGCTTCACGCCGAGCGACTGCATCATCGCCGCGACGCGGTTTACTTCTTCAAATACTTCCCGATAAGAGAAGCTCCGGGTCCGGTCGACCTCCGTCGAGATCCAGACCAGGGCTTTCTGCTCGCCCCGGTTCTTCAGGTGACGGTCGACGGCGTTGTGGCAGAGGTTGGTTTCTCCGCCGACGAACCACTTCGCGAACGGCGGCTTCGAGTAATCGAGCACCTTGCCGAACGGCTTGTGCCAGTCGACGAGCTTCGCCTCCTCCGCCCAGAACCGGTCGCGATCCTCGACCGAGCGGCGATGGAATTCGCGATAGGTCGTCATTCACTCATGTCGACGACGACGCGCCGCGTCACCTTGCCGGCGATGAAGTCGTCGAACGCGGAGGGCAGCTTGTCGAACGGGATGGTGCGGCACATCTCCTTCAGCAGCGGCGGCTTCAGGTCGGTGGCGAGGCGCTTCCACACCGTGGCGCGCACGTCGCCCGAGCTCTCGCCCGAGTTGATGCCGAGGAGCCGCGCGCCGCGCAGGATGAACGGCATCACCGTGGTGTTCAGGTTGTGACTGGCGGCGAGGCCGATCGAGCCGATCACGCCGTTGTCCTTCATGGTGCTGCACATCCAGGCGAGCACGTCGCCGCCGAGGTTGTCGACCGCGCCTGCCCACGTGGCCTTGTCGAGCGGTTTGATTTTTTCGAGATTCAAGCCCTTCCTCAGGAGAATCTCTTTGGCGCCCAGCTTCTTCAGCCAGTCTGATTCGCTCTCCTTGCCGGTCAGCGCGACCACGTGATAGCCGAGCTTCGCCAGCGCGGACACGGCGATCGAGCCGACGCCGCCGGTCGCGCCGCTGACGATCACCGGCCCGCTGGCCGGCTTCAGGCCCTCGTGCTCCATGCGCACCACGGCGATCCCCGCGGTGTAGCCGGCGGTGCCGAACGCCATCGCATCCCATAGCGACATGCCTTGCGGCAGCTTGACGAGCCACGCAGCCGGCACGCGCGCGTACTGCGCGTAGCCGCCATGGTGCGCGACGCCGATGTCGAAGCCGACGCCGAGCACCGCGTCGCCCTTCGCGAAGCGCGAATCGCCGCTCGACACGACCGTGCCCGAGAAATCGATGCCGCCGATGCAGGACGCCCGGCGCAGGATCTTGCCCTTGCCGGTCGCGGCGAGCGCGTCCTTGTAGTTGATGTCGGAATAGGCGACGCGAACCACCACGTCGCCGGGATCGAGCTCGTCGATGCTGCGCTCGACGAATTCCGCCCGGATTTTCTTTTCCGGCGTCTCAGTGAGAAGGAACGCCTTGAACTTCTCCACTTGCTCTCCTCCGCTCGCTCTTCAGGTATTCGGCCGACTGCATCTCGTGCAGGCGGCTGACCGTGCGCTGGAACTCGGCGCTCTGCTCGCCCTCGGTGAAGATCTCCTCTGGCGCCGCCGCAGCCGAGACGATCAGCTTGACCCGGTCATCGTAGAACACATCGACCAGCCAGGTGAAGCGCCGGGCGGCATCCGATTGCTTGGCCGAAAGTTTCGGCACCCCGGAGAGCATGACCGTATGGAAGCGGCGCGCCAGGTCGACGTAGTCGGTGTAGCTGCGCGGGCCGCCGCACAGCGCCTGGAAGTCGAACCAGACCAGCCCCCCCGCCCGCTTGCGGTAGGGAATCTGCCTGCCCTCCACGTCGAGGGGTTGCCGCTCCTCTTCCACGTCCTTCAGGTCCGAGAATATTTTTTCAAGAATCGACTCATTCCTGATGTGATAGACCTGCAACTTCTCCATCTTCAGGCGGCGGTAGTCGGTGCCGCTGTCGACCGCGACGACATCAAGTCTGGATTTCAGGAACTCGATCGCCGGCAGGAAGCGCTCGCGCTGCAGGCCGTTGGGATAGAGCGCGTCGGGATGATAGTTCGAGGTCATCACGAACTCGACGCCCTTCGCCATCGACTGCTCGAGGAAGCGCCCGAGGATCATCGCGTCGGCGATGTCGGAGACATGGAATTCATCGAAGCACACTAGACGATAACGACGGGCCGTACGCGCCGCTACTGCGGCAATGGGATCTTCAGTACCCTTCAGCTCATTCAGCTCGCGATGGATCTCGCGCATGAAGTGGTGGAAGTGCACGCGGCGCTTCCGCACCAGCGGCACGCAGAGGTAGAACGCGTCCATGAGGAAGCTCTTGCCGCGACCGACCGGCCCCCACAGGTAGACCCCTTTGGGCAGGTCCGGATGCACCAGCAACCGCTTCAGCGCGCTATTGCGTCGCTTCTTGTACTCGCTCCACTCCTCGTAGAGCTGCTGCAGGCGCTCCACCGCGCGCCATTGCGACGAATCCTGGACGAAGCCGCGCTTCGCGAGGTTCTGCTGGTAAACCTCGACGACATCCGGCATCTCGATCTAGATGTTGAGCGAGCGCTTGTCGACGCCCAGGGCCGCGTCCTTCATCGCCTCCGAAAGCGACGGGTGCGCGTGGCAGATCATGCCGATGTCCTCGGCAGAGCCGCGGAACTCCATCGCCACCACGGCTTCCGCGATCAGCTCGCCGGCGAACGGGCCGATGATGTGCACGCCGAGAATTTCATCTGTTTCTGTCTTTGAGATGAATTTTACGAACCCCGTCGTGTCGCCCAGCGCCCTGGCACGCGCATTGGCGGCGAACGGGAAACTGCCGGTGCGGTACTCGACGCCTTCCGCCTTCAGCTGCTGCTCGGTCTTGCCGACCCAGGCGATTTCCGGCGTGGTGTAGATCACCCAAGGGACAGTATTGAAGTCGATGTGCGGCTTCTGGCCGACGATGCGCTCGGCGACCGCCACGCCTTCTTCCTCGGCCTTGTGGGCGAGCATCGGCCCGCGCACCACGTCGCCGATCGCCCAGACGCCGGGCAGGTTGGTGCGGCAATCGCCGTCGACCTCGATAAACCCCCGGGGGTCGAGCTTCAGACCGATGCCTTCGGCGTTGAGCCCGACTACGTTCGGTACCCTCCCAATCGAGACGATCAGGCGGTCGACTTCCAAAGTCTTGCTTGAGCTATCTGTCGCAGAATATTGAACGGTAACGGTTTTCTTCTTCTCAACTTTCGAGATCTTTACCCCGGTTTCGATCTTCAGGCCCTGCTTGGCGAAGACCTTGGCCGCCTCCCTGGCGATGGCCTCGTCGGCGGCGCCGAGGAAGGCGGGAAGCGCTTCCAGGACCGTCACTTCCGAGCCCAGGCGGCGCCAGACCGAGCCCATCTCCAGCCCGATCACCCCTGCTCCGATTACCCCCAGCCGCTTGGGCACATCCGGGATTGCGAGCGCGCCGGTGTTGCTCAGGATCAGCTTCTCGTCGAACTCGGCGCCGGGCAGCGGGCGCGGGTTCGAGCCCGTGGCGATGATGACGTGCTTAGCATTGAGAACTTCATTCTGAACTTTGATTTCGGTGGGTGAGGCGCCAAAGCTTCCCCGGCCATGGAAGAACTCGACCTTGTTCTTCTTGAAGAGGTAGAGGACGCCGTCGTTGCTCGCCTTCACGACCTTGTCCTTGCGCCTGAGCATGGTCGCGAGGTCAAGGTCGAGGCCCTTCACCTTGATGCCGTGCTCGGCGAAGTGATGCCCGACCTGCTCATAGTTCTCGGAGGACTGCAGCAGCGCCTTGGAAGGAATGCAGCCAACGTTGGTGCAGGTGCCGCCGAGCGCCGGCTTGCCATCGGCGCCCTTCGCTTCGTCGATGCACGCCGTCTTGAGCCCCAGCTGTGCCGCGCGAATCGCTCCAATATATCCGCCGGGGCCCCCGCCGATCACCACTACGTCGAAGGATTTCATATCTCGAGGATCAGCCGGGCTGGATCTTCTAGTGCGTCTTTAATACCAACTAAAAATAAGACTGCTTCGCGGCCATCGATGATGCGGTGATCGTAGGACAGCGCGAGGTAGTTCATCGGCCTGACGACAATCTGGCCGTTCTCCACCACCGCGCGGTCCTTGGTGGCGTGCACGCCGAGGATCGCCGACTGCGGCGGGTTGATGATCGGCGTCGAGAGCATCGAGCCGAATACGCCGCCGTTGGAGATCGAGAACGTGCCGCCGGTGAGCTCCTCGAGGGCGAGCTTGCCGTCCTGGGCGCGCTTGCCGAAGTCGCCGATCTTCTTCTCGATCTCGGCGAAGCTCATGCGGTCCGCATCGCGCAGGATCGGCACCACCAGGCCACGCGGGCTGCCGACCGCGACGCCGACGTCGAAGTAGCCGTGGTAGACGATGTCGGTGCCGTCGATCGAGGCGTTGACCACCGGATAGCGCTTCAGCGCGTGCACCGCCGCCTTGACGAAGAACGACATGAAGCCGAGCCGCGCGCCGTGCTCCTTCTCGAAGCGCTCCTGGTATTTCTTGCGCATCTCCATCACCGGCGCCATGTTCACCTCGTTGAACGTGGTGAGGATGGCGGCGGTCGCTTGCGACTGGACCAGGCGCTCGGCGACGCGCTGGCGCAGGCGCGACATCGGCACGCGCTGCTCGGGACGCCCAGAGGTCAGTTGGTCGATGTTGATGGGCGGCGCCGCCTGCTGAAGAGGCTTCGGTGTCTGAAGAACATCCCCCTTCGTGACCCGCCCGTCGCGCCCGGTTCCCTGGACTTTCGACGTGTCGATGCCCTTTTCCGCCGCAATTTTTTGCGCGGCGGGCATCACCGGGGGGGATTGGGGTTTTTGCGGCGACGCTGCCTTGGGCGCGGGGGCCGCAGCCACAACCCCTTTTCCTTCGGTATCGATCTGGGCGATGACCTCGCCCGAGCCGACCGAGTCCTTCGCCTTCTTGATGATCTTGACGAGGACGCCGTCGGCGGGCGCCGGCAGCTCAAGGACGACCTTGTCGGTCTCGATATCGATCAGATTTTCGTCGCGCGAGACCTTCTCGCCTTCCTTCTTGTGCCAGTCGAGCAGCGTGGCTTCGGAGACGGATTCCGAAAGCTGCGGCACCTTGACCTCGATGATCGCCATCTTTGCTCCCGTTTAGGCCTTCCCCGGCTTCCGCTAAGCATCCACCGGGTTGAGAAGAGCCTGGCGCGTAACGCGCCGGGTTGATGAAAGCTACTTGTATTTACCGAATGCCTGCTCCACCAGCGCCTTCTG
>Ga0075434_100003607_pt1 | contig 13817 bp, 11 predicted proteins | sample RhiMethybrSRZTD3_FD_75298 | JGI IMG/M metagenome (GOLD analysis project Ga0075434, IMG submission 75298) | Populus rhizosphere microbial communities from Tennessee, USA - Rhizosphere MetaG P. TD hybrid SRZTD3 | ecosystem: Host-associated > Plants > Roots > Rhizosphere > Soil | place: USA... | reverse complement strand
TTGGCGAAAATCCTGCGAAGGTGCGTGCAAACTGTCCAGCCACTGATGTTCAGAACACCGGCGATGACTTTGTTGGGATGACCCTCCGCGACCATGCGCACAATTTCCTGCTCGCGCGGACTGAGCGTAACGCGAGTGCCGCCAGTGGGTTTCGGAAAGCGGACCAGCAGGTAGCGAAACCCATCGAATTCCGTATCGACGAGAATTTCCTCGCTACTTTGGCAGCAATTTTCCGGCTCTTGGGCGCTTTCTGTCTTTAAGGCCAAGCCAGCGAGCAGGCGGATTAGTTGGTCGGGGTTGGGACCTTCGGCACCTCGTTGTGGGGAGCCCGATTTTGGTTCGGAAGGGGACCGGGGACGCATGACAAGTTACCTCAAATCTGTGGCCGCGAATCGTGGGGTTGCGAGACGCTGGAGTCCCGCGGTTCGGACAGCGCCTGCAGCCGGCCGCCCAAGCGCATTGCCCTCCGCCAGGCAAGCACCACTTTCTGATGTCCGCACACCCTACAGTTTTTTGCTGTGGCTGGCTAGTAACTAATTTAGGCGACGCTTAATCGGCGAGGTACTGGCCGCGCTGATTTAAACGTTGTGTTATTCACACCTGAAACGTTTCAAACAAATTCGAGCGTAGCTTGTTCCGGTGAAACCCAGGCACACCACCACATTCGCGCGCCCATGAAAATGGGACTAGCGCCGGCTTTCTGCCAGGCGTATTTCCATGGTGCATCCGGAATTCTTGAACGGAGGACGCCAATGTCCAATATGTACGAATCGGAATGGGAAGCGGAAGAAGAAGCGCAAGGGGGAATCGCAACCGAACTGGAGGAAGAGTTCCACGAAGGCGAAGAGGAGGCCGGCCTCGAGGGCGAAGGCTGGCTCGGCGCCATTGGCAATATTGCTGGCAGTCTCCTCGGCGAGGGCGAGGAGGAAGGTGAAGAGGAAGGCGTCCTCGAAGGTGAAGAGGAAGGTGAGGAGGAAGGTTTCTTCGAGGGCGAAGAGGAGGCCGGCCTCGAAGGGGAAGGGTGGCTTGGCACCATCGGCAATATCGCGAGCAGTTTGCTTGGTGAAGGGGAGGAAGAACGCGAAGAGGAAGGTTTCCTCGAAGGTGAAGAGGAAGGCGAGGAAGAGGGCTTCTTCGAGTCTGAGGACGAAACCGAAGAGTTTTTCGGCAAGATCGGAAGATTTCTTAAGCGGGCGGCGCCCATCCTGAAGCGGGTGGCGAAGGTGGCCGCGCCGATCGTCGGCACCGCGATTGGAGGTCCGTTCGGCGGCATGCTTGGCAAAGTGGCCAGCTCAGCGCTGGGCGAAGGCGAAGGAGAAGCCGAAGACGAGACTGAGGTGGAAGGCGAGGAAGAAATGGCGCATGAAATCGCCAGCCATGAAGCGAGTCATAATGAAGCGCTCGCGGAAGTGATGGCCGAAGCGGCTTCGCACGAAGCGCACGAAGGCGAAGCGGAAGCGATGGCAGGAGCAGCTGCCGTCACCGTAATTTCCCCATCGGATCGCCGGGCGTTGCGCCGCATCTTGCCGCACCTGGTTCGCGGCACCGCGATCCTCACCCGTATCCTCCGTCGCAACAAAAGGACCAAAGTCCTGGTTCGCACGGTGCCCACGATTTTCCGTCGTACCGTAAAGGATTTGAAGCGCCGCGCAGCTGCCGGCCAGCCGGTCACCCGCAAGACCGCAGCCCGCGCCGCGGCGAAACAAGTTCGCCGTGTACTGAGTAGTCCCAAGGCTTGCACCGCCGCGATTCGCCGCAACATCAAGGTCAGCCGCATTTACAAACGGCCACGTCGGCGCCCCACCTATGGCACGCGCACGCGTGTTTCCACTGCAGCCCGCCGGCGTCGCGGACGCTACTAGCTGTCTAACCCTTTCGAGTCACAAGTAGAACAGGAGAATGAAACATGGCGACCTCCGTGTGCAGTCCGTCGTACGAAGAAGAGATCCTGCCCGAATCGGAAGACGAGCTCGAAGATGAAGCGAGTCTCGAGGACGAAGGGGAAGAGGAGATCAGCCCGATCCGCAAGGTGTATCCCGATGCTGTGATGGAGCACTTGGGCGAATTGGCTGCGGAGGCCGAGTCCGAAGACGAAGCCGCCGAGCACTTCCTGCCATTAATAGGTATGGCGGCGAGCAAGTTGCTTCCAGTAGTAGCCAGGGCAGTCGCGCCGGCTGCTCGCAAAGCCCTGCCGAAGATCGCGCGCACGGTCACCAAGATGACACCGCGTTTAACGCAGGGCGTCGCGCAATTGGCACGAAAGCTGCACCGCAATCCGTCGACGCGGCCGCTGTTGCGCGCCGTGCCGGCCATTGCGCGTCGCACGGTGCATAGCATTGCGCGCCAAGTAGCTCATCACAAGCCGATTACCGCGCGTTCGGCGGTTCGAACGCTGGCGCGCCAGACGGCCCGCGTGCTCGGTCATCAGCGCCAGCGGCGCCATGCGCTGCGGCGTCATCATCACCTCGATCGCGGGTTCCACTGGCGGCATGGCCGCGGCATGGTGCGCCCACATTACAGTCAAGGCGGCTACAGCGTGCCCGGCTATTCGACTGGAGGCGGCGGAACGTTAACCGACCGGGGCGTCACGCACACTGGCGGCGGCGCCGTTCGCACAACGTCAGGCGCAGGAGTTCACGTTACGGGCGGCGGTGCACGGCCAGGTCGCATCGTAAACGGTCAATGTATGTGTGCCGCCCCCGCTTACTGCCGCTGCTGCGGCCAGGTCCTGAGGTAGGCCCGATGGCAACCCTCGCCCAAGCCTTGCTGCAGGAGGTCAGCCGGCCCCAGACACGCGTGCGTAAGCGCCGTCTGCCAGAATCGCCGGCGATCGTCCTCAGGCCGTGGTTGCGCGCCCAGTCGCTCAATGTGACGCGCCACGCCGCGGCACTGCGGCCCTTCAAGCGCGAGGAGTTTGGCACGGGACCTGCCATTCCGTCTGAAGGGCACATCCAGGCGGTCAACTTCTTGATCACTAAGCTGCGCGACGGGCTGCTGAAAATGTCCGCCGGCGTTACCAAGGCCATCGAATCCGTCAGCGAAGACTTGCAGTCCACTCATTTACAGCGGGTAGTCGAACAAAAAGACCACGCGCATCGCTGGGTGCGTGGCATCGAAAAAATCTGGGACTTTTACTTCGAGTTGTTCGGTCAGCGGCAATCGCAGTATGCGAACTGGCTGTTAAGCTGCGATCGCATCGCCCTGGATTGTTACAAAGTAGCGTTTACCGGACTGGGCGTTGCCCGTTCCATTCCCGCTCCGCCACCTTTTGCGTTCATGCGTACCGGCTTTGCGCCGGCTACCATGCGCCGCAACATTCCGCTGCGCCGCCTGGGCAAGCAGCTCAATCCTTTTCCGCTGATTCAGCTGCCCTACCACCGGCTGGTCAACCCATGGACGCTCGCCGCAGTGTTGCATGAAGTCAGTCACAACCTGCAAACCGAACTCGGCCTGGGCAAACCGATTCCGCGCCGTATAGCCAGCACATTACTCAAAGCTGGCTTGCCCAAATCGGTCGCCGCAGTCTGGACTCGCTGGAACCGTGAAATGTTCTCCGACATGTGCGCACTACTTCTTGGAGGTCCGCAGGCGGTCGGCTCACTGATGGACGTCGTCGGGCGATCACCGGAGGCCACCTTTGGCTATAACCCGAGAGGCCCGCACCCGACTCCCTACCTCCGTACGCTGATCAGTTGCGAACTGATGCGCCGAATGGGATTTACCCGTGAAGCAGAGCAACATGCGCGGGCCTGGATGCGCGTTTATCCGAATCCGTACTTTGGGACCATCCCGCGCGATGTAGTCAGTACGTTTCAGAAAGCCTGCCCGATAGCGGTGAATGCCATGTGTTACCGGCCCTTTCCGTCGCTCGGTAACAAGAGCTTGGCCGAAGTGATGCCCTTCGCGCCCAAGGACGAAAGAATTATCGAAGAAGCCGCAAAGCGCCTGGCGGCGGGTGTAGATCCGGGCATTATCCCGGAACGCTATCTGATCGGCGCGAGCAGAGTAGCCCTGGACCAAAAGCTGGCTCGTCCCGGGGTGATTATGAAGAATTTTTACGTGGAATTGAGCCGGAGGTAGCGGCATGGCACTGGAAGTGGCCCTGGAACAACTTTGCAGCAACCTTCGGCGGTTTCAGGATGAGCTGTCCGGGTTGGAATACACCTTCGAGCACGATACGCCGGAGGAAGGTGGAGTAAGGCTGGTGAGCGACTTGAACGATCGGGTGACCGATCTACGGGGCTTTCTTATCGAAGCTATGAGTTCTGCCGAGGAGGCTCTGGAAGCCGAGCAAAGTGCCCAAGAACCAAACCAGATGCGGCGGGCTCTGGTTTATTCACAACAACATTTTCTCCGGCTGCAAAAGCTGTTTTACGGTGACCTGCTGACGTACGAGAGCGCGAAGGAGCTTTTGGACTTTGGCCGCAGGGCGGGAAGCCGCTGGCCTGGTTGGGTGCACTCGGTGCTCCTGGGTCTCGATGTCTGCCGACCCTGGCTGGAAGCTTCGGCGGAATCGTATTGCCAGGCCTGGCAGGAAATTGCCGAACGCGCGACGACCGGTCCGGTTTCTGTGCATGCGACCAACATCGGACAGCAGATCACGACGGCTCGCGCGGCTTCCGGGCTCGTTTCAGAACTCGGCGCAACGTGAGGCCGAGACGCGAAGGCGGTTAAGGAAGAGAACGCCAGGCGTGCGAGCCGCGCTGAGTGTCAAAGACTTTGTAATTGAGGAGGCGGGGATGTACGAAGAAGAAGACAAGGGAAAGAAGCACAAGAAGCCTTCACCATCCGGGCAGGCGCAGGACTTTACGCAAGATTCTGCCGCATACGGTGAGGATCAACAATCCAGTTCCGAAACGCACGAATCAGCGCCGCAATCAAGTGGCAACAAATATGCGATGGTCGAACCATACGACGCCTGCCAATGCTACCGGTCAGCGGTGCTCGATCGCGTCAGTGCGCAATTGGACGCCGCGAAGAAGCTGCAGATTGCAAAAGACGATCAATTCATTTCTGCCCGTCTCGAGGAACTTTACATCTCAATCAGCCGACTGATGGTTTGCAAAGACTATGAAGCCAGCCGGGATTTGCAGTACGTTCGGGCCACCGCGTTTGAAATCCGGACTCGCATCCAATACATCCAGGTCGAAGAAAAATTCGAGGGACTTTTCGAGGCCATTGGTGATCTCTATCTGACCTATTCAGCCGAAGAAGAGTCTTTGCTTTTTGCTCTGGAAGTGCGCAATCGGCTGGCCTGCGCTGTACGGGCACTCGAATCGTTCCAAACGGAGCTGAACGCCAGCAGTTTTGATTTTCTGGATGGGCGCGCGTTCGCAAGGCTAGTAAAGATCACGGATACGCTGATCACGCACATTCGCGACCGCCAGTATGCGGAATCGCAGGAAATAGTGAACCTGCTCGAGACTTGCGCCAGTTCTCGCATGGTCTCCCGTGCCATTGCCGCTTTCGTGGAGAAAAACTCCCGGGTGCAACTCCTGGGCTGCGAACTGCTCTGCGAATACGGAAGGGGGCAGGGCCTCATCCGCGATCTCGCCCTGCAACGGATGACCCTCTCGTTAACAGAGGCCGCTCACCACATCTCACAAGTTTCCTATCTGGTGGAAAAACTGCGGGCCGGCAGCCTGGATTCCTGGAAAAAATTCCATTTTCGTCTCGAATTGATGGAAGGCACCGTCACCAAAGTCCTATCAAGCGTTCAAACCCATACGCCGAACACTACCTCCCTCACTCAGATTACGAAACTCGTCGAGACCCTTCGTCTCAACCTGCAGAACATGCTTGCACACAGCGCTTCTCTGCAGTCGAGCGCTGTAGGCAATTTTCAACTCATCGAAAACTATCGAAGCTGGGTGTTCGGAGTCCAGAAGACTGTCGACGAACTGCTCTGCCAGGAAGTCGAGTACCTTTGCCACTTCCGTGAAGATTTGCTTTTGATTTCTTCCTCGCAGCTCTTGGTTTCCTGCTTCCTGACAGCCGTCGAAGTCGATTGGCGCGAGGCAGAAAGGACCGGAAGGCTCCACCAGCATAGGCGCTCCACTGGGCGCAACGTTGCCCTCCTGCCTGATTCCGCGGAACGCTTCTGCGGTGCCCACCTGGAACTCTCTCCCGCGATCTGGTATGCGGCCAAACCTGCCAGCGAAGCCTTCCTGCATGTCTATGATGCCGACACTTCGCAACTGCTCGAGAGCTTCCCGGTAGCTTTCGCCACCAGCGATCTCAAAATCGCCGCCGACGAAGGAACCAAACTGCGCTTTTCCGTACTCATCGATCGCCAAGTCGTAGCAACAGACGTGGTGCAGGCGGCGTATTAACTTCTAGCAAATCATCCAGAAAGGACTAGTCCGATGGCGAAACGTAAGAAACTGAATCCTTTGAAGCAGGTGCGGCAGCCGCTCGTGGACCTTTCGGCCTATCCGGTCCTTACGGAGGAAGTCGGTTATCCGCCCTCTCCCATCGCGTCTCAGACGGGAGCGCCGGGGTCTGGAGCGCCCTCATCATCCGGAAGTCTCGGCCAGATCGCAGCGAAGGCCGTTGCGGATGTTCTTGGATGGAAGATCAAGCCAGGCGACTCCAAGGGATTTGTGGGAGCGCTGTCGCAATCCTTTACGCTCACGGAGTTCGAGGGACACGTTGAGTCGAAGTGGTCTCCGCGCAGCTACGCAGTGCAAACGGATCTGTCCGGCGGAATCACAGGCGCGCAAGCCAGCGTCTATACCCGCGCCAAGGAAGCGTTGGAACAATCCCTCCCTCTGCTCGAAGGGCTCTATACTCTCGATCCAGAAGCTGATCCAGAAGACGTCGTCGCCCTAAAGGCGGTGGCCAAGAGTCAATTTACGGAGCTTGTAAACGAAATGGGCTACGTCGGAGGCCCGCGCATTCAGCGCATTGATCAGTATTTTGGCCTGCTGCTCGGAAACAACAGCTATCCGAGCCCTGCAACTCCGGGAGCCCCCGTTACTGTCTCGGATCCTGACAAGATCGAAGGGACACTTGGCCATTTGCGGGATTTACTTGGCCTGAATTTTGAGCGTCAAGACTTCGTCAATTCTGTTGACGACGAAACCAATCTTTCTAACTTTAGGATTGTCGCCGACTACGTGACCTCGTTGGCGCAAAGCTGGCTCAATAATTTGGCCTTCGTAGGTTTGAAATCCAAAACCCCGTTCTATGGAACGCAACTGGTCCTCCTGTCTCGGCAACTTATGGTTGTTGCTGAATCCGTTGATGAGGTACGTTTTGTGCTGGATTCCGTATTCGTCGGTCCAGCCGAACGTCAAACGATGCTTTTGGACTTTGGCGACCCGACGAAACCGCCGATGTTCCTTGAAGACCTGCTTTCCTGGATCCGCAACTTTGCCACAGATGAAGGTCCTCGCCTGATTCAGGATGGCGGCAAATTCGGCGTGCAAAACACCTTCGTTCCCGTGGCGAAGCAACTCGCGGGCCTTATCCTTGCTGCTCCCAACGGCGCTGCAACGCTTCCTCCGGCTTTCTCCACGCCGCGTGTTGGACTATCGCTTCAAGATCTAGCCGACCAATTGAATGAATTGGTCAATCTGGCGTCGCCCATCGAGCACGACATCACACCGCAGCCCGATTTTGCGCTGCCTTTTGAGGTTGAGACGGTAGTTCCAAAGACAATTTCCGCCACCTCGCCCGGACAACTCTTTATTCGTGGCAGCGGCTTCCAGTCGGGCGCTCAGGTTATTCCCTTCTTGGGAAAGACCACGCCGTTTGGAAAGACGTTCTTCCGATCCGAAAGCCTCCTTGTGTGGGTGCCTACGGCGCCAACGAGTGGCATGACAACGGTTTTTCCTAGAGGATTTGCAGGCGTTCCACTGAGCAGCACATCTCTACCAACGCTCAGCGTTCTTGTAGTTAACGCCGACAACACGCAGTCGATCCCTCTCGTAGCTGCGGTCACAGTCACTCCGTAACTTGGCGGGAGTCTAAGTTGGCTTGAACAACGCTAGAAACGAAAACACTTCGTAAAACAGCAAGGAGAAGCGCGATGGCAACGGAGAAGGAATATCAAAGTTTATACGATCGTATAGCGGCGCTGCGACAGCAGGTCACGGATAAGCTTGGCGCGGACTTGATCTCCAATCCGCAGCTTGCCGATGCGTTGACCAAGCAAATCGACGACATGTTGCAATCCGTCGTGGACTCCGATGCCAAAGCGACTCCTCCTCCCGACAAGGGACTGGCTGCGCTGGCGGGCGTCGGTCCAGACGCGGCTACCGACTTCGGTGTGACGCGCATCCCGCCCGGTGTCGAGCCTTACGATGAGACCATCACCTCCGAACGCATCATCGCCGTCGGCGACATGTACTACCTCTATCAGCATGAAAAGATCGGCGTGTTCCGAGTGGTGCAGAAATTGCAGGATCTGTTCCGCGCTGGCGCTGTGCGTTTGTCTGGAGGACCTGGAGCATTCGCCTTGTATCAATTTGACCGCCGCGAAGTGCTGCGCTATACGCAACGCGATCGCTGGCAAGCCTATCGGCGTATTTTTGGCTACGGCTCCGCTCCCGTTCCTTCAGGCGGCCGCGCCAACTCCGATTTCCACAAACTCTTCGCGCATTTCGTTCATCAGGTCACGCTCTTCTGGCGCGACAAACGAATTTCGGACGTCATCCGCGAGCGCGCTTACGATCCAAGTTTTGGCTCCATTGCCATCGTTCGCCGCTCTGGACTCGATCTCCGCAACAATCTCAAATGGCTGTCCTTTGGCCATCTCAACGTGCTCCGCGTGGAAGTGATGCAACTCCTTGAGGAAGCGTTCAAGATTCTCAACTCAGGCGATGTCAAACGCCTTTTCGGCGCGGACAACGCCTGGGACGTGGTGGAAGAAGTCTTGATCCGCTACTACAACGAACGCCTGGTCACTTCGCCGCGCCAGCGCATGGGCGTTACCGGTCGCGAAATCTTCCGCTGGCTCGCCCAGCCGCACATCTTGCAGCAGACACGCGCGCAATTCGAAACGCTGCTGCTCGAAATCGCCGAAAACTCGGAAGAGTGGCTCACCAGCGCGCAGGCCATGGGGCTCGCCGGTCGCCCCGCCAGCGCTCGCGTCCTTCCGTGGTCGCAGACCGCGCCTACACCACCGTCGAGGAACGGAAAAGCTGGAGTCGCTGTGCCGCCACGCGCTACGGCCAGAGTACCTGCCGCGCGCGAGTACGAGTTCCACTAAAGATCAGCGGCGGACGCGTCATGCACACCCCAAATGGTTGATGCGTCCGCTGCTTCGCTGAAGCGAAAAGCGCATACGTCATGAACGGGGCTTGGTTTTCCTGGCGCATCGTCTTCGTCAGTTCCGACGATGCGCTCGAACAAGCTCCGTTCGAGGAGTTCACGATGCCTGGTGATTCGGATCTTGATCTGTTGCTCGCAGCCGAAACTTCGGAACTGCAAGCGATTGACGCACCGGCCGAATCGCAGGTCTCTGATTCATTTCCGCCCGCGCGTGTTCCAGGGAACGCTCAGATACAAACACCCCCGCAGCTTGACGACGTAGCGGTTCGTGCAGATGAGCCGGAAGAGCTTCTCGGTGACGAGGAAGAGTCGGATCCGGCCGCCGGCAACTCGGAAGCAGATGTTGATAAAGACGAAACTCCCGCGGTTCGCGCCGACGTCAGCGGACCCTTACGCCCCGACCTGCGCCTGGACAACTTCGGTCACAACCGCACTGCGCCGAAGAATCGGCATATTGCTCCACTAGTGACTCTGGCCCGTCGCATTGTTGCGAGTATCGGCGATCGCTGCAGGGTACAGCGCGTCCGCGTCACCGGAGTTTTTTCCCGCGTTGAGCCGCGTTCGCGCGTGGTCGCGGAGGATCGGGCACGGGCCGTCACCGCCGCGCTCCGCGAAGCAGTCGATCGTATGTGGTCTGGTCTGGGAGCACGCGTCGAATTCCTAACCACGGCGCGGGTTTCAGATGGGGTCGGCAGGTCAGCGCGAAATTCTGTGGCTTCGCGGCGTGCCGTTGAGATTTTTCTGGAATTCGCCGATATGCCTGACCAAGTCAGATACCCGGCGATTTCGCGTACCGATCACGATCGCTTTGCCTGGCAGTTTTCGGCGGGCGAAAATCCAGCCGCCACCGGTGCCGACGGAACAGTGGACCCACAGCCGCTGCGGGCTCTCTCAGCGGACGGATATTTCTTTGTGCTGTCTACCGAAGCCCCGCCATCTCGCTGGATCTGCTCGCTCGAAATGACCATGGAATCGGAAGACACCCACTTGCCGCACGCGGAATATTCCACGCAACTGCAAGCCACCGGTTTGCTGGTCAGTCCGCGTCACCTCCTCACGGCAGCGCACTGCGTCTTCAGCCGCCTCCGTGAGAGTTCCGTGTGCGAATCAGAGGCCGGCGACGCTCGCCTTGAAGATCCGGTGTTGTGTGCCAAATCGATCTCGGTATTCCCCGGGCGCAGCGGCGGGGCTCTTCCTTTCGGTTCCTACGCAATTCGCGATCCTCGCAGCATCCGCGCTAGCGCGCGCTGGCGCGTATCTCGCGCCGCGAATATCGACTCCGATTTCGCCCTGCTCACACTGGAGCGGCCGCTGGCCATCGGCTCGTGGGGCAAACCGCCTTATCACATCGCAGCTCTGCCTGACGATCAGTTGAAAGGTGCCGTGGTCTACACCGCGGGGTATCCGCGGCAGTGTCGCTTCGACGCTCCGCTCGCGAATTCTTCGGACGCAACGTGGGCGCTACGCGCGGCCGCGGAAGACACACAGTGGTCTACGTTCGGTAGTGTCACGGACATCGCGCGTGATTCGTTTTCGCACGATCTCCCATTCCGCCCGGGGCAGGACGGCTCGCCTGTGTGGATCCAGCATGGCAATGACCGCAAGCTGGCGGGGATCCTGCTCGGTAAGAATCGCGCATTGCGCTTAACGGCGCACATGATAAAGATTCTGCGCAAATGGGTGGCTCAGGATGGCTGCTGGTCCGCCACCTGAGTCGCGCCTGAAGCATCCGCGCGAATTCCCTCCCGCGAATGGCGCGTCTGCCTCGCATGTCGCGCGCGCGCAAATGCGATCAGCAAGATACGTTTCGCCACTTCAACGATCCGCGCGTCCAGCTCTGATCTATGCGCAGCTTAACGCACAAAGATTTTTAAAGGACCTGCTTCCGTTCCTGCGCTTTCCTTCAATCAGTAACACATCAGCGCGACGCGAATCTGTCCATAAGTGCGCCGAGTGGCTCGCCGCTCATTTAAAACACATCGGCTTGCCCGAGGTTCGCGTTGTTCCTACTGCCGGACACCCAATCGTGATGGCCACTTCGCAACAATCGCCAGGCCGGCCAACTTTGCTTGTTTACGGACACTATGACGTGCAACCCATCGACCCGGTCGTTCAGTGGAGCACGCCGCCATTCTCACCTGTGTTACGCGGCAGCGACCTGATCGCACGCGGTGCCAGCGACGACAAGGGACAACTCTTCCTGCACATCAAAGCCATCGAATCCTATCTCGCGGCGCGCGGGTCGCTGCCCATCAACGTCAAATGCGTCTTCGAAGGTGAAGAAGAAATCGGTAGCCCACACTTCGCCGGATACCTGCGCGCGCATCGCGAACATCTTGCCGCCGACTGGGCGGTCGTATCCGACACACGAATGCTCAGTCCACAACAGCCGGCGATCATCTATGGTCAGCGTGGCATGCTGAGCATGGAACTCTCGGTGCGCACCCTGAAGCACGATATCCACTCCGGTGCATTTGGGGGGGCCGTGCACAACGCTGCTCAGGCGTTGTCCGAAATTCTGGCGCAGCTACATTCGCCAAGGGGGCGCGTCAGAATCCCTGGATTCTATGCTCGAGTCCTGGAAGCGGGGGCAAATGAGCGCGCGTATTTCGCTGCTCACGCGCCGGACACCCAAAAGATGTTGGGCGACGCGGGAGCACCACGCGAGTGGGGTGAGCGCGAATTTTCCCTGTTCGAACGCACCACCGTTCGCCCGGCTCTTACAATCAATGGGATCAAAACCGGATATCAGGGCTCGGGCGGAAAAGGAATCATCCCCGCTAAGGCCTCGGCAAAGATCAGCCTTCGCCTCGTTCCAGACCAGGACCCAACCGAAGTGGAAGCACATCTGCGCGAATATTTGAAAATAATTGTGCCGGGCGGCGTTCGTGCGCGGCTAACAGTTCATTCGCGGGCGCGCCCTGTACTGATGAGTCCGACTCACCCAGCCAATCGGGCTGCGGCGTTCGCCTATCGCAAGGCATTCGGAGTTGCCCCGGTGTTTCTGCGATCCGGCGGCACCATCGGCGTGGTAAATCATTTGCGGGAAATCCTGAATCTTCCCGTCGTGCTGATGGGCTTTGCCCTGCCCGACGATCGCATGCACGCGCCCAACGAAAAACTTCACCTGCCAAATTTTCATCGTGGAGTCGCTACCTCCATCTGGTTCATGGCAGCACTCGCACACATGCGTCAAGCTGTGACGGAGTAGACGAATGCTGGTGATTGATTGCCATTGTCATGCAGGAACCGGCGACGTGATGACGGCGCCGTGGACGACGCGCGCATCACTCACCTCATACCTCCGCAGGGCACGCGCCGCAGGCATTCATAAAACCGTGGTCTTTTCGCTGTTCCGTAGCGATTACGCCGAAGGCAACGCCGAAGTTGCGCGCATTGTCGCCCGCTACCCATCTCGCTTAATTGGATTTGCCTTCGTGCACCCCAAGCGTGACGCCGGCCGCGTAGAGGAAATGGTCGGCCAGGCAGTCCGACGCTGGAATTTTTGCGGCGTCAAGGTGCACGCGTTTGAAGCCATGCCGACCCGGGAAGTCTGCGAAGCCGCGCGCAAATTCCGCATCCCGCTGCTCGTGGACGTCGCCAACAAGACACAGGTCGTAGATATGTTCGCTCCCGAATATCCCGACGTGGATTTTATCCTGCCGCATCTCGGCAGCTTCATGGACGACTGGGGTGCGCACGCGCGTGTCATCGAGCAAATCGTGCGTTATCCAAATGTCTACGCGGATACCTCTGCGGTGCGGCGATTCGATTACATCGTGGAAGCCGTGCGCCGCGCAGGACCGCAAAAACTTCTTTTCGGTTCGGACGGCCCGTGGCTGCATCCCGGCGTGGAACTACAGAAGATCAAATTGCTCGGCTTGCCTCGCTACAGTGAGGCGCTCATCCTCGGTGGCAATCTGATGCGGCTGCTGCACAAGCGGCGCAGTCACGGCGACTTTACGGCCGATCCGGACTCTCCCGGGCCTCCATCAGCGCCCCGATCAACAGCTTACCGCTCCGGGGTTCGAGCCTCTACCACGAGCGGCTGACCTTCGCCTTTGCCCCGTTGCGTCAACCATGCCGCCAGTCCTTCCGCGAATTTCTCCGGCGACAACCGGTAACTTGCTTCGATCTGGCCTTCCGCAACCGGCAGGGTATCGTCAAACTCCGCTGCGTTCGTAAAGTTGCGCATGCAAAATTGATCGAGCCACTCCAACGGACATGCCCGGCGCCGGCCGCCGATCACGACGTCGACTAGAAACTTTTGAGCGTACATGGCATCAGATTACCATTGCTCGCCGCGGGCGGCGTGCTGCGTCAAACTGTTAAGATAGTGATTGGGAGCTCTCACCTGTGAAGCTGCGACCTCTTTCCTCTGCTCTTTTTCTGTTCGGCATCGGCGCTCTCGATTCACATCCGGTCCGCGGCCAGGGACCGCACGCTGCGGTGCTGCAGCTGGATGCGTGGCGCAAAGCGGTGCTCGCCGGTGACACGCAAGCTTTGATTCCGCTCTACACTACAAGTCCGCGAATTCTCGG
>Ga0075434_100003606_pt1 | contig 13818 bp, 13 predicted proteins | sample RhiMethybrSRZTD3_FD_75298 | JGI IMG/M metagenome (GOLD analysis project Ga0075434, IMG submission 75298) | Populus rhizosphere microbial communities from Tennessee, USA - Rhizosphere MetaG P. TD hybrid SRZTD3 | ecosystem: Host-associated > Plants > Roots > Rhizosphere > Soil | place: USA... | reverse complement strand
TGCCGAGGAAGAGGAGTATGAACTGCAGGCTCGTCAGGCCCTCGGATTCCCCGAGCGCCATCAGGACCATGGGTGCCAGGGCCTTCTGATCCCACCAGCTGAACACCTGGTAGTCGGTTCGAATGAGATGAGTGCCCACAACGTTGTAGAAGAACGTCGCGGGGTCGATGAGCAGGAAGAACTCGGTCGGCAGCAGCGCGACGACGCAGCCGATCGCGAAGCGTCCGAACTGCATCAGCCGCGCCCGCCGGTCTGGCTCGGAGAGGTACATCTCGATGAGAAACGCCGGGGCCACGCCGATCAGGTAGACGCGGCAGGCGACAGCGAATCCGAAAAGAAGACCGCTCGCTATCCACCTCCATCGTGACCGCGTCGAAAGCACCGCGTAGGCTGCGAACAGCAGGAGCGTCGGGAGCACAAACGTTTTGACGAGCGGATACCAGCCGAACGCGAGGCTCGAGGTCGCGAAGAGGACGACTGCGAGCACTCCCCAGGCGCGGGAGCGAGCCAAGTTCGCAACCTGGCGATAGACGAGGAGCCCCAGGAGGACCGAGAACACCGCGGAGAGCAGACGGGCCGCGTACCAGGAATAGCCGACGAGTTTCATCCAGCCGCCGTAGACGTACGGGAGGAGGTACATCTGTGGGTAGTAGAAGTCGTGGTATGGCAGTTGACCTTCGGCGACTAGCCGAGCTACGAGCAGGTACGTGCCCTCATCGCCGTCGACAAGCCTGAAGAGAGACATCGGCACGAAGACAGCTGCCAGAAGAGCAGCAAGCAATCCGTAGACGACGGCGGGGTGCGCCCGGTCGATTCTCTCGATCATCGTGACGCTTTGACCGATATCCTTGGATCCACCGGAAGAGCACGGGTTGCAAGCGACGAGCCAGACGCCGAGCGTTCACGTCAAGCGAGATGGGCCATAACCGGCTGATATGAGAGGGCAATTTTGAGCCGCGAGCCCGACCCAAGTGCTCCAACGTGCCCATCGTCGTCGTGCTCTGACACATATGACTCTGCCGGGCCGACGCTTGCCGGACTGTCCCTGACGAGTCCTGAGGATGCGCATTACCCGGCGGCAAGGGATCCTCGCCGCGGAAATAGCCGATCTCGACAGCACGAGTAACATGAGGCTGTGGCTCCGAGAGCGGCACTCTCGAAGAGTTTTCTCGCGCTGGGATTCGTAGCCGGGCTCCTTTCGACGGCGACATTTCCGAGCGTGCTCTCGGCCCAGCCTCGGCGGTCCGTCATCATGGCGTCGGGCTCGGTCGACGGCACGTACTATCCAATCGCGGGCGCGATCTCACGCATCACGTCGGACTCGCGCGATCTCAACTTTTTGATCGCTGTCGAATCGTCGGCGGGCTCGATCGCCAACGTCCAGCTCCTCAGGTCGAGCGAGGCCGATTTCGCGCTCCTGCAGAACGACGTCGCGTACTACGCCTTCAACGGCATCACGCTCGATGCGTTCGCCGGCAAGCCCGTGAAGAACCTGGCCGGGGTCTTCAGCGTGTATCCCGAGATCGTTCACGTCATCGCGAGAAGATCGGCGGACGTGCGATCGATTCGCGACCTCAGGGGCAAGCGGGTCGCGCTGGGCGCTCCGGGGAGCGGCGCGGAGCAGAATGCGCTCCAGGTTCTGAAGGCGCACGGCATTCTCGAAACCGACCTCCGCACGATGCAGTCGATCGGGCGGACGGCGGCCTTCGACCAGCTGAGGGCGGGGATCGTCGATGCTGTGTTCGTGTCGACGGCGCTGGGCTCACCGCTCATCGCGGACGCGATGGCGTCCGGCAAGCTCACGCTCGTCGGTATCGGTGACACTGCCGGTGAGGCGCTCCGCCGGTCGTATCCGTTCTACACGATCGAGAAAATTCCCGCGAATACCTACCCGGGGTTGGAGCACGACGTCACGTCGGCCGGGGTGATGGCGATTCTGGTCGCCCGCTCGAGCGTGGCCGACGAGCTGGTCTACTCCCTGACAAAAGCCGTCTTCGACAACCTTCCTCAGTTTCAAAACTCGCATCCCGCCGCCCGCCATCTCACGTTGCACACGGCGCTCAGCGGGATGGCGCTGCCGCTCCACCCGGGCGCCGAGCGGTACTTTCAGCAAAACGGCATCGCGCGATAGGGGGCTCGCCGACGGCTGGCTCATTCCTGGCCGTCCCGGCCGGAAATAGCCGATCAGGAGGGGTTCTAATAACGCAATAATGCTAGTAAAAATATGGACTTAGCATTGGTATAGCTCTTGCCTCGATGATACGCGTGGAGAGAGGTCCGCGAGGCCGGAGAGCATGGCGACTCTGACGTCCATGGAACAGGCATTCCAGCATCCCGCTGTCGGCGAGCGAGCGCCCAGCTTCTCGCTGCCATCGGTCTGGGGACCGATGGTCGATCTCGCGTCCTACCGTAAGCGCCGAAATGTGATCGTCTGGTTCTCACGCGGGTTCACGTGCCCGTTCTGCCGCATCTACACGGACGGAATCCGCAGCAACTACGCCGAGCTCCAGACCGCTGAGACCGAGGTGATCCAGGTCGCGCCGAATCTCCTGGAGAGCGCGCGCCGCTATTTCGGCTCGTCGCCGCTGCCGTTCCCGTTCGTGTGCGATCCCGACAAGCGGCTCTTCGCGGTCTACGGCCTCGGGGACCGAGGCGTGCTCGAGGCCACTCGTACGGCCGTGGTGAGCTTCGCCCACGCGTTCACGCACGGCGACAGCGTCAACCAGACGCGCGGCGCCTTCTTCGACGTCATGAACCGGAACTTCGTGCGGCGACTCCACCATCACGCGATGACCGCGCACGAGCAGGGCATGTTCCTGATCGACAAGCAGGGCGTGATCCGCAGCGTCACGGTCGTCGGCCCGGTCGATCCGGTCCCGAGCGGTGCCGAGCTCGCCCAGCTGGCGCGAGCCCGCTGCGGCGAGACTCCCGCGCGGGTATGAGTCAGGCCGAGCGCCTCAAGCGGCTCAGCGAGATCCTCATCGAGCTGTTCCGTTCGCCGATTCCGACCCATTTCTTTCAGACGCTCGGCGACCACGCAGGAAGTGCGGTACCGCACGACTACCTCGCGGTGTGCCTCGCGGATCCCGAGAAGGGCAGCTATCTCGTGCACACGCTCGCCGGCCTCGACGCCGGCGCCGTGAGCTTACGCGGCTTCTCGCTCTACGAGGGGCTGCCGGGACGCGCGATGACCACGGGTCAACCGCAGCGAATCGACGATCTGGCGCTCGTTCGCGACGGCGTCCACGATCTCGAGGGGGTACTGCTCGCGGCGGGCCTGCGCGCGACGTTGGTGGTTCCGATCCGTCGCGGACTCGACGTCTTCGGTGCTTTGCTGTTCGCGAGCCGACCCCCGGTCACGTACGGGGACGACGACGCGCAGGTGGCGAGCCTGCTGGCGGCGGGGCTCTCGGCTGCGCTCGAGACGTCCCAGGCTTATCAGACTCTCGCCGACGAGCGGATGACGATGCTCGGGGTGCTCGGCAGCACCGCGGACGCCGTCATCGCGATGAACCTGGGCGGTCTCATCCTGCTGGCGAACGGAGCGGTTCGCCAGATGCTGGGCTTGACGCCGGATGTCATCGAGGGTCGCCCACTGCTCGAGGTCGTCGACTACGGCCCGCTGCGTGAGCTGTTCGTGAAGGGTAAGCCCGGCATCTCGGAGCTGCCGCTGCCCGACGGCCGCATCGCGCAAGCGAGCATGGTCCAGGTCGTCACGCCATTCGGTGAGCCCGTGGGGCTGGCCGTCGTGCTTCGCGACATCTCGCTCCTGAAAAACCTCGAGCAGATGAAGAACGACTTCATCAACACCGTTTCGCACGACCTCAAGAGCCCGATCACGGTCATCGCGGGGATCGCGGACCTGATGCGCATGGCCGGCGCAGCCGATCCGAACTTCGAGAAGCACTGCCACGACATCCGCGACACGGCCCAGCATATGGCCGATCTCGTGACCGACCTTCTCGACATCGGCAAGATCGAGGCTGGGCTCGACGCGGCCCGCGAGTCGATGGACGTGGTGCCGGTCGCGGAGGAGGCGCTGCGGCTCGTCGGGCCCAACGCCGAGCGGAAGACGATCGATCTGCGCGCCGATCTTCCCGAGCACGCGATCGTCATCGCCGCGCCGATTCGAATCAGGCAGGCGCTGGTCAATCTCATCGACAACGGCATCAAGTACACGCCGTCGGGCGGGCGGGTCACGGTCTCGGCCGCGTTCTCAGCCGGCGGCGACGGTGCGGAGACCGTGACGATCCGCGTGTCGGACACGGGCCTGGGGATTCCCGCCCGCGACCTGCCTCACGTGTTCGACAAATTCTACCGGGTCAAGAGCAACGCCACTCGCGATATCGCCGGAACGGGCCTCGGACTGGCGATCACCAAGACCATCGTGGAGTCGGTGGGAGGCAGGATTCGCGTCGAGAGCGTCGAAGGCGCCGGCACGACGTTCACCGTCGAGCTGCCGGTCGCGCGCTGACGCGCGCCGCCGCGGCTCAGCTGAGGTAGGACGCGACGAAGGTGCCGCTCGGCCCCTTCGCATCGAAGCGCCCGAACGCGAACGGCGCCGGATCGACCGGCGGCGTGGCCCCGGTGATCAGCGCCGCCATCATCTCGCCGACCGCCGGCGACAGCTTGAAGCCGTGCCCGCTCATGCCGGCCGCGATCCAGAAGCCGCGCAGCGGCGACTCGTCGAGAATCGGCATCCAGTCGGGCGTGATGTCGAAGGCGCCGGCCCAACCACGACGGTAGCGCGCCTCCGCCAGGCGTGGAATGGCCCGGCCCGTGCGCTCGAGAACCTCGGTCGCTTCATCGAGGCCGACGTCGGCACCGAGCAGCTCGGGCTCCATCGGATGCTGTGTCTCGTCGTCGGTGAGCGAGCCGGTGAGGGTGAGTCCGCCGGTCTCGGGCCGCGCGTAGCTCCCGCCCGCGAGGTCGAGATAGACGAGGTGCGGGCGTCCGAAGTCGGCGTCGCGCTCGACGACGAAGACTGGATGTCGACCGATCACGATCGGTAGCGCGAGGCCGGCCAGGTGTGCGACGGCCGGCGACCAGAGTCCCGCCGCGTTGACGACCACTGGTGCGTCGATGTGCTCGCCCGACGCGGTGTCGACGCCGATGACGCGGCCCGCCGCGCTGCGAATCGCCACCACCTCGACACCCTGCTCGATGCGCACGCCGCTGCGGCGCGCCGCGCCCGCGTAGCCGTTCGTCACCGCGGTGGGATCGCCGTAGCCCGAGTCGGGCTCGTAGAGGATCGCGCCGAGATTCTCGGGGTCGATCCGCGGCTCGACGCGGACGAGATCGCGCGGCTCCAGCACCTCGGCGCGAACGCCGACAGACCGCTGGAGCGCGACGGTCGCTTCGAGCTTCGGCCGCATCGCCGCCGACACGCCGATCAGCGCGCCGCACGCGACGTAGCCCGATTCGCCGCCGACCGCTTCTCGGAAGCGCTGAAACACGCCGAGCGAGCGCACCACCATCTGGCTGGTCTCTTTCGTCGGATAGAGCTGGCGGACGATGCCGACCGAGCGGCCCGTGCCGCCGGACGCCAGTGTCCGTCGCTCGAGCAGGAGGACGTCGCGAACGCCGGCCGCCGCGAGATGAAAGGCGATCGACACGCCAGTGACACCCCCGCCGATGATGACGACGGACGCTCGCCGGCTCACCGGGGTGCGGCACTGGGCTCGGCGGCCTGGACCGCGTCGAGCAGGCGTACCGGATCGTCCCGACGTACCAGGCCCTCGACGAGCACCCGCGCGTAGACACGGCTCCAGCCGGGGTGGGTCTTTTGGGACACGCGCGCGATCTCGCCGCCCTTGAAGACGCCTCTGATGGTCTGACACGGAGTCGTGTAGCGCGTCACCTCGAGCAGGACGCGCTCTCCGAGGAGCACGCGGCGGCCCGGCACAACGGCGGACCAATCGAGCCCTTTCACCGTCACGTTCTCGCCGATGCTGCCGGGAGCGATCGAATGGCCCTCGGTCCGCAGCCATTCGATCGCCTCGATCGAGTAGAGACAGACGGCGCGCTCCTGTCCCCCGTGGTGCCGGAACCGGTGCGAATCGCCCTCGAGCCCCTCAGTCGTCACCCGCGCCGTGGGAATCGCCGTTTTCGGGACTCCACCTTGTGAGACGCTGATCTGGACGATTCTGGCGTCCACTACCGAGCCTCGGCGCGGCGGATCATCCGCTGCACGCGAGCCTCGAGCACCTGCTCACCGCGCTGGTTCAGGACGCGATGGAGATACGTCACGATGCCGCGGTCGGCCTTCTTCGTCTCGCGCTTGTCGGTGACCTTGATCTCGACGGTCAGCGTGTCGCCCTCGAGCACCGGCGCCGTCAGGCGCATCTCACCGCCGAGGTAGGCCATCCCCGTGCCGTGGATGAGCCCGGTCTGCATGATCAGCCCCTCGGAAAGCGCGAAGGTCAGGGCTCCGGGCGCCGCACGGCGCTTGAACACGGACTCGCGCGCGACGTACTCCATGTCCATGAACAGGGGCTCGGTGAACCCGCACAGGTTGACGAAGGTCACGATGTCGGTCTCGGATACCGTCCGGCTGAGCGTTCGGAACGTGGCGCCGACGTCGTGCTGCTCGAAGGTCAAGCCTTCACTTCTCATGGCCGGGTCCTTTCATGGGCGGCCGCTGCCCCGCGACGCTCGTAGACGGCGATCCAGCGATCCGTGACGGGCGTGTAGGCCGCGGCCGCTTCGCCCCAAAGATAGCGCGTCTGCCCGGGCGAGAGCATGTCGACGACGCCAACGCGTGCGAATCGCTTCTGGTATTCGTCGAACCAGCGAAAGATCGTCTGGTCCGATTCCGGGCGGACGAGCCACGAGGACCAGATCCGCACGAAGACCACGAAGCGAGCCTCCGCCGCCTCGATCTCACGGATCATCTCTCTCTGCATCGAGACCGCGTACGGTTGAGGCTCCATCAACGCATAGGTGTAGACGTATCCGGTCGCACCGCGCCGCTGCGAATAGAAGTAGATCTCGGGCTCGGAGCCGACGATGGCGATGCGATCGCCGGCCGACGTCCTATCCCGAAGATACCTCCCGATCTCGATCGCCTCGTGAAACGGGTTCATGCCGTATAGAGCACGTCCCACCTGCGGTGGCGTGGCCGTGAAGAGGATCGCGCGCTCCAGATAGACGAGGTGGAGGAGCGGGATCGCGGCCAAGGCGGCCGCGACGGCGGTACGCTTCATCGGACTGCCGTCGGCGGCGAGGTGCCGCGTGACCGTGTCGACGGCGACACCCGCGAGGAGCGCGACGGCGGGAAGCACGAGGATGAAGTACTGGTTACGGAAGTAGAGCCCCGCCGAGGTCGCGATGACGCCGCAGAGCAGGAGCACGCCGATCGGGGTGAAGCGGGCGCGCGCAGCACGATCCCAGACAACTGCCGAGACGCCGAGCGCGGAGAGTGCCGCCGCGAGGTAGCAGGTCGGCAGGATCGAGCCGAGCGCCGCCCACAGGTTGCCCGCGCCGCGAGCCACCGACTCGCCGGTTCCGTAGTAGTACGCGTACGCGACGGTCCAGAACCAGAACGCGCCGAACGCGCCCGTGAATAGCATGACAAGACAAAGCGCCGCGTAGGGCGCCAAGGTGCCGGCCACGAACATCCCGGCGGCGATCGTCTTCCGGCGGCGGTCGTTCTGAACGCCGACCAGGATGGACACGAGACCGAACAGGGCGAAGACGCCGCCGCTCTGCTTCACCAGAAATGCGACGCCGAAGAGGGCTCCCGCGCCGAACAGGGTGATCAGTCTCTCGCGCCGGCTCGTTCGGGTGAGTACCAGCACGCCGAGGAGCACGGGCACGACCACGAAGTGCTCGGCGTAGGCCGACGGCGAGAAGAGCCGCGGGCTCAAGGTGAGCGCTGCGTACGTCGCGCTGCTCGCAAGGCCGCCGAGCGTGCCGATCAGGCGGCGCGCCACCAGGAACATCAGCACGATCGAGGCCGCGTTCACGATCAGGAGCCCGACATGGATCGCCGCCGGTGTCTGGCCGAGCACGGCGAGTATGGCGGCGTACGCGACGTAGATCCCGGGCAGCTTGAAGTTGTACGCGCTCGCGTACGGCGGAATGCCCTGCAGCAGGAGCTGGCCGAAGTACGCGTACTCGCCCTCGTCGCGGTTGAGCGGCACGTCCAGCAGCCGGACACGGATCACCGCGACCGCGCTGAGGATGAGGGCCACGACGATCCAGACCCACCACGTTTCGCGCCGGGACTCCGCACCGCCGGCGCCTCCCGTCACGCCGACGGCGTCGGTCCCGCTCATTGCGGGCGTGTCCGCTCGAAGACCATCAGCCAGACATCGGACCGTGGTGCGTAGACGGCCGCCGCGTCACCCCATCGATACACAGTCTCCTGCTGTCGAGGGATGTCCACGACACCTACCCGTGTGAAGCCGCGCTGATAGGCCTCGAACCAGCCGAAGATCGTCCGATCGGAGCCCGGCCGCGCGATCCACGAGCTGGTCGCGCTGACGAAGACCAGGAACCGTGGCGCGGCGGCCTCGATCTCTTTGATCATCTCCTGCTGCATCGCCGGCGCGTAGGGCTGCAGCTCCATCAGCGGATATGTGTAGATGTAGCCGGTCGCCGATCGGCGGGCCGAATAGAAGTAGATCTGCGGCTCGGATCCGACGATCGCGACTCGATCGCCGGCGGCGCTGTGCTCACGAATGTAGCGGGCGACTTCCACCGACTCCGGGAAGGGGTTCCGCCCGTAGATGGCTCGCGAGATCTGTTCCGGCCCGAGCTCGAAGAGTACGGCGCGTGACGCGTAGAGCGGCTGGGCGAGCGCGACGAGGCTCAGGGTGCACGGCAGAGCCCAGCGGAGCGCACGAAGCGGCTGGGTGGCGAGCAGGCCGCCGAGCGCGACCAGTCCGATACCGGAGAGGACGGCCAGGGCCGGAACGGCGAGTAAGAAGTAGTGGAGCCTGAACTGCAAACCCATCATTGTTCCCATGAGCGCGGATGCCGTAAACATGACGACGAAGGTCCGCCGGTCGCGATTCGGGTCGCGGACGACCGCACCCAGGCCGACGGCGGCGAGGGCCAGCACCACCGACACTGACGGCGCCACCGCGCCGAGTGTGCGGACGAGGTTGCTCCAGCCCGTCGCCGGGTCGGCCTGGTAGTAGCGCGCGTATGTGAACACCCAGAACCAAAAGGTTCTGAAAGTCCCGGCCGCCCACAGTGTCAGGCACGTGAGCGTCAGTGGCGCGGCGGCGCCGGCGAGCAAGACGGCGACGGCGCCGAGGCGTCCGACCCGAGGGTGTTCCGCGATGCCGTCGCCACGCGCGACGAACAGATAGACGACGGCGCCGACGAGGAAGAGCCCCGCGCTCTGGCGTATGAGCAAGCCGAGCCCGAACAAGATTCCGCAGGCGAGCAGGAGGATCGGTCGACGCTCGCGACAGTCCCTCCACAGAACGAGGGCGCCCGCCACGACGGGCAGGAGCGCGAAATGCTCAGCGTAGGCGGCGATGCCGAGCATCTTTGGGTTCAACGACAGGGCCGCGAAGACGGCGGCGGCGGCGACGCCCACGACCGACCCGCCGAGTCGAGCGCCGAGCAGATACGTGGCCACCGTGGTGGCCGAGGTCGTCAGGATGAGGCCGGTGCGGATCGCCGCGGGCGTTTGGCCGAAGGCGGCGAGGATCAAGGCGTAGGCGCCGTAGATTCCGGGCAGCTTGAGGTTGTAGGCCAGGGCGTACGGTGGGACACCCGCGAGCAGGAGCTGGCCGAAGTAAGCGTACTCGCCCTCGTCGCGGTCGAGCGGGACGTCGAGTAGCCTGAGTCTGATCGCGGCCGCCACGGTCACCACCGTCGCGACCGCGAGCCAGGCCGGAAGCCGCGACCTCAGGGCCCCGCCTTCTGGTACACGGTGATCTCCTGGGAGATGAGAGTGACGCCGTCCAACGCGACGGAGACGCCGAAGCGCAAGGTGCTCTTCGCGAGCGGCGCGGCGAGGAGCAGGAGCCCCGCGGCCGCGCTATTCGCCCAGATACGCTCGGCGGACATCGGCGTTGTCCGACAACTCGGCCGCGGTCCCGCTGAGCGCGATGGAGCCGGTCTCCAGGACGTACCCGCGATGCGCGATCGAGAGCGCCATGGCCGCGTTCTGCTCGACCAGCAAGATCGTCATGCCCTGGCGGTTGATATCGATGATCGTGTCGAAGATCTGCTCCACGAGGACGGGCGCCAGCCCCATGCTCGGCTCGTCCAGCAGCAGGAGCCGTGGATTCGCCATGAGCGCGCGCCCGATCGCGAGCATCTGCTGCTCGCCGCCCGACAGGGTGCCGGCGACCTGGGTGACGCGCTCGGCCAGACGCGGGAACAATCCGAAGACCCGCTCGAGGTCGCCCGCGATTCCGGCGTCGCTTCTGAGGTACGCGCCCATCGTGAGGTTCTCGCGAACGGTCAGACGGTTGAAGATCCGCCGTCCCTCGGGCACGTGCGCGACGCCCCGCGCCACGATCGCGTGCGGCGGCACGTCGAGGAGCGACCGGTCCTCGAGGGTGATGACGCCGCGGGTGGGGTGGAGAAGCCCGGAGATCGTCTTGAGCGTGGTCGTCTTGCCGGCTCCGTTGTTACCGAGGAGCGTGACGATCTCGCCCTGTCCGACCTCGAGCCCCACGCCCTTGAGTGCTCGAATCTCACCGTACGACACATCGAGTGACTCGACCTTAAGCACGAGGCTTCGCCCTCGGCCCGGCGCCGCGCTTACCCAGGTAGGCTTCGATCACGCGCGCGTCGCTCTGGACCTCGCGCGGCGGCCCCTCGGCGATCTTCTCGCCGTGATCGAGCACGGTGACCCGGTCGGAGACCTCCATGACCACGCGCATGTTGTGCTCGATCAGGATGATGGCGATGCCGAGATCGGCCACGAGCCCGCGCAGCAGATGCATCAGGGCGCCCGCTTCCCCCTGGGTCATGCCGGCCGTCGGCTCGTCGAGGAGCAGCAGCGCGGGCTCGGAGGCGAGCGCGCGGGCGAGCTCGAGCCGTCGCCGATCGCCGTACGGCAGGTTGCGCGCGACGACGTTCGCGCTGACCTGCAGCCCGACGCGATTCAGCAACGCGACCGCGCGGGCGGCCAGCTCGGATTCGGTCCGGCGGAAGCCCGGGCTGCGCGACAGGACGTCCCACAGACGGAGCGAGATGCGCGAGTTCATGCCGACGAGCACGTTCTCGATCGCCGTCATGTTGGCGAAGAGACGGATGTTCTGGAACGTGCGGCAGATGCCGAGCGCCGTGATCTGGTCGGGGCGCAACCCGAGCAGCGGCTGGTCGCGGAAGGTCACGCTGCCCTCGTCCGCCGCGTAGAGACCGGTGAAGATGTTGAAGAGCGTCGTCTTGCCGGCGCCGTTGGGTCCGATGATCGACGAGATTCCACGGTCGACAGCGAAGTCCACCCCATGCAGCGCCGTGAGCCCGCCGAACCGTTTCGTGACGCCCCGCGCTTCGAAGAGGGCCGGCACGGGCGCGCGCTCTACGACGCCGCCCTGCGAGGTGTCCCAGTGGCGAGCGCCGGCTTCAATGAGCGAGCTCGCGCTGGCGACGGCGCGCGGGGAAGATCCCTTGCGGGCGGAAGATCATCATGAGGACGAGGATGATGCCGAACACCATCCGCTCGTACTTGGCGGGCTCGAACTGGGTCGGGAGATCGGCGAGGCTGTAGCCGAAGATCGTGACGCCCGCGTTCTTGAGCTCGTTGAGCCAGAGCGAGAATCCCTTCAGGACCTGAAGATTCAGCACGGTCACGACGGTGGCCCCGACGATCGCCCCGGGAATCGAGCCCATCCCGCCCAGGATGACCATGGCGAGGACGCCGATCGACTCGAGAAACGTGAACGACTCCGGGTTGATGAAGACCTGCTTGGCCGAGAACAGAACGCCCATCACGCCGGCGAACGACGCGCCGCAGGCGAACGCCATGAGCTTCATGCGCACGAGCGACACGCCCATGGCCCGCGCGGCCAGCTCGTCCTCGCGGATCGCCTCCCACGCCCGGCCGATGTGCGAATCCTCGAGCCGGCGGTTGACGATGACGACTGCTACCACGATGAGCAAGGCGAGGAAATAGAAGTACTCGCCGTACGGAAGGCCGAACGGCGTCGGAGGCCGCATGATCGGCGTAATGCCCTTGGGGCCGTTCGTGAGGTTGATCGGCTTGTCGAGGTTGTTCGCCAGAACCCGGATGACCTCACCGAAGCCCAGGGTGACGATGGCCAGGTAGTCGCCGTGCAGCCGCAGCACCGGCAAGCCGAGCAGAATTCCGGTGGTCGCCGCCGTGGCGAGCCCGACGAAGAGAAAGATGTAGAACCACCAGCCGGCCAGCGGGAACATGTCGCCGCCGAAGATGACGTTGGCGTGCGGCGAGCCGAGGATCGCCCAGGAGTACGCGCCGACGGCGAAGAAGGCCACGTAGCCAAGATCCAGCAATCCCGCCAGCCCGACGACGATGTTGAGGCCGAGCGCCAGCGCCACGAAGATACCGACCTGGGTCGCGACCTCGAGATAGTAGCTGTTGAAGTACCCGATCGTCGGCATCAGCACCAGGAGGCTGATCGCCATGAGCGCCCAGCGTAGCCGTTCCGGTATCCGCGCCTTGTAGACGAAGAGCAGCGAGCCCTGGAACAGGAGGAAGATCAGGACGGAGCGCGGAAACGTGGCGACCGCGACCGCGGACAGCCCGACCAGCGCCACGGCGATCAATGACCAGATCACGCGCGCTCCCGCACCACTTCGCCGAGGAGGCCCTTGGGCCGGAAGATCAGGATCAAGATCAGCATCGAGAAGGCGAGGATGTCCTTGTACTCGGCGCCGAACGCGCCGCCCGTGAGCAGGGACAAGTAGGCGGCCGCGAACGCCTCCAGGAGCCCGAGGACGAGCCCGCCGACCATGGCGCCGGGAATGTTCCCGATGCCGCCGAGCACTGCCGCGGTGAAGGCCTTCAGGCCGGGAATGAAGCCGCTGTAGGGGTTGATCAGGCTGTACTGAACGCCGAACAGCACGCCCGCGGCGCCGCCCATGGCCCCACCGATCAAGAACGTGAGCGAGATGATCCGATTGACATCGATGCCCATGAGGCTCGCCGCCGCCTGATCCTCGGCCACCGCACGGATCGCGGTACCGACCTTCGTGCGGTTCACGATCAAGTGGAGGGCCAGGAGCATCAGCAGCGCCCCGCTGATGACCACGAGCGACTTGACCGAGACGTCGATGTTCTCGGTGATGTCGAAGCGGAGGTTGAGAACGTCCATCGTCGGATAGACGAGATTGAAGGCGTTTCGCCAGAGCGACTCGACGAGGCGGATGAGGTCCTGCAGGAAGAAGGAGATCCCGATCGCGGAGATCAACGGAATCAACCGGGGTGCACCGCGCAGCGGACGGTAGGCGATCCGTTCCACCGTGACGGCGAGCAGCCCGCTGGAGGCCATGCCGGCTACGAGGACCAGCAAGAGCACGAGCGGCCAGGGGAGACCATCGAGGAGCCCGATGCTCTTCAGGCCGAGAAGGATCTCGACGCCGACGAAGGCGCCGAAGATGAAGATCTCGGAGTGCGCGAAGTTGATGAACTCGAGGACGCCGTAGACCATCGTGTAGCCGAGCGCGATGAGGGCGTACATGAAGCCGAGAGTGATGCCGTCGAGAAGTACCTGCGGAAAAATCCCGATCAGAAGCTCGACGTCCATGTTCTAGGCCGCAAAGTCGGAGGGGGCGGCAGGCGCGGCGATCGCCAGCTGCTTGACGATCTTGTTGGTGCCCCAGTTCGCCGGATCGTCGCTGGCGACCTGCAACACGAAGTAC
>Ga0075434_100003605_pt1 | contig 13820 bp, 12 predicted proteins | sample RhiMethybrSRZTD3_FD_75298 | JGI IMG/M metagenome (GOLD analysis project Ga0075434, IMG submission 75298) | Populus rhizosphere microbial communities from Tennessee, USA - Rhizosphere MetaG P. TD hybrid SRZTD3 | ecosystem: Host-associated > Plants > Roots > Rhizosphere > Soil | place: USA... | reverse complement strand
ATCCTGCACCACCCTCCGCCAATTTTCGATTTTGGATTTTCGATTGCCGATCCTTCGGCTTGGCTCAGGACAGGCTTTGGATTCAATCTAAAATCGAAAATCTAAAATCGGAAATCGGTGGTGCGGAGATTGGAGATGGGAAATCCTCTGCTGCCCCGCAACTGTAGGAGCTACGAAAGCCGCAGAACGCCACTGCCCCGGCACTTTGGAATTTCGCTCGTCGGAATTTGGATTAAAGCCAAAATCTAAAATCGAAAATCCAAAATTTTAGGAGTGGGAAGGCGCGGTGAGTAGGTCAGATGCTCAAGCCAGGAGACCTATCCGACCTGCCTCAATAGCCCCTTTCGTGGGTGAAGGAGGTTTCATGAAGGTCGTCTTTCTTTTTCTTGGTTTGTTCTTATTTCTGCCGCCCATAGTGCACAGTGCACAAGCTGCTGAGCCGACGCTCCCGCCGGTGTTTGTAACTTCAACGCGTACGGAGGCGCCTTTGGAACAGGTGACCACATCAGCCTCCGTGATCGACCTGAACGACATTGAAAATCAGCAGGCCGAACAGGTTTTCGAAACGCTTCGCCGTGTGCCGGGATTGGAGGTAGTTCAATCCGGATCCAACGGCAACAATACGACGATTTTCATTAGGGGATCCAATTCGGATCATGTTCTGGTTCTGGTTGACGGCGTCGAAGTTAACAGTACGACCCTCGGGGCGTTTGACTTCGCCCATCTGACCACTGACAACGTCGAGCGCATCGAAGTTCTCCGGGGTGCGGGTGGCACGCTGTACGGCTCGCAAGCGATCGGCGGCGTGATCAATATCATCACGAAGAAAGGCCAGGGACCGCTTGAGGCGGCTTTATCACTTGAAGGCGGCAATGGTTGGACTAATCGTCAAACCTTAACGATGAAAGGCGCAGCGGGAAATCTTGGCTACTTTTTCAGCGGTTCGCATTTGGCGAGTCAGGGTTTTCGTAGCGTCAACGACGATTACCGCAACGTCACCTCGTCAGCTCGCCTGGATTACCAGGTGACCGAAGACGCAAGGCTTACGGGAATTTTTCAATTCATTAAAACCAATGTGGGCTTGTTCAACAATAACAATTTCGCTTCGCAGCCCGACTCCAACGCTCGTGAAGCCGGCACTCAATACCTTGCCAAAGGGGAGTGGCAGCAAAAGATTTTGCCGAATTGGGATTATCGAATCTCGGGCTCGATGTTCAAAGAGCACTTTACCGACACCGACGATGTCGATAGCTGCGTCTTTTTCGGTTCTCCCTGCGACTTCGCGCGCACGCACGACATCTTTCGTACCAGGATTGATACTGGTGAGTTACAAACCAACTACCGTTTTCAGGAGTGGAGTACGACGACGTTCGGATCTCAATACCAACAGAGATCAGCGGATACCACCGGTGGCATCGACAAAGCAATCAGAAATCTTAGCTACTATTTGCAGGAGCAGCTTCAGTTTTTAGACCAGCGTTTAATTATGATCCCGGGTATTCGTCTGGACGATAACCAGAGCTTCGGCACGGCGTGGACGCCTTCCTTTTCTACTGCTTATCTTTTTCGTGGAACTGGAACGAAGATTAAAGCAGGTTATGCCAAAGGCTTCAAAGCACCGTCCTTGAACGAGCTGTTTTTTCCCGCGGCGTTCGGCTGCCCTGCGTTTGGCAACCCCGATCTCAAGCCGGAGCGAAGCTGGGAATTGAACGCTGGTGTTGAGCAAGATCTCTTGAATGAGCGAGCTAAACTGGGTGTGACCTATTTCCACCGAGAGGTAAAAGATTTGATCGAGGGACAGCCGATTCCGGGTGATCCTTTTGGTTGTTTTCGTGCCCAAAACGTCGGCCGAGCGCGCTTTGATGGCGTCGAGTGGACTCTAGCGGTGAAACTTCTCGAAGCGTTGACGCTGAACGCGAACTATACTTACCTGGATTGGGATACCGCGGATGGCAAACTTCCGCGCCGGTCAAGAAATATCGGGAATGTGACGCTGAATTATGCTTACAGAGGCTGGAATTCGAATCTGAGCGTAAATATGGTGGGCCGCCGCGATGATTTCAGAGCCGCGTCGCCGTTTGGCAATATCACCAATCCGGGTTATGCGATCTTCAATCTGGCTTCTTATTACACGTTGCCGTGGCGTTTGCCGGCGGTAAAAGATCTGCAACTCGTCGGCAGAATAAACAATTTATTTAACAAAAGGTACGAAGAGGCGAACGGTTTTCGCTCCCCGCCGCTGAATTTTTTGCTCGGCGTGCGTGCGACGTTCGGCAGCTGAGTTCACGGCGTTTACGGTGTCGTGCTTGTTTGCAGCGCCGGAAATCATTCGAGAAATGTGTATGATTGAAGTCACGGTGACCATCGACTTCGGCCCGGCCGGCCGATCGCCCGCCGAGGCGGTCGTTCCCGTCGTGGAGAAAAGCACCGTGCTCGAAGCGTTGTTGGCGCGGTTCATGGTGACAACCGCGCCCAAGTACAGCATGGATCATTTCATCGAAGAGATCGACGGTGTCAAAAACGATTTCGTCAATGATTGCGGTTGGCGCTTTGAGGTCAACGGCCGCAGCTCCAATGTCCCAGCGGAACGCTATCTCGTCAAGCACGGCGATTGGATCAAGTGGTCCTACGTTGCGGGCGGATGCAAGTAAACTTTTCCCTCATGAATTCGACCCGCAAAAATGCCTTGATGGTTTTGGGTACGGCTTCCCACGTCGGGAAATCGATCCTGACAGCGGGCCTCTGCCGTATTTTCTCGGATTCGGGCTATAGGGTCGCGCCATTCAAGGCGCAGAATATGTCGCTCAACTCGGCGGCGACCTTTGATGGCGGCGAGATCGGTCGTGCTCAGGCGCTGCAAGCGGAGGCTTGTCGCGTCGTAGCATCCGTGGAGATGAATCCTGTTTTGCTCAAACCGGCGAGCGATACCGGCGCCCAAGTCATTTTCCTTGGAAAGATCTTTGGACAGGTCAACGCATCGGACTATCACACGCGGCGCGTCGAACAGCTTTTTCCCGAAGTGCTGCTTGCGTATAAACGCTTATCGGCCACTCACGACCTTACTATTCTCGAAGGTGCCGGCTCGCCTGCCGAGATCAACCTGCGCGAACATGATATCGTGAACATGCGCATGGCGCATGCTGCCGACGCGGTCTGCTTGCTTGTCGGCGACATCGATCGGGGCGGAGTCTTCGCTTCGCTGCTGGGAACCTTGGAACTGCTCTCGGCTGAAGACCGCGCACGCATCCGCGGCTTTGTCATCAATAAGTTTCGCGGTGACGAATGCCTGCTACTGCCAGGCATTCAGATGATCGAAAAGCGTCTTGGCTTGCCTTGCGTCGGCGTGATGCCGTTCATTCACGATCTCGGTCTCGACGAGGAAGATGGTGTCGCCCTGGAAGATCGCACATCCGCCGCGCGCCGCTGGAAGAATCTTGAATCAGGATCAACGCGGGCTCTGCGCGTTGGCGTTATTGCACTGCCGCACATGGCGAATTTTACCGACTTCGATCCGCTCGCATTGGAGCCGGCGGTATCTCTCGCCTATCTGCAACAGGCCGAGGAGATGACTGCGGCCGATCTGCTCATCCTACCCGGTACCAAGCAAACCCTCGATGACTTGGGGTGGCTCAAAGCTCGCGGCTTTGCCCGAGAGATTTCTCGCCTAAGTAAAATCGGCGTTCCGATCACCGGCATCTGCGGCGGCTTTCAGATGCTTGGTCTTTCCATCGAAGATCCGCACGGGATCGAGAACCACGGAGTACCTATCAATGAAACCGGCCTCGGTCTTCTTCCGATACGAACCGTGTTGTGCAAAGAGAAAACAGTGCGCCGCGTTCGCGGTTTTCTGCGCGGCAATTTTTTTCACGCCGGTGCATCTGGCCAAGTTCCTTTCGAAGGCTATGAGATTCATGCCGGTGAAACACTGTACGAAACCGGAGCGTCACCCCTGACCGACATCGAGCGTCACGGAGCAACGGAATCGGTCGTCGATGGAGCGGTGAATGAAGCAGGCCGCGTCTTCGGTACGTACGTGCACGGCTTTTTCGACAACGACGATTTTCGTCACGCTTTCATCCAAGCCGCGCGGGCCGCAGTCGATCTCGCCCCTGCGACCACCTACGTGAATAGCAGTGCCGAGCGCGATGGGCGCATCGATCGTCTGGCGTGCCATCTGAAAAAATCGCTCGATATGAATCTGCTTAAGTCTTGGATCATCGATCCACCGAGAGTACCGAGAATTCCGATTAGCGAAGGCATAACTGTGGATCGGTAAACGATGTCTTTATGGATGCGCAGATTTTTTCGAGCTCGCCAACGCTTCTGATCGTGGCTTTTTTCCTGGGCGGCGCATATTTCCGCGTCGCGGTCCGGAGACGGCAAGAAAATCTTCGTCTGATCGTGGCGCTTGCTGAGTGGTTGGCGTCCTGGGGCAAGTAGCGACATGCCCAAAGAGATTATTTTGATCACCGGCGGCGCTCGTTCCGGCAAGAGCAGCTACGCCGAAAGCCGCGCGGCAATATTTGGGCCGCGGCGGCTCTATGTAGCGACCGCGGAGGGCAGCGATGACGAAATGGCGCAGCGCATTGTGGCGCATCAAAGACGGCGCGAGAGCGCGTGGAAGACTATCGAAGAACCCGTGCAACTCACCGAGACGTTGCAAGCGTGGCGCGGCCGAACGGATTGCGCGCTGGTGGATTGCCTTACTCTCTGGCTGAGCAATCTTTTGTTCAAATATGCTCAGAACCAAGCTGAAGACGAAGTTGAAACCTTGATCCGAGCGCTGCCGCAGCTGGATTTTCCCGTGGTTTTTGTCACCAATGAAGTTGGCGCGGGTATCGTGCCAGACAATCCCTTGGCGCGCCGATTCCGGGACCTTGCCGGTTGGACCAATCAGCGGCTCGCCGCTCTGGCGCACGAGGTCGTGCTCATGGTTGCGGGCATTCCGATGATCATTAAAAAGGATGCGCGATGCTCTTAGAGCGGACGATCGAAAGGATTCGCCCGCTGGATCGCTCCAGCGAATGCGCTGCGCAGCAGCGCCTTGACTCGTTGACGAAACCGCAGGGAAGCCTGGGAAGATTGGAAGAGCTGGCACTTCGTATCGCCGTCATCCAGCACAAGGTCCCGCCGCAGCTCGGACGAAAGCTTTTGTTCATCTTCGCCGCAGACCACGGCATCACGGCTGAAGGCGTCAGCGCCTATCCGAAAGACGTGACCGTGCAGATGACTTACAATTTTCTTAACGGCGGGGCCGCAATCAACGTTTTGGCGCGCCATAACGGCGTCGACACCGAAGTTGTCGACATCGGGGTCGATCATCAATTTATCGCCCGGCGCGAGTTGCGCGACTGTAAGGTGCGCCGCGGCACGGCGAATTTTGCCCGGGGACCGGCAATGACGCGCGCTGAAGCGTTGCGCTGTGTGGAGTGGGGCATTCAGCTTGCTCATGAAGCAGCCGCGACGAATATTTTTCTGCTCGGCGCCGGCGAGATGGGCATCGGCAACACCACAAGCGCGTCGGCGATTGTCTGCGCAATGACTGGCGCGGCGCCTCCCGATATCGTCGGTCGAGGTACTGGTATCGACGACGAGACTCTTGCTCGAAAAATCACCGCCGTCGAGAATGGCCTTCGAATCAACTCTCCCGATCCCAGCGATCCTCTCGACGTGCTCGCGAAGGTCGGTGGCTTGGAAATTGGCGCCATCATCGGCGTGATTATCGGCGCCACGGCATTTCGGCTGCCAATGGTGTTGGACGGATTTATTTCCGGCGCCGCGGCGCTTCTCGCCTACCGGTTTTCACCACATGTTCGGGATATCCTGTTCGCCTCGCATTTATCTGCCGAAAAAGGTCACCGACTCGTTCTCGATGAACTCCATCTCGACCCTTTGCTCGATTTGGGTATGCGTTTGGGCGAGGGCACCGGTGCGTGTCTTGCGATGGGATTGATCGAAGCCTCGGTGAAACTTTCTCGCGAGATGGCAACATTCTCGTCCGCCGGCGTAAAAGCGCAGCTTACATGAGCTCCTTTTTTGCAGCGTTGCAGTTTCTGACCATTATCCCTGGACCCAAAAATCTAGCTTCCGTGAATTGGGGATGGGCCGCGATTTTCTTCCCCATCATCGGACTTCTATTGGGAGCAGTTTTGGTGCTGTTCGATTTTCCCTTGAGATTGCTTGCGAGTCCCGGCCTGTGCGCCGCCGTTTTGGTAACCATTCTGGCTTTTCTCACGCGCGGTCTCCATTTGGATGGGCTCAGTGATACATTCGATGGCCTCGGAGCCGCGGGTGATCGCAACCGCATGCTGGCTGTCATGGACGATAGCTGTGTCGGCGCGTTCGGTATGATCGCCGTCCTGCTGGTGCTCATTCTCAAAATCGAGGCGATCCAAAGCACTGACACGGATCGCTGGCGTCTGCTCCTGGCTGCGCCGATTCTCAGCCGTTGGGCCATGGTCGTGATGGGATATCGCTCTCTACCGGCAAAACCGGGACTGGGCTCTTCCTTCGTAGATCACTTGAGAAATGAGCATGTCGCGGTCGCAACAATTATTTCGGTCGTCTTAGTCGCTTCGATTTTACGCGCCGCGGGTATAGCACTGATGGTTTTGACAGGGCTTTTCACATGGGCCAGCAAAATATATTTTCACCGCCGTTTGGGCGGCATTACCGGGGATATTTTCGGCGCCGTGAGCGAGCTGACTGAAACTTTTGCGCTGGTCTTCCTGGCCCTGGGAGCGCGATGATCCGCTCGCCACGACTTTTTGCCTCACACTTGCTCTTGATTTTTGTCATTGGATTCTCTTCGTCCGGCAATGCCGTCTCGGCAAGCAGTCCTCGCCGCATCGTCTCCCTCGCGCCGAGCATCACGGAGACCGTATTTGCGCTCGGTTTCGGCAATCGTTTGGTCGGTGTCACCAACCACTGCGATTTTCCCGCCGAAGCAAAGCGACTGCCGAAAATCGGCGATTTCATGAGCCCCAGTCTTGAAGTGATCGCCGCCAAGGAGCCCGATCTGGTTATCGGTGTCGTCGGCGCAACTGACCCCTCCAAAGCGCGAGAAATCGAACGGCTCGGTATGAAAATAGCCCTGGTTTCGGTCTCGAGCGTCAGTGAGATCTTGAGCTCCTTCAAGCAGATCGCCGCTTTGCTCGGTGATCCCGACGCTGGAGCCAGGCTGGTTGAAAAGATCGACGTGCAATTCGACAAAGTCAAAAGGCGCGTTGCGCCGGCACCGCGGCGCTCGACGCTTTTGGCGGTCGGACTTCGACCGTTGGTCGCTGTCGGCGGAAAAAACTTTCTCGACGAGCTGATCACTGTTGCCGGCGGTGAAAACATCGCCGGCAATGCGTCACAGCCCTGGCTCAATCTACCCGATGAATATGTGGTCGCCAAAGCTCCGCAAGTGATTATTCAGGCGGGTATGGGCTCCGACACCGGCAGACCTATGAGCCAGTGGAGCGATCTAAAATCGATTCCGGCAGTAAAAGAACGGCGCATCTATTCGTACAACTCGGATAAGATACTCCGGCCGGGACCGCGCATCGGCGAAGGTTTGGAAGAAATCGCTCGGTTGATACATCCGGAGTGTTTCGACGCAGCCAAGTCGGCTGCCGCTAAAGGAAGCCGCTGTGAAAGTTCTCGATCGTAAAAAACTCATTCTCGTTAACAGCGTTCTTCTAGTTCTGCTCGTTATATCCGCCGCCGCCTGCTCTCTGCTGGGACCAGTGCGACTCGATCTGTCACAAGCTTTAACACATTTGTTTTCCGGCAATACCGACGCGGAGATCCTTTTGCGCGCGCGGCTGCCCCGCGTCCTGCTCGGCGTTGCAATTGGCGGCGGGATGGCGACTTGCGGCGTTGTCCTGCAGGCTTTACTCGGCAATCCCCTTGCGTGCCCGCAAATGCTCGGGGTTTCGGGTGGCGCGTCGTTGGGCGGAATTCTTGGAATCATTTTCTTTCCCAATTGGCTTTTCCCGCTCGCCATTGGACGCCTTGGCGAAATCTCCTGGATTCCACTGGCCGCCTTTCTTGGAGCGCTCCTCAGCATGATACTGGTCTACCGGTTTTCACTCTTTCATGGCCGGCTGCATCCCTACCATCTTCTATTGTCCGGCGTGATTTTGAATTCGTTCATCGCCGCCATCATTATGTTTCTCAACTCGATTGTCGATTTTTACCAAGCACAGGGTTTGCTGTTCTGGCTGATGGGCAGTTTATCGACACGCGCGTATCTGACCGTGGGTTTTATTTGGTTTTACATCCTCGTCGGTTTTCTTTGGCTCTGGAGCAAAGGGCTTTCTTTGAACCTGATCACATTAGGCGAAGACGCGGCGATGCATCTGGGGGTTGAACCCGGCGCTCTACAGCGGCAAGTTTTCATTGCGTCGTCACTCATGATCGGCGCGATGGTTTCGGTCAGCGGTATGATTGGCTTCGTCGGGCTGATGGTGCCGCATGTCATGCGGCTGCTCATCGGCAGTGATCACCGCTTATTGCTGCCGGCATCTTTTCTCGGTGGAGGGATTTTTCTCTGCTGGGCGGATACCTTCGCTCGCGTATTGCTCGCGCCGGCTGAGTTGCCGGTGGGAATTGTGACCGCGTTTTTTGGCGGTCCCTTCTTTCTCTTTCTCCTTTATCGCGAAGGCAGGAGAAGTCTCGCGCTATGAATGCCATCGAGATCAATCATCTCACCTTCGGCTATAAAGATCGTGCCGTGCTGCACAACGTATCACTCTCGGTTGCTAGCGGACAGATGGTCGGAATCCTTGGCCCCAACGGCTCCGGGAAAACCACCCTCCTCAAAATATTTTCGGGATTGCTCCGCGGGGAAGGTGAGCTCAAGATCAAAGGCAAGAATATTCAAAGCTACAATCGACGCGAGCTGAGCCAACTATTCGCCGTCGTGCAGCAGGAAGCGCGCATCAATTTCCCTTACAGCGCCGCAGAGATTGTCCTCATGGGTCGCGCCATTTATCACAGCCCGATAACGCTCGAAAATCGCCACGACCTCGAGGTCGCTCGAACCAGCATGGATCTCACGGACTCGCTCGGCTTTGCCGATCGTTATCTGCACGAGCTGAGCGGCGGCGAGAAGCAGCGCGTGCTGATTGCCCGTGCTTTGGCGCAGGAACCGGAGATTTTGTTACTGGATGAGCCCTCGGCTTTTCTGGATTTGAGGCATCAGATTCAGATGTTCGAGCTTTTACTCCGGCTCAATCGCGAGCGCGGCCTCACCATTGTTGCCGCGCTCCACGACCTCAATCTCGCGGCGCTGTTTTTTCCTCGTCTGGTGATCCTCTGCGACGGGCGGATTCACCGCGACGGCGCGCCCGGCGAGGTGCTCACAGAAAATACCATTCAGGAGGTTTACGGTATACGCGTGCGCATCGAGCACGACAGCGCGAGCCAAAAACCGCAACTGTTCATCTGCCCGGCTGTTTCGGCGTGACTACCGGTTCGCTTTTCTATAGCCCAAAGCGTCCTGCGCGATGATCATCTTCTGAACATTCGAAGAGCCTTCGACGATCTGGTAGGACTTCGCATCGCGATAGTAGCGTTCGACGGGGAACTCGGTTGAGTAGCCGTACGCGCCAAGAATCTTCATCGCCGCATCCGCCGCGAAGTTCGCGGCCTCCGCCGCGGCATATTTGCCAATGGAAGTTTCCAGATTGTTGGGCTTCTTTTGATCGGCGAGCCAAGCGGCTCGGTAAACGAGCAGTTTTGCCGCTTCTTCATGAGCGATCATCTGCGCGATCAAGTCCTGGTTCATCTGAAATTCGCCGATCTTTTGGCCGAACTGAAGTCTCTGATTACAATAGCTCACTGCCGCTTCCTTGGCCGCGCGCGCGACACCCAGCGCGCCCGCCGCGCAATTGAGCCGTGTTTGATTGAGCTGCCACATACAGATTTTGAAACCGTCGCCTTCATTGCCCAACCGATTGGCTGCAGGAATCGGAAAATTTTCGAACGTCAGCTCACCGATCGGCGAGCTAAGCGCCCCCAGTGTCTCGATCGGCTTGCGGCTGAGACCAGGCTGATCCCAATCGGCATAAAATGCCGACATGCCGCGGTGTTTTTGCGAACGATCGGTGTAGGCATAGACGAGACCGCCCTGGGTCACAGGTGCATTGGTGATAAAAATTTTGCTGCCGCTGAGTAGATAGCGATCTCCGTCTCTTTTCGCGATCGTCCGCATGCCGGCGACGTCCGACCCGGCATCGGCCTCCGTAATTGCGAAGCAACCGATCTTTTCACCCGAAACCAGCGCTGGAATAAACTTTTGTCGCTGTTCCTCGGTGCCGAACTGCAGGATGGTCGCCGCAGGACCGATCTGCATATTGATGGCTACGCGCATGGCGCTATGCACCCGCGCGATCTCCTCAGTGATGAGCACCATCGCGAGAAATCCTAGTCCGTTCCCGCCGTACAGATCCGGAATCATCGTGCCGTAGAAGCCGAGCTCGCCCATCTTTTTGACGAGATCGCCGCGAAAATTTCTTTCTCGATCGTCCTTCGCCGCGCTGGGCGCGATCTCTTTTTCGGCGAACTCGCGCGCGACGTCGCGTACCGCAATTAAGTCGTCCGATAATTCAAAATCCATACGCGCTCCTCTTCGATGCTCAACCCCACTCAAACCATTACGGCGCCGCCGTCGACATTCACGGCTTGACCGGTCATTCCGCCGAGACGTTCCGAGGCGATAAGAACCGCAAGCGATGCGACCTCGGCCGGCGCAATCAGGCGGTTTTGCGGCGCGCTCGCGGCAAAGAGTTTGATGATATCGTCCAGTGTTTTACCCGTTTTTTCAGCCATCGCTCGCGCATTCTCGCGCGTCCGCTCGTCGTCGATATAGCCGGGGCAGATAGCGTTCACAGTGACGCCCTGTTGCGCTGTTTCCAACGCCAGCGAGCGAGTCAAGCCGAGCAACCCGTGCTTCGAAGCCGTGTAGGCGCTGACGTATGGATAGCCAACTTTTGCTGTGGTTGATGCGATATTGATGATGCGCCCCCACTTTGCTTCAACCATCTTCGGCAAAAACACTTTACAACAATTGTAGGCTCCGGTCAGATTTACTGCCAAAATGTCATGCCAAAGTTCGTCAGACATATCGATGAAGCGCATGGCTCGCGCTATGCCGGCATTGTTGATCAGAATTTGTGCCGGTTCCCAAACCGTCGTGATTCGCTCAGCAAGTTTTTCCACTTCCTCCCGGCGCGTTACATCGCACGTGAACGGCAACGTCCGCGCGCCCAATGCGGCGATCTTTTCCGCTGCATCCTGTAGAGCCCGTTGATCGCGGCCTGCCATTGCGACCCGGCAACCGTCTAGCGCAAAGGCACGCGCCAATTCCAAGCCCAAGCCGCGGCTTGCGCCGGTCACCACGACAATTTTGCCCTGTAAGGTTTTCATACACAAAAACAATAGCAGATTCGGAGCTTTAAAGACCAACCTGGTCGGCGGTCGCAGACGCTTGACTCTGGCTGTCAGGCCCGTTTGCTCAGCAAAAAGTTTTTCGATAAAGCACTGCCGTAATCAGGCCGGAGGTAAGCCGTGAAGCTCTCGATCATCCTTGCTTTGAGTCTCCTGTTTCTGATCGCCCCCTGGACATCGGCCGAGAACAACATCGCCGATAAACAGTCTTTCACATGGCAAGACGCCAAACCGGGCACCGAGACAGAGCTTGACCGACTGAGCCAAGCATTCGTTCAACTGGCTGACCATTCCCGACCGGCCATCGTTCAGATCCGGGTAACCGTGCAAGATGGCAAGGGCACATCGACTCAGCCTTTCGGTAGCCGCGGCTCTGGTTTTATTATCGATCCTGCGGGTTACATCTTGACCGCCCATCATGTGATCGACAAGGCCAAGGCCATTGAGGTGCGATTGGCGGACTCCCGTCGGCTTGCGGCTCAAGCGGTTGCGGCTGACGCGCAAATCGACATCGCGATCTTAAGAGTGCAGGCTGATGCTGCGCTGCCGATTATTTCGATGGGCGACTCGGATACCAGTCGCGTCGGGAACCTCGCTGCGGTATTTGGCTATCCTTTTGGTCGCGAGAGCTCGATGAGCTTGGGAATTATCAGCCGCGCGGGCCGTAGTTATCGCGATTCGGCGAGTTTTGAATACATCCAAACGGATGCGGGAGCGTATCCCGGCGGTAGCGGTGGACCTTTGCTCAACAGCTCTGGCCAGGTCATCGGGATGATTACCATGGCTTCGGAGCGCGGCAACATGGGGTTCGCCACCCCGATCAACGTGATCAAGCGTATTCTTCCTCGTCTCGCAACCGGCGAGAAATTCGCTTGGGGCTGGCTGGGAGTGCAGATGTCCGACATCTCTCTCGATCAGGCTAAGGCGCTGGGGTTGCATCCGGTCAAGGGCGTAGTGATCAGTTCGGTGTTGCCTGGCCAGCCTGCGGCCCGCGGGGGCTTAAAAAAACAGGATGTGATTTTGTCCGTCAACGAAAATTACGTCGAAACTCCCCGCGACGTGGCACGCATGGTCGGCGGTTTGGAAGCGGGGCGAGTGGTGCATCTGACAATTCTCCGGAACGGGAAAACCTTGCAACTCTCTTTCCCGCTCGGCATCCGGCCCGACTCGACAAAATCTCGAGAGGGCTGAGTGAAGCGCTAGCCGGAGCTTTTCCGGTCCGCCGGTTGGTCGAATTTTTTCTGCCGATCGGTATACGCTTGCAGCTTCTTTTGTACTCGATCGTTTACCGATCCGTCGGGATAGGTGCCGTCTGTCTCGAGCTGATCGGCGTTCAATCCGGTCAAGACTTCTATACCTTCATCGATAGTGCCGACCGCATAAATACGAAATTTTCCTTGCCGCGCGGCTTCCACTACGTCAGACCGGAGCATTAAGTTATGCAAGTTCGCCCGCGGAATCATCACGCCCTGATGGCCCCTAAGTCCCTTCAGCCTACAGACATCATAATGTCCCTCGATTTTTTGGTTGACTCCGCCGATCGCCTGAACTTCTCCGTTTTGGTTAACGGATACGGTTACCGCTATTCCTTGTCGAATCGGAATCTCCGCCAGGCTTGACAGGATCGCATAGAGTTCGGTTGATGACGCGCTGTCTCCATCGACGCCGTCATAGGATTGCTCAAAGCATACCGTGCTCGAAACCGACAACGGGTTTTGCTGCGCATACTTGCTGCCCAAATAACCGCCCAGAATGAGCACGCCTTTGTCATGACTCTTGCCGCTGAGTTTCGACTCACGCTCGATGTTGATGATGCCGCCGCGGCCCATAAATGTCTTTGCGGTGATGCGCGACGGCTTGCCGAAACTGAAGTCGCCCATTTGGTAAACGGCTAAGCCGTTTACCTGACCTATTGCGCTGCCATCCACGTCCACCAGCACCGTGCCTTCGGCGATCAGCTCTTGTAAATGCCTTTCGACCAAGTTCAGGCGAAACTTTTTTTCCGCGATCGCCCGTTCCACGTGCCTGCCAGCGACCAACTCGGCATGGTCTTTTTCCGCCCAATAGTTTGATTCAATCAGCAGATCCACCATGTCACTGAAACGAGTGGAAAGCTTGTTTTGGTCCTCCACCTGACGCGCGCCTTGCTCGATAACTCTCGCGACCCCGTCGGCGTCGAAATGGCGCAATCCTTCACGGTTGCAATAGTCGCTGATGAAATAAGCGAAGGCGCTGATGCTTTCCTGGCTGCGATCCACTTCGAAGTTGAAATCGGCTTTCACTTTGAAACTTTCGCGAAAATCCGGATCCACTGCGGCCAAAGTTCGATACAAATACGGGTCGCCGATCATGATGATTTTGGTGTCCGTGGGAATGGGCTCGGG
>Ga0075434_100003604_pt1 | contig 13824 bp, 10 predicted proteins | sample RhiMethybrSRZTD3_FD_75298 | JGI IMG/M metagenome (GOLD analysis project Ga0075434, IMG submission 75298) | Populus rhizosphere microbial communities from Tennessee, USA - Rhizosphere MetaG P. TD hybrid SRZTD3 | ecosystem: Host-associated > Plants > Roots > Rhizosphere > Soil | place: USA... | reverse complement strand
GGCTGGGAGCGCGCGGGCACTCTGGGCGCCGGCGGCGCGACCGCACTGCTCACGCGTTATCGCGCGCTCGCCGCGCGCCGGCTGGTCGTGCTCGGCTCCGGAGTGCTGGGGCTGCGCACCGCAGAGCTGGCGCTCACACACGGCGTCGAGGTCGTCGGTATCGTCGAGGTCGACGGCCAGATTCGCGGCGACGCGGCGACGGCCAAGGCGCTGGGCGAGCGCGGGGTGCCGTTCTTCACGTCGCACACGATCAGGGCCGCGCGCGGGCGTACGGGCGAGATCGAATCGGTCGTGATCGTCCAGGCGAATCGAGACGGCACGCCCGTCGCCGGAAGCGAGCGTGAGCTCGCGTGCGACGGCGTGTGCTGGGCGATCGGCATGGCACCGAGTATCGAGCTCCTGCACCTGGTCGGCTCTCGCCTGCGCTTCGTCTCGGCGCTTGGCGGCTACGTGCCGGACGTCGACGCGCGGCTGTGCACGACCGTGCCGACCGTCTTCGCGGCGGGCGACTGCATCGGCTTCGACGAGCGCGCGCTCGGCGACCCCGACAGTGCGCGTTCGCAAGGACGCCTGGCCGGGCGAGCGGCCGCCGAATCGCTCGGCGCGCGCGTCGACGGCGCATCGGGCCGTGGCGCGGTCGCGCCGGCTCGCGCGGTCGCCGCGAACCAAACGGGAGGCGAGCTCCACGCCTACTGGCGCGCCTGGCTGGACTCCTTGATCGCAGCGGGCGGATGGGACGTCAACGTCTGCCAGTGTGAGGAGGTCACGCGGCGCGAGCTGGTCGAGACGAAGCCGCCGCGATATCTCAAGTGGGATTCGCGACAGATGAGCGCGCGAAGTCTCACCACGCTCCTGCGTGACGGCCCGCTCAACCAGGATCAGATCAAGCGGCTCACGCGCGCGGGCATGGGGCCCTGCCAGAGCCGGCGCTGCCGCGAGCAGGTGGGTCTCCTGCTGGCGCGGGCCGCGGGCACGACGATCGAGCACATTCCGCTGCCCACGTTTCGGCCGCCGATCCGGCCGCTGCCGCTCAACGTGCTGTGGCCGACCGACGAGCCGGCCGCGATGCGCGAGGAGTGGGTGAGCTGGTTCGGTATTCCCACACAGTTCAGCCCGCACTGGACCGCCGGCATGGCCATCGACGAGCCGACGGCCCACACCCGCTTAATAGTGAGCGACGAGTGAGAGGACGATGGTAGACCTGCCCCGGACCGCGGACTTCGTGATCATCGGCGGAGGCGTCCACGGCGCCAGCCTCGCCTTTCACCTGGCGCGCAAGAAGCCCGGGCGCGTGCTGCTGATCGAGAAGAAGTTCGTGGCCTCGGGCCCGACGGGGCGCTCGACCGCGCTGGTGCGCCGCTTCTACGCGATGGACTTCTTCACGCGCACCGCCAGCGCGGCCGCCGAGATGTTTCGCAACTGGAAGGACGTGGTCGGCGGCGACGGCGATCCCGGATTCCAGCAGGTAGGCATGCTCGCGCTCGCCGGGCCTGAGAACGCGCCGCACCTGCGACATAACGCCGTGCAGGCACAGAAGGTGGGCGCGCGAGTCACGCTGATCTCACCGGCCGACGTGAAGGCGCTGGTGCCGGCCGCCAACGTGGACGACATCGCGCTCGCCTCGTACGAATCCGAGTCGGGCTACGCCGATCCGTCGTCGACGGCGAACGCGCTGGCCAATCGCGCGCGCGAGCTCGGCGCGACGATCGTCCAGTATCGTCAGGTCGACTCGATTCGCACCGCTGGCAACAAGGTGGTGGGCATCCGATCGGAAGGCGCCGACATCGACGCGCCAGTCGTCGTCAACTGCGCCGGGCTCTGGGCCGACCGGCTCTTGCGGCCGCTGGGTATCGAGGTCTCGATCAAGCCCGAGCGCCATCAGATGTGCTTCTTCCGCCGGCCGTCGGGCTTTGGCGTGCATCCGGCGGTCGCCGACAGCGTGCAGATGACCTACATGCGGCCCGAGCACGGCGACCTGACGATTCACGGCAAGCTCGTCTACGACGAGATCGTCGACCCTGATTCGTATAACGAGGGGGCCGACCCGGACCAGATCGTGAAGAACGCCGAGCTGATCGCGCACCGCTTCCCGGTCATGGAGCACGGCCTGGCCATGGGCGGGTACTCCGGCCTCTACGACGCGACACCCGATCATCATCCGGTGCTGGGCGCGATCCCCGAGTACGGCGGGCTCTTCGCCGACTTCGGCTGGAGCGGCCACGGCTTCAAGCACTCGCCGCTGATGGGCGACATCATCTCGGACGTGATCCTGCACGGCCGCTCGAAGGACTACGACATCACACCGTTCCGCTGGTCGCGCTTCAAGGAGAACGACCTGGTCCCTAGCGCCCGTTGGGCCGCGCCGCCGCACCCGAAGCATAGGTTGTAGTGCACGGCGTGTCGCCCGTCCAACCGTCACGTTATTGTCTTCTCGGCTAGTGTGGCGAGCGCGTCAAAGATGCGCCGATCGATCTCGATCCCCTCGCGCATCAGGCGCGCGCGCTCGCGGTAGGCGCGCTCGCCGGGGATTCTGATCTCGGCCACGCCGTCCTGGCGTGGCGTCGCCTTGATCGCCGCGACCTCCGCGGCCAGGCTCCGGCGATAGTCCTCGAGCGGCACGAAGAGATCTGGCTTGAATGCGATGAAGAGGTAGCCGGCCTTCTCCGGCTTGTCGTCCCAGGCGCAGAGGGCGCCGAGCGCGTGGGTCGCGAGCGCCAGCGCGAATCCCTTGTAATCGCCGAACGGCAGGAGCGCGCCGCGCCGGGCGGCGCCGGCGTCGGTGGTGGGGCGGCCCTGCTCGTCGATCGCCACGCCCTCGGGTAACGGGATACCGAGACGCTGGCGGAACTGAAGATCGGTGCCCATGAAGGCCGAGGTGCCGAGGTCGATCACGAGCGGATCACCCTCCATCGGAAAGCCGAACGCGATCGGGTTGGTGCCGAGCGCCGGCCCGGCGCCGCCCGGCGGAGCCACCATCGGCGGCGCGGCCACGGTGTGGATGCCGACCAGGCCGGCGCGCGCCGCCATCTCGACGTAGTAGGCGCTGCGGCCGCTCATCCAGATGTTGTTGACGCCGACCAGCGCGAAGCCGTGGCGCTCGGCGCGCTCGATAACGGCCTTCGTCGCGTGGTACATGCCGATCATCCCGCTCTGGTTGCCGCCGTCGAAGAGCACGGAGACGCTCGTCTCCCGGAGCGCGCGCAGCGGGGCACGCGGCGCCTTGAAGCGCGGGTGCTCGGCGACGTTGAGCAGCTTCGGTAGGCCGGAGTACTCGTAGCCGCAGAGCGCGGCGTCGAGCACGTGATCGGCGAGAATGCGCGCTTCCTCGGCATCGTAGCCGATACCGCGCATGGCGCGCTCGGACAGCGCGCGGGCTTCGGCGACGCTCAGATGGACCCGGGCGATCGATTCGGTGGGCATCGTGCCTCCTCGCCGAACAGGATATATTCGGGCCACCATGGAAACCCAGCCCCGTCGAGGTCCACTGACCGGCATTCGCGTGATCGAGCTGGCCGACGAGCAGGCCGAATACTGCGGGCTCACGCTCGCCGGCCTGGGCGCCGACGTCGTCAAGGTCGAGCCAGCCGGCGGTAACTCCACCCGGCGCATCGGGCCGTTCTACCAGAATCGCGAAGACCCGGAGCGCTCGCTGTTCTTCTGGCAGTACAACCGCAGCAAGCGCTCGATCGCGCTCGATCTGGCGAAGTCGGACGATCGCGATCGCTTCGCCTCACTGGTGGCCGGCGCCGACGTGCTGCTCGAGTCGACGCCGAAGGGGGAGCTCGACGGCTACGGCCTGGGTGCGAGGACGCTCCTGCAGCGGCATCCGGCGCTGATCGTCGCGCGAGTCACGCCGTTCGGCGACGACGGCCCGTGGGCCGAGTTCAAGGGCTCGGACCTGATCCACCTGGCGCTCGGCGGCGTCATGATGAACTGCGGCTACGACCCCGCACCGGGCGGCCAGTACGATCTGCCGCCGATCGCGCCGCAGATGTGGCACGCCTATCACATCGCCGGGGAGCAGCTCGCGTTCTCGATCATCGCCGCGCTGCTGTTCCGCTGGCGGACGGGGAAGGGGCAGCTCGTCTCGTGTGCGGTGCACGAGGCCGTGGCGAAATCGACCGAGGTCGACCTGATGACCTGGGTGATGCGCCGCTCGCTCGTGCAGCGGCAGACCTGCCGCCATGCTCGGGAAGGCATCACGCCGCATCCGTCGATCGTGCACACCAAGGACGGGCGCTGGGTGATGGCCAACCTCGGGACGCGGCCCGGCGACACCGCGCAGCTCGTCGGCTTGATGGCGAAGTACGGCATGGACGCCGGAATCGATCCCGAAAAAGCGACCGTGCCGACCAGCGGGCGCTTCGTGCCGGGCACGGGCCCGAGCACGGAGAAGCGCGATCTCGCGATGGAGGCGGTCCAGCGGTTCGTGCGCGCGTTCACCTACGAGAACGTGCCGTGGCGCGAGGCCCAGGAGGCCGGGATGCTCTGGGCGCCGTTGCGCAAGCCGCACGAGAACGCGATGGATCCGCACTGGCTCGCGCGCCAGAGCTGCACCGACGTCGAGCATCCGGAGCTCGGCCGCTCGTTCCGGTACGCGACCAGCAAGTGGCTCGCGACGCGCACGTCGTGGTCGGTCGGCCGCCGCGCGCCGCTCTTGAACGAGGACGCGAAGACCGTCGTGCTGCCGCGCGAGCGCGATCTGCCGGCGATCTCCGCCTCCGCCAGCGCGCCGGTCGGCGAGGCTCTCTCGCCGCGCGGCAAGCCGTTCCCGCTGCACAACGTCCGCATCCTGGACTTCACGTGGTTCCTGGCCTCGGCCGGCGGCACGCGGTTTCTCGCCGCGTTCGGCGCCGAGAGCATCAAGGTCGAGCTCAAGAGCCACCCCGACACGCGCATGGCCGCGATGGCGCCGGTCGGCGGTCGCGCCGCGCGCGACGCGGCCACGGGACCGCTGCGCGGCGTGACCGACCCGGACATGGGCGGCCAGTTCAACAACAAGAATCCCGGCAAGCGCGGAATCTCGCTGAACGTGCGGCATCCCAAGGGCCTGGAGATCGCGCGACGCCTGGTGGCGATGTCCGATGTCGTCGCCGAAGGCTTCTCGCCCGGCGTGCTCGACAACTGGGGGCTCGGCTACGACGCCATGCGCGCGATCAAGCCCGACATCATTTATGTTCAGCAGTCGGGCATGGGCGCCAAAGGCACGTACGGGCGCTTCCGCACCGTCGGTCCGATCGCGAATTCCTTCTCCGGTCTCTCGGAGATGTCGGGCCTGCCGGAGCCGGCGATGCCGGCGGGATGGGGTTATTCGTACCTCGACTGGATGGGTGCGTATAGCTTCTCGCTGGCGATCCTCAGCGCGCTGTTCCACCGCGCGCGTACGGGCGAGGGACAGTGGGTCGACGCTTCGCAGTCCGAGGTGGGGCTGATGATCAGCGGCACGACCATTCTGGATTGGTCGGCCAACGGGCGCATCTGGTCGCGCTACGGCAACCGATCGCCGTACAAGCCGGCGGCGCCCCACAACGTCTATCGCTGCGCCGGCGACGACCGCTGGCTCGCGATCGCGTGCTTCAAGGACGAGGAATGGCGCGCGCTGACCCAGGTCGCGGGGCATCCGGAGTGGGCGAGCGACGGCCGCTTCCAGGACCTCGCGGCGCGGCTCGCGAACCAGGACGCGCTCGACGCGCTGGTCGGGGGCTGGACGAGATCGCGCGACGCGTACGAGACGATGTTCGCGCTGCAGCGTGCCGGCGTGCCGGCCGGCGTGTGCCAGACCGCGGGCGATCGGTGCGACAACGATCCGCAGCTGCGGGCGCTCTCGTGGCTGACCGAGGTGACCGGGACCAAGATCGGCCGCTGGCCCCTCGCCGAGGTGCCGGTGAAGCTCCACGAGAGTCCGGCCTACATCGGCGGCCGCATCGACCGCGGCGCGCCGTGCTACGGCGAGGACAACGGCTACGTGTACGGCGAGCTGCTCGGGATGTCGGCGCAGGAGATCAAGACGCTCGCCGACGAAGGTGTCATCTGAGCGCGCGCCCGCGAGTCAGACGCGGCTGTTGAGCACGTAGAACGGCTTTGTCTCGGCGCCGAGCCACTCGCCGTACCAGCGCTGGTAGTACGGCTTGAGGCGCTGGAGCGTCTCCGCGCGTCGCCGCTGCTCCTCGCCGATGGTCTTGGCGGCCCGGCGGATCTCCTGATAGAGCGCGGCCACGTCGAGCGTGAGAAACTTTCGGTCCTCCATGATCACCCGCCCGCCGACGACGGCCGTGGCGACGTCGGCGCCCATCGCGCGATGCAGGAACGCCTCGACGATGTCGAGCTCGCCGGTGAGCCAGGGGTCTTCCAGTACGCGGTCGAGATCGACGAGGATCGCGTCGGCTTTCATGCCCGGCGTCAGGGCGCCGAGCCGGCCGGCGAAGCCGAGGGCGCGGGCGCCGTTCACGGTACCCATCGCGAGCACCTCGCGGGCCGAGAGCGGAGGCGTGGTCAGCTCGTAGCTCGGCACCCGGTGGAGCTTGTGGAGCATGCGCAGCTCCATCACCGCGTCCTCGTCGTCATTGATCGTCTTGTCGTCGAGGCCCATGGCCACGTTCACCCCGCGCCGGGCCATCTCGTAGACCGGCGCCAGTCCGTTCCGCATGCCCAGGTTGCAGCTCGGATGGCTCGTGATCGAGGCCCGTCGCGCGGCCAGGATGTCGATGTCGCGGTCGGTCACCCAGATCGCGTGCCCGAGCGCCACGTGCGCGTCGATGAGCCCGCGCTCGTCGAGCCAGGCGATCGCCGTCTGCCCGTAGCGGCGCAGCGAGAACGCCTTCTGGATCGGCGTCTGCAGGCAGTGCATGTGGATCGGCACCTTGCCGAGCCGATCGGACGTCGCGCGCGTGCGGGCGAGAAACGATTCGGTCACAGCCTGCGCCCAGCTCGGGCTCAGGAGAACGCGCGTGTCGTCGGAGTTGAACTTCCGATAGAGGTGCTCGAAGAGGTCGAAGTAGTCGCGCTCCATGCCGGCGCTGTCGAGCTCGACGAGCGGCGTGGCGAACGCGCGCAGGTCGTCGGGCAGGGTGGCCAGGAAGGCCTTCGAATCGAGCACGAGCTTGTCGACGTTGCGCACGCCCGGAGAGAATGCGAGCCGGATCCCGCCGTCGAGATAGGTGCGGATCGCGCGCTCGCACTGATCGAGCGCCTTCGGGCCTTCGGTGTCGAAGCCCATGTGATGGATGGTCGTGCAGCCGCTCCGGAGGTGGCGCACCACGCCGAGAGCCGCGGTGAGCTCGGGATCGAACGGCGGCATGATCGCCCAGTCGAGCAGGTTGTTCTCGAGGTAGTCGTTCAGCACGCCCTTCTGGACAGGCGAGATGGCGCGGCCGTGGCTGTGCGCGTCGACGAGCCCGGGCAGCAGGAGCTGCTTGCCGTCACCGAGCACGCGGGCGTCTGGATGCGCTCGCCGCAACGTCTCCCAGTCGCCGACCTCCGCGACCGTGTCGCCGGCAACCCGGATCGCCGCGTCGGTGAGGACTCGAGGCTCCTCGGCGCTGGTGAGCACGTACTTCGCGCGCAGTAGCAAGTCCATGGGCACGACCTCTCGTCCGCGCCTCGCTCGGCGGCGGCGCGTGCCCGCACTCTATCGTGACCGCCCGGCTTGTCAACGGAGGGGGCCGGCGAGACCCCCTCCGCCGTGCTCAACCCCAGCGCGGCTGCTCGTCCGGGTTGATCCCGAGGCTCAGCTTGCCGACGATCTCGTGAGCGAGCGCCGGGCTCGCGGGATGGATGCGGCCCAGGCGCGCGTCGCGCAGCAGGCGCTCGATCCCCGACGCGGCGAAGATGCCGAAGCCGCCCGCGAGCTCGAGCGCGAGATCCGCCACCTTCCAGGCGCTCTCGACCGCGCGATGCTTGGCCGCCACGATCTTGAGCGGCCAGGCCATGCCGTGATCGACGCCGTTGGTCCAGTCCTCGGCCAGCCGGTCGAGGTACGGGCCGATCGCCTCCACTTCCATCACCATCTGCGCGATGCCGTTCTGGACCGCGGGGTGGTACATCATCGATCCGCGCGAGATGCCCATCGACTTCTTGGTTTTCACGCCCGCCACGGTCAGGTCGACCAGGTGACGCGCGAGGCCGTAGTAGACGTTCGCGAACCCGGTCAGCGCCCACTGGAAGATCGCCAGGACGAAGAGATCGGCGCCGGCGAATCCAGCCGGCACGACGCGCGCGATGTACTTGTCCGGTACTTCCACGCCTTCGAGGATCGTGTCGTGGCTCGCGGTGGCGCGCATGCCGAGCACGTCCCAAGTGTCCTTGATCTTGTAGCCGGTGCTCGCCCGCGGCATGAAGGCGTGGACGACCTTCGGCGCGGCCGGGTCGCTCGTGTCCAGGCCGTGGATGCCCAGGAAGGTCCAGACCGGAGTGAGGCTCCCGAAGAACTTGTGCCCGGTGAAGCGATAGCCGCCCTCGACGCGCTCGGCCTTCGTGGTCGACAGCAGCACGGGGATGTCGTTACCGCGCTCGGCGTGTCCGGCGGCGTAGACCTCGCCCTGCACCGCGCCGGTCAGGAGCCACTCGAGCGATTTGTCGCCCGCCCGCCACAGATCGGCCGCGACGCCCGTCCAGTAGACGTGCATGTTGATGCCGAGCGCGGTCGCGTGCGCGTGGGACGCCAGGCGGCGTTGCTCGCGCATCACCTCGGCGAAGGTGAGGCCGCCACCGCCCAGCTCGCGCGGCACCGCGGCCGTGAGATAGCCGGCCTGCTTGAGCTCGTTGAAGTCGTCGATGAAGAACTTGTTGTCGCGATCGTAGCCCGGCGCTCGCTCCTCGAAGCGCTTGAGCATCGCATCGGAAAGCACGGATCCCTTCGCGGTCACGGCCATGTCGTCCTCCTCCTGAGGTTCGGTGTTCGACTGGCCGTCTCAAGGGCAACGTTCGTGCCGAGCGAGGGGACGCCAGAAGAGCCGGTTTTCGAGAGCGCCGCCGGCGCGAGTGCAATCCCGGATTGCGCCTCTACGGTGGTTCCCGACGCCAAGTATCCGCCGTTACGTGCGAGACCTGTGCAAGGTGGAGCAATGGAGCGGAGCGTCGACGTGCAAGCCAGCTTGTCGGGCGAAAAGCCCGATGGGCAGCGGCAGGCTTCTAGCGGCGGCCGCTCCGGTTCACAACCGCTTCATAGAAGCGCCGAGCATTCAGCCACTTCACCTTGGCTGCCGCTGTAGGATGGGTTTCCGAGGTAGTTAGGACGTCGACCGAGAAGTCTGCCCCGACGAACCCGGGCCAATTCAGAGCGTACTCGAGGGGCGGCGCTTTAGCCTTGACGGGAACTGGGTATTCGATAGCGCTTCCGCCATGCAAGAGCGCATCTCGAAAACCCCCTCGCGCCCAACAAGAAGGATGGAACGCGCCGCCCATCCATTCCTGAGCCTGCTCGGTGCGATAGGCGTCTACGATCGGCTGACCGATGTAAAGCTCGTTCCCAGGGTCGATGACGCATTCGCCGAAGGCCAGCCCCGCGCGCAGCGGCATTGAGCCTACCGCATTTCCCATGAGCTGTGCGAGCACGAACGGAAGGATTTCCATCGTGTCGCCAGCTGGTGCCCACATCAGTATCGTGTCGCTGAAGACAACCCGATTCAAGACGACCTCTCGCTCATAGGTCGCGGGCGTGATACGGAACAAGGGGTGCGGGTCGAGTTCGGCGAGCAGACTGAGATATCTCTGGGCGATCTGGTCCAGCGGCGTCGAACCAACGAGGTTGGTGAAGCCCAGAACGTCACAAATCGCAATCAGATACTGGCCGGTAGGCATTTACGCGAATGTTTAGGGATACGAGGTGATTGCGACAACGATGAGGTGGTTGGCGATCGGCGCGCCGTGCCAGAACACTCTATGAGCTTCGGCGGCCTTGGTGTCAACGTGTGACGCAAAGACCTTCTCGCCCTTGGCGCCTTGTAGTGTTTGGTACTCGTGCGTATGAAGCCGTCGATCGTGCGGATCGTGCTCGAGGAGACCGAGGGTGTTACGGACTGCGCGGAGCCGGCTTGCGCGCCTCGGATCGTTCTCGAGGGCCGTCAATTCCTTGTCGGCAGCCGGTGTGCAGAGAAGGGTGAACCGGGCTATTTCAGCTACCCGGCGTCATCGTCTGCATGCTTGGCGAATGATTTGCGCTTGACTAGCTCGCCGCGCCCAGCCTGCGCGATGCCTGTCCGCACCATCTTCAGTGCCTTCGGGTTCTCGTGCAGCCACGCCTCCTGCAGCGGGACGGTGGTCGTTGGGGCCAAGACGATCGCTCCTGTCGACTGCTCGATGAAGACGTTGAATCGAATTTTGCGATCACCGAAACGAGCGCGGAGCTGCCTCATGGCGCGAGCCAGAGTCACGCGCTCTTTGCTGTCCGCGGCGGTCTCCCCGATGCCTTGGAGCTCTTCCAGCTTGATTGCCATGGTTTAGCCTCTTGGTGGGATTATCCCACACTCCCACTGTGGGCAACAACCCATCGACATTCCGGAAAACGACCCTAGTACGGCTCCCGGACGAAGATGAAGGTGGTGCCCTGCACGATCGGGGCGCTGGCGCCGACAAACGAGACGTTGACGTCCTCGACCTGGCGCTCGCCGGCACGTCCTGAGGCCTGCAGCGCGCCCTCGATGATGTGCCAGAGGCCGTGGATGCGGCCGGTGCCCAGGCTGCCGCCGAAGGTGTTGAGCGGCAGCTCGCCGTCGAGCTCGATGCGGCCATCCTGGATGAAGTCGAGCGCCTCGCCTTCCTTGCAGAACCCGTAGGACTCGAGGCCGTAGATGACCGAGGCCGAGAAACCGTCGTAGATCTGCGCGACGTCGACGTCCTTGGGCGAGAAGCCGGAGCGCTCCCATGTCAGACTCGACGAGCTCCGGCCGCCCTCCATGTAGCTGCTGAGGCTTCCGATGCGCCCGGCCACCTCGAACGCGAGCCGCTGGCCGTAGCCCGCGATATAGGCGGGCTTGGGCCTGAGCGCGCGAGCCCGCTCGGCGGTCGTGAGCACGATCGCGACCGCGCCCTGCACGGGGATGTCGCAGTCGTAGAGGCAGAACGGGTAGGCGACCATGCGCGAATTCAGGTAGTCCTCGCGCGTGAGCGGCTGGCCGCAGAAATACGCGTGCGGGTTCTTGTGCGAGTGCCGGCGCTGGGTGACCGCCAGGGTCGCCATCTTCTCGCGGCTCTGGTTGTGGCGCTCGAGCCAGCGCGTGTACGCGACCGCCATGCCCTGGCCGGGTCCGCCGAATCCGTACGGCGCCGTGAACTGCGCCGGTCCCTGGGCGTAGATGCCCGGCAGGTTCTGGTACGTACCCTTGGGGTTGTGCATCGCGCGCCAGACCACCGCGTACTTGCAGACGCCGGCCAGCAGCGCGTTGACGGCCTGCTGGACGGCGCCGCCGATGTTGACGGTCTCCACCTGGACGTGCCAGGCGAGGTTCGGGAGCTTCAGCATCGCCATCATGCAGTTCACGGACACGACGGTAACGCCGTCGATCATCGCGTGGCCCGTGGCCGGCAGCTCGGGATAGGTCGCGAGCCCGTCGATGTCCGACATGGCGAGGCCGGAATCCGCCACGGCGCCCTTGACGGCCTCGAGCGCGTGCGCCGCCAGCGGAATCTCGGCCGAGCGCGTGACCTTCGAAAACCCCACGCCGCTCACCGCCACTTTGCACCGGTGCTCCCACATACGATTGGGTCTCCTCGCAGCTAGCCGGCGGCGCGCGCGAGCCGGAACTGCGGCAGGGTGATCTCGTCGTTGAGCGGCTCGAACACCACCTCGACGCGACGGCCCACCTTCGCCTCGGTGTAGGGCGCGTCGAGCAGGTTCGCGGCCAGCAGCGCGCCGGGCGCGTCATCGAGCTCGACGATGATGCTCGCGTAGGGAATCGCCGACGCGAAGCGCTTGTCGCCCGCGTGGTACATGATCGTGTACGCATAGATCGCGCCCTTGCCGCTGACCGGCTCGAACGCGAGATCGATCGCCATGCAGCGCACGCAGGTGGCGTACGGCGGGTGCTGGAAGTGCTTGCACGCCTGGCAGCGCTGCAGCGCCAGCACGCCGCGCTTGGCCGCGTCCCAGAACGGCTTGGTCCACTCGTTCGGGACGGGAATCGGCCGGGTCACCTTGCTCCAGTCACTCATCGCAGGACTCGCGCCCGCGAGTATTCCACATCTCCACAACTGTCCACACCGCGAAAATGTGACGCACCGGCGCGGCCTGCGCCGGGCGCCGCCCGCAACATCCGCTGTTCTCGCGCACGCGGTGGCCGTTCGGCGCCGAATCTCGCGACAGGCGCGGGTCGACGGCTCCGACATCGTACGAAGCCGCTCAGGACGCGGGTGAATGCGTCGTTGACGCCGGCCTCGCTCGCGCCACAGAGTCGCTGAGGCCTATTTTTTTGAAGGGGGACGCCGCATGCCGGATCAGACCGCCGAGGGGCAGCTACGCCGAGAGCTCGATTCCATTCTCGTGCGCCTCGAACGCCACGAACAGACCGCGCTGACCGACGCGCGCTCGGAAAGCGCTCGGCTCGTGGGCGACATGTTCGCGGACGCTCAGGTCGTCGCTTCGCGCAACCTCGACGCGCTCAGCTACGAGCGCCTGTCGCGCCGGGCCCGTGAGCTGGCGAATGCGCTCGAGCGCGTTCGCGAAGGCAGCTACGGCACCTGTGAAGAGTGTGGCGCCACCATTCCCCACGCCCGCCGCAAGGCGCTTCCCGGCGTCACGACGTGCGTCGCCTGCCAGGAGCGGGGCGAGAGCCAGCGGGCGCGGCTGCATCCGGAGGAATGGACCGTCCGCCGGCCGCGCGCCCGGACCAAGGGCAGCCGGCAGGACGAGGCGAGGACGTGAGCGCGTAGCGGTGGTACCGTAGCGGCGCGATGGCGCCAGAGCTTCGCGCCCTGTTCGCGTCGATCGGGATCGGCCGGCTCACGCTCAAGAACCGCATCTATTCGTCGGGCCACGCCGAGGCGATGGCCGAGAGCGGTAAGCCCGGCGGCCGGCTCATCCGCTATCACGAGGCCAAGGCGCGGGGCGGCTGCGCTCTCACCATCTTCGGCGGCTCCTCGAGCGTGCATCCCTCGTCGCCGGCCGCCGCCTGGAAGCAGATCGCCAACCACGACGACTCCATCATCCCGGCCTATCGCGCGCTCGCCGATGCCGTGCACGCGCACGGCTGCCTCGTCTTCACCCAGCTGACCCACATGGGCCGCCGGGCTCAGGCCGATGGCGAGGAGGCGACTGTTTTGCTGGCGCCCTCGCAGATCCCCGAGCGGGTACACCGCGAGGTGCCGCACGAGCTCGAGGCCGAGCAGATCGCCGAGCTCGTCCGCGCGTTCGGCGACGCGGCGCGCCGCTGCCGCGACGGCGGTCTCGACGGGGTCGAGATCTCGATGGCGCACAACCATCTGATCGACCAGTTCTGGTCGCCGCTCTTCAACGAGCGGCTCGACGACTACGGCGGCAGCCTCGAGAATCGGATGCGTTTCGGCTTCGAGGTGCTGGATGAGATCAAGCGCCGCGCCGGGCGCGACTTCGTCGTGGGCGCGCGCATCTCGGGCGACGAGCTCACGCGCGGCGGCCTGACGGCCGCCGACATGGCGGAGATCGCGAGCCGGCTGGCGGCGTCGGGGCTGGTCGACTTCCTCTCGATCATCGGTGGCGGCGCGCATACCTACGAGCTGCAGGCGGCGGCCGTGCCGAACATGAGCTACACCACCGGCGTCTATGTGCCGATGGCCGCCGCGATCAAGCGCGCGGCGCCGGGGATGCCGATCCTTCACGCGAGCCGCATCGTCGACCCGGTCCACGCCGACCGA
>Ga0075434_100003603_pt1 | contig 13828 bp, 15 predicted proteins | sample RhiMethybrSRZTD3_FD_75298 | JGI IMG/M metagenome (GOLD analysis project Ga0075434, IMG submission 75298) | Populus rhizosphere microbial communities from Tennessee, USA - Rhizosphere MetaG P. TD hybrid SRZTD3 | ecosystem: Host-associated > Plants > Roots > Rhizosphere > Soil | place: USA... | reverse complement strand
CGCGGGCTCTCGAGCGGGCCGCGGAGTTGAGCCCGGCGCCCGCCGATCAGGCGAGGCGGCTCGTGCTCGCCGAGGAGATGGCGTTCGCCGCCGGCCGGGCGGCCTGGGTGGAGGAGCTGTACGCGCGGATCCGCCTCGTGACGGACGACCCCGAGCTCCGCGCCAGGGCGATGGTGTGCCTGGCAGCCCTCCAGGCGCTGGCCGGACGGGGTTCCACCGTCGACGTCATCTCCATACCGACGCTGGAGTCGGTGATGCGAGATGCGCCGGCCGTCGGCATCAGCCTGCTGGCCATCGCGGCCGGGTACTCGGCCCTCACCGGCGACTCCGAGTTGGGCGCCGCCGCGGAGCGCCTGGCGCGGCAGGTGCCGGGCCCGGGCGACGAGCCATGGCGGCTGCTCGTCCTGGCGTCCAGCGACCCCGTGGCGAACGGTCGCGAGGTGGCCAGGCACCTGCCCGCGCTGATGGCGAATCCCCCAGATCACCCGGAGATCCTCAAGATGGCAGGGCACATCCCCTGGCACATCTCGCAGGTCGTCGAGGCGACCGAGCTGCTCACGAGGTCGGTCGAGAGCATGCGCGCGCTCGGGGACATCGGAGCCCTGCCCTCGTCGCTGCCTCTGCTCGGGTTCACACACCTGTGGCGCGGCCGCTGGGACGAGGCCGCCGCGCTCGCCGCCGAGACGGTCCAGATGGCGGGCGACGCGGGCCAGCCGGCCATGGCGGCGTTCGCGCACGCGCTGCATGCCGTGCTGGCGGCTCTCCAGGGCGACGGCGGGACGAGCGATGATCACGCGCGGGCAGCGATCGCGATGTGCGACTGCCGGCTCGTCGCCGGCGTGTCCACCTGGGCACTCGGACTGGTCGCGCTGGGCGATGGGAGGTTCCAGGACGCGCACGACCTGTTCCGGCCGATCTTCGCGGCAGGAAACCCCGCCGCGCATCCGCGGGTGGCGAGGTGGGCCATCGCCGACCTGGTCGAGGCGGCCGTCCGCAGCGGGCGGGCTGACGGGTTGGAGCCGCTCGTGGAGGACATGGGCCGGCGGGCCGACGGGACCGCGTCGGCTCGCGCCGTGCTCGTGGCAAGGCGTGCAAGGGCGCAGCTCGCCGATGACGACCACGCCGACCCACTCTTCCAGGGCGCGCTGGCGACCCAGGGCTGCGAAGCGTTGCCGTTCGAGGCGGCACGCACTCGCCTGGCCTATGGAGAATGGCTCCGCCGGCGGCGGCAGATCGTCGCGGCACGTCTGGAGCTGGGGGCGGCGTTCCAGGCCTTCAGCGGTCTGCGCGCCATACCGTGGGTCGAGCGGGCGCGGGCCGAGCTCCGGGCCGCCGGGGCGCCGATGGCCGTCCGGCCGAGCACCGCCGCCGACGAGCTCACTCCGCAGCAGCGCCAGATCGCGCGGCTGGCGGCCGAGGGTCTCACCAACCGCGAGATCGGCGCCCGGCTCTTCCTCTCCCCGAGGACGATCGGCTTCCACCTGTCCAACGTGTTCCCCAAGCTCCAGGTGACCACCCGCGCACAGCTCGCACGTGCGCTGGGCGATCTCGGCTGAGGCGGCCCCCGCCGAAACCGGTCATCCGACCGGTCATTCGACCGAAGACGCGGCGTGCGCGGAGCGGCGATCCTGGGGAGGCAGCCGGACAGGCTGAGGAGGGTCAGCGACATCATCATCATCCACCCCCGCCAAACCCTCACCGCCGAGGACCGGCCGAACCGCCTCGAAAGGGTGATCGATCAGGATCGAGACGGCGCTCCGTGGGATCGCCGGCGGGCCTCGGTCCTCGTGGCGCGACTGGAGCCCGGTGCCGAGATCGTCCACAGAATGACCGCCGGACGCGCGGTGTTCGTCCACGTGGCCGATGGCGCCGCGTCGCTCGACGGCGAGGACATGTCGACCGGTGACGTCGCGGCGATCACCGATCAGCGCGAGCTCGCCATCCGCGCCTGGCAGGCGAGCGAGGTGGTGCTGGTCGACGTCGAGATCATGCCCGGTGACGCTCGCGAGCCCGCGGACGACCGGCGCTGACGCCAGAACCGGTCACGAGACCGGTCATCCGCCCGAAGACAGCGGATGGGTACGGCCATCAGCCTGGAAGCGTGGCCGTACCACCACCGGGTCTGGCAAGCACAACCGACACCCTGGGCGGCACGTCCGCACAGCTCAGGCAACACTCGCTCCCTCCCCCCCACGAGCGCGCCCGCCAACGTGGCGGGCGCGCTTCATCGTGATTCCTGGATGGAAGCATCTCGCTGCGGGGGCGTGTGAGCGGAGCAGAGCGTGTTTCCGGTTTCGCACCTGGAGGCGACCCACCAGTCGCAGGGCCATGCCCTCGAGGTGCTGTGGGCGGTGTCGCGGGCGACGTGGTGGCGATCCCCTGGCGGCCAGGTGACCGGCCAATCGGCCTGGTGGCCGCGTTCGAGCCGCTGTGGCCCGGCGGCTTCACCGACGAGGACGTGTGGGTGCTGAGGGTGGCCGGCGCGGCCGCCGGCGCGGTGTGGCTGCACCGAATGGCCGCGACGGCGCTGGGTGAGATGCGCGATGCCGAGGCGGATCGCCTGCGTGAGCTCGCCAGACGTACGGCCGAGCTGGCCAGACGTACGGCCGAGCTGGATGAGGTCAAATCGGAATTCCTCAGGCTGGCCTCGCACGAGCTGCGCGGGCCGGTCACGGTGCTCCGCGGCTACCTCGCGATGATGGAGGCGGATGAGGTGAGGCCCGACGACCTGGGCCCGACCTATCAGATCCTCCTGTCGAAGGTGGACGAGATCAACCTGCTCATCGAGCAGATGCTGGAGACGGCTCGGCTGGAGGACGGCCGGCTGGCCCTCAAGGTCGAATCGATCGACGTGCGGGACGTGGTGCGGGCGGCCGCGTCCGGGGTCTCGATGCGACTCACCGCCAGGCACCGCCTGGAGCTCGACCTCGCGGACGAGCCGCTCATCGTCACCTGCGACCGCGGCCGCCTCCTGACGGTTGTCGCCAACCTGCTCGACAACGCGGTCAAGTACTCGCCCGACGGGGGCACGGTGCGACTCTCCAACCGGGTCGACACCGCCGGCGGCTACGTGATGATCAGCGTCTCGGACCAGGGCATCGGCATCGACCGGTCGGAGATGCGCACGATCTTCACCCGCTTCGGCCGGGTGGTCAACTCGGACAACGCCCACACGACCGGAGCGGGACTGGGCCTGTACGTCGCACGGCAGCTCGCTCGCATGCACGGGGGAGACATCGACATCGAATCCCGGCGGGGAGCCGGCACGACCGTCAGGGTGACCCTGCCGAAGGCAGGCGGGGATCGGTAGCCCGGCGTAGGCCAGGAGGGAGTGCTCAGGGGCGGAAGCGCCGACCATCTCGATGCCGGGCGGCAGCTCCCGCTCCCCGTCGCCGCCCGGAGGTCTGACCAGGAAGCCGAGCGTCACCGGGATGGTCGGTGGGCAATCAACTTAGACGTTCAACTATCTCAACGTTGCGGGCGCGAGAGGAGCGTCGAGACTGGCATGGTTACGCTGGCAGTACGAGTTTCAGCAGCGAAAGATGGGGGTCAGGGTGGAGGCACGAGCTCTAGCAGGTCGCCGACCAGCTTCTCAGCCGTCGCCCGCGAGCGCTCGGCCCCTTCCAGGGCCGGGTCCCAGCACGTGACGGACAGCGCGGCGACCCGTCCGGTGGCGAACAGGTGGTCCAGCGCCTGCCGCACCGCGGCGGCGCTCGGGCCGCCAGGTGCCGGGTAGTTGACCGCCGGCATCTCGTCCGTCGTGACGACGTCGAGGTCGAGGTGCACGTACAGCGGTCCCTCGGGCGGCGCCAGCGCCGGCACGTCCGCCACCGCCGCCTGCCGGATGCCGGCCCGGATCAGGTTCTCGGGCTCTCCCGGGTCGAGGTCGCGGGCGCCGGCGAGCAGGATGCGGCCGCCGCCCAGCGGTTCCAGGCCGAGCGCCCGCACGATCGTCTGCTCGCCGAGCCCGGCCAGCATCGCCAGCGGCATGCCGCCGAGGAACCCGGACGGCGTGGTCTCCCACGTGTTGCAGTCGCCGTGCGCGTCCAGCCAGACGAGGTGGAAGTCGACCCCGCGCCGCTGGAGCCCGGCGGCCACGCCGAGCGTCGCGACGCAGTCGCCCGCCTGCACGCGGGGCCGCTCGCTCGCGGCCACCCTCGCGGCCAGGTCCTCGTAGAGCACCGACAGCCGCTGCTGCGCGCCGGCCTCCGGCAGCGCCGGCGCCACGACCTCGCCGCCGGCCAGCCGTGCGCCGTCGCGGGACCGCTCTCCGATGAAGTGGGGGACGAAGATCATGGTGCGACGATAGGGTGGAACCAGATGCTGGATCTGCTGATCGTCAACGGCTGGGTGGTCGACGGCAGCGGGGCAGACGGCTACAGGGCGGCGGTCGGCGTCGACGGCGACACCGTCCGGATCTTCCGCGGGGACGTGGCCGGCGTCCAGGCCGCGCGGTCCATCGACGCGACCGGCCGGGTCGTCTGCCCCGGGTTCATCGACATGCACGCGCACTCCGGTCTGATGATGCTGGCGCACCCGGACACTCGTACGCGCCGTTCCGGTCGGCCGGCGACCTCGCCGACTTCATCCGCCTCAACTCCGGGCTGGACGGCGATCCCGAGCTCGACCAGCGGTGGTCGAGCGTCGACGACTACCTGCGCGTCTTCGACCGGAAGGTCGCGGTCAACGTGGCCTATGTGATCGGGAACTCGCCGCTCCGGATCAACGCGGTCGGCTGGGAGCGCGTCCCGGCCACCGAGCGCCAGCTCGACGACATGCGGCGATGCTGCGCGAGGGCATGGAGGAGGGCGCCTTCGGGGTCTCCACCGGCCTCGACTACCCGCCCGGCAGCTATGCGGACACGGACGAGCTGGTCGCGCTCTCGGTCCAGGCCGCGCGGCTCGGGGGCATCTACCACACGCACGTCCGGTACGGGCTCGGCGACCGCTTCCTCGACCCCTTTCGCGAGGCGATCGACATCGGCCGCCGGAGCGAGATCCCGGTCCACATCACGCACTTCTACCAGCGGGTCCCGGTGGCCGGAGGCGCCGGCCGGATGCTCGGGCTGGTGGAGGAGGCCCGGGCCGGAGGGCTGGACGTGACGTTCGACAGCTATCCGTACACGCTCAGCAGCACGCGCCTGCTGATCGTGCTGCCGGAGTGGGCCCAGGAGGGCGGGCCGGCGCGGCTCATGGCCGTGCTGCGATCGCCGGAGGCGCGCAGCCGGCTGCGGGAGGAGGTGGAGCCGCGCGGGCCCTCGTGGCAGGAGATGTGGCTCACCAACTTCGCCAGGGAGCGCAACCACCGCTTCGAGGGCCGCAGCGTCGCCGAGGCGGCGGCCATGCTCGGGATGCACGAGGTGGACGCGGTCTGCGATCTCCTCGTGGACGAGGACCTGCGCGTCTGCTACGTGACGGCCGGCGGCAACGGGAACACGCTCCCCAAGTTCGTCGCTCACCCCCAGTCGATGGTCGGGTCGGACGGCGTCCTCCTGGGCGACTACCCCAGCCCCCGCACGTACGGGACCTTCCCGGTCATCCTCTCGGAGTTCGTCCGCATGGAGGGCTACCTCAGCCTGCGCGAGGCCGTGCGCAAGATGACGTCGTTCCCGGCCCAGCGGCTGGGGTTGAGCGACCGCGGCCTGCTCCGCGACGGGATGCGCGCGGACATCGTGATCTTCGACGCCGCGACGATCGCCGCCCCGGCCACCCGATCGCGTCCAAAGCAGTACCCGAACGGCATCGACCACGTGATCGTCAACGGCCAGATGGTGATCGACGAGGGCCGGCACACGGGCGTCCTGGCGGGTCGGGCGCTGCGGCGAGGACGTTCGCCGAGCTGAGCCGGCGGCAGCTCGGTCAGGAGCGCAGCACGGCGCCGGTGCGCCGCAGGACCAGGTAGAACAGCCGCTCCAGGTCCTCGATCAGCCGGGCCGCCATCGCGGCCAGGCGGCCGTTCCTGGCGCCGGCGACCACGAACTCCGTCAGGCGGCGCGCCGCCTCGATCCCGGCGGCGTCCACCTCGTCGCTCGCGAGCGAGCGCAGCGCCTGCCGCTCGGCCGGCGTGACGCGCTGCGCCGCGAGCACCGCGATGGCGGGCCACACGATGCGCCAGCACTCGAAGATCTCGTCGACGTCCTGCAGCGTCAGCTGCCGCACGCGATAGCCGCTGCGGGCATCACGTCGACCAGCCCCTCGGTCACCAGCCGCCCGAGCGCCTCGCGCACCGGCGTCTTGCCGAGGCCCGTCTCCGCCACCAGGCCCTTCTCCGTGATCCGCTGCCCGGGGGCGAGGTCGCCCCGCTGGATCCGCTGCTTCACCGCGGCGTACGCGAGGTCCGCCAGCTCCTCGCGCACGGGGCTCCCCGGCGCGGCCGCGGGCTCGCGTCGGGGTCGGCCGCCGCTCAGTGGCACGATCCGGTCGCCGTCCATGACCGCTACGGGAAGAGGACCGAGCTGCGACGGCTGACCACGTACTGCTCGTGGCGCTCCAGGAAGTCGGCCACCGCCTCCGTGAACGCCTCCGGCCGGTCCGTGCTGACGGCGTGGCCCGCGTCGTAGACGTACAGCAGCTGGCTGCTCGGCAGCAGCTGCTTGTAGATCCGCCCCATCTCGGGCGGGATGATCCGGTCCTGGGTGCCGAAGACGACGAGCACCGGCACCTGGAGCCCGGGCATCGCCGCCTCCAGCTCGGGGTCGCGGTCCGGGGCGAGGAGCCGCATCACGAGCGGCCACGTTCTCTCCCGCTGCGCCGGGTCCGGCATCGGCCGGGGCGGGACGCGCTCGGGGTGGGCGTGGAACAGGGCGGCGAACTCCTCGGGCGTGGCGGCCTGCGGCGGCGCGTGGCCCTCCGGCCGGATCGCGGCGGGCGCCTCGAGCACGAGCGCCGAGACCCGCTCCGGGGCCAGGACTGCCGTGCAGAGCGCGGCCTTCCCGCCGAAGGACGTGCCCAGCAGGTCGAACGTCTCGATGCCGAGCGCCGAGACCGCCAGCAGCATGGTGGCAGCCAGGTCCGGCATCCGCTGGTGGCGGGTGTTCGCCGGGGAGTCGCCGAAGCCCGGCATCTCGAACGCGATGACGCGCCGTCCACGCGCCAGCAGCTCGTGCGACGGCGTCAGCTCCAGGCCCCCCGCCCCGTGCAGGTGCACGAGCGGCGCGCCGTCGCCGGCGGCGGCATAGCGGATGCGGAACCCGTCCGCCTCGACGTGGCCTTCCTCGAACATGTGGTTCCCCCTCAGAGCTCGTGCATCCGGGGCAGGACGCGCGTGCCGAACAGCTCCAGCGAGCGCATCAGCATCGCGTGCGGCAGCGACGGCCCCTGGAACACGAAGTCGATGATGCCGACTCCCGCCTCGTCGCGCAGCCGCTGGATCTGGGAGAACACGGTGTCCGGGCTCCCGCAGAACTGCAGCCCCATCTTCGCGAACTGCTCGCCGGACAGCGCCTTCGCGGTGTGCGCCTCGACCGCGGCGCGCGAGGCCATCGCCACCCCGCCCGCCTCCGGGGTCGCTGCCTCCGCCGAGTACGAGGGCTGCACGTCGGGCGCCGGCTGGGGCGATGCCCATGCCCAACCACCGAATTGCTCCTCCAAGCGGCCGGGACGCATCGCGCTACTCCGCCGGCCAGGTCGGGCTGGTCTGACCAAGCGCCTGCCGGGTCGCCTCCGTGTCCGGATGGTCTTTCCCCAGCACCCGGCAGCGTGCAAGGTACACGCTGCGGAACGTGAACGCCGCCTTCAACGTGCGCCCCAGCTGGACGTATGCGCTCGCGAGGCCATGGTGGCTCACCAGCGTGGGGGGCTCCGCGGCCGCCTCGAACTCGAGTTCGGTGTACGAACGGTCGGCGCGATCCGGGACGAGCGAGCCGTAGCGAAAGCCGATGATGCCGACGTAGATGTCGGCCTCCTGAACTACCTGCCGGCAGTAGTCCGCCGCCGCCTGGTTCCTGGCGGTGAAGTACGCCATGTCGGCGACCGCGTGCTGAGCGCGGACGACCGCCGCCTCGGCCGCGGCGACGAACGACCGCCCCCGGGGGAACTCGCGCACCTCGGTGGTGTGGCTCAGGAATACCCGCCGCGCCCTGCCCCGCACAGCCGAACCGTAGCCGAACGCACGCGCACGAGCCCACGCGCGTGGGCGTCAGCTTCAGAAACCCTGCACCGCTACCTTTCCGGACGGTCAAGAACCTTATTGCTTAAATGTCATAGAAGCTGAAATTACTTCTAGGGTCGTTGTACGGTAACAGGAAAGCATCGCGTACACATGATTGGATGACGCTGGCTCACATGATCGTCAGCGAGAGAGAGGGAGTCCATGACCAATCTGGAGCATCCGGCTGCGCCTTCGCGAGGTTCGGCCGGCCGGGCCCGGGTCGGCGTGATCGGGTGCGGCTATTGGGGTCCGCACCTGGTGCGCAACCTGCACGACATGGGCGAGTCCGAGCTGCACGCCGTGTCCGACGCGCGGCCGGAGCGGCTCGAGTACGTCGCCTCGCGGTATCCCGGCGTGCGCCTCTTCACCGACCACCGCGAGCTGCTCGAATCCGACGTTGACGCGGTCGTGGTCGCCACGCCCATCCACACGCACTACGCGGTGGCGCGCGACGCGCTGATGGCCGGCAAGCACGTGATGGTCGAGAAGCCGCTGACCACCAGCGTCGCCGACGGCGCGCACCTCGTGCGGCTGGCGCGCCGCCGCGGCCGGGTCCTGATGGCGGGCCACACGTTCGTCTACAACCCGGCCGTCAGGGAGCTGCACCGGCTGGTGCGCGACGGGAGCCTGGGCCGCATCTACTACGGCGACGCCGCCCGGCTCAACCTCGGCCTGTTCCAGCCGCGCGCCAACGTGCTCTGGGACCTGGCGCCGCACGACCTGTCGATCCTCATCCACATCCTGGGCGAGCACCCCGCCGTCGTCAGCGCGCGTGGCAGCGCCTGCGTGTGGGACGGCGTGCACGACGTCTGCTACCTGGAGCTCCAGTTTTCGTCTGGCATCAGCGCCAACGTCCACGTCTCCTGGCTCGACCCCGACAAGGTGCGCCGCCTGACGCTGGTTGGCGACCGCCGCATGGCGGTGTTCGACGACGTTTCGTCCACCTCCAAGCTGCGCATCTACGACAGCGGCGTCGAGCAGCCCGAGACCGACAGCTACGGCGAGTTCGAGGTCGCCTACCGCCACGGCGAGATCACCATCCCGCACATCGCGTGGCGTGAGCCGCTCCGGCTGGAGTGCGAGCACTTCGTCGACTGCGTGCGCAGCGGGCGACGGCCGCTGAGCGACGGCGAGCAGGGCCTGGCCGTCGTGGCAGCGCTGGAGGCGGCCGAGCGCTCGCTCCACTGCGGCGGCCGGCGCGTGCCCGTCGAGATCCCGCTCCTGAGCGACATGGCCGCCGCCCCGGTCCACGCCAATGGGCACCGTCGGACCGATGCGTGAGCGCGCCGCCGCGGTGGCCCTGGCGGCGGCCATCCTGCTCGGCGCGTGCGGCGGCGGCGATGCCGGCGGCGCCGGCCAGGCGGTCCGCGTCCCGACGCCGCCCACCGCGACGGCCATGCCGCCGCCCGGCCAGCTCACGCCGCCGTCGGACAAGGGCCTGAACTACGACGGTCCGACCGCGGCCAACGGCGACTGGCTGGGCACGCGGTGGCTGCGGACGGGCGACGAGGGCTGGGCCGAGGCCCGGCCGGCGATCCAGGCCGACCTCGACTTCATCGTCGACCACGGCCTGGGCCGCGTGGTGCGCGTGTTCATCGGCATCGACCAGCTGATGGTGTGGGACCGCTCGACCGGGTTCGTCCGGTTCGACGACGGGGCCCTCCGCAACCTCGACCAGGCCTTCGACCTGTTCGACGCCCACCACGTCGGGGTCATCGCCGTCGTCTACGACCAGGAGGAGCTCTCCAGCCCCGGCAACTTCCGGGCGCAGGCGCTCGACGGCCACCACGCGGCGATGCGCCAGAACTACCTGGCGGCGACCGAGCAGTTCTTCCGCCGCTACGGCTCGCGCCCGACCGTCGTGGGCTGGGACCTGTTCAACGAGGCGTACGGCAGCCTGGGCCGCGAGGGCGGCCTCCCGCGACCGCCGGCCCCCGACCCGGTCAGCCCCAACTACCCGGACGTGACCGTCCACGCTTGGATCGTCGACCTCTACCAGGCCGCGAAGCGGGGCGCGCCGGGGGCGTGGCTGACCGTGTCCGACACCACCGAGCTGTACTGGAAGGACCCGCCCGACACGGCCGGGTACGCGGGCGCCGTCGACTTCTACGACATCCACGTCTACGACGACCACCCCGCCGTCCGGAGCTGGGCGCGCACGCTGGATCGGCCCTACCTGCTGGGCGAGGTCGGGGGCGACGTCGACCACGGCCTGCACGACCCGTCCGTCAACTCCCGGGCCGTCGCCTTCTGGCTCTCTCACGCCCGCGAGCTGGGGATCCGAGCGGTGCTGGCCCACTCGTCGGACGGCTCCGTCTACTCCCTGCGCTCCGGCCTGACGGCCACCGGGCGCGTCATCGAGTCGGCCCCATGACCGCCGCCGACCTGGTCGAGCTGGACCCCGCCGGATCGGCGTGGAGCGCCCTGGTCGCCGAGGCGCCGGAGGCGACCGCGTTCCACCATCCGGCCTGGGGCCAGGTGCTCGCCGACGCGTACGGCTTCCGGTCGACGGTGCTCGCGATGACGGACGCCGGCGGCCGCGTCCGGGCCGGGGCGGCGCTCGCGCGCGTGCGCCGGCTTCGCCGGGCGGCCTGGGTGTCGCTTCCGTTCGCCGACCACTGCCCGGCCCTGGCGCTGGACCCGGCGAGCCGCGACCGGTTCGCCACCGGCCTCGCCGCCTGGGGCGCGAGCGCGGGCGCCCCGATCGAGGTGCGCGGCGGCATCCCGGTCATGCCGGCGTGGCCCGGCGCGGCGATCGCGGTGCAGCACGTCCTGGCCCTGGACGGCGACCCGGCGGCGCAGCGGGCGCGCATCCACGCGACGCACCGGAAGCGGATCCGGCAGGCGGAGCGGAGCGGCCTCGCCGTCAGGCTCGGCCGCTCGCACGAGGACGTCGCCGACTTCTACCGCCTGCACGTCGCGACGCGGCGCCGCCAGGGCGTGCCCGTGCAGCCGCGTGCCTTCTTCGAGGCGGTCTGGCGGCACGTGATCGGGCCGGGCCTGGGCATCGTGGCCCTGGCCGCGCCGCTGGGCGGCCGGCCGGTCGCGGGGGCGGTCGTGCTCGCGTGGAACGGGACGGCGATCGCCAAGTTCCAGGCGTCCGACGAGGCGGCCTGGCGGCTCCGGCCCAACCACCTCGTCTACTGGACGGTCATCCGCTGGGCCGCGGACCACGGCCACCGCCGGTTCGACTTCGGCCGGACCGACGCCGGCCAGGACGGGCTCCTCCAGTGGAAGGCGGGGTGGGGGGCGGAGGCGATTCCCCTCCGCTACTCGCGCACCGAGGGGCCGGCGGCCGCCGGCGCCGGCGGCGGGGGACCGCTGGCCGCCGCCATGCGCCACGTCATCCGGCGCTCCCCGGACGTGGTCTGCCGTGGCCTCGGCGCGCTGCTCTACCGGTACGCCGCATGACCGCCGCGCTGTACCGGGCCAACCACCCGGCCCGCTTCTGGCGGCCGCTGCTCCGGCCCGAGCCGGACGCCGGCAGGTGGGACGCGGCCGTCGCCCGCGCCGCCGCCGCGCTCCCGTACGCCGCCCGCGCCGGCGGCGACGGCATCGAGCCGCTGCTGGCGGCGACCCTGGGCGAGGGCCAGTTCGGCGACGGGCACTGGCGCCTGTCGCGGCCGCGCCGCGCCTACTACGTCCTGAAGCCCGCCCTGCCCCGCGCGCTGGTGGTCCGCGCCCGGCGCCGCGGTCAGAGCGGGGCGGCCGGCGCGTTCCCGCTCGGCTGGCCGATCGAGGACCGCTACCGCCGGTTCCTGTGGGAGGTCGCCGGTGAGCTGCTGGCGGAGGAGGGGAGGGGCGAGCTGCCGTTCCTCTGGTTCTGGCCATCCGGCGCCCGGTACGCGCTCGTTCTCACCCACGACGTCGAGACGGCGGACGGGCTGCGCTTCGCGCCCCGCGTCGCCGACCTGGAGGAGCGGCAGGGCGTGCGCTCTTCGTTCAACTTCGTGGCCGAGCGCTACCCGCTGGACGCCGGCCTGATCGCCGACCTGGTCGGGCGCGGCTTCGAGGTGGGGGTCCACGGCCGCCGCCACGACGGCAGGGAGCTGCGCTCGCGGCGCGTCTTCCTGCGGCACGCGCGCCACATCAACCGCCACCTGGGCCTGCTCGGCGCGGTCGGCTTCCGGTCCCCGCTGACGCTCCGCCACCCGGAGTGGATGCAGGCGCTGGACGTCGAGTACGACGCCTCGTTCTTCGACACCGATCCCTTCGAGCCGATCCCCGGGGGGACCATGAGCATCTGGCCGTTCACGATGGGCCGGTTCCTGGAGCTGCCGTACACGCTGCCCCAGGACCACACGCTCGTCGACGTCCTGGGCGAGCGCCGGCCCCGGCTCTGGCTGGAGAAGACGGCCTACCTGCGCCGGTTCGGCGGGATGGCCCTGCTCAACGCGCACCCCGACTACCTGCGCGACCGCCGCTACTGGGACGTGTACTCGGCGTTCCTGGAGGAGCTGCGCGACGACGGCTGCCGCTGGAACGCGCTGCCGCGCGAGCTCGCCCGCTGGTGGCGCCGCCGGGCCGGCGCCGAATCGGCCGCCGCCCTGCCAGGCGGCCACGTGGGCCGCGTGCGGCGCGACGCCGCCGGCGAGACGGAGGTCCTGCCGTGACGGCAGCCACGACGAGGAGGAGCAAGATGACCGACACAGTCCCGTCGCATCCGCTCGCGACGCGGCGCCGCACGCGGCGCCGCGCCCTGTGGTGGAAGCGCCCCTTCGACCTGGTCCTGGGCGGGATCGCGTTCGCGCTCGCGGTTCCGCTGATCGTCGCGCTCGCCATCGCCGTGGAGCTTGAGGACGGGGGCCCGGCGTTCTTCGCCCAGGAGCGCGTCGGCCGCCGCGGCGAGCGCTTCCACATGTGGAAGCTGCGCACGATGCGCGACGGCTGCGAGCAGGCGACGCACCGGCACACCGCGGCCGACTGGTTCGCCGGCCAGCCCGTCGAGGGCTCGTACAAGACGCTGGCCGACCCGCGGATCACGCGCGTCGGGCGCTGGCTCCGGCGGTTCGACCTGGACGAGCTGCCCCAGCTCTTCAACGTGCTGCGCGGAGACATGAGCCTGGTCGGGCCCCGGCCCGCCATCCCGTACGAGCTGTCGCTCTACCAGCCGGTGCACTTCCGGCGGCTGGCGGTGCTGCCAGGCATCACGGGGCTCTGGCAGGTGAGCGGCCGTGCCCGCCTCTCCGCGGCGGAGATGATGGAGCTCGACCTGCGGTACGTGCGGGAGGCCTCGCCGTGGCTCGACCTGCGGGTCCTGGCCCGGACCGGCGGTGCGGTGCTGGGCGGGGAGGGCCGGTGATGGACGCCGCCGTCTCCACCGTCGGGCGCGCCCTCCGCCACTGGCACGGGCTGATCTGGATGGGCGCGCTGCTCGGCGCCGGCCTCGCGCTGGCCGCCACGATGGTCCGGCCCCCGGTCTACGAGGCGACCGCCGTGCTCTCGATCGACGAGAGCCAGTCCGTCTCGCAGGGCTTCGACGTCGCGATGCAGGCCGACCAGTTCCTGGCCCAGCGGTTCATCGCGCTCGGGACCAGCCGCGACGTCCTCGAAGAGGTCTGCTCGCGGGAGGGTCCCGGCTGCGACCCCGCGGCGCTCGCCCGCCAGGTGCGGGTGACCACGCCGCGGACGACCGCCCAGCTGCAGATCGCCGCCGACGCCTCGTCGCCTGACGCCGCCG
>Ga0075434_100003602_pt1 | contig 13834 bp, 13 predicted proteins | sample RhiMethybrSRZTD3_FD_75298 | JGI IMG/M metagenome (GOLD analysis project Ga0075434, IMG submission 75298) | Populus rhizosphere microbial communities from Tennessee, USA - Rhizosphere MetaG P. TD hybrid SRZTD3 | ecosystem: Host-associated > Plants > Roots > Rhizosphere > Soil | place: USA... | reverse complement strand
CGCTCTTCCCACACGCGGCACAGGTTCACGATCACTTCGACGGCTTTCTCCATCTCCTGCACCGACGCCCACTCGAGCCGCGAGTGGAACGTGTGCTCGCCGGCGAACACGTTCGGCGTCGGCAGCCCCATGAACGACAGGCGCGAGCCGTCGGTGCCGCCGCGGATCGGCCGCGATCGGGGCTCGAGGCCGGCGCGGCGAATCGCCTCGCGCGCGTGCTCGACGACGGCCGGGTGACGGTCGAGCACTTCTTTCATGTTGCGGTACTGTTCCTCGACGACGATCTCGGCGCGTGCGCCGGGAAAACGCGCGGCGGCCGACTCGGCGAGCGCGCGCAGCATCGCGTGCTTCGTCTGCAATGCGGACGTGACGAAATCGCGGACGATCACCCGCACCGACGTGCGATCGACGCTCGCCGTCAGCGTGTACGGATGCACGAAGCCGTCGTGGCCGTCGGTGGTCTCGGGCGACAGGTCGCGCGGCAGGCTATCGATGAACGCCGCCGCCACCTTGATGGTGTTCACCATGCGCTCTTTCGCGTAGCCGGGATGCGTGTTGAAACCGTGAAAGGTGATCGTCATCGCGTCAGCCGAGAAGCTCTCGTACTCGATTTCACCGGCCCGGCCACCGTCCAGCGTGTACGCGCACGCCGCGCCGAACGACTCGACGTCGAAATGTCGTGTGCCGCGGCCGATTTCTTCGTCGGGCGTGAAGGCGATCCGGAGGCGTCCATGAGGAATGTCCGGATGCTGCACGAGATACGCGGCGGCGGTGACGATTTCCGCAACGCCTGCCTTGTCGTCGGCGCCGAGCAGCGTCGTGCCTGATGCGGTAACGATGTCGTTGCCGACCTGCTCGCCAAGCTCGGGGATGTCTTTCACGCGAAGCACGGCGTCGGGATCGTCCGGCAGGACGATATCGCCTCCGTCGTAACGCCGGTGCACGATCGGCTTCACGCCGGCACCGCTCATCTCGGGAGATGTGTCGACGTGCGCGATGAAGCCGATGGTCGGCACGTCGATCTTCGGCGAGGTGGCCGGGATCGTCGCCGTCACGTAGCCGTAGCGATCGACGGCGGCGTCGGCGAGGCCGGCGTCGCGCAGTTCGCCCGCCAGCGCGCGCAGCAGAACGAGTTGCTTCTCGGTGCTCGGATAGGTCGTGGACCGCTCGTCGGACTGCGTGTCGAACTGCACGTAGCGCAGGAATCGTTCGAGAACGTCGCTCATGTCACGGGACGATTGGTCCGTCGCGTTCGATGAACAACTCGTGCAGCAGCCTGACCGCGTCGTTCAGACGCGCGCGATCGATCATCCACGTTGCGCGAAACGACGACGTCGAAATCGATGCGGGCGGCATTGCGTTCGCCGCGAGCGCTTCCGATCCGCGGCGGACGTTCGCGAACGATGCGTTGATTCCCGCGCCCACGATGCTGACCGCACCGAGCGTGTCGGTCACCTGGACGCTGCCGCCGAAGCGCGCCGTCAGCTCGCGTCGAACGCGTTCCTCTTCGTGGAAATTCTCTCGCGACACGATCAGCGTGACTCGATCCCCGGCGACGTGAAGCTGCTTGCCGGCCACGCGGTATTCGTCCAGCAGCGCGAAAACCGGCGTTGCCGCGTCTATCACGATGACGTCGCGCTCGCTCGCCACGCCGACGACCGTCCCCGGCATCCGCGGCGGAAACTTGCGCACGACCGTGCCGTCGGCGGACGGATCGGCCCCGGGCAGCGGCGACGCGGTCGCGCGCGCGTAGATCGCAATCCCTTTCTCCTTCGCGAACTCCACGGCCTGCGCGTTCAGGACCTTCGCGCCCGATTCGGCCAGCTCCTGCGTTTCCTCGTACGACAGCGTGCCGATGCGCCGCGCCCGCGGCACGACGCGAGGATCTGCGGTGTAGACGCCGTCCACGTCCGAGCAGATCTCGCAGTACTCGGCGCCGAGCGCCGCCGCCATTGCTACTGCGGTCGTATCGCTGCCGCCACGTCCGAGCGTCGTCACCTCGCGCCGATAGGACACGCCCTGATATCCGGCGATGACCACGATCTTGCCGCGTGCGAGCTCGTCCTGCACGCGGAACGGACGGACTTCGATAATGCGCGCATCCACGTGCCGATCGTTCGTGATGATGCCCGACTGGCTGCCGGTGAAGCTGATCGCGTCGCCACCAAGCTCGCGAATGGACATCGACAACACCGCCATCGCGATGCGTTCGCCCGCGGTCAGCAGCATGTCGAGCTCGCGGCGATCGGGGTTGGCCGACACCTGACGCGCCAGCGCGAGCAGGTCGTCGGTCGTATCGCCCATCGCGGAGACCACGACGACGACGTCATGTCCCTCGCGGCGCGTCCGCATGACGCGCTCCGCCACCTGCTTGATGCGCGTCACATCCGCGACGCTCGATCCTCCGTACTTTTGAACGACGATCGGCATTGGCCGTGTAATGTACCCCACCACCCGGGAACACAAAGGACACTAAGGACACCAAGGACTAAATAATTTTCTCTATGTGCTTTGTACCTTTGTAGCCTTTGTGGCCTTTGTATCCTTCGTGTCCTCTGTGTCCAATGTCTCTCGCGAATTACCTGAATGTTGCGACGACGGGTGCATGATCGCTCGTCCCCACGTCCTTCTGTACTGGGCATGAGGTCGCGCGCGCGGCCAGCGCCTCGCCCGCGAAGACGTAGTCGAGCCGCCATCCGATGTTGCGCTGCCGAAGGTTCCGCCACGGCGCCCACCAGGTGAACAGGCCGTCGTTGTCGGGATCCAGCGTGCGGCCGACATCGACGAAGCCGCGCGCCAGGATCCGTTCGATGATCGCGCGCTCTTCGGGCAGCTGTCCGATGGCGCGCGGCTTTCGTTCCTTGGGGTGAACGTCGCGATCGCTGCGCGCGACGTTCATGTCGCCCATCATCACAAGCGCGCCGTCCTGCGCCGCGCGTGCCGCCGCGTACGCGTCCATCGCCTCGAGAAACTTCATCTTGGCGGGGAAGTCCTTGCCGCCGTTCGGCACGTACACGGAGGCGACCGTGACGCGGCCGTCGGGCGTCGGAAGATCGACCGTTACGATCCGGTTCTCGTAATCGAACTCAGGGTGATTGAACGCCGGCCGTTCGGGCGCGAAGGTCTTGCTGACATGCAGCGCGACGCCGGAGTAGCCCTTACCGCCGTGCCAGTAACACCAATATCCCTCGATTTCGCAGAGGAACATCGGAATCTGGTCGGTGGTGGCTTTGATCTCCTGCAGGCAGACGACGTCCGGGCGCTCCTTCTCGATCCATTCCTGGACCTCGGACTGGCGCGCCCGGATGCCGTTCACATTCCAGGTGGCGAGCTTCATGGAGCAGCTGTCAGTCTCTCAGCTGTCAGCTGAGAGACCGACCCGCTGCGAGCTGAGAGCGGATCGCTAGAAACGAGCGTGGGCCGCCTGACGCTCTGTCGCGGGAACCGCCATGATCTCTGCGTGAGCCGCGACGTGCGACTTGACGATCTCTTCCGCGCGCGCCATCGAGTCCGGATCGCCGTTGCGGTAGATCGCGTTCGCTTCGATGAGATCTTTCTGATTAGCGGGCGTCGCGTCGGTGCTCTCGTAAATGGCGGCGACAGGGCACGCCGGTACGCACGCGCCGCAGTCGATGCACTCTTCCGGATGAATGTACAGCATCGTCGTCTGCGCGAACTCGGGCTCGTCCTTGCGCGGGTGGATACAGTCCACCGGGCATACATCCACGCAGGCGGTGTCCTTCGTTTCGATGCAGGGGTCGGTGATGATGAACGGCATGTCTCGACTAGTCTCCTTCTGTGACCTGAGCCGACGGATTATACTCTGCAACCGAAAAAAACATCATCGGGTTTGGCGACACCTGATACCCCATGGATTCGTACAGCGGCCGGCCGTCCCGGCTCGCGTTGAGCGCAACGGACTTGATGCCCGCGTCGCGGCACCACGCGTGGATGACGTCCATCAGCAGGCGCGCCACGCGGCGGCGGCGATGGGGCGGCTCGGTGTAGACGTTGTAGACGAACGCGAGACGGTCGCCCATGTAGCGCGGGCCCGGCGGCCACGGCAGGATGCTGAGGCCGCCGCCGCCGATGATCGCGCCGTCGTCCGTTTCGACGAGCCACGCGCGATAGCGGCCGGCCGGCATGTGCTCGGCCAGCCACGCGCGAAACGCGCCGTCCAGCGCCGGCGCGTCGAAGTCGATGTGCATGTCGGCGAACATCGCAAGGCGATGCCTGACGAGCGCGTCGGCGTCCGCAAACGTCGCGGGGCGCACGCGGTACGAGTTCGGCACCGTGGCGAATTATACTCACCGCATGGCGCAAACCACTGAAACCCGCAGAGGTCCCGAGCCGCCGGACCTCGCCGAAAAAGGCGGGATGAAGAACGGCCAGCCGCAGCGCGCCGACGCGCGGTTGTTCATGCAGTTCCTGGCCTTCGGCGGGTCCGAGAGCACGCGGCCGCTCATCGACGCGCTGGACGGCAGCGGCGTCGCGGGCGTGCTGTACGAAGATGTGAACGATCCGCGCGGCGTCGCGGTGCTGACGCTCAGCGAGGATCCGAACTTCTTCCTCGATCGCGTCCGACCGATGCTGAACGGACCGGCGTTTCGTCCGCTCGTGCAGAAGCCGGAATACACGATGCTCGGGCGCACGTATTCGCTCGGGTACGAACCGGACCTGATCGACGTGCTGCTGCACCGGCCGCGGCGCACCGTCCTCAATCCCGCGTGGCGATGGGCCGTGTGGTATCCGCTGCGGCGGGCAGGCAAGTTCGCGCAGTTACCGGCAGACGAGCAGCGCGTCATCCTCGCCGAGCACGGTGCGATTGGGATGTCGTTCGGCGTAGCCGACTACGCGCACGACATCCGGCTCGCCTGTCACGGTCTCGACAAGGATGACAACGACTTCGTGGTCGGTCTGATCGGGAAAGAGCTGTATCCGCTGTCGGCGATTGTCCAGTCGATGCGAAAGACGCAGCAGACGTCGTTGTACCTCGAACGTCTCGGCCCTTTCTTCATCGGACGCGCCGTGTGGCAGAGTCCGACCGAGGGCTAGCGCATGGCGACGCGAATGATGACTTCCGTGAGCGCGGCGAGTGCGAAGCCGATGTACAGCTGCGAGCGTTTGAACATGAACATGGGAACCCTCCGGTAGGGTCTCCATGGGCAACCGTGGTGCCACACTGTGCGCGGTCGATCGATTCCGTCTGGTTTACGCCGCTGCACGGATTGACCGCGAGCCCGCGAAACGCGACGTGTCCTGCTGCAGAACGGCGCACTCAAAAACGTCGATCAAGCGCTGGACGCTCGGCTGAAAGCCTGGCGCTACCGGCGAGGCTGCCCTGTACGAACATCTGCAGCGCGAGCCTTTCAGGCGAGCGAACGTCATTTGAGCGGCGCCGTCGCGAGAAACTTCGGGGGCTGGCGATGCTTCGTCGCCTGCTCGTACGCATAGGCGAGGCGAATCAGCGTCGGTTCGCTCCACGCGCGGCCGAAGAACGAGATCCCGACCGGCAGGCCGCGGAAATATCCGGCAGGCACCGTGATGTGCGGGCAGCCGGCAACCGCCGCGACCGACGAGGGCGCCGGGGCGCTCGCCGTGCCGCTGTCGCCGTTCACGAGATCGGTGAGCCATGGGGGACCGCCGGTCGGCGCGACGAGCGCGTCGAGACGGTGCGCGGTCATCACGGCGTCGATCCCCTGCGTGCGCGCGAGGCGATGGTTGGTCGCGAGTTCCTGGACGTACTTCGCGTCGGTGAGCGGCCCCTTCTTCTCCGCCATCTCCATCAGTTCCTGACCGAAGTACCGCAGCTCCTGGTCGGCATGCGCCTTGTTGAACGCGACGACGTCCTTGAGTGAATGGACCGGTGACGCCGGTCCGAGCCACGCGAGATATTTGTTCAGATCGGCTTTGAACTCGTACAGCAGCACGTCGAGCTCGCTGTCGTCGAACTTGCCGAGCGTCGGGACGTTCGCCGGATCGACGATGACCGCTCCGCGCGATTTCATATCGGCGATTGCCGCTTCGGCGATGCGATCGGCCGCGGGCGAGTTGCCGAACAGGCGATTGCGAACGACGCCAATGCGCGCGCCGCGCAGACCGTTCGCATCGAGCGACGCGCTGTAGTCGCGCCGCCCTTTCTGCGCGCTGTCCTTCGTCGCAGGATCGTCGGCGTCGCTGCCGGCCATGGCGCCGAGCAGCAGCGCCGCGTCGGCCACCGTACGGGCCATCGGTCCCGCGGTGTCCTGACTGTGGGCGATCGGAACGATGCCGCGCCGGCTCAGAAGACCGAGCGTCGGCTTGATGCCGACGAGCGAATTATTGTTCGACGGTGATACGACGGAACCATCGGTCTCGGTCCCGACCGCGGCTGCGGCAAGGTTCGCGGCAACCGCGACGCCCGATCCCGAGCTCGAGCCCGATGGATTTCTGTCCAGCGCGTACGGATTCTTCGTCAGCTCGCCGCGTCCGCTCCACCCGCTCGTCGAATGCGTCGATCGGAAGTTCGCCCACTCACTCAGATTCGTCTTGCCGAGGATGACCGCGCCTGCGTCCCGCAGCCGCCCGACGATGAAGGCGTCCTTCGGCGGCTTCGCGCCGGCAAGCGCCGCGGAGCCGGCCGTCGTCATCATCCGATCGGCGGTCGCGATGTTGTCCTTGAGCAGGATCGGAATGCCGTGCAGCGGACCGCGAATGCGGCGGTTCTTCCGCTCGGCATCGAGTTGATCGGCGGCGGCGAGCGCGTCCGGGTTCAGTTCGATGACGCTGCGCAGCGAAGGCCCGTGTCGATCGATCTCTTCGATCCGCGCGAGGTATTTCTCGGCGAGCGATCGCGCGGTGTCGCGGCCCGATGTCATCCGCTGCTGCAGTTCTGCGATCGTGAGCTCGTCGAGATCGAATCGCGCCGAACGCTGTTGCGCCGGACGCTGCGCCACGCCGGACGCGACGATCAGCGATGCGACGGCAACGGCAACACCGGACCGAATCATGTTTCTTCCTTTTGAACGGCCAGAGCGGCGCCCCAGACGATGGCCGCAATCATCATCGCGGCGCCGACGAGATGCGCCGTCCATGCAAGCTGATGGTCGCGGTGCAGCGCGCCGATCAGCTGAAGGATGTGCTCCCAGTCGTGTCCTTCGACCTCGGCGCCAGTGTGACCGCCGATCAGTACGAGCTCCAGCGAACGCGCGTCGTTGATGTACATCGCGACGTCGAGCAGGTTCTCGCCGGTCCACCAGCACATGACCGCAGCCGCGAACGGATCGGGACTCGTCGTCGCGAACGTAATCCAGCAGATCGCGGGCACGAGGATCTGCATGAGGCTGCCGCCGAGCGATGTCATCAGATCGCCGAACGGCGAGAACAGCACGTGGCCCGCCTCGTGGAACGGGATGCTGATCGCGTGAAGAAATGACGAACCGATGACGTTCTGACGCATCGGCCACAGAAGAAACCGCGCGGTCCACCACGTCATCAGCGCCACGAGGATGAGCCGTCCGACGCGCGTCATTGCGGAGCAGATGATAACGCGGCACGTCCGTTGCAGCCGCACGACCCATGCATGCTGAACAAATCGCACCCGGGTTGTATCGTCTGCGCACGTTGATGGTGAACGTCTATTTCGTGGAGGACGGCGAGGCGGGCTGGGCGCTGGTCGACACGGGGATGCGCGGCTACGCGGGCCACATTCAGCGCGAAGCCGAACGGCTCTTCAACGCGCCGCCTGTCGCGATTCTGCTGACGCACGGGCATTTCGATCACATCGGAGGGCTGCCCCGCCTTGCACGGCAGTGGGGCGTTCCGGTGTACGCGCATCCGCTCGAGATGCCGTTCCTCACGGGCCGCTCGAAATATCCGCCGCCGGATCCCACCGTCGGCGGCGGCGCGCAATCGTGGCTCTCGCCGCTCTTTCCGCGCGGACCGATTAATCTCGATCGACAGGCGCACATGCTGCCGTCGCACGGCGTCGTTCCCGGTCTGCATGCGTGGCGATGGCTTCCGACCGGAGGGCATTCGCCGGGCCACGTGTCGTTCTTTCGCGAGGAAGATCGCACGTTGATCGCCGGCGACGCCGTCGTCACGACGAAACAGGAATCGACGATCGATGTCGTGACACAGCGGCCGACCGTGTGGCGGCCGCCGGCGTACTTCACGTGCGACTGGATCGCGGCGCGGCGTTCGGTGGAAAAGCTCGCGTCGCTCGAGCCGAACGTGCTCGCGACCGGCCACGGCCGCCCGCTCGCCGGTGCGGAGATGCGCGCGGCGCTCTGGAATCTCGCCGTGCGATTCGATGAGGTAATGCCGTCGACGGGGCGGTACGTACCGTATCCCGCGATCGCCGACGAACACGGCGTGGTGCACGTCCCGCCGCGTCCCGGCGTGGCGGTGACGCCCGGGACGCTGGCTGCCGGCGTCGGTGCCGCAGCCGTTGCCGTTGGCATCGCGATGTGGGCGCGCCGCCGGAGCGACGCGTAACCCAGCACGGTATCGCTCGTCCTGAGCCTGTCGACGCCGGTGTCCGCCGTCCTTAGCGCGTCTTCGATGTTGATGTCGCGGGGCTTTCAGCCCCGCGTTACACGCATCTGAAGCCGCGCCAGCTTGTCGTAGCCGGTATCCGAGCGATCACGACCGTGTTTGCGCCGAGACCAGAGCCAATCGGGATCAGCGCGTTCGGTCGCGAGCCAGCGTCCTTCTGCGTCGCTCGAGCGTCTCGCTGATGCGCACCGCGTAGGTCGCCGGCGCGCGCAGCGCGCGGACCTCGTCGGGGAGCGCGCCGACCGAGCGGCGGCATGCATCGCGAAGCGCGTCGAGCGGCGCGCGGGCATTCACACGGCGGCCGCGAGTCATCACCGGCTGCAGCAGCGGCCGAGCATCAGGGATCGCCTGTTCGTCAGCGGCGGCGATCACGTCGCCGGTCATGCGTCCGTTCGCGTAATGCCGCCAGACCTGCTTCGCACCCGGCCAGGTCGCCTTGTCGACACTCAGCTTCACCACGCCGATTGGTTTCGCGTCGCGCTGCACTTCCACAAGCTTGTACACAGCGGACAGAGCGGGCGCATCGCTCACCGTCGTCAGCGACGTGCCGACGCCGAAGCCATCAATCGGCGCACCGGCGCCGACGAGGTCCGCGATGCGGTACTCGTCGAGATCGCTCGTCGCGAAGATCTTCGTCGCGGTCAGGCCGGCCTCGTCGAGAATGCGCCGCACCTCGCGGCTGAGCGCGTCGAGATCGCCGCTGTCGAGCCGCACCATCGGAGGGTGCAGGTTCGACGCCGCCAGCACGCGCGCCGCCGCAATCGTGTCGTATGTGTCGAGCAGATACACGGCGATGTCCGCGAACGTGCGACTGAATTCTTCAAACGCCGTACGTTCGTCAGCAAACGTCTGCACCCACGCGTGTGCCATCGTTCCCGACACCGGGATGTCGAAGCGGCGTGCCGCTTCGACGAGCGACGTGCCATCGCATCCGCCGATGTACGCCGCACGCGCGGCAGCAATCGCCGACTCGAGGCCGTGCGCCCGCCTGGCGCCGAACTCGATCACCGTGCGGCCGGCGGCCGCGTCGACGATGCGCGCGGCTTTCGTGGCGACGGAGGTCTGGAAGCTGACGATCGAGAGCAGCGCGGTCTCGACGAGCTGTGCTTCGGGCTGCGGCGCTGTAACGCGCAGAATCGGCTCGTGCGCAAACACCGGCGTGCCTTCGGGCATCGCAAACACGTCGCCCGTGAACGACAGGTTCGCAAGATAATCGTCGAAGAATTCGGGCGGCACGCGGGCGAACGCGGGCAGTCCGCGCAGCCACGTCACGTCCGCTCGTGAGAACGCGATCCGCTCGAGGAAGTCGAGCGCGCACTCGAGGCCGGCGGCGATGAGATATCCGCGCGATTCCGGCAGTCGGCGTACGAACAGCTCGAACGTGGCCGGCGACGTGAGTCCGGCGCGCCAGTAGCCGGCCGCCATGGTGAGCTGGTACAGATCGGTCGCGAGTCCGCTGGACATCGGGAGAATCTACAGGGGCGTAAATTGTGCAGCAATTGGCGTCAATGAAGAGCGAGACACTGCGGCCGTCGAGCTGGCTCGAATTGCTCGACGCGCTGTTTGCGGGATCGTGGAATCCGTCTCTTGGCCGCTTTCGATCGCCGTACGCGTTTCGCGGTCACTCTTTGACGGAGGAGGATCTGTCGAGCGGGCTGCTGCGGCTGGCAGCCGGACGGCCGAATGTCGAGCGGCTCGAGCTGCACCTGCTGCGCAACTTCCGCAAGTACGCGTTTGGTGCGGCCGCCACGGCGGACACGGTGTGGCACTGGCTCGCGCTCGGCCAGCACCGCGGGCTGCCGACGCGGCTGCTCGATTGGACGTACTCGCCGTTCGTCGCGCTCCATTTCGCGACGGCGGATCTGCGCGTCATGGATCGCGACGCGGTCGTGTGGGCGATCAACTTCGTCGAAGCGAACCGGTTTCTTCCGCCGCGCCTGAAGCGAATTCTCGTGGCTGAGCGATCGGATACCGCAACGATCGACATGCTGAGCGCCTTCGCGAGCCTCCGCGAGTTCGATCGCCTCGCGCGCACGCCGTTCGTGGTGTTCCTCGAACCGCCGTCGCTCGATCCCCGCATCGTCAACCAGTTCGCGCTGTTCTCGTTGATGTCGAGTCCCGAAGCGAGCCTCGACGACTGGCTCGCGGGTCATCGACGGCTCGCGCGGCGAGTCATCGTTCCCGCCGCGCTGAAGTGGGAAATCAGGGACAAGCTCGATCAGGCGAACATCAACGAGCGCGTGCTGTTCCCTGGCCTTGATGGCTTGAGCCGCTGGCTCGCGCGGTACTACTGGCTCAAGCCGCAGGCGCACGGCAGGCACATGCGCAAAGTCGCCAAAGGACGGGGACTAGGGACTAGGGATTAGGGACTAGGGACTAGGGACTAGGGATTAGGGATTAGTAGGGATTAGGGATTAGCAGGGATTAGGGATTAGCAGGGATTAAGGATTAGAGAGCACTAATCCCTAATCCCTAATCCCTCTAATCCCTAGTCCCTGTTCCCTAGTCCCTGTCCCTGGTCCCTGATGAGCTATGAGTGAACGGTTCGGGCAGTCTGATCGATGAACGCTTCGATGTCCGCGGCAGGGCGCGCGCCGGCTGAACGTCCTGCTTCCTTGCCGCCCGCGAACACGGCGAGCGTCGGGATGGATCGGATGCCGAAGCGCTCACCGAGATCGGTCAGTTCGTCGGTGTTCACCTTGACGACAATCACTTTGCCTGCCTGCCGCGCGGCGACCTTCTGCAGCTCCGGCGCGACCATGCGGCACGGTCCGCACCAGGGCGCCCAGTAATCGACGACGACCGGCAGCGGCGACTTCGCGACGAGCCGATCGAAATCGGCAGACGATCGGATCTCGATTGGCGCGTTGGGCGCGCCGATTTCGTGCTTGCACTTCGCGCAGCGTACCGGCTGGCCGAGACGCTCGAATGCGATCCGGTTCTTCTGTCCACACGCCGGGCACGGAATGATGAGTCCACGCTCGTCGAGCTCAACGAATGCCATGATCTGATTGTAGGCCCACTCGTGGCCGTACACGCGGTCGTCGCGGCGGTAACTGCAGTTGTCGCACGCGGTCAGACCCTGGGTCAGATCCAGCGTCAGACCCGGGGTCAGACCCGGTGTTCGATCAGCGTGAGTTGTGGGCGGCCGCGTGCCGTTTCGGCTTTGCGGCCGACGTAGCAGTCGACGCGAGGCGGTCGGCGAGCACGCCGACGCTGACGGCATAGGAGTGAGCGCAGTTGTACTGGAGCAGCGCGTCGTAGTTCGAGTAGACGAGGTAGTGCCTTTTCGAGCCTGACACAAGCGATCCCTCGGGGCCGTCCGCCGGCAGCTTCGTCCCGTTCGAGAGAAGAACGCCGAGCTCGCGCCACTGGGTCGCGGGCAACGACACGGTCATGTCCCGCGTCGCGCTGCACGACCCGCTGCGTCGTGCCACGTCGCGCACGATCGTCCGCGCCGCGTCGGCCTCGAGCTTCACCTCGCGTCCCCACGGTTCGCCGGCTTTCCACTCGTGGCCTTTCAGGTAGTTCGCGATCGACGCGAACACGTCCGCAGGCGTGGACCAGATATCGCGCCGGCCGTCGCCGTCGAAGTCTTCCGCAAACTGCAGATAGCTCGACGGCATGAATTGCACCTGACCCATCGCGCCCGCCCACGAGCCGCGCATCCGCCCCAGCGAGATGTCGCCGCGATTCAGAATTTCCAGCGCGTCGAACAATTCACCACGGAAGAAACTCGACCGGCGGGGATCCCACGCGAGCGTCGCCAGCGCCGCAATCGTCGGACGCACGCCGCTGAACCGGCCGAAGTTCGACTCGATGCCCCAGACCGCCGCGACGATGTGCGGATCGACGCCGTAGCGCTCGCCGACCGCTTCGATGAGCGATCGGTGACGCGCGTACATCTCGCGTCCGGTCCGGACGAACTTCGCCGTCAGCCGGCGTGAGACATAGGTCTCGAGCGACTGCACGAGCTCGGCCTGCGTGCGATCGCGCTCGAGCACGATCGGCATCGGCTCGTCGATGTTCGACAGCGCTTCGTCGACGATGTCCTGGCGGATGCCGCGCGACAACGCTTCCTGCCGGACTCCGGACAGCCAGTCGGAGAACGAAGGCCTCACCGCGTCGACGCTCTGAGCAATGCCGGTCGACGGCGGCACGACGAGAACGACGATTGCGGCAACGGCAACAGCGAGCGCGCGCACCCGATCAGTTTACATGGCTTCGAGGGCGCGGACCGCGTTGCGTGGAATTCGCTGCTTCGACGTCCAATACATTTTCCATGGATCGCTCCGCAGCCTCGCGAGCCGGCGGGGAACTGTTTTGATCGTCCACGTGTCAGGAGGGACCGCGGCGGACAACTCGTTCCATGCAACCGGCACCGACACCGGCGCCGCTGGCTTCGCGCGTGTCGAGAACGCCGCAATCGCCGTGTTCGTGCGGTTGTTGCGCAAGTAGTCGATGAGGATTTTGTCCTGCCGTCCGGCCTTCGCGAACCGCTCCGTGAATCGATGCGCGTCGCGGCGGACGAGCGCCATCGCCAGCGCGCGCGCGAACTCGAGGCACTCGGTCCAGTCGGCAGACGGCGTCAGCGGGACGACCACGTGAAGTCCGCGCCCGCCGGTGGTTTTCACGAAGCTCTCGAGATCGAGCACGCCGAGCAGCTTGCGGACGACGCGTGCCGCCTCGATCACGCCCGCCCACGTCACGTCTTTTCCCGGATCGAGATCGATGACGACGCGGTCAGGCTGTTCCAGTCGTGAAAAGCGCGAGTTCCACGTGTGAATCTCCAGAACGTCCATCTGCGCGAGGCCGATGAGCGCCGGGAGCGAGTCGACGATCAGATACTCGCCAACCTTTGTCTTCTCCCGAATGCGCACGCGCCGGATCGCGGACGGTCCCCACGCCTTCGCGTGCTTCATGAACACGCAGTCCACGCCCTTGCGCGCGCCGGCGGGCGGAACGCCTTTCGGGCAATGCACGAGCGTCAACGGCCGATCGACGACATGCGGGAGGATCCAGTCCGCGATGCCGGCATAGAACTGCGCCAGATCGAGCTTCGTCGCCGGCACGGCCGGAAAGAGCACGCGGTCCGGATGTGAGATGCCGATGCCGGCGACGTGGGGTCGATCCGCCTCACCGCGCGATGTCGGTCGTTGGATCGTCTTGGTGGCTTTCATCCTCGCCATGCCGCCCGGGATGATGTGTGCGACATTCGCGATCGACGCCGAAATCGCCGGCGTCATCGGCGCGCCGCGATGTGCGGCAGCGACACGTTCACGACGGTCGTGTCGAGCAC
>Ga0075434_100003601_pt1 | contig 13834 bp, 11 predicted proteins | sample RhiMethybrSRZTD3_FD_75298 | JGI IMG/M metagenome (GOLD analysis project Ga0075434, IMG submission 75298) | Populus rhizosphere microbial communities from Tennessee, USA - Rhizosphere MetaG P. TD hybrid SRZTD3 | ecosystem: Host-associated > Plants > Roots > Rhizosphere > Soil | place: USA... | reverse complement strand
GGCTAGGCTGCCGGGAAACGGAGAAGACGCGTGGGTCCGACACAGCACGAAAAGGCCACCCAGTTCCGCGCGCTGCACGAAGGAGGTCGTGCGTTCGTGATTCCGAACGCGTGGGACGCCGGATCGGCCCGGCTCCTCGCGGGCCTTGGCTTCCGGGCGCTCGCGACCTCGAGCGGTGCCGCCGCCGCGGTGAACGGCCTTAGGGATGGCGAGCTGGGGCGGGATCGCACCCTCGCCCACGCCGCCGCCATCGCGTCGGCCACCGACCTCCCGGTCGCCGCGGACCTCGAGAACGGCTTCGGTCACGAGCCGTCCGCTGCCGCCGAAACCATCCGCCTGGCCGCCGCGGCGGGGCTGGTGGGCGGCTCGATCGAGGACGCCACGGGCGACCCGGAACGGCCGCTCTACGAGTTCGAGCACGCGGTCGCCCGGATCGCCGCCGCGGCCAAGGTCGCACGCGCCCTCCCCACCCCCTTCACGCTCACGGCCCGCGCCGAGAACTTCCTGCACGGCCGCCCCGACCTGGACGACACGATCGCTCGCCTTCAGGCGTTCGAGCGCGCGGGCGCCGACGTGCTGTTCGCGCCGGCCCTTCCCGACTTGGCGGCGGTGCGGCGCGTGGTCTCCGCGGTCACCAAGCCGGTCAACTTCATGGTCGGCATGCGGGGCCGGTCCTTCTCGCTCGCCGATCTCGAAGCCCAGGGCGTGCGGCGGATCAGCCTCGCGACGTCCCTCTACCGGGCCGCGATGACCGGACTCCACGACGCCGCGCGCGAGGTGATCGAGCACGGGACGTTCGGATTCGTGGAGCGGGCGCTCACCACCGCGGAATTGCAGGAGCGATCGGAGAAGTAGGGCGACGGGGGCGGCGGGCGGCTGGGGACGGCGGACGGCTACGAGGGCTGCCGGTCCCTCGCTAGAACACGAGAGACAATTGCGCCGCCATGAACGCCTCGACGCGGCGTGGCGTCGTCTCGATCTGGGTCTCCTGATGGACGAGCTTCGCGAGCAGGCTCTTCGACGGCTTGAATCCCACGCCCACTTCGCGGCGCCAGAGTGGCGCGTCCCAGCGGCCGACCCCGCCGCCGGATAGCGTCACCTCGTCGAACAGGATCCGGTCGTATCGGCCGGCGACGTACCAACCCGGCAGGACCGTGACCTTCCCCTCGATGTACCAGGCGTCCAGGTCGAGATCCTCGACGAGGGGCGACTGGAATCGGTTCTTGATGTATTCGGCGTAGAGGAGTCCGCGCCCGTACGAGAGCTCGAGGTCGGCGCCCCCCATGATCTGGTTGTAGTCCGTGATCTTCTTCGCGGCCGGCAAGAATCCCTCCAGCGACCGCATGAGGTAGGCGCCCCGCGAGCCGGAGACGCCCGCGCGGATCCAGGGCGCCGGGACGAATCCGATTCTTCCCAGGACCTGCTTGCCGTCGTTGGTATCCGTGTTCACCGGATTTCCCACCGTCCCGTTGGTGGCCCCGACGGCGAATTCCACCGGCGCGGCGGTTCCGATCACGACCGCGCCGAAGTCCCAGCAATTGTCGTAGAGAATCGGCATCGAATGCCCGGCTCCGGGGACCCCGACTCCGGTCCCGCCACCCGACGAGTAGTTGGTGAAATACCCTTTGCCGCGATTCGCCACCAGATCGTCCGTCCTCCCCGGAAGTTGGTCGTCCCGAAGATTGCAGTGGTACTGGTAGATCGCGGGCGAGGAGATCAGGTTGTTCTTCGAGGCGTAGGAGCGGTTGGGAAAGGCGCCGGTGTGGAGCGGAATCTTTCCCAATTCCAGATGGATGTCGCGCCCCTTCGGATCCGACAGCCGCGCGAAGGCGCCGAAGACGCGGGGCGAATTGGCGTCGTCGGAGAGCAGCTCCACGAAGGCGGAGACGTGCTCGTGGATCTGGGCGTTGGCGATCAGGCGGAGCCGGCTCGAGTGGAATACGTTCTCGCCGAAGTTGAAGTAATTCGAATTGATCTTGTAGTCCTGGGTGACGCCGACCAGGTCCAGGTGCCCTTCGAAGTCGACCGTCGTCCCCTCGGCCGCCAAAGCAAATCGGGGCGCGCCCGTTCCCAGGCACGCCCCGAAGATGAAAAGCAGCGCGGCGGCGAAAGCGCCGAGCCGAGCTAGATCTTGTCCTTGTCCTTGCTCTTGGTGGCGCTGCAGGCGGCGCTTCCCTTCTCGCCCGTGACGGCCATCGCCTTGGCGAATTCGGCCTGTACCTTCGGCCCCTGCCCCTTGAACGAGTTCTTGAAGCCGGCGGCGCTGATCACCTTGGCCACCGCCTTCTGATCCACCGACTTGTCGGCGATGATATACGCCACGCGGTTCGTCAAGTCAACGTGTGCGCACGTGACGCCCTTTTGGGCCATCAGCGCGGTCTGGATCGTGTGGACGCAGTTCTGGCACTCGGCCGAGGGAACGGCGAAGGAGTAGATCGCCTGGTTGGCCCCTACGGCGCAGGACTTCGCCGTCGCGGCGGAGGCGCCCTTCATGCTGCAGTGGTCCCCGGCCGAGGCGGACTTGGAGGATGATTCGTGAGCGCCGCACGTGCTGCCGCCGGCGAAGGCGGATCCAGCGGCCAGGAGCGCTACCGCTCCAATCGTGGCTGCTACTGTCGAGATGCGCTTCATGTTGGCTCTCCTCATAGGGTTCCGACGGTGTACGGCTCGAACGGGCATCTAAGAGTACACCCCGGCTGACGGGGTGTGTCCATGAAAATGGGGCGAGCGGAACGCCGGCGAGCGGAGAGCGCCGGGCATCAGTTCGTACCGGGCGAGCTGGTCGTGCCGGCCGCCCGATCGCGCTGGACCTTGTACGCGGCGATCCCGTCGGTCAGGTGCTCCGCGAACTTGGTCTGGAACTGGGCGTCCCGGAGAATGGCCGCCTCCCTCGGATTGGTGATGAAGGCGACCTCGACCAGCACGGACGGGATCTCGGGGGCTTTCAGGACCACGAATCCGGCCTGCTTCACCCCGCGGGTGACGAGCCTCGAATCCTCGGCCACCGCGTCGATCAGGACCTCGGCAATCTCGCTCGAGCGCCGGATCGTGTCGTTCTGGCGCAGATCGAACAAGATGGAAAGAAGGTCGTCTCCCGTTTCGGGAGGGATGCCGCCCACGAGGTCGGCGGCGTTCTCCTGCTCGGCCACCGATCGCGCGGCCTCGTCCGTGGCGCCGGTCAGCGAGAGGAAGTAGATCTCGGTCCCCGTCGCGTTTCGGTCGCGGCTCGCGTTGCAGTGGATGCTGACGAAGAGATCGGCCTGGTAACGCCGCGCGATGTCCACCCGCTTCCGGAGCGGGATGAAGTAGTCGTCGGTGCGCGTCAGCACGGCATTGATCCCCGGCAGCTCCTCGAGCTGGTTCTTCAGCTTCTTCGCGATGGCGAGGGTGATGTCCGCCTCCTGCGTCCGTCGGTGGCCGATGGCGCCCGGGTCCTCCCCGCCGTGGCCCGCGTCGATCGCGACGATGAAATTCTTGGCCTTCTTGAGCTCGCTGACCTTCTGCTGGAGCGCCCGTTCCGCGTCCGGATTGACCGGCATGGGCACGTCCACGACGACGCGGTCGGGCACGCCGTCGGCCGCGGCGAGCACGAAGCCGAGCGGCGTGACCGCGCGCTTCAGGCGGATCTTGATGGCGACCCCGGAGTCGGAAACGGCCGGGAAGATGTCGGCCACGAGGCTGTCGCCGACGAATTCGGTGGTCACGGCGGGCGACTTGCGCGCTCCCCTCAGATAGACCTCGAACGTCGTCGAGTCGGCGAGGCGGAAACGCGGCTCCGTGCGCGTGGCGCCGCTCAGGTCGAAGACGATCCGCGTGTGTTCGGGCGCCGTCCAGTAGCGCATCCGGACGAGCTCCGGCGCGGGGGCCGCCTGGCGCTGGGCCGCGGGACGGCGCGCCGGCGCGGCGCCGGACAGGAGAGGCACGACGGCGAGTAGCACGAGAAAGCCCGTCCGCGCTCCCCGGTAGAGGGAGCGCGGCGCGGGCCTCGTGAGCGATCGCCCGCCGCCCCGGGGGGCGGCGTCGCGATTATTCAGGCTCGACCGCGATGAATTGGGTGGCATCGCCTCGCTTGACCAGAAAGACCACCGGGCGCTTCGGATTCTTGGCGCGCGCCTTTTCGAGGGCCGCATTGTACTCGAATTCGTCCTTCACCGGTGTGTCGTTCACTTCCTTGATGACGTCGCCGCGCTGGATGCCGGCGCCCTCCGCGTTGCTTCCCTGCGGCACGTCCACGACCACGACGCCTTGCTTGTCGCGAATGTCGTTTTCACGGGCGAAATCGCCGGTCAAGGGCTCTACTTGGAGTCCCAGCCAGTCCGAGGGGCGCTCGACCGCCTTCTGCACCTCGTCTTCGGGCGGCCGCTCCGCGAGCGTCACCGCGAGGTTCTGAGGCTTGCCGTTCCGCAGCACCTTGACGGCCACCTTCTTCTTCACGGGCGTGTCGGCGACGAGGAGGCGGAACCGTTGCACGTCGTCCACTTCCTTGCCGTCGAACTCGGTGATCACGTCCTTGACCTGGAAGCCCGCCTGGGAGGCCGGCGTGCCGTCGGTCACGCTGCCGACCAGCACCCCGTTCGAGCCTTTCAGGCCCCACGACTCGGCCAACTCCGGCGTCAGCTCCTGGGGCAGGATTCCCAGATAGCCGCGCGTCACCTTGCCGCTCGAGATCAACTGGCGGGAGATGCTGTGCGCCAGGTTGATCGGGATGGCGAAGCCGATTCCCTCGCCGGACGGGTTGATCGCGGTGTTGATGCCGATCGCCTCGCCCTTGATGTTGAGGAGCGGCCCGCCCGAGTTTCCGAAATTGATCGAAGCGTCGGTCTGGATGAAGTTCTGGTACGAAGGAGCCTGCCCGCCGGCGATCGCCAGATTGCTCCGCCCCTTGGCGCTGATCACGCCGACCGTCAGCGTCCCGTCCAGCTCGCCCAGGGCATTCCCGATCGCGACCGCCCAGTCGCCGATCCGGATCTCGTCGGAGTCGCCCAGAGGCACCACGGGCAGATTGCCCGCGCCATCGATCTTGATGACCGCCACGTCCGTGCTCGGATCGGTTCCGACCACGGTTGCCTTGAACTTTCGATGGTCGCTCAACGTCACGGTGATGTCGGAGGCGTCGCGCACGACGTGGTTGTTCGTCAGGATGTGGCCGCCCTCATCGATGATGAAGCCGGAGCCGCTGCTGGGGATCTTGAGATTGCGCCGCGGGCCTTGCTGTTGCGGCGACTCGGGGAAGAGGCGGCGGAAGAAATCGCCGTAGGGGCCCTCGAATTGTGCAGCCGGTCCGCCCGACGACTCCACCGTCCGCTTCGTTTCGATGCTGACCACGGCGGGCAGGACGCGGTCGGCGATGGCGGTGAAGGGACTCTCCAAGCTGGTCGGGAGCGCCGCCGCGGTGGCGTGCTCCTTGGCGTCCGCGACCGGCGACAGATGCAGACCGCCGGCGAGCATGAAGCCCACCACGATGCCGAGGACCAACAGGCCGCCTGCCACCATCAGCACCTTGGCAGCGCGAATCGTCTCACGTGATTCCATTCGTACCCTCCGTGTTGGCGGCGTCTGGCCGCCCTTGCGTTGATTCCGCGCGCAGCCGTGCTAACGCGCCTTCCTTTTCGTGGATGCGAGCATCCACCTCGGCGATTCGCGCCCTAAGGCGCACCGCCTCAGCATCCGAGTCCAGTTCCCCGATCTGTTCCTTGTCCCAAAACGCGAGCGTCCGCCCGCCCAGGTCGGCCAGGGCGCGGGATCGTGCCCGGCGCAGCGAGACGAGATCCACCCGCAGCACGCCGCGTTCGATCGCGCGGCGGGTGCCGCGGCGGGTGCGCTCGGTCAGCCCGCGCACGTCGTCCCGCACCCGGCTCCAGATATTTCCCGTCGCCATAACCCTCCTTGGAATCGTCGGTTCTCGCCCCGGAAGCCTGTTCCGGGAGGTGGGGTCTGTCAAGCCGGTACTACCCTTCACCGAACGGCATGGTTCCACGGGGGCCAGCCCCCTCCTATACTGACGCCCCATGCCCGAACACGGTTGCGCCTACTTTCTCGCGGATGCCCATTTGGGCCAGGGCTCCGTCGAATCCAACCGTGCCCGAGAGCGCGATTTGCTCGCTTTCTTCGACCGGGTGGGCACGGAGCGGGCGGCCCTCTTCGTAAACGGCGATCTCTTCGACTTCTGGTTCGAATACGGCCACGCCATCCCCAAGCGTTTCGTGCGAGTCCTGATGGCGATGGGCGAGCTTCGGCGAGCGGGAATCCCCGTCACGTATATCGGCGGAAATCACGATTTCTGGATCGGTAATTTCCTCTCGCGGGAGCTGGACGTGACGTTCACGGACGAGCCGCTCCCGCTCTCGCTCCAGGGCCGGAAGATCTTCCTCGCGCACGGGGACGGGCTGGGCCCGGGCGACCTGGGCTACAAGCTCCTGAAGCGCGTGCTCCGGAACTCAGTCGCCAAGACGCTCTTTCGCTGGGTGCATCCCGACATCGGGATTCCGATCGCGGGCGCCACGTCCCACACGAGCCGCCATCACGCCCCGCGCCCGTCGCGGACCGACGAGGACCTGGAGCGGATCCTCGCCGCGCCCTGGTTTCGGGCGGGCCACGACGCCGTCGTGCTGGCCCACTACCACCGCGCGGTCCACCGACGCTCGGCGGAGCGGGATTTCGTGATCCTGGGCGACTGGATCGAGCGACGGACCGTGGCGCGACTGGAGGAGGGCCGCTTCTCGCTCTTCGAATTCGAGGGCCGGTAGGAAGCTGGCGCCCCGCGTCCGCGCTCCGCGGCGAGGGCGTCCCGCCTAAAGGCGCGCGGAGAGGGAGAAGAAGTGGGTCGTCCCGAGGTCGGACGAGAGCGGCACCAGCGCGTAGTCGAAGCGGAGCCGGTTCTGGGTCAGCCCCAATCCGAACGAGAGATCCTCCTCGTCGTAGCCGAACTTGCCGCCGATGCGGAGCGCCACGCGCTCCTTGTACTCGAACTCCCCGCCCACGTGAAAGCGCGCGTCCTCGGAGCGCGCCTTCCGCACCTCCGCCGTCAGCGTTCCCTTGCCGTGAAGAGAGCCCATCCCCCGCGCGAAAGCGGCTCCGGCGCGCACGATGGTGGGAAGCGGGATCTTCTCCACGACGAGCGTCGGATCCCCACCCAGGTTCTGGACCGCGGCGCCCAGGGAGAGGCCCGTCTCGGCGACGCGGTACTTGCCGCCTAGATCGAAGGTGAGCGTGGTCGCGTCCTCGACGTCGATCATCTCGCGCAGGTAGCGTGTCGCCAGTCCAACGTCCAGGCCGCGCGCCACGTTGAGTCCGTAGGCGCCGGTCATCGCGACGTCGTTGAAGCCGAAGTGACCCGTCAGCACCCCGGTGTCGCTGCGCTCTTCGAGCTCCGAGGTATAGAAGCCGGCGAAGGAGAAGCCGATCGTGCCCGGCCCGAGCTTCGTGCCCACGGCAGCGAACTCCTGACGGAAGTCCTGGATCCACTCGTTGTGCATGGCTGTCACTTGGGTCCCGGTGACGGATGCGAGGCCGGCCGGATTCCAGTAGATGGCGGTCGGGTCGTCGGCGAGCGCGACGTACGCGCTCCCCATGCCCATCGGGCGGGCGCCGACGCCGAGCTTGAGGAACGCGAACCCGGTTTCCCCGGCCGCCGCGCCCGCGTCGCGCGCGCAGAGGGCCGATAGGGTCAGGGCGAGCACGAATGCGGCGTATCGGGTCGAGGGCGCCATGCGGTTCTCCTTGGGACGGCTCATCGGATCACGGCCAAGGTCGAAAGGAGCACCTCGGTGCCGCGGCTTGATTGTACCTCGACTCGGCAGAGATAGATTCCGCTGGCGAGCGACGAGTGATCCCAGACGACCGCGTGCTCCGCGGACCCGGCCCGCTCCGCGGGGCCGGTCGGAAGCGTCGCCACGAGCGACCCGACGGGATCGTAGATCTTGATGGACACGGACTTGGCCTCCGCGCCGAGCCGGTAGTGGATTCGGCTCGTCCCGCCGCGGGAGGGGTTCGGATAGGCATACACCTCGGTCAGGACCTGGGTCCCGGGACCGCCCCCCAGGGGGCCGGTCGGGAAGACCGCGTTTCGCGCCGGGTTGAGCCGGTACTGTCCCCAGACGATCGACGACGCGGCGACCGGCAGCGACGGCCGGCGCACGACGATCGAGAACTGGATGCCGGTGTCGAACGCTTCCACCCACTCCGCCTGGCCGTCCCCATCGAGGTCGGCCAGGAGCGGGGGCGCGCTCGATCCGGTGCTCCCCAGCTCCATGAAGCCCAAGATCGCGCTCCCGTCGGCGCGGTAGGCCGGCCTCCGCCCGTCGGGGAGGATCGGGATCACGTCCCCCAAGCCGTCGCCGTCCACGTCCGCGACAAAGGGCGCCCAGTTGCCGGTCGAATCGGCCGGAGCCAAAGCGAGCCCGGGCGAGAGCGGATAGCCCGACCGGGGAGCCCCGTTCCAGTGAAACGCGGCGACGCGCGTGGCCTCGCCGGTCTGGAAGATCTCGGGGTACCCATCCTTCTCCAGGTCGCCCAGCGACGGCTCCGCCGAGCGGGCGGGCGTCGAGAGCGCGGCCGGCCATCCGGGAAGCTCGGCCGCGCTGACGTACGAAGCGGGCGCGTCGCCCGCGATGTGGGATCCGATCGAGACGTGGTACGCGTGGATCGCTCCCTCCGCGTCGGTCACGATCACCTCGTTCACGCCGTCCCGATCCAGGTCCGCCATGACCGGCGCGGAAAAAGAGTTGCCGGCTACGAACCGGAAGAGCGGCGCGCTCTCTAGATCCGTCGGGAGGAGCGCGTCGTTCAGGATTTCCCAATTGGCGATGAAGAGACCCGGCGCCGAGTCCTCGCCGCCCTGGCCGAAGGCTCCGGTCGCGATCACTTCCGCCAGACCGTCGCCGTCCAGGTCGGCCGCCACCGGCGCCCCCTCGGAGGAACCCCCGATCGGAATCGTGAACCGCTGCACGGTCGACCCGGCGATCGAGACCACGTTGAGGGCGGTCGCGCCGAGGGCGCCAGCCGCGTTTCCGTACACGATCTCCAGGCCGGGCTGTCCGTTCAGCTCGGCCAGGATCGGCTGGCCGCGAAATCCAACCGCGGATCCGGCGACGAGGACGCCGTTCGTGAGCCCGTTCGCGTCGCCGTCCAGCACCTCGGTGCCGTTCGCGTGGAACGCGTACACGGTGCCGTTCGCGGTGACGAAGACGACTTCGTTTCCGGGAACGCCGTCGATGTCCCCCACGCACGGGCTCGTAGGCAACCCCGACAGGGTCGTGGCAAAGGCGGTGGGCGTCGCGTCGCCGTCCAGGAAGTCGGTGCCGTCGGCGTTGAATACGTAGAGGGCGCCGGTGTTGTTCAGCCGCGTGACCGGCACGAGCAGCTCGAGCGAGTCCGGCGAGCCGCCCAGATCCGCCGCGAGCGGCGCGGCGGCGCGGATCCGACCGGAAATCTGCTTCGGCCAGCCGGCCAGGATTCGATCCAGGGCGACGTCGAACGTCATGACGCTGTCCGCGGCGCTGATCGCGGAGATCGAAATCCCGGTGCGCGCTCCCCCATAGGCGGCCGTGGAGGGCGTGGTGTCGGGCGTCAGCTTGTCGCGCCATCCGGCGCGGAAGACGTCGTCGGCGCTGCCCGAGCTCAAGCTGGTGGGCGGGCCGTCGAGGTCCTCGATTCCGTCCGCCTCGACCAGATCGATCCCCTTGTGCGCCGCGTCGGAATTCACGACGTTGTCCGCCAAGCCGGCGGCGATCTTCGCCTCATCGACGTGGTAGACCAGGATGCCGGAGCCGGATCCCTCGCCCGGTAGCCAGTAGTCGTATTCGGCCCCGGCGTAGGAGTCGGTGTAGAAGTCGAAGAACCCGTCCTGGTCGACGTCATCGAAGTCGAACTTGCCGTTGTCGTTCAGGTCCTGGCGCCGATTCTCGAGAAGCAGGTATTCCGATTGGGTCATCGGGACCTGGACCGCGCGGGGGAGGGCGCCGACCTGGCGCTCGAGCATGGAGAGGGACTGAGCGCCGTCGCCCACGACGCGCTCCGGCGTGATGATCCCGAGGAAGAACTTGGACCAGGCGCCGGGACCCGCGGGCACGAACCCGTTCGCGTTCCAGACGCCGGTCGCCATGATGTCCCAGGCGCCCAGCCCCTGGGAGTCGCCCCCTTCGCCGCCGTTCGTGTCGTAGAGGTCGGGGAGGCCCAGCTGGTGCCCGAATTCGTGGCAGACGACGCCGGTCATGCCGAACACGTAGCTGTCCTGGCTCTCGGATTCCGGTAGCTCGACCGCTTCCTGGACGTAGCGAAAGACGCCGGGGCTCACCTGGTCGTTCGTCTGCACGCCGACCGCGTTGCCGCCCGTGGTGTCCGGAAGGACGGTCTTGAAGTCCTCCTTCGTCACGAACGCGGACCAGAGCTGCTGCTGGCTGTCGTTCAGGACGTCGGCCTCCTGACCGCGTCCGGCATGGAAGATCACGATGCTGTTGTAGGGGCGGAAATCTACGGTGGAGTCGGCCGCGAGCACCACGTCTCGGACGAGCTCCACGACGCGCTGCTGAAACCGGGCGTCGTCGCCGTAGTAGGCCATCGGGTGCGGGAGGGTGAAGACGGAATCCCAGAGCGTGGGATTCAGGACCGCGATACCGTCCGTCACCTGCTCCCAATACTGTTTCTGGAAGAAGAGGAGCCGGTCGTAGTAGGCGGCCGAGGACTCGATCGGGGTGTCGCTGAAGCTGACCCGAATCGCGAGGATGTTGAAAACGTCTTGGGAGGCGAGAGGCGCGCGCGCCGCGTCGCCGGGGATCTCGGGGCGGGGCAGCCTAAGGCGTGCTGTGGAGAAGCCTTCCCGCGGACCCGGCGTGCCTCGCTTGCCGGGGACCGGAGGCACCGGCTCCGCGCCCGACGCGGCCGAGGCGGCACCCAGGGTTCCGATGAATAGCGTGAGGAGGAGGAGGTGCCGGACGGCGCGGGATCGCACTCATAGAGTGTAGCCGCGCCGTCCGCGCCCGGTCAACGACCGCGGTCTCTGTCCCGTCCCCTCGAGGGCGAGTCGTCTCGCTCCCGCGACCCACGATCCTCGCGCCGGTGCTCCTCGTGTTTGGAATCGTCCTGCTTCAGTTCCTCGCGCTTCCGCTCCTCATGCCTCGGTTCTTCGCGCTTTTGCTCCTCGCGGTTCGGCTGGTCGCGGTTCGGCTGGTCGCGGTTCGGCTGGTCGCGCCGCCGCTCCTCGCGCCTCGGATCCTGCCGCGGCTGTGCGTCCTCGCGTCCCCCGCGATCCTGCCGGTCGCGGCGCTCGCGGAAGTTCTGCCGCCGCTCCTCGGAGTTGCCCTCATCGCGCGAGCGATCGTCCCGATTCTGGATCCCTCCGTCCCTCCCGCGCTGGCGCTCCTCCCGCCGCTTCAGCACCTCGTCGCGCCCCTGCCAGAAACGGCCGGGACGGCTCCGGCGGAGGTCGCGAAATTCGGGCGGCGTGCGCTTCTGGACGATCTCGCGCCGCACGGTACGCTTCGGTTCGCCTTCCACCCGGAAGCGGGAGCGCAGGGTGGTGCGGCCGTCCAGCGAGGACCACCGCTCCTTCCACGTGCGGTAGCGGTCTCCGGCCGTGGAGCGGATCGTGTAGTAGTAGCGCGGCCGAAGCACGCGCGAGCGAAGCGGCGCGTAGCGCGCCCACGTCGCGTCGATCCGGATGTCGATCACGCTGCAATGGTCGTAATAGGGGTCGTACCAGACGCCGCCCGAATGGCAGTCGGCGCAGACGTAGCGCGGATACTCGACGCGCCGCTCGATGTAGAAGTAGGTGTCGGCCGTCGCGACGTCGTCCTCGCGCCCCGGGGGCACGATGCGGCGCACGATGCGGTCCATGCCGAGGTAGGGATCGCCGACGATGACCCCGGAGTCCTCGTCGCCCTCGTCGGAGCCGGCGGGCGGCCCCTCGTCGGCGAGCCTGCCGGAGAGGTACCACGGGAGGTCTCGATACGGGAACGGCGCGGCCAGCGCCACGACGTATTCGATTCCCTGCGGGCCGTCGGCCACGAGATCGTAGGGGTCCTGTCTCGAGGGGATCTGATACGTCCGCCCGCCCTCCAGCCGCTCGGGATCTTCGGGCCCGTACGGATAGATCACGTGGATGAACCCCTCGGTGTCGATGTTGTAGATGAGGACGTACGAGTCGACGTTCGGGCGGAAGAAGATTTTCATCTGCTCGCCCGGCCGGTAGACCCCGCCCTCCTCCTTGTTCGTCCAGACGTCGATCGACAGGCGGGAAGCGTGCGCCGCGTTTTCGACCGGAACGACGGCGAGCGCGACACCCGTGGGCGTCGCGCCGGCCGCGGCGGCCGCGAGGAACGCGGCCGCGAGCATTCGATTCAGTCGAGGCATCATGGCAGTTTCCTCGCGAGTTCCGGATTGTCCGGGTCGATCTGATACGCCCAGTCGATCGTCATGGAGCTGGCGTCGCGCGTCACCACCTCGAACTTCGCGTAGTGATTGTCCGCGGTCAGGACGATGTAGCTGTGGCCCGGGATGGCCTCGACCACGCCGTCGGCCGACCAGCCGGAGGGCGGGGCGAAGTCCACGTCGCGAAGATCCACATAGCCCGTGTCCTGGATCAACGTCCCCCCGACCGCGTAGACCAGGTAACTTCCGCCGGACGTCGCGTAGTACACGTCGGTCTGGACGTTCGCCGAGCCCTGCCGAGAGCGGTCGGTGAAGTCCAATCCGGAGAGCGCGTCATTCGTGTTCGCATCCGTCAGGGTCAGGTTCGTTCCCTCCGGACGAGGCGTGTCGAACACGTTCTCGAAGCTGAGCTCGGCGCTCTCCTGGCCCGCGTCGTCCACCGCGGAGACGGCATAGTAATACGTGACGCCGTTCGAAACCGAAGTATCGACGAACGGCGGATGGTTCGCCTGGCCGACCAGCGTAAACGTGCCGGTGGGCGCGCCGTTTCGATAGACCTTGTAGTAGGCGATGTCGGTCTCTTGGTTCTCGCGCCAGTCGATCGTGACCTCGCCGTCGCCGGTGACGCTGTGAACGCCGTCGACCCGGAACGGAACCGCGTCGACCGCGACGATTCGATCTCTCTCATGACAGCCGAGGGTCAACGCCGCGAGGGCCAACCCCACCGCAAGAATCCACGTGCGAGCCATGTCACCCTCCTTCTTCCTTCCTGCGACCTTCGCTTCGATTTCACGCGCGCATTGGGCCGCGCCGATTCGCTTCGAAGGGGTGTAGGGCAAGCCATATGCCACGATTCGCGGCGGGCCTCGCGCGACTGAATTTGACGTTACAGCAATAGCTTACGAGGTCGATGCGAGCGGGGCGCGAATTGGCGCAGGGGGGTGATCCGGGAACACTGTGACTGGGGTGCGACAGTCGAGGCGAGTCCGAGATGATGCGGGAAGAGGAGCGGTGCTCGCCCCGGCGAGAGGGCCGCAAAGCGAAACGGGACCCGGCTCATCGCCGGATCCCGTCCGATTCAAAATTTCGGAAGTATGTACATAGCGCACAGACTAAGGTGCGCTCATGGAAAACAAAGGCTGGGGCTACCTGTCCACAGCTCTGGGGCTGGTGGCCAGCATGATATTCCCGGTCCCAAAGGTTTTGGCTCTCCCAGCGGCCCTCTTCTTCTTCTTGGCCTTCTATGAGTACTCGAAGGTTGGGCTCAGGTGGAGGAGTTTAGCGCTAAGGTTTGGCACCCTAGCCACTTGCGCATACATGCTGTATGCAGGGGCGCTGTTGGTTTTGTCCCCTGAGCCAACGATAGCAGTAATCGTATTTGCTCTTGGTGTCGTGTTGGCGGTGTTGCTGATTTTCCGGAAGCCTGAGAAGCCGCTCGACATGACTCCGAAGGAACTGATGGAGCAAT
>Ga0075434_100003600_pt1 | contig 13836 bp, 9 predicted proteins | sample RhiMethybrSRZTD3_FD_75298 | JGI IMG/M metagenome (GOLD analysis project Ga0075434, IMG submission 75298) | Populus rhizosphere microbial communities from Tennessee, USA - Rhizosphere MetaG P. TD hybrid SRZTD3 | ecosystem: Host-associated > Plants > Roots > Rhizosphere > Soil | place: USA... | reverse complement strand
TCCGTTGTGTCGTGCCGGATGGCGTGGTGACGCGGGACGGTCGGCGGCGCCCCGCCGACATTCTTGTCCTCTCGACCGGCTTTAAAATGACGCAGATGACGGCACGGCTGAACGTCGTCGGCAGCGGTGGGCGCAACCTTGCACAGGTCTGGGGGGATGACAACGCGACCGCGCATCTCGGCATCACCATCCCGGGCTTTCCCAACCTTTTCATCACACAAGGCCCCTCGACCGGGCTTGGCCACGGCGGCAGCGCCATATGCCAGGCTGAATCCCAGGCGCGATATATCTCGGCGATGTTGGTAAAAATGATCGAGCATGGCATCGCCGTCATCGACGTCAGACAAGCGGTGCATGACGCCTTCGTTGCCGAAGTCGACGCGCGGCATGCCGAACTTATCTGGACGCATCCTGGCATGTCGACGTACTACCGCAACCGTCACGGCCGCGTGGTGTCGGCCACACCCTTCAGTCTGGTTGAATATTGGACCATGACGCACGACCCTAAGCTCGACGAGTACAACCTGACGAGCTCGTAGCGCGATCACCCCGTTGGCGCCGACTTGACGGTCGCCTTACATCGATTGCTAGGCACGTCGCGGCCCCGCGCGCGCCCCGCCAATCGCCACGCCCAAGTGCCGCGAAGCTGGACGCCATATCTGCCGCGGTCAAACCGCGCGGGTGATGGGACGCCAGCTCAACGCCGATATGATCAGTTCAGATCCCCGAAGCGGTCGCACCGGGGCGCCGGTCAATGCCGACGTGAGCGAGACCTGCGTCCTGGTCGCCTCTAAACTTGCCCCGCGTTGCCTCCCTGGCTATTTACAGGAATGTCGAAACGCATCAGCCATCTCACGTTGCCAGCGTGAAACTTGGCGTTAGGGCTCAAGGTATGACCCTGCTCGAAGATCTACGCTCCCATGCCAGAAATGCGCCGGAAAGCGGCATTGTGGCCGTCGCCAACTATGGTCGTGGGCGACCAGGACTTATCCCCCTGTGGGTTGGCGAGGGAGACTTGCCAACACCTCCTTTCATTACCGATGCCGCCAATCGGGCACTCAGTGCAGGCGAGACTTTCTACACCTGGCAGCGTGGCATGCCCGAGCTGCGCCAGGCTCTGGCGCGCTATCACGCGCGCCATTTTGACAGGCCGTTTGCAGAGGAGGAGTTCCTCGTCACTGGCGGCGGTATGCAGGCGATTCAGCTGGCGCTGCAGGCTACGACCGGGGCCGGCGATGAAATCGTCTATCTCTCGCCCGCCTGGCCCAATTGCGCAGCCGCCGCCGGCATCGCCGGCGCCACGCCGATCGCCGTGCCGTTGGGCCATTCCGACAATGGCTGGTTCTGCGATGTCGACAAGGTTGAAGCCGCGATTACACCCCGCACCACAGCCATTTTTGTCAACAGCCCGTCCAACCCGACGGGCTGGACCGCAGACCGGCAAACATTGAAGGCAATCCTCGATCTCGCCCGACGCCATCATCTGTGGATCATAGCCGATGAGATCTATGCTCTATTCTTCTATGGTGGCCGCCGGGCCCCGTCCTTTATGGACATCGCAGGGGCAGAGGACCGCATCGTTTATGTGAATACGTTCTCCAAGAACTGGGCCATGACCGGCTGGCGCATGGGCTGGCTGCGGGTGCACCCTTCACTGCAGCAAACATTTGAGAACCTGATTCAATATTCGACGTCGGGCGTCGCCCAATTCATGCAGCGTGGTGGGGTCGCCGCGCTGGATCACGGTGATAGCTTTCTGGCCTCGCAAATCGAACGCGCCCGACAAGCGCGCGACCTTGTTTGCGCAATTCTTGGTACGGCAAGCCGTGCTCGCATCAGCCGGCCGCAGGGCACCTTCTATCTTTTTTTCTCGATCGATGGTGTTGAGGATTCACGCCAGGCGGCGTGCGATATTGTCGATGCGGCTAACGTCGGCCTGGCGCCAGGGACAGCATTCGGCGTCGGCGGCGAAGCGTTCTTTAGGCTCTGTTTCCAGCGGGACCTGCATCAGCTCGAGGAGGCCGCGACCCGGTTGGCCAGCTGGATGCGAAGGGCCTGACCGCCAACGCGCCATCTTCAACGGCAAAATGATGGCCAGCTTCGCCCCTGCTACACCCGCTGCACCTGATGGCGACCGAACATACCAAACGGTCGCACAAACAGCATGGCAATTAGCATCAGATAGCATGCAAGAAGACCGCAACCGCCGCCAAAATGTGGGTCCAAATAACCGGTAGCAATGCTTTCAAGTACGCCAATCAACATGGCGGCGATGATCGTGCCGGGGATGCTGTCGAGACCGCCAATGACGACGATTGGGAAGACCTTCAGCGCGACCAACCCGATGCCGAAGCCGCCTCCGTTGACGAAGGTCCAGAGCGTGCCGCCAATGACGCAGATAGCGCCAGCCATACACCATACGAACAGGAGGTACCGGGACACATCGATGCCTACGGCCATCGCCATCTGTTGGTCATCGGCTATCGCACGCAGGGCTACGCCAGTGCGGCTACGTTGATGAAACCAGGCGAGCAGTACGATCGTGAGCGCAGCTATGAGCGCGGCCAGCAACTTGTTGGTCGGAATATGTAACTCGCTCAGGATCAGCGGATCTGCAGGGATCGGCAGCGAAATACCGCTTGGAACGCCGCGGAATGCCAGTTGAGCTACGCCGCGGATGAAGGCACCGACACCGAGTGTGACCATGAGCAATGATATGAGCGACCGCCCAACCAGATGCCGCAGCACGAGGGCATGGAATAGCAAAGCGAAAAGGAACATGCCGGCGCAGGCGAACGCCATTGCTGCCGCGAGCTCGAGTTGCAATGCATGAACCCCCGTCGCAACCAGGAGCACGGCAAGCATCAGCCATTCGCCAAGCGCAAAGTTGATCACTCCCGATGCTCTATAGACGACCACGAACGCGAGCGCGATGAGCGAGTAAAGAACGCCCGCTAGAGCACCCTCAAGGGCCAGAGAGATAAAGAAGAGCATTGCTATTGATCTTTGCAGGGGATGTCGTCGCCACTTACGCCACGCTGGCGCATATTACCTCCGTATTGGCCGCCGTGACGACATTTAGCTTGGCCCGCAGCGACCGCGGAGCCGCGACTTGGCCCCGTCTCCGAGGCACCGCAGCGGGCGTCGTGCCGCCGCCGCCCGGCCGCTCAGCTTCTGGGGCCAACTATGATGCGCCGAGCGTGTTGCATCTCAGTTGGCTTACGCGTCGGCACCGGCGCGCATAAGCAGCCGTGCTCGGCCATGGCGCCTCGCAACGTCGTGGCGAGTGCCGCCGCGCGGCTCCTAAACCGATCCGGTAAAAGCGCTCCTTTCGCATCGCCTTGCACCTTCCGTTCCGACCGGCGCGGACGCAGGCAACACGGCACAAATGCCAATCCGGCAAGATAATATGCCCGGTCGCTGGGCGTGCCAGGTCGCCAAGATTACTTGCCGCTTGCGGAACCAAAAAAACCATGGGTAACAGGTCACTACCTGACCGAAGAATTTTTTGGCTCGTGGTGTCGGATACTGAGATGCTCAAGCGTCTTCATGGCAGGAGAGGAATTCTCAGCTGAACCGCCACTCCCTTTGAAATGATAAGGAGAAATGCGATGTCCAAGGCGCCCCAGGTGAAGACCGCCGCCACCACTACGAACACCGTCCGGCTGCATCGCGTGCTGACCGCGAAGCCCGAGAAGGTTTACCGCGCTTTCCTTGACGCCGACGCCATGGCCAAATGGCTGCCGCCGAGGGGCTTCACCGCCAAGGTCTACCACATGGACGCCAAGGTGGGCGGCACCTTCAAGATGTCGTTCACAAACTTCACGACCGGCAAAGCCCATTCCTTCGCTGGAGAATACCTCGAGCTCGTGCGGCACGAGCGCATCCGTTACACGGATCGGTTCGACGACCCGAACCTTCCGAATGTCATGCACGTAACGATCATCTTGCAGGCTGTCTCGGTCGGCACCGAGATCAACATCGAGCAGTCAGGCTTGCCGACGGTCATCCCGCTCGAAGCTTGTTATGTCGGCTGGCAGCAATCACTGCGTCAACTGGCCGACCTCGTCGAACCGGAAATCATCGAATAAGCCAAGGCGACGATCCTTGCCGCCTTTCACATCGTCAAACCCTTAAGACCAGTCGTTCTAAAGCAAACTGTCAAAGGAGCTACCCCATGAGCACCTCGAATATGTTTCTCGCCGTTTTCCTTGGCGACAAATCCAGCGCGAAAATGGCCGCCTGGAATGCTCTTTCGGAGGTCGAGCGAAAGGCAACGGAGCAGGAGGGAATTGCAGCCTGGAAAAGCTGGGCACAACGGCATGCAGGCGCCATCGTCACAATGGGTGGACCATTGGGCAAGACCAAGAAAATATCGGCGACTGGGATTGGGGACATTACCAATGCAATGGGAGCTTTCACAATTGTGCGGGCCGAGTCGCATGAGGCCGCCGCAAAGCTTTTCCTCAATCACCCACACTTCACAATCTTCCCGGGGGAAGCCATCGAAGTAATGCCCATACTGCCGATCCCCGGAGCGTGAGCAGCGATCAGGTGGGGCGCGGCGCCGTCGATTTCCCGCGCCTATTCCCGCGCATCTTCAAGCCAGCCACGGATCAAGCCTGGAAAGGCGAACCGGCATCAGGGTCGGGGCTGAGTTTAACGTCGCGACCCATCGCTCCGTCTGGCGCCGTCCGATCCGCTTCGGCTGCTTGGGGCAAGGGCCGTTTTCGTGCATAGCGCCTCTGATCGCTGGACCCGCCCGCTGTTGCCTCAATCCCGGGCACAACAGCAAGTGCCCGCCGCAATTGCGCAAGGCGTCAAGAAGGCCATGGCGCCGATCATGCGGGCGGCAATTCAGAACCGAGTGCACGGGATGCAGAACCCTTGGCTATGACCACATTCCCCGGCCCAAGCTTCGCGCGCACACGCCTCACTTCATGGCGGCCAAGGCGTCCACGAAGCTGCGATTACCCAACCCGATCGTGCCGATGCCAGGGTAGTCCAGGTCGATGGTCATCCACAGAGCAACCGCAAGAACCACCCCGTAAACAGAGTCGAGCAGAGAGAACCGGCGATTCACACGACCGTTGCCAAAGCCCAGGAGGCCGACGCCAATTGCCGCCGTTCCCATCAGCGCCGCCATCAGCGGAAGGGGTAGATGTCGTTTCGCCATTGCGAGGTGTGTCGAATGCAGTTCGATCACCTCGTTGAGCGGCGGCAGAACGACCGCCATCAGGGGTGGGCTGTCCTGGCTGGCTTTGATCGCCGATCTCCACATGCGTTCATGCAAGCCACTGACCTTGGCGAGCAAGGGTTCAATCTGATCGCGTTGTTTGCCACTCAGCAATTGCACTCGGTCGGCAGTGTACTCTCTCAGCGCCGCCTTCAGCTCGCCGCGTTGAGGTTCGGCGATGGTATCGGCTCTCAAGTAAGCGGTGGCAAGTGCGTTGGCCTCCTTCACGACGACATCTACCCGCGCGGTAAAGCGCGATGCCGCCCCGGAAAATGCAAAGCCGATCAAAAATGCAACCACAGCAGCCGTGGATGCCCGAACCAGGGCTAGTTCTCGGTCGAATGCTTCGTCAGGGCCGCGGACGTGTGATCCCAGCCAAAAGCCAAGTTCGTGGGCGAGGACAACTCCCGCGATCAAAGCCAATGCGACCAGTAGCTCTGTCATTTGTGGGCCGCTAACAAGAGGTCTCTCATCGAGGCTGGGAGCTTCAGTACTGACACCGTTGTCCCAGAGGGTGCCAGGCCTCGGATCTGAGCTCGCGACGACGACTTCGCGTGCTGCACGCCGCCGTTCGGTCCTCAGTGGCTCAGATCAAAGCCGGGGCGGTGCCGCCAACCCTGCTTACGACCGAACGGATAGCACACTGCCGTCAGATACCGCACATCGGATTTCGAGTTGGCTTAATGACGGGTGGGTCAAGGCCCGCCTCGCATTCCCTGTTCCGCAAACCTGCAATCGGTTTGCCTCGCACCGGGCATGAAGCAAAGAACGACGCCATGGCACTTTGTGCTATGAGCGGCCGTCGGCGTTACTGGCCCGGAGGAAGCACCTTTGCGCCGCCGGGGAAGCATTTACGGCAATGTTCTCGCAACGCGGAAGCCGGTACGACTGGCGCGAACATTGACCGGTTCTTTCTCGCGCCGTGCGGAGCGAAGCGTGTGCGGATAGTTGTTCCAGGACGCGCCACGCAGAACGCGAAGGCTGCAATCCCCCGTAAGCCTGGGCGTTCCGTCGCCGGGGTTTCCGGCGTTCGTTGCGTTCCAACAATCCTCGGTCCAATCCCAGACATTGCCATGCACATTGTATAATCCCCAATGATTCGGGGCGAAGCTGTCGACGGGGACGGTCATCTTGCGCCGCTCGCCCTTAGGGCCGCCAGCGTAGGTGACGTTGCCATTATAGTTGGCCTGATCGGTTGAAATCGTGGCGCCCCACCAGAAGGCAGTGGTGGATCCCGCTCGCGTGACATACTCACGCTCGGTCTCCGTCAGCAGCCGATAGCTCTTGCCGGTCGACGCAACGAGCCAGCCAACGTAAGCCTTGGCGTCATTCCAGTTGACGCACACAACGGGGTGACGATCATTCTGTAAGAAGCCAGCAGAACGCCAGTCGCGGTCTGTTCGCCCCTTCGTCTCCAATGTCGAAAGGTCATAGCAGGGGCCGTCGGTGTTGTGCGCGGTTGCCGCAACGAACGCCGCAAATTCGCCTTTCGTCACGGCGAAGCGTCCAACGGCAAACGGCGAGGCAAGACTGACCAGCACCTGATCCTCACGCTCAGTAGCGACTTCCTCGCTGGCCGACGCGCCCATTGTAAAGCTGCCGGCCGGTACCACCACCATCTCGGGGCAGTCGGGGCAATCTTTGAATGCTTCACCCGCCCCAGGCTTCACGCAACGTGTCTCGTCGGGCCCGACCTTTAGTTCGGCTCCGTCACAGCGCTGTGCTTCCACGGGCTGGACGCACAGGAACTCGGCCAAGCACATGGCGGCCAGCCAGATGGATTTGAGCCGTGTCACGACGGTCTACCCCGCGTGGAGCTAAACGTGCGCCAACTTAGGAAGGAGCCATTCGCGCGACAAGCCATCTTCGCAAGCCGCTCTTGACGCGCGTGCGCAGGAAATTCGACCGCCGAGACCTATTGACCGACCTGCCCTGCCGCCCCCTCGACCGCTGGATAGCCGACGATGATCTCAAGTGAGGGGGTGTGGGCCGCGTCCACCAGCCCCAACACGCACGCTTGCAGCAAGGCGCCCTCCCGCGCGGATCGGATAGTCACCTGGGCAAGCCAGAACGAGGTTATTTCAACTCAGGTTCAATCTAGCCCCTTCCACCAGGCTCAGATGGGAGTTGGTCGGCATGGTCCGCGTCAATTGCAGGCCCGCCGAGCGAAAAAGCGCTGCGTAGTCGGCCTCGGTTCGCTCTCGGCCACCCACCGTGACCAGCATGTTAATGTCAAATAGCTTTGCCTCGGATGGCGCATTGCCCAATGGGACCACTCGCTCTGCGACGAGCAACCGAGCATGCATCGGCATGGCGTCGCAACATTTTCGCAGGATCGTCCCGGCGGCAGTATCATTCCAGTTGTGCAGAATGCTCTTGAGAACGTAGAGGTCACCCCCATCGGGGATGCTGGCGAAAAAATCGCCTTGGATGAACCTGCCCCTTCCGGCGATGTTGGAACCGGCAAAGAGCTTCTGCGTCTCATCAGTGGGGGCAGAGCGATCCAAGATGATGGCGCGCAGATGCGGATGGGCACGCAGAAAGGCAGCCATCAGTGCGCCTTGCCCGCCTCCGACGTCGACCACCGCCGAAACGGAAGCGAGATCGTAGGCAGCCATGATCGCTGCTGCTTCCAGTTCCGAGAAGCCGGTCATTGCCTCATGGAACAGGCTGGCGGAGTTGGGGTGCTGGCTGAGATAGTCATAGAACGGCTCGCCGTAGACCTGCTCGAATGCCGAGTGCCCCGTCTCTATCGCCAGCGACAGGCAGCCATAGGCACGCCAAAGCAACGCGTCGCCGTAGAGTAGCGCCGTGCTGCGCAGCGAGCCGGGCCTGTCCCGACGCAACAATTCAGCCGTTGTTGTCAGCTCAAAGCGACCATCGGCCGTCTCCGCAAATACGCCAAGGCTGGCGAGTGCTCGCAGCAGACGATAGAGCGCACCTGCATCGGCAGCAACAACCGAGGCCAAGTCGTCAGCTGTGCGGAGACCTTGCGCGAGATGATCGGCAATCCCGAGTTTGGCAGCAACGTAAATCAATTGTGTCACTCGAAATCCCATGATGAGCTGGCGCAATCGGGTCGTCTCATCCTGCTTGAATGTCTCTGTCATGCGCTGAGACCGCCCATTGTCGCTTCGCTCACCAATCAGCCTACCGCCTATGCGTCGGCCATGGAAATGGCAGCATTGTGCCTTGTCCAAAATCGCTCGACTCGGCTGCCGCGATTTGCGCCGACGCGCGCCGCTGCTTTGGCCGTCCTTTGCGGAACCGGTCCGGTTGGGCTCGGAAAGGTTCGTCGGCTATAGGCGACGCAAGCCTTGCGGAGCCAGTCGGAAATGCAGCCGCCATCGGCTTGACACCTCGGCGCCAGACGGCAGGCCCGCCCTGGGCTGCCGCCGGCATCCGCGCGCGTGGCTCGGCGCGGTGGCGTGGTCGTGCGCAAAAGGACTTTACCCCGGCACACTACAAGCTAGGATCGCAGCAGCAGCTCTTGCTGGTGACGTCAAAAGCCGTCGCTCGGCGCAGATGCTGGGGATGTGACCACCATTGGAGTGGCGAAATGCAAGCCATGGGAACCGCAAGTTCGGCTGGCGCGGCGCTGCTGCCGCGGACATCGGATCAAATCCTGGGCCCCTTCTATCCGCTGGGGGAACCCGCCAAGGGCGGTGATCTCACGCGTGTGTCCGGGCGGCCCGGTCAAGCTCAGGGCCAAATCATTCGCGTAACCGGTCGCGTTCTGGATCGGTCGGGTGCGCCGGTGCGTAACGGGCGGGTATTGATCTGGCAGGCCAACAGCTTCGGCCGCTATACGCATCCCAATGACGATAATGTGGCTCCGCTGGATCCTTGCTTTGAGGGCTTCGCCGCGCTCACGACCGACCTCGATGGCCGCTACAACATTCGCACCATAAAGCCCGGCGCCTACCCCACGCCCCGAGGGACGATACGTCCCTCTCATATCCATTTCGAAGTTTTTGGCAAACGCGAGCGATTGATTACCCAGCTCTACTTTGCCGGCGACCCGCACCACACCACCGACACCTGGCTTCAGTCCGCACCCAATCCCAGCACCATCGTGATGCCCATGCAGGAGCCGCCAGCGGGGATGAACCCAGAAGAAAAACTGGTGGTGTTTGATATTGTCCTGCTGCATGGCTGATCATTGGCCATGCTGGAGCCCATCCCGAAGCAGCTTCCGGCCAGCGAGGGATACGTCACCGTTCATGGCGTAAGGCTCTGGTATTGGGATACGGGCGGCGCCGGCGAACCCCTCATCCTCTGTCATCCTGGCTCGCAAAGCAGTCAAATCTGGCTTTACCAACAGCCCGTGTTCGCTGCCGCTGGCTATCGGGTGATCGCGTACTCCCGTCGCGGACACTACAAGTCGGACTGCGGTCCCAATGGCGATTGCGGCACGTTGGTGGGCGATCTCGCCGCGATGCTCGACGCCTTGCAGGTCGCGAAAGCCCATGTGCTTGGGGCTGCCGCGGGCGGGATTGTTGCGATGGGGTTTGCGATCGCGCAGCCGGCGCGGGTCATGTCCCTCATTCTGGCGGGGACCATTGTGGCGCCAGAAGAGGAGGAGTGGCGGGTGCTCTATGGTCGGCTGGGGCTGGCGAGGGTTCGCGCGGTCGTGCCGACGGAATTTCTCGAACTTGGGCCGTCCTACCGAAGCCTCAACCCAGAAGGCGTTGCGCGCTTTGCAGAACTGGAGCATGCCTCCAACCCCGGCCGCGCCGTGCGCCAGCCGGTTGGTGCCCTGGTCAACTTTGCGGCAATGCAGCGGCTGCCGGTACCTGTGCTGCTGTTGACGGGCGAGGCCGATCTTTATGCACCCCCGCCGCTGCAGCGCATGATCGCCTCGCACCTGCCAAAGCATGAGTTGGGAACGCTGCGCGAGGTTGGCCACGCCCCCTACTGGGAAGCTCCAGGCGAATTCAATCGCGCCGTGCTCGATTTCCTGCGCGGCACCCTTGTCCGCGGTCTCGGTTCATAACGCCACGGTGGGTGGTCGAGCGCGGTTAGCCAAGCTTGCGAATTTCCGCTTCCGCCCGTTGCAGCCAGAACGGCATACCCATCTCGCCGTATAATTTCGTGGCACTGACAGCTCTGCTTCGGCCTCGGCGCGCTTCGCTGTTCGCCAATAGAGCTTACCGAGCCCTAGGTGGCAGTGAGCGACGAGCGGGCGCTGACCGAGTGCGTCGGCCAATGACGCCGCTTGCTGGTAGCGGTCAAAAGCCGTCTCGACTTCTATGGCTTGGCCATGCGCCGCGATCTCGGCAAGGAGATAGAGGACCCGCGCTTCGACGCCGCGTTCCGCACGCTGCCGTGACAGCTCCAGGGCGCCCACGGCAGCCGCGGCAGCGTCCGCGTGTCGGCCGCTAACAGGCATGCTTCCGCGAAATACGTCCTCAATCCCGCCTCGACCGTTCGATTGAGATGGGCATGTTCAACTGCCCGCTCGAGGATTGGCAGCGCGTCGGTTAAGCGGCCCATCATCCAATAGGCATAACCGAGCATTCCCGCCGAAAGCGGTGTCCAGGCGCCTAGGCTTGCTCCACGGGACCGTGCCAAGCCTTCGAGCCGTTCAATTGCCTGCTGAAAGCTACCGCGGCGCAGGACGACACTGCAGGCACCCGGAAGTTCGCGGCAGCAACTGTCGTTGGACGGCAGGCGCCCATCCCCCTATCGTGGCGCCTGCACAGATAGCCGGTCGTCTGATTGCCTGTGGGTGATCGGTGTTAACCATTATTTTTGACGGCGACGTCACTGTATGGAGCGGGCTTCGCCCCCGCGGCCGGCGCCGCTTCGTTGCCCGCGTTAGCTGGGCTCGTGGCCCCCGCTCGGTCAACTCCGCCTGCCGCAACTGGCCGCCGACGTCGCCCTGGTCGGCCGTACTTCGAATTCGAGCCGCTGAGGCTCAGGTGCCCCTCGGCAAGTGAAGGCGGCTTGAGTTGCAAGTGTTGAGGGTCTCGCTGAGGCGACTTGGCTCAGAGTTGTGGCTCGGGCAGCGGCCGGCGGACGCTTCCGACGCGGATGCTGTCCACCTTCGGCCCCGCGTCAAGGTTACCTGCATAGAGCGATGGCCCGGATTCGGGACCAAATGCCGGCGAGCGCTACGCTCCCGATGATTTGCCGCTTGGGTGTCTGACCATCGAGACGATCGGTCGGCAGCTGCGGGCCGGTCTTGAGCAACTAGTTGCCATACCGGACAGAACGCGGCATGTACGCAACAAGCAATTTCGCCAGCCACGGGGCCGACAGTTCGGATTAGGCCTCAAGCAATGGATTTCGTCATGGCGTCCGAATTGTCCGTAGGGGGGCCTACGCATCAAGGCATTGCGCGTACGACTGCCGATTTAGAGCGAGAGCTGACGGAGGCGTATCGACGCGAGACCGCTACCGCTGATGTTCTCAAAGCCATCAGCCGCTCGACTTTGAATCTCCAAGAAGTACTGGACAGTCTGATCGAAAGCGCCGTGCAGCTCACGGGCGCAGAGACGGGACTGATCATCAGGCAGCATGGCGACTCCTACCGTGTTGCAGCCATCTACGGTGCCTCTTCCGAGTTCGTCGAGGTCGCAAAGCAGAACCCTCTCCCTCCAGGCCGCCAGTCGGCCACGGGTAGGGCCGTGCTTGAGCGGCGTGTCATCCACATCCATGACGTGTTGCAGGATCGCGATTACACCTGGGTGGGCGGAGAAGCAGCCGGGGTTCGCACCATCCTCGCCGTGCCAATGCTGAGAGAAGATGTCGTGCTCGGTGTGATCGGATGCGGACGCCGCGAAGTGAGGCCCTTTGCGGCGAAGGAAATTGAGCTCGTGCAGACTTTTGCCGACCAGGCGCTGATTGCCATAGAGAACGCCCGGCTCTTTGCAGCCGAGCAGGAAAGCAAGCGTGAACTGCAAGAGTCGCTCGCGCACCAGACCGCCACAAGCGACGTGCTTCAGGTGATTTCCAGTTCACTGGGACACCTGCAACCGGTTTACGATATGATGCTCAGCAAGGCTCTTCGCCATTGCGACGCGAACTTCGGTGGGCTTTTCCGGTACGAAGACGGCGCCTTTCGAGCGGTGGCAGGCATTGGTGTCCCGGACGGACTTATATTTGGCGTAGATGCAAACGCGGCTGATCCGACCGCCAACTCGGATCTTAAGAGCTTGCTCACGAACCGGCGACCAATTCACACGCCGGACCTCCGCCAGAATGCCAGCTATCTTGCTGGCGATCCGTTTTTCGTCGGCGCCGTGGAGCGCGGCGGAGCGCGCTCGGGTCTCCTGGTACCATTGGTCAAAGGGGATAGCCTGATTGGTGCATTCGCTATCTATCGCCAGGAGGTGCGACCGTTCACTGAAAAGCAAATTGGCCTCGTCAAAAACTTTGCTGACCAGGCGGTTATCGCCATCGAAAATGCCCGGCTCCTCAACGAGCTGCGCGAGTCGCTCGAACAGCAGACGGCGACCAGTCAGGTGCTGGGTGCGATTAGTCGCTCGAAGTTCGAGCTGCAGCCGGTACTCGATACGCTCGTGGCTTCCGCCGCGCGCCTGTGCGATGCGCCAATGGTGGCCATTCACGTGCAGCGCGAGAACACGTTGCCCGGTCGAGCGCGCTATGGCTTTTCCCCTAATATGGTGGCAGCGCTGAGCCAGGTCGGCCAGGTGATGGGCCGCGGCTCGCTGGCGGGGCGCACCATTGCCGAGGGCCGGCCCGTCCACATAGCTGACGTGGCGGCGGACGCGGAATACAAGTTCCACGAGTTCACGCGCATCACCGGTGCGCGCAGCATGCTCGGAATGCCGCTGTTGCGCGACAGCCGGCCGGTCGGCCTGCTGTCGCTTTACCGCACGCGCGTCACTCCCTTCACCGCGAGGCAGATCGAGCTGATGGCGACCTTCGCTGATCAGGCCGTGATTGCCATTGAGAACACGCGGCTGTTCGAGGAGGTACAGGCGCGCACGCGTGAGCTGCAGGAGGCGCTCGAATATCAGACGGCGACCAGCGACGTGCTGGGTGTAATCTCGCGCTCGCCCAACGAGGTGCAGCCAGTACTCGACACTATTGTACAAACCGCGCAGCGGCTCTGCGAGTCGGATCGAGCCCAGTTCTTTATGTTGGAAAATGGAAAGTACCGCCTCGCCGCCTACGTAGGAACTAACCCCGAATTTCTTAAATACCTTGCGCAGAATCCGATCTCAGCAGAGCCAGGTTCAGGCTCGACGACGGGCAAAGCGGCCCACGAGCGGCGGACAATCCATGTGCCGGACACCCTTGCAGATAGCGAGTACGCCAGCAGCGAACTCAATCGGACCGGCAGAGGGCGTTCGGTTCTGGCAGTGCCTCTTGTCCGCGCCGATGTCGCACTCGGCGTCATCACAGTTGCCCGCGATAGTGTCAGTCCGTTCACCGACAGGCAAATCGATTTGGTTGAGACGTTTGCCGACCAGGCCCTAATCGCCATCGAGAACGCCCGACTGTTCAACGAGATCGCCCAAAAGGGCCGCGAGCTCGAGATCGCCAGCCAGCACAAGTCGCAGTTCGTCGCCAATATGAGCCATGAACTGCGAACACCGCTGGCCGCCATCCTGGGCTACGCGGAATTG
>Ga0075434_100003598_pt1 | contig 13840 bp, 12 predicted proteins | sample RhiMethybrSRZTD3_FD_75298 | JGI IMG/M metagenome (GOLD analysis project Ga0075434, IMG submission 75298) | Populus rhizosphere microbial communities from Tennessee, USA - Rhizosphere MetaG P. TD hybrid SRZTD3 | ecosystem: Host-associated > Plants > Roots > Rhizosphere > Soil | place: USA... | reverse complement strand
GCTGTCGCGACGCCGATGAAGGTTGACAGCGAATCGAACAGGTCGGTGAAGAGAATCGAGACGATGGGGGGCAGCAGGCCGGGACGCAACGCGCCGAGGACGTCGAGCTTCAAGGCGACCGAAGAGAAGTCTGGAAGGCTGACGAGCTGCTCCGGCGCGTTCATGTAACCGAGCGCCCACGCAACGAAGGTGAGACCGAAGATGGAAGCCAGGAACGCGAGCGGATTGCCCCGCCGCATCAACACCACTGCCACCACCAGCCCCGCGAGCAGAAACGCCGCCCGGTAATCAACGGCGCCAAGTCGCACGATGGTCGCCGGATCTGCCTCGATCAAGCCGGTATTGCGTAAGCCGATGAAGGTGAGGAGCAAGCCGATGCCGGCGGCCGTCGCGAGCCGCAGGTTCGGCGGAATCGCGGTCGCGATCCGCTCGCGCAGCGGGGTCGCCGAGACGAGCAGGAACAGGATGCCGGCCCAGAACACGATCCCGAGCGCCGTCTGCCACGGTACCTTGTCCTGCAGGACGATCGTGTAGGCGAAAAACGCGTTGAGGCCCATGCCCGGCGCAACCGCAAAGGGCAACCGCGCATAGAGGCCCATCATCAGCGTCATGCTGCAGGCGACCAAGACGGTCGCGGTCAGCACGCCGGCGAACGGCATGCCGGTTCCGCTGCTCGAGAGGATGGTGGGATTGACGATCACGATGTAGGACATCGTGAGGAACGTCGTCACCCCGCCCACGACGTCAGGGTTCAAGGGGTTCCTATTGAACCTATTGAACCCTAGACTCGGTACCGGCCCAGCCGCGCCGTCAGGATCGCTTTCAGATCCGCCTCGGACCGCGTGCCGGTGAGATCGAGATCCGACTCGCTCAGCGCGTCGATCAGCGCGCGGATGACGTGCGCGCGGCTGATCGCGACGCCGCTCGCCGCGCGGATGTCCGCGCCAAGGCGATCGAGGAAGACGATCTGCCGATCGAACAGGACCACCGTGACTTTTGTCCAGTGTTCGGTGTGAGAGGGACGGCGTCCCCGCTTCTTGGGCTTGTCTACGTTGGCGGCCTCGTGCAGCGGGACGAAGATTTCCTCGCCGCTCCTGCCGATGCGTTTGCCCGTCGGTCGCGTTGCCATTTAAGATACGTCCCGCGCGTCCGAGCGGGCCGCGGGGATGCCCTTCAATTATTACGTAAGTAATTGCGTGCGTGACGTTAAGAAGCGCGATGATCCTAAAGCACATGCCTCGGCGCGCGCAAGCGCTTTAGCGGACGCGGCGCGCGCGTGTACGTCCTTCGATACGCTGGATCAACTCTGTCGTGAGACGTTCGTAGGCGCGCGCGGCGCGTGAGCGCGCATAGAGCATCAGCGGAACGCCGTGCGAGGGTGCTTCCGCGACGCGCGGATCGTCAGGAATCTCCGTTCGAAACACGCCGCGCCGGTTGTGCACCCGGATGATATCGACGATCTCCCGAGTCGCCTCGCGGCGATAGTCCACCATCGTCAACAGAATCCCTGAAAGGTGCGCCATGGCGGTGCGCCCTCTGCCGCGATCGCGGTACCAGCGCAGAAAGTGTGCGAGCGACTCGAGCGACAGGTAATCGGCGCGAATCGGCACGATGAGGTGCTCAGCAAGGGCCGGCACGCTCAGCGCAAGCACGGTGAAGTTACTGGGGGAATCGATAACGACATCATCGACCGACGCCGCGAGCGGACGGACGCAGTCGGCCAGCCGGCGCTCGGGTTGGCGCACATTGCGCAGCGCGGCATCAACGCCCGTGAGGGCTGAAGAACCCGGGACGAGGTGCAGATTCGGTATGCTCGGAATCCGTCGCAGCGCGTCGCTTGGCCGGCGTTGGTTGAGGAGCAGGTCGAATATTGACGGATGTCCGTTGCCGGGCCTGACTCCGACCGAGATCGACGCGCCCATGTCCGCCTGGAGATCGACCAGCAGTACCGATCGACCCCGTCGCGCGAGCTCGGTTGCGAGGTTGACGGCCGTCGTGGTTTTGCCGCAACCGCCGCTCGGGTTGTACACGCCGAGAATCATCGTTGACGATGGTAACCGGAAGTCGAAGCCCGGCTTCGACCGCGTCCCTCGACGCATCGTTCGGTTTGAGCACGGCGCGCACGATGAACCGTTGCGGCGCCGATCCGACATAAGTGAACGGGTAACACGTCACCAGCGTCAGCGCCGGGTAGTCCGTCGCGTTGAGCACCCAGACATCGTTGGGCATCACGATGTTGGTGCGCTGCACGTAGTAGCGGAAGACGCCGTCTTTTGTCGTGACCCGAATCTCGTCATCCGGATTGATGTCGCGCAGCTTGCGGAAGAACGTGTCGCGATGGCCGGCGAGCCCCACATTGCCGTGTTCACCGGGCAGCGCGGTCCCCGGGATATAGCCGACCGCGAGACGGAGCGTCCGCGCGTCACTTCCAGCGCGAATGACCGCGGAAACGCCAAGCCGCGGGATTTCAATACGGCCAATGGTCGAGCCTGCGGCGGGCGGCGCGCGGCGCGTGGTCGCTGCCGGCGGAACCTCGTTGGGAGGCGCGCTCTGAAGGATCGCGTCGAGCTGCTGATCTTCGAACGACTGGTAAAGGCGCGCTTCGCCGTAGGAGTAAAGCACGTAACCGAGACACACAACACCAACGACAATCAGAAGACGTTCGAACCACCGGTGTGCGCGCCTGCGGCGAGGGTGCCGCTCTTCGAGCGGGCCGTCGAAATGCTCGATGAGCCCGAGGCTAGTCCGACTCCATGTAGGCACTGCGAACCCTGACCGACAAGTCGTTTCGTCCTGGCGCACGGACGAGCACCTTCACGCGGTGCGTACGGTTGTGGATGTGATCGGTCCATGACGGCGCATAGCCGATGCTGTAGCCGCGGCGGATGTTTCCCGCGATTTCCTGGAGGTCCTTCACGACCTCAGACCTGCTCTTCGGAAAATACGCGACGCCGCCGGAAAGCTTCGCCAGCCGCCTCAAGACGCCTTTGTCACCCTCACCGGCGGCGAACGCGTCAGGATCGACCACCGTGTACACGATGGCGTTGCTCATCGCGACGGCATCGAGCATCTCCTGCTCGGAATGGTGGCTCGCATTGTCGCCTCCATCGCTCAGCACCACGAGCACGTGCTTCTGATACATGCCGCGATCAAGATGATTGAGCCCTTCGATCACCGCATCGTAGAGGGCGGTCTTGCCGCCCGGAGGAAAACGTTCAACCGATGCCTGCAGCTGGAGTCGATTCGTGGTGAACGCAACCGTGTCCGGCAGTCCGCGGCGGACGTGCTCGTTGAACACGATTGCGAACATCTCGTCCTCGGGGTGACTTGACTCGGCAAATGCCACCGCACCCGCCCGGACGAGATCGCGCTCGGTCAACATGCTCGTGCTGTTGTCGATTACTAGGCCGACCGTGACAGGCACATCGGCCGCACTGAAGAACGAGATCTCCTGCGGCTTGTCGTCCTCGAGCACGGTGAATGAGTTCTGCGGCAGATTCGGCACTGCATCGCTGCGGCCGTTGAAGACGTTGACGTGCAGGACCACGAGCTCGGTCGCCGTCTTGAAGACCTGGTCGTCCTGCGCCGCGATGGCGATGAGTGGAAGCGTGGCGCCGAGCGCCACGACGAGAAGAAGCACGCGCAGCCGCATATCGCCCCCGCAGTATCGGGGCGGGTCTCCGGACCCGCCCCACCCCTCGAGTCTAACGATACGACTAGTAGGTGCTGCGCGCCAGACGCAGTCCGAACCCAGCCGCGATCGCCAGCAGACCGAACAGAGCGATCAGCGGGAGCGGGCTGGCCGTCTTCGGCAGCTCCGCAGCCGCCTGCTGACGCGGCGCCGGCGTCTGATTCTGCTCATAGGCGCCCGACGTGCCGGTCGGCTTTGGCGGCGCCGAGTACGCCGGTGGGCCCGAGGCCGGCGAATTATTTGTGTCCGCCTGGCTGTTCAGACTTGCCGTGGACGGCGCTGCTGGCTCCGCGGGCGCGGCCGGCTCCGTGGAGTTCGAGGCCTGTGCCTCGGTGCCATTCGGCTCCACGCGGAAGACGTGCGCCTCACCGCCCTTGTCGACGTCCGTATCGGTGGCGAGGACCGTTTCATGCGTCGCGGCCGCGATCTTCAACGCCTGATCCTTCGGGTAGATGAATTCCTTGCCCGTCAGATCGGTGGGGTAGAAGAAGTAGTGGATCGCCGGGGTCATTCCCTCCGGCATCTCACGGAACATCACTACCGGTTTGCCATTGGCCTGCGACTGTTCCTCGTTCGTCCGATTGGCCGGCACGAAGAACCACTGTCCGATGATGTGCTTCTCCTCTCCGTCGAACACCTGCATCACGTTGTGCAGAGCGGTGTCGGCGAGACGGAACACGTACTTGCCCGCCGGCAGTGTGATGCCCGGCATCTGTACGGGTCCGCTGAAGGTGAGATACGTGCGCTGATTGACGTTCGAATCCTGCGCGGAGGCGCTGGTCGCCGCCGTCAGGAACGCCGCCGTGAAGACTGCGGCTGCAATTGATGTGAACCGTTTCATCCTGTCCTCCTGCTTCGCGTCCATTCCTCATGCGCTAAAGTGCATCTTGTATGCCCATCGACCACATCCGTAATGTGCGCACCTCTGCTGAATGCCGCGACGCGATACCGCCGACGTCGTAATCGTGGGTGCGGGAGCGGCAGGACTTGCGGCAGCAATCTTCTGCGCGCGCATGGCTGCCGGACGCCGCATTCTCTGTCTGGACGGAGCAAAAGCAGTCGGCGCCAAGATCCTGGTGAGCGGCGGAGGACGATGCAATGTCACCAATCGCGTGGTTACCGAGCGGGACTTCTGGGGCGGCGATCGACGGGTCATCCGTAACCTGTTGCGTGCCTATCCGGCCGCACGAGCTGTCGCCTTTTTCGAAGAGCTCGGTGTAGCGCTTCGCGAGGAGGAAGACGGCAAATATTTCCCTACCAGCGATCGCGCGCGCACGGTGCTTGATGCGCTGCTGCACGCGCTGGCCGCCGCTGGCGCAGAGCTCCGAGTCTCATATCGCGTTTCGGAGATCCGGGAGACGGAGCGCGGCTTTATCGTGGAATCGGTCGATCGCGACAGCTGCGAAACGCCGATCGTTGTTCTCGCGACAGGAGGCCGGTCGCTCCCAAAAACTGGCAGCGATGGCTCGGGCTACGCATTCGCGCGGGCGCTTGGGCACGGATATGTGGAGACCACGCCGGCGCTGGTGCCGCTGATACTCGGAGATTCTCTCCATCAACGGCTTGCGGGTGTCGCCCATCCGGTTTCGGTCACCGTGCGATCCGAGGGCGCCGACCCTGTGCGCCTCGAGGGCGCGATGCTCTGGACTCACTTTGGCGTGAGCGGGCCGGTGATGCTCAACTCGTCACGCCACTGGCTTCGCGCGCGCCTCGAGGGTCGCCCCGTCGATGTGGCCCTGCACGTACTGCCCGGTGCGGGGTTCACAGAGCTCGAAGCGTGGATGCACCAGCAGCAGACGGAGCATCCTCGCGCTCTCCTTCGTACCGTCATCGCGACACGTCTTCCCGCCTCGGTCGCTGACGTATGGATCCAGGCGGCTGGAATCGATCCCGCGACGCCGATGGCGCACCTCCCACGCGACGACAGGCGTCGCCTGATTGCGGCCTTGCTCGAGACGCCGCTCGGAGTCGCGGACAGCCGCGGCTATAACTACGCGGAGGTCACGGCGGGCGGGATACCGCTGTCACAGATCGATCCGGCCACCATGGAGTCGCGGGTGTGCCCGCGTTTGTATCTCATCGGCGAGATACTGGACGTAGACGGCCGCATCGGTGGCTTCAACTTCCAGTGGGCGTGGTCGTCGGCATGGGTAGCCGCGCGCGCTATCGCTCGAACGCTGCAAGCGTGATCGGCGGGACGTACTCACTCACCAGCTGACGGTTCCACCAGCGCCCCGTCTGACGCCGCTCCTCCGCGGTCGTAAACCAGTAGCGGTAGTAGCGGGCCCGCAGGAATCGTGGCGGATGATCGGGAAACGGGTTGGTTTTCAGCAGCGACAGTGTCGCCCCGTCCCCTTGCAGCAGCCGTTGGAGCAGCGCGATGAACCACTCGCTCTGAGGCCGGGGCGAGAAGGCCTCGAACCACATCAACCAGTCGAGACGAAGATGGTACGGCGCGATCTGGGGCGGAAGCCGGGATGGATCGCCCGGCTTTCCTCTGAACTCGTACTCCCGCCACGCTGTGCGTGCCGAGACGGCCGGCTCGTCGGATCCCTCGATGACGATTTCGTACCGGACGCGGGTAATGCTGCCGAACGCTCCGTAGGTGTTGACCAGATGGAGAGGCTCGAACGACGTGTTCATCACCTGCGACGACGACAGCATGTTCAACGTAGGCGCGATGCTCAGGACGCCGACGACCGCCGCGAGCAGGTAAATCGCCCCGCGATGAAAGAGCACCGGCTCGTGAAGCGGCGGTGGAGCGAGCGGCAGCCACGAAAGAAAGCGGTCGTCCAGAACGGGAACGCAGAGCACGGCCGTCAGCCAGTTGAGCCACGAGAGATTACCGCTCACGATGAGCACGCCCTGAAACACGATCGTGATGAGGGCCGCGATCGCGGCGAACGGCTGCGGCGCGAAGTACGCGAACGGCACGAGCAGCTCCACGAAGTGATTGAACGCGACGCCCGCCTTGTGCACGCCTTCGGGCAGCCAGTGAAAATACCAACTCAGGGAATTCGGTATCGGCTGCGTCTCGAAGTAGTAGTTGAGACATGTGAGATCCCGCCAGCACGAATCGCCGCGGATCTTGATCAGGCCTGCGCCGAACATCAGGCGGAACAGGAGCCAGGCATACATCCAGACGAGCCATCTGCTCGGAGCCGTCGACCATCCGCCGAGGAAGATGGCGAGGAAACCGGATTCGAGCAGCAGCGTCTCCCACCCGAAGCCGTAGAACGTCTGGCCGACGTTGACGAACGACAGATAGAGCACCCACAGCAGCGCCCATACAACGGCGGAGACCGCCGCGCCCCGCTGCTGCGGCCAGCCGGTCAGCGTCAGCAGGGCGAGCGCGGCGCCAAGCCACGCGCATGTGCGAAACGCGCTGTCGGTCGGCGCCAGGAAAAAGAGGCTCGGCGAGGCGCGGAAGGGGATCGCCTGGGTGAAGCGGGAAACGGGCTGAAGGCCGCGCTCGCCGAGCAATGGCACGAACTGGTTGGCGGCAACGAGAAAGCCTACGAGGTATATCGCCGCCAGCGCGCGCTCGAACAGAAAGCGGGAGTACCAGTACGTCATTTGACGATTTCCGCGATCTGATTTGTGATTGTGCCACGTGCCTCACCCTGACGCGATCGTTATTGGTTCCGGACCGAACGGTCTTGCTGCGGCGATCGCGCTCGCGCAGGCAGGGTGGAAGGTAACGGTGTTCGAGGCCGAGGCGACAATCGGCGGCGGCGCTCGATCGGCGGAGCTTACGCTGCCGGGCTTCGTTCACGACGTCTGTTCGGCGGTCCATGCGACCGCGGCCGCTTCACCATTTTTGAGAACTCTTCCTCTCGCACGCTATGGGGTCGAATTCATCGATCCGCCGTCCTGCATTGCGCATCCCTTCGACGATGGCACTGCGGCCGTTGTCGAGCGATCGGTCGAGCGCACTGCCGCGGCGCTTGGCGGCGACGGCGGAGCGTACGCGAGAGTCTATGGCGGACTTCAACGCAACTGGCCGCAGCTCGAGGCATCGGTACTCGGCCCGCTGCAGTGGCCGCGGCATCCGCTCGCACTTGCGGCGTTCGGATTGCGGGCGCTGCGTTCGGCAGACGGCTTTGCGAGGAGCACATTTGCCGACCAACGTACGCGCGCGCTCTTCGGCGCCACTGCGGCGCATGGAATGGTGCCGCTCGATCACCCGTTGACCGCCGGATTTGGTCTCGTGCTGGGCGCAATGGCGCACATCGTCGGTTGGGTCATTCCGCGCGGGGGAGCGCAGAAGCTGACCGACGCGCTCGTCGCGTTTCTCCGCACACTGGGCGGAGAGGTGATTGCGAATCACCGCGTCACGTCCCTCGACGAGCTGCCGCCTGCGCGCGCGATTCTCTGCGATCTGTCTCCTCGACCATTCCTGAAGGTTGCGGGCTCGCGGCTTCCGGCTTCGTACCGCCGCAGCCTCGAGCGCTACCGGTACGGTATGGGCGTGTTCAAAGTCGACTGGGCGCTGGATGCCCCGATACCCTGGCGGGCAACCGAGTGCGCCAAAGCGTCAACGGTGCACGTGTGCGGCACGATGGCGGAACTGATGCAGTCTGAACGTCAAGCATGGTCCGGCATCGCACCGGAGCGGCCGTTCGTCCTGGTCGTGCAGCCCACACTGTTCGACCCGTCCCGTGCGCCGGCAGGAAAGCACACCGCATGGGCCTACTGCCATGTACCCGGCGGATCGACGGTCAACATGCTGCCGCGCGTCGAGGCGCAGCTCGAACGCTTCGCGCCGGGCTTCCGCGATCGCATCCTCGCGCGATCGGTGATGTCGCCGGCGGAGATCGAAGGACACAACGCGAACTATGTCGGCGGTGACATCGGCTCAGGTGTTGCCGACCTTCGGCAGTTTTTCACGAGGCCGACGTGGCGAGCCTATTCCACACCGGTGCGCGGCCTCTATCTCTGCTCCGCGGCAACGCCGCCCGGCGTCGGCGTTCACGGCATGTGCGGCTACTTTGCGGCCCAGCGCGCGCTCGCCGATGCCAGGGCATAGCGAACCGATGCTCTCGGCTCTCTCGACGGACCTGTATGAGCTGACGATGGTCGGCGGTTATTACGTTGCGGGTCTGTCGGGCCATGCGACCTTCGATTTGTTCGTTCGCCAGCTCCCCGCGACCCGCAATTACCTCGTCGCCGCAGGCCTCGAACAGGCACTCGATTTCCTCGAGTCTCTCCGTTTCACTGCCGAAGAGATCGCGTTCCTCCGCACGGTGCCAGCGCTTGCCCGTCTTCCGTCTGCGTTTTTCGATGAATACCTCGCGGATTTTCGATTCACCGGCGACGTGTCGGCGATCGACGAGGGGACGCCCGTCTTCGCGCAGGAGCCGCTGATGCGGGTAACTGCGCCGCTGGCCGAGGCGCAGCTCGTGGAGACGGCGCTGATTGCCGAAGTCATGTTTCCGACTGCTGTCGCCAGCCGGGCGTCGCGCGTCGTCCAGGCGGCGGGCGGCCGCGGCGTGATGGAGTTCGGCGCGCGCCGCGCGCACGGGATCGACGCCGGCATTCGCGCCGCACGCGCCGCCTACCTTGCCGGCTTCGATTCCTCATCCCTCGTCGAGGCAGGCAGGCGCTTCGGCATCCCGCTGTCCGGGACGATGGCACATTCGTGGGTGATGGCATTTGGCGACGAGCCGAGCGCGTTTCGCGCGTATGCGGAGGCGTTCGGCGAGCGCGCCGTCTTCATTCTCGACACGTACGATGCACTGGCGGCCGCCCGCATGATCGCGGCATCGGGGCTGACGCCAAAGGCTGTCCGTCTCGACAGCGGCGACCTCGTCGCGACGAGCCGCGAGGTCCGGCGCATATTCGACGACCACGGGTTGGGCGATACAAGCATCGTGGCCAGCGGCGACCTCGACGAACTGCGCATCGCGGAGATCGTCGCATCAGGCGCGCCGATCGACGGCTTTGGCGTTGGCACCGCGGTCAGCACGTCGAGCGATGCGCCGGCGCTCTCGGGCGTCTACAAGCTCGCGGAGATGGAGCGCAACGGGCGCCTCGTGCCGGCGATCAAGACGAGTCCTGGAAAGCGCACGTATCCGGGGAGCAAACAGGTGTGGCGCGTGTTGAGCGATGGCGTTGCGGTTGAAGACGTGCTCGCGTTGAGCGACGCGGTGCCGCCGCCCGGCGCCGAGCCCTTGTTGAAAGAAGTCATGAAAAAAGGTGTTCGTCTCTCGCGGCCGCCGCTGACGGAGATCCGCGAGCGATGCCGTCGGCAGGTCGCGCAGTTGCCCGACGACGTCAGGCGATTAATTGATGGAAGAAATTATCCAGTGCGGATCAGGATCGGTTCCTGATTGCATCCTCGACGGCAGCGGCCGTTACACGAAAGTGTGAAGCGCTCCACACCACGCGTCCATCCCTGACCAGGAGTGCCTGCGGAGTCTCGTGACGAACGCCGAGTTTCTGCGCGATGGCATTCGAGACAGCGCGATGCGTTTGCACCGTCACCATCGCGTACTGCGGCGGCACCGTGTCACGTCCGCGATCGCCGGACCGATCGTTCAAGTGCGCCACAAGTTCGTCGAGTGCCTCCATGCTGATGCCGCACGTGTAGCTATGCTTGAAGAGCAGCACAGGACGCGATTCAGATTCAGCAATGAGGCGGTGGAGCTCATCCACGTGCTCGAGCCGCGCGAGGTCCGGATGCATGTAATCCCAGTGTAGCAGCCGTTCCAAACTGGCCTTGTGTATGCACGCGCCTTAGGTTTTTTGTCCGGTCTAAGACGGACAGTCATCGATGCGCGTCGCAGCTCTGCTACTTTCGGTTGCTTTCATTACTTCCGGATGCGGTAACCCAGCGGCATCGGCACCCACGAGCTCTCAAGCCCCCTCGACGGATCGGGCCTCTGGTGCAGCCGCGGCGAAGGCACCCGGAACCAACCCTGCGCCCGATACGAGCGGCGACTGGGTGAGGCCTGCCCGAGACTACTCCAGCACGCGATTCAGCCCGCTCGATCAAATCACTCCGCAGAACGTCAGGCAGCTCGCCGTAAAGGTCACGTTCTCGACGGGCGTCCTGCACGGCCATGAGGCGGCGCCCATTGTCGTGAACAACACGATGTACATCGTGACGCCGTACCCGAATCTCGTGTACGCGCTGGATCTCTCGAAGGACGGCGCGCCGGTGAAGTGGAAGTACGAACCGAAGACGCTGTCGGCAGCGCAGGGCGTCGCGTGTTGCGACGTGGTGAACCGCGGCGTGGTCTATGCGGACGGAACGATCTTCCTCAACTCGCTCGACAACCGCACGATCGCGCTCGACGCGGCCACCGGCAAGGAGAAATGGATTACCAAGCTCGGCGATCTGAACAAGGGCGAGACGATCACCATGGCGCCGCTCGTCGTCAAGGACAAGGTTCTTGTCGGCAACTCGGGCGGCGAGATGGGCGTACGCGGCTGGCTCACCGCGCTCGACGCGAAGACCGGCAACATTGCGTGGCGGGCCTATTCAACTGGTCCCGACAAGGATGTGCTCATTGGACCGCGCTTCAAGCCGTTCTACGCGTCGGACCGAGGCGGCGATCTCGGCATCCACACCTGGCCTGCTGACGCGTGGCGCAACGGCGGCGGAACGGTGTGGGGCTGGATCTCGTACGACCCGGAGCTGAATCTCGTCTACTACGGCACGTCGAATCCAGGTCCCTGGAACCACGAGCAGCGACCGGGCGACAACAAGTGGACCGCCGGCGTCTTTGCGCGCGACGCCGACACCGGCGATGCGGTCTGGTTCTACCAGATGTCGCCGCACGATCTCTGGGACTACGACGGCGTCAACGAGCAGATACTCGTCGATCTTCCGCTCGGCGGCCGGATGCGCAAAGTGATGATACGCGCCGACCGCGATGGCTACGTCTACGTCATCGATCGCACCAACGGCGAGGTCATCTCGGCCGATCCGTTTGTCGCGGTCACCTCGACAAAGGGCATCGATCTGAAATCGGGCCGGCCCAACGAAGACAAATCGCTCGAACCGTCGCTCGGCAAAGTCGTTCGCAATGTCTGCCCGGCATCGCCGGGCGGAAAGGACTGGCAGCCGGCGGCGTATTCGCCGCGGACCGGCCTGTACTACATCCCGTCGAACAACCTCTGCATGGACTTCGAAGGCGTCGAGGCGAACTACATCGCAGGCACGCCGTTTGTCGGTGCGAACGTGCGGATGTATGCGGGTCCGGGCGGCAATCGTGGCGAGTTCATTGCCTGGGATCCCGTGGCGCGCAGGAAAGTGTGGTCCATCAAGGAGAGCTTCCCTGTCTGGAGCGGCGTCGCCGTCACGGGCAGCGATGTCGCGTTCTACGGAACCATGGACGGATGGTTCAAGGCCGTCAACGCGAAGACCGGCGAGGAGCTGTGGAAGTCGAAGGTGGGCTCGGGAATCGTGGGGCAGCCGGTGACGTATCGCGGCCCGGATGGCAAACAGTACGTCGCCATTCTCGCCGGCGTCGGTGGATGGTCGGGCGCGATCGTCGCAGGTGGTCTGGACCCGCGCGACGGCACCGCGGCGCTCGGCTTCGTCAACGCGCTGCCCGACCTGCCGCAGGCGACGACGTCCGGCGGGATGCTCTACATCTTCGGGCTGCCCTAGAAGAGGACGCGAAGACATGCAACCACGAAGGTCGCGAAGTTCACGAAGAATCAAATTTTTCTCCTTCGCGGTCTTCGTGTCCTTCGCGGCTTCATTTGTTGTGGCGGACGGGACGACGACGAAGGAATCACTTCGCGTCTGCGCAGATCCGAACAACCTTCCGTTCACCAATTCGAGAGGCGAGGGGTTCGAGAACAGGATTGCGGAGCTGCTGGCGCGCGATCTGGGAACGCGCGTCGACTACACCTGGTTCGCTCAACGCCGTGGGTTTCTTCGAAACACCCTGAGCGCGCAGAAGTGCGATGTGGTGATGGGGCTGCCCGTTGACACCGACGCGGCATGGACGACCAGGCCGTACTACCGGTCGACTTACGTCTTCGTCACGCGCCGCTCGCGCAAGCTCCGTATCGAGTCGTTCGATGATCCGCAGTTGCGCACGGTCCGGATCGGCGTGGAGCTCGTCGGCGATGACGGCGCCAACACACCACCGGCGCACGCTCTGAGCCGCCGCGGCATCGTCGGCAACATCATCGGGTACAGCGTCTACGGCGATTACCGCATCAACAGCCCGCCGTCGGCAATCATCGCGGCCGTCGCGCGCGGCGACATCGACGTCGCCGCCGCGTGGGGACCGATGGCCGGATACTTCGCGGCCCGCCAGGCCGTCGCGCTCGACATCGTCCCCGTCCACCCTCAGATCGATGGCCGTGTCCTCCCGCAGACCTTCAGCATCGGCATGGCCACACGGCGCCGCGACGCGGCCCGCCACGCTCGTCTCGAACAGTTCATCGAGCAGCGCAGGAGCGACATCGATCGGATTCTCGCCGAATACCACGTTCCGCGGGTCGACAGATAAATCATGAAACGGCCCAATGCTCAATGCCCAATGCTCACGGCTCAAGAAGGCTCACTGTCTGTCTGGGCATTGGGCATTGCGCTTTGGGCATTGAGCCTTCTCGGCGTGAGCTGTCAGCGCGAGGTCAGACCGTTTCAGGATTTCTCGGTCGCCTCCGCGCGCACGCAGAAATTGGTGGAGAGCCCGTTTCAGAACAACGCATACGGCACCGCGGAAGGGAAGCGACTGTTCGACCAGTTCAATTGCAGCGGCTGCCACGCGCACGGCGGCGGTGGAATGGGGCCGGCGCTGATGGACGACAAATGGATTTACGGCAGTGAGCCAACCAACATCTTCGAGTCGATCGTCGAAGGCCGGCCGAATGGCATGCCTGCGTGGCGGAACAAGATTCCGGACCAACAGGTCTGGGAGCTTGTTGCCTACGTGCAATCGATGAGCGGCAACGAGCCGATCGACGTGCTGCCGAGCCGCAGCGATCACATGCGCTCCAGCACGCCAGAGAACGCGCGGCGCGCCCAGACACCTGTGCAGACCCACACGCCATGATGTTCGCGATCGGCGGCAACCAGTCCGCGCTCAATCCCCACGGACCAATCGCGCGGAGCATCGTCACCCACACGTGGTGGTTGTTGGCCATTTCAATCGCCGTCTACGTCGTTGTGATGGCGGCGCT
>Ga0075434_100003597_pt1 | contig 13846 bp, 14 predicted proteins | sample RhiMethybrSRZTD3_FD_75298 | JGI IMG/M metagenome (GOLD analysis project Ga0075434, IMG submission 75298) | Populus rhizosphere microbial communities from Tennessee, USA - Rhizosphere MetaG P. TD hybrid SRZTD3 | ecosystem: Host-associated > Plants > Roots > Rhizosphere > Soil | place: USA... | reverse complement strand
CTCAACGCCGCGGCCGAGAAGGGCGACTGGGGCAAGCCGCTGCCTCAGGGCGTGCATCGTGGCATCGCCCAGTTCATGGGCTATGGCAGCTACTCGGCGGCGACTGCCGAGGTCTCGGTGAGCCCGGAGGGCAAGGTCAAGGTGCACCGCATGGTGCTTGCCTTGAACTGCGGTCATGCAGTGAGCCCGGATCAGATCGCGGCGCAGGTCGAGGGCTCGGTGGTCTATGGCCTCTCGGCGGCATTCTACGGCGAGTGCCCGGTCGACAAAGGCCGCATGACCAGCGTCAATTTCGACACCTACCAGGTGCTGCGGATCAATGAGATGCCGAAGGTCGAGACCGTGCTGGTCCCGAGCTACGACTTTTGGGGCGGCGTTGGCGAGCCCACCATCTGCGTGGTCACGCCAGCGGTGATGAATGCGATCTTCGCCGCGACCGGCAAGCCAGTGCGCAGCCTGCCGCTCAAGAATGTGAAGCTCGTGTAGCGGCACGGCGTGAGGCAGTGAATTCAGCGGGCGCTCCGGGCAACCGGAGCGCCCGTTGGTGTTGGGGTGCAGCAATCTGGGCAAGCGCTGCAAACCTGGATCAAGCCAAACTGGTCCGCTATCATACTGACGAGAAAGAACGGCCGGCATCGTGCGCTCTTGTGCCGCTGACGTCGCTATTTCAGCGGCCATCCGCTGTGCTGGCGCAGAAGCTTTCGATAACCAACCCCAGCAACCAACACAGGAATGGGAGGCAATGATGCGACGTTTGGCGACGATTTTTGCAACCGTTCTGATCGTTGCGGCGGGCTCAGCGCTTGGGCAGCAGGCGCCCAAAGTCACCACGCTGGTCTCGGAGGCAACGGTGACGGGCGTCCCGGACAAAGTCTTTACGTTGATCACCGCTGACTGGCCGCCCGGCGTTACCACTGGCCGCCATACGCACCCCGGAGACGAATACGGCACGGTGGTTGAGGGAACGCTGGTCACGCGGCAGGAGGGCGGCGAATGGAAAACGGTGACGGCGGGACAGTCGTACTATGTGCCCGCTGGCGTCGTCCATGAGACCAAGAACGAGCGGAATATGCCCGCGAAGTCTTACAATGCTTTCATCGTCGAGAAGGGTAAGCCACGTGCGACACCGGTTCAATGACGACGAGTCACCGAAGGATCACGATGGATGACGCGTCTGCTTGGCCGGACCTGCCTCTCGCGGCCTGGAGCGAGACCTGTGACACGCTCCAGCTTTGGACTCAGATCGTTGGCAAAGTCAGATTGGCTTCAACGCCGCTGGTGAACCACTGGTGGAACGTCACGCTCTATGTGACGCCGCGCGGGCTTGCGACCTCGCCAATATGCCATGGCGCGCGGGCATTCGAGATTGCTTTCGACTTCATCGATCACCAGCTGGTCATCGCGACAGACGACGGCCGCATCGAGAGGCTCGCACTTGCCCCGATGGCGGTCGCGGACTTCTATTCTGCTTTCATGGATCGATTGCGCCGCCTCGGGATCGAGGTGCGTATCTGGACGATGCCGAGCGAGATCAAGAATGCGGTACCGTTCGAACAAGACCAGACCCACGCACACTATGATCGTGTCTATGCGCAGCGATTCTGGCGGGTACTGCTGCAGGCCGATCGGGTCATGAAGGTGTTTCGAGCCCGATTCATCGGCAAGGTCAGCCCGGTGCATTTCTTCTGGGGCAGTTTCGACCTCGCGGTGACGCGCTTTTCCGGCCGTCTGGCTCCGCCACTCAATGCGCCTGCTCCAAACGTCGCCGCCTGGGTGATGCGCGAAGCCTATTCGCACGAAGTCAGTAGCTGCGGTTTCTGGCCGGGCAATGGCGGCTATGGCCGCGCCGCCTTCTATGTCTACGCCTACCCCGAGCCGCCCAGCTACGGCGACACGCGCCTGCGTACACCCGAGGCTTTCTACGATAGTGGTCTCGGGCAATTCATTCTTCCCTACGACGCCGTTCGTCGATCGCAGGAACCGGACACACTGCTGCTCGGTTTTCTGCAGGAGACGTATGAGGCCGCGGCCGACAAGGCGGGTTGGGATCGACAGGCCCTGGAGCGCTCTGCGCAGCTCAGCGCAACAGCTTAGGACGCCGGGCAGTTTATGCCCTTCGACTTTAGCGCGGGCCGCAATTTGCGGCGTCCGCGAACCCACGATTGCGTGTTCACGCCAGCAGGAATGAACGCGAGCGGCGGCGACGGGCAAGCCGGTGCGCGCAGCCTGCCCCTCGGGCACGTGAAGGTCGTGTGTGGTAGCGCTTGCGACTATTGCGCTCAAGTGTCTCAGCAATACGACCGGCCTGCGCAAGCGTCGGAGAATTGATAACAGCTGATCCAAGGCGTAAGCTTGGAAATACTTGGAGGTGCCGATGAGGCGAGATAGCACCTCTCAGTTCCAGCATTCAGCCACGCAATGTTTCTTTGGCGGCATTGGTGTGGCAGGGGTAACCTTGTTTGGCTATTGGCTGGAACTCGGCATCGCCACAGCCGGCTTTGCGTATTTGATCCTGGTCGCCCTGCTGTCCCCCATGGGTAGCTTCATCGGGTCTGTTGTTCTTTCCATCGTCGCCGCCGGGGCTCTTGTCTACTTCTTCGCTGCGCCACTGCTCAATATCTGGGTGGAAGATCCGCAGGATGTCACGGCAGTAGTAGGCTTCTTGATAGCCGCGGTCGTCATTACCGGTCTTATGGCGCAGCTGCGCGCGACCCGAGCGCTGCGTGAGAGCGAAGCGCAATGGAGGGAGATTTTCGAGCACAATCCGGTCATGTACTTCATCGTCGACGCGGCCGGGACTGTCCTCTCCGTGAACGCGTTTGGTGCTGCGCAACTCGGCTATACGGTCGGCGAATTGGTCGGGCAATCCGTGCTGAACGTCTTCTTTGAGGAAGATCGAGCGTTTGTCCGGGAAAACCTCGGCGTCTGCCTGGAAAACCTCGGCCAGTTGAACGGCTGGGAAGTCCGAAAGATCCGCAAGGACGGCACCGTGCTCTGGGTCCGCGAAAATGCCAAAGCGGTGCGGCGGACAGGCAATCAACTGATCGTACTCATCGCCTGCGAAGACGTCACCGAGCGCAAGCGGGCCGAAGATGCCCTGCGGCAAAGCGAGATGTATCTCGCCGAAGCACAGAGATTGAGCCACACGGGCAGCTTCGGCTGGCATGTTGCCACCAGCGAGATTGTCTGGTCGGAGGAGACTTTCAGAATCTTTGGCTACGGCCGGACGACAAAGCCCACTTTGGCAATGGTGCTGGAACGAATTCACCCGGATGAGCGCGCTGTCGTAGAGCGTTTCCTCGCGCGCGTAGCATATGAGGGGAGGGATTGGGAGCTCGAGCGGCGATTGTTGATGCCCGATGGCTCGGTCAAGCAAGGCCGTGTCGTTGCTCGCGCCGTGAAGGATGCGGCGGGCAAACTCGAGTTTGTTGGTGCGGTCATGGACGTCACTGCGAGCAGGCAAGCCGAAGAGCAGGTCAATCTGCTTCGAGCGGAACTCGCGCACGTGACTCGGTTGACGACCGCGGGAGAGCTCACTGCCGCGATAGCCCATGAGGTCAACCAGCCACTGACCGGCTTGGTGATTAGCGGAAATGCTTGTTTGCGCTGGTTGTCAGGTGAAGCGCCCAATCTGCCGGCGGCGAGGCGTGCGGTCGAGCGCATGATCAATGACGGCAGCCGAGCGGGCGAGATCATCAGCCGAATCCGGGCCATGGTCAAGAAATCTCCTCCGCGGAGAGATAAGTTGAGCATCAACAGCACGCTCATGGAGGTGATCGTGCTGATCCGCGGTGAGGTTCAGAGGAACAACATCTCGCTTCGGACCGAATTCTGCGATGAATTGCCGCTCGTTCCGGGAGATCGGATCCAGTTGCAGCAAGTGATCCTCAATCTGATCATGAATGCAATCGATGCCACGAGCGGCGTCGCTCACTCACAACGAGAGTTGTTGGTCGCTTCGGCGAAAGACGGGCCGAGCGGCGTGCTCGTAACAGTGCAAGATTCCGGCACCGGGCTGGACGAGGCGTCGCTCGACCGACTCTTTGATGCCTTTTACACCACCAAGGCGCATGGAATGGGAATGGGGCTGGCGATCAGCCGAGCGATTATCGAGGCCCACGGTGGGCAGTTGTGGGCTACGCCCAATGTACCCCAGGGTGCCACATTCCAGTTCAGGCTGCCGACGGAAGGCGACGGCGTGTCATGATCGAAGTAAATGCGATCGACTTCCGCCATAGCGGAAGCCGGCCGGCTTTAGGAAGCGTCGCCTTCAGGCACGCTGGCGTTCATATTGCAACATCAGCAGCCTCTGGTTTTTCTTCATGAGAGAAGAGCAACCGGTCGTGTTTGTCATCGACGATGACGCATCGGTGCGCGATGCCGTCGCCGATCTTCTTCGCTCGGTCGGCCTCGAAGTGGAGACATTCCAATCGGCTCAGGAGTTTCTTCATAGCGACCGTGGGGATGCACACGGCTGCATCGTGCTTGACGTCAGATTGCCGGGGCCGAGCGGTCTGGAATTCCAGCGCATACTGAAGAAATCGGATATCCACCTTCCAATCATATTTATCAGCGCGCACGGCGACGTTCCCATGTCGGTGCGCGCCATGAAATCCGGGGCCATTGAGTTCCTGACCAAGCCACTGCGCGAGCAGGAGTTGCTCGATGCCATCCAGACGGGTATCGAGTGCGATCGTGCCCGGCGGCAGGAAGCCAAGGTCATCGCCGAACTGCAGGAACGCTTCAATTCCTTAACGCCGCGCGAGCGAGAAGTCTTGGCTCTCGTTGTCACCGGTCGACGGAATAAGCAGATTGCAGCTCAAGCGAAATTGAGCGAGATGACGGTGAAGGTCCATCGCAGCCAAATCATGCGAAAGATGCGAGCGAAGTCTCTTGTCGACCTGGTGCGAATGGCCGACGCACTCGGCGTGACGAATAGAAAGTCGTAGGCGATCTAAACCAAAGTACTAGGCGCCTCACCCCACACGTTCAGCTCAGCCCCTCATAGGTCCATGTAACCCTTACGCAATTAAGGGCGAATCTTACGTATGCGTGCTGGCTTCGGATGATCGATCGGCACTAGTGTCTGTCACGCCGAAAGGCGTTTCCTCCCTCGACTTGGCCCCGTCGGTTTGCTGGCCGCGGGGCGCCCTTTTCGGCAAACGTCCTTCGATTTCGGCGTTCGCATCAGTGAGAGTGCCGCGTCTCACGAACCTCGGAATCGGACTTGCGATCGCGATATCGGAGTCGGGAATGCCGATGAACCGCGTGATCTCCATCGTTGATGACGATTCGTCGGTCCGCGAAAGTACGATGGACCTGCTCAGTTCGTTCGGCTTCATCGCGGTCGCGTTCAAGCGCCCCGATGAGTTTTTGCGCTTCAACCGCCTTTACAGCGCGTGTTGCCTCATCTCGGACGTGCAGTTGCCCGGGATGACCGGGCTTGAGCTTTACGAGCATCTGGTCGGGTCGGGCAGCACCCTTCCCACCATTCTGATCACCGCTTTTCCAGATGACAAAGACCGGGTGCGTGCGCTGGGGGCTGGGGTGATTGGCTATCTGACCAAGCCATTCAATGAAGAGGAATTGATCGCGTGCGTCTGGGCGGCGCTCGATCGTCGGGACACAGGATCGGGCAGTGATGCGAAGTGAACCCCATGACCGGCACGTTGCCGTTTCGAAAGAAGGAGGGCGCATGAGAGCGGCGTACCTCGCGATCGGGCTCATCTTGGCAGTATCGACCGCAGCGGCCCAACACTATCATCCCTCAGAGGACGAAGCCCTGCACGAAAAGTTTTATTCGGGATGGTACATGCCGGATAATCCTTCTGTGAGCTGTTGTAATAAGGCGGACTGCTACCCGACTGAAATTAAGTACGTCGCCGGCATGCTTCACGCGAGGCGCAGGGAGGACGGGAAATACATTCCGATTCCCCCGCCAAAGGTAGAGCGCAACCGGGATAATCCGGATGGCAGAAATCACCTCTGCGCCCCACCGCCCAACAGTCTCAATCCATCCAACACCGTGTTCTGCTTCTCATTGGGAGGCGGCATATGAAATTCATCTTGGTGAACGGCAGGGTACCGACCCCACCATCTTTCTGTGCGCAGTGCTGCGAGCCGCTCGGGAGGATGTACCTGCGAGAAATTCCAACTAGGCTCTCCTATTGCGATCACAAGTGTTACTTCGAGCACCGCAATGTTTCTCTTCTGACGCTGTAAGATCAAGCAAGGGCCTCATGATAACGACCGACGCTTCGAAGTACCTGCTGCAAATGGGTCTAGATCCGTTGCTCGTAGTCTGCTGTGCAGCAGAAAAGTGTCAGAATTCCTTCGCCCTGGCGAATGGATTTGCTATCGAGGTAACTAGCGAAGAGCAACCCTCCATTGCCTTCTTCTGTTCGGCTTGTTGCTACCTGAACGAAATCCCGCTGTGCTGTTGTCCGAGGGCATGATGAAGCGACCACAAGTCTGCGATCATTGTGGAGGACGTTTCGGGATGGTGACCTATCGTTGGTGGGGCAGCAAATTCTGCAGGAGAATATGCAAAGAGGCATACCTCCGCGAAGTAGCGCTCGGCCGAGATAAAATCATTTGCTCGTACGGCGTCCTCCGCGAGAGATGGTTCAGCCGGAAGGTTCCGACTTGGTAGGATCAGGATGATCCGGGCTATGGAAAGAGTGAGGTGACATGTTCGGCGAGGGGGAGCTCCGACAGCAGGCCTTGCAGCCGCTGACTTCTCATGCGCGCTCGGTAATGTGGCAGCTCGAGCGCCAGAGCGCCAACAGCTTGCACCGATCGGCTGGTCAGCGAAATCCCTCAAGCCAGGCGATCAGCTTCCAATAACCATTGAGCCTCTACGGAGCGAGTGGTGCGCCTGGTGGTGCCTGGTCCCCGACAAAATCAAGTTTCTTGACGGGTCGCGCGTCGCTTTCACCGGGGACAAGGGGGCGGCCATAGGATAGGGGGCCACCCTATCGCAAGCGTTTTGGATTCAGGCAATTTCCTTGCGACTTGGACGGGTGCTGGCTAAGTATTCGAAAAGGGGAAACGCCAACCTGCGGGCTTGGTTGTGAACGAAGTCGTGCCGGCGAACATATCGCCTGATGCGCCGTCATCTCGAACGGCGCGCTCTCTGCTGCTCCTGCTGACCGGATTGGCGCTCGGCTTTGCGGCTGATCGATTCCTAGTCGCGCCCAAAGGAAGTCAGGATATTCTCCAATCCAGCGCACAGGCGGTGCCTCGTGCACAGGCTCCATTCTCGCGCATTGGCAATCGGATCATTGTGCCGCCGGACTCGCTGTTGCGCTCGCAGCTGGTGGTGGCGGATGTGCCCGCAAGGGAGCTGTCTCGTTCGCTGGTGCTGCCCGCGATGGTGGAAGCCGATCCGGCCCGTACCGTGAAGGTGCTCCCTCCCGTCACCGGACGCGTCGTTGAGCTGAAGGTTCAGCTTGGCGAGCGTGTCGTTGAGGGACAGGAGCTCGCAATCATCGACTCCGGCGATCTCGCGCAAGCCTATTCGGATGTGGAGAAGGCGCAATCCGCCGCCACGCTGACCAAGAAGGCCCTCGATCGGCAGATGGGACTGCAGAAGATTGGTGGTGGGGCGATCAAGGAGCGCGAGCAGGCGGAGAGCGACTACGCGCAGGCGGAAGCGGAGCTGGAGCGCGCCCAAACACGGCTACGCTCGATGGGTGTATCGGTTGAGCAGATTGCCAAGAGCCGGCTTCTCACCGTGAAGGCACCAGTCGCCGGCAGCCTGATCGATCTGCAGATCGCTCCCGGTGCGTTCCTCAATGACATGACCGCCGCGGCCATGACCATCGCGAACCTGGACACGATCTGGGTCACGGCCAATGTGCCCGAGAAGGATATCTCCGTCGTCTTTACCGGACAGACCGTCAGCGTCACGTTCCCCGCCTATCCGGACAAGGTATTCAGCGGCAAAGTTCTGTTTGTCAGCGATGTGATCGAGCCCGATACGCGGCGAAACAAGGTCCGCATTGCCTTCGACAATCCTGATCGGACCATGAAGCCGAATATGTTTGCGAACGCGACATTCTTCGCGCCTCCGGTATCGCGGCCGATCGTGCCGACCTCGGCGCTGCTCATGACCAACGACAAGACCAGCGTCTTCGTCGAAGTGGCGGAATGGGCGTTCGAGCGCCGCGATGTCGAGGTCGCATACCAGGAAGGAGCGACAGCTGCAGTCAAAGCCGGGCTCAAGCCCGGCGAGCGGATCGTGGTCAAGGGAGCGGTGCGGCTCAATGATTGACCAGTTCGTCGCACTTTGTTTCAAGAAACGACTTGTCGTGCGGCTGATTGCGATTTTCGCCTGCGTTTTTGGCATCTATGCGTGGACGCAGCTGGCGATCGATGCCTATCCGCTGCTCAGTCCTGTTTCCGCGCAAGTGACGACCCAAGTACCTGGCCTGGCTGCCGAAGAGATCGAGCAGCAGATCACCATCCCGCTGGAACGAGCACTCAACGGCACGCCGGGTCTGGTCAGCATGCGGTCGATCAGCACGTTCGCGCTGTCGCAGATCAATCTCCTGTTTCGTGATGGCGCCGAGGACTATTGGCAGCGACAACGCGTGCGGGAACGTATTGCTGACGTGACGCTGCCCTCTGGGGCGTCGCCCGGCCTCGACAACGTGACCTCGCCGGAGCTCGAGATCTATCGCTATACGCTCGAATCCGACACGAAGAATCTGATGGAGCTGTCGGAGTTCCAGCGTTGGGTGATCATGCCGGCGCTGCAACAGGTGCCAGGTGTTGCGGGCGTCGATAATTTCGGCGGCTTTACCCGCCAATTCCGGCTCGATCTCGATCCCACCGAGCTCCTTCGCTATGGGCTGGGTATCAACGACGTCATCAACGCGATCAACAACAATACTGCTAATGCGGGCGGAGGACGGGTTGCGCGCGGCGATCAGAACTTCATCGTTCGCGGCGTCGGCCTTGTGCGTACGCTTGAGGACCTCGGCAATATCGTCGTGGCCCAGCGCAACAGCATGCCGATCCTGGTCCGCGATCTCGGCAGCTTGAACTATACCCACCAGGAGCCCGAAGGCATCCTGGGGAAGAACGGGAACCCCGCGTCGATCGAAGGGATCGTCATGGGGCTCAAATACACGAACGTGTCGGACGTCATCGCCGGTATCCACGCCAAGGTGGAGGAGCTGCGCACTCAACTCGATCCGCAGGATGTCCACATCGTTCCTATCATTGACCGCAGCGATCTTGTTTCTGCGACCGTGAGCAAGATCGGCCGTACGGTGATCGAGGGCATCGGCCTGGTGATTGTCGTGCTGATGCTCTTTCTTGGGAGCCCGCGCAGTGCGCTGGTGGTTGCGGTGACCATTCCGCTGGCGGTCGTCTCGATCTTCGTCCTGATGAATGCCTCGCATATGTCGGCGAGCATGCTGTCGCTCGGTGCGCTCGATTTTGGTGTGATCGTCGATGGCGCCATCGTGGTGACCGAGAACATCCTGCGTCGACGCGAGTCGAAGCCGACCGAGGCCCTGACCGAGGACGACATCAGGTCCGCCACCAGCCAAGTGGCGCGGCCAATCTTCTTTGCGACCCTGATCATCATCACCGCCTACTTTCCGCTGTTCACACTGCAGCGGGGCGAGGCGGCGCTGTTCACGCCGATGGCCTTCACCGTGGGCTTTGCTCTGTTTGGCGCGCTGGTTTGCACGCTGGCGCTCATTCCTGGCCTTGCCTACTTGGCGTTTCGCAAGCCGCGACGCGCGTTTCGCAACAAGCCGCTCGAATCGCTCGGACGTGCCTATCGCGCGACCTTGGGGCGACTGCTGGATTGGCCGGCGCTGTCCTATGCGGCGGCGGTGATGGCCGTTGTGGCGGTTGTCGTGCTCGGCCTGCGCGTCGGCCGTGACTATCTGCCGGATTTGGACGAGGGCGGCCTCTGGCTTCAGGTGCAGTTGCCGAGTGGCCTCTCGCTCGAGGCCGCAAGCGAGATGGCGAGCGAATTGCGGCGCGCCGTGCGGGAATTCCCCGAAGTTCAAACCATTGTCACGCAGCTCGGCCGCGAGGATGCGGCTGTCGATGCCTGGACGCCCTCGCATATCGAGGCCCCCATCACGCTGACGCCTTACGAGACCTGGCCGAAGGGCGAGACCAAGAAGGATTTCGTGCGCAAACTGAATGCGCGCCTGCAGCAGCTTCCCGGCTTCAATATCGGAATCAATCAGCCGATCAGCGACATGGTGTTTGATCTGGTCAGTGGTGCGCACAGCGCGCTGGTGATCCGGGTCCTGGGCGATGACTTCTCGGAGGATCGCCGGATTGCCGGCGAGATCGTCGATCTCCTGCGGACGATCAAGGGCACGGCGGAGGCGTCCATCTTTCAGGAGCCCCCGCTTCCGCAGATCGCGATTGAAACCGATCGTGCTGCGGCTGCGCGCTACGGGATCAACGTCTCCGATATCACCAATCTGATTCAGACCGGGATTGGCGGCGCCGCTGTCACTCAAGTCTATGTGGGAGACCGCGTCTACGACCTGACTGTGCGGTTTCCTCTGGATACGCGCTACGACCCTGAGGCGCTGGGCAATCTGACGCTGACGAGCGCCAGTGGCACGCAGATCCCATTGTCGCAGGTCGCAACCATTACCCAGCGCAACGGTGAGGGCACGATCACGCGTTGGAACAACCGCAGGAACTTGACGATCCGGATTGACTTGGCTGACCGCGACCTCGTCTCGTACCTGGCCGAGGTCAAGGACAGGATCGCGCAATCGGTCCAATTCGATCAGTCGAAGTATCGTCTGGAGTATGGTGGGCAGTTCGAGAACCAGGAGCGGGCGCAGCGCCGGTTCACGCTGATCCTTGGCCTGGTCCTCGCCGTGATGACGCTGTTGCTCTACACCGAATTTGGCAAGTTGCGACAGGCGCTGTTGATCCTGGGTATCGTGCCGCTGGCCGCTTTGGGTGGCTTGCTTGCGCTCTTCGTCACTGGCGAGACGCTCAATGTCGCGACGGCGGTCGGGTTCATTGCGCTGTTCGGCGTGGCTGTTCAGAACGGCATCATCATGGTGGCAAATCTCAATCGCGTACGCGAGACTGGCGCGTCATTGCGCGAGGCGATCCTGATCGGTGCGTCCGAGCGCTTCCGGCCCGTGCTGATGACCGCGACCGTCGCGACCGTCGGAATGATTCCGGCGGCGCTGGCCACTGGCGTCGGCAGCGACGTGCAACGCGGCGTCGCGACTGTGGTCATCGGCGGCATGATCCTCGCGACGTTCCTCACGCTGCTGGTCCTTCCAAGCATCTATTTCTCCCTGGAGCGCATTGCCGAACGCTGGGCGGCGGCAAGAGGCCAGGAAGCTCTCGCAAGGAATTAGGTTGTGGCTGATCAGCGACTGGGAAGAGAGAGAGTAGGGCCGTCCAAAGCCGGATTTTACGGACCTTTAACGCGAGGACGGGTAGCCAGCCAAACCCAACGCTGTCATGATGCGTGGCGTCGCTTACCAAGCTATCGTCGCACAAATCGTCGAGTGGGCATTATGCGAAAGTCCTTCCTCTGCTTCGTTCAATCGCTGATCCTGATCAGCTTCGCCAACGCACAGCCCGCCACGAGAGCGCTGCGGGATTTCGATTTGCTGGGGCGGTGGGCGGTTGAATGCGCCAGGCCCGCTAGTCCCATGAATGAGCACTCGCTGTTTTCGCTCACCTCCGTGGGCGCCGCCTGGGTCCTGAATGATTTCGGACCAGACTATGATGGCATGGTCTATCGTATCGTCGATGCCAAGCGCGTTGCGCCGGATAAGATTTCGCTGCGTCAAATCCTGGCGTCGGATGACAACGTCGTGCTCGACATTGTCATTCTGAAAGACAGCGAGAGAATTCGCATCTGGTCTTCGCAGACCGCCGATGGCAACGTCCTTGTGCGAGATGGAATGATCGCCTCGGGGAATGATCAGCGGACCCGTTGGGCTGGTCGTTGTGGAGAGAGAAGAGCGATGCAACCGGACTCGCCGGTTCAGTGATCGCTGCAACAGGAGCGGATCTTGCTGCTCGCTCAGAGCTAGCGTGCATGGTGACAGCGTCGACGACGTCAAAAAACCGCTGATGATGCCATGTGATTGGCATTGCAGCTCGCGGCGCTGTCAAAGCTTGGGAGGAAGGAAGAATGCTCGACCGGTCGCGTCTGCCATTGTCATCACGCGTTGAAGCCCGTCGTGTTATCGCGACAGCATTGCTCGCAATCAGCGTGTGCCTCTGTAGGGCCGCAATAAGTCCAGCCAAAGCTGAGCCGGTGAATTTGGAAGAGGACTACGGAGAGTTCACGGCTCGGCCGGAGGAACTCGCGTCCGTTGCGGTCAACGATATCGTCAAGTCGCTGCGGCTCAACAAGACCGCGATGGTGATCGGACAGGCGGTCTACAACAAGAGCTGCGCCTCCTGTCACGGCGCTGATCTCAAAGGTCTTCCCGATCAGCACACGCCGGATCTGACTGACGCCGATTGGCGCTTCTCGGGCGATGACTACCAATCCGGAGGCGTGATCAAATTTCCCTCTGACGTGGAATGGACCGTTCGTTACGGCATCCGTTCCGGGCATCCCAATGCCCGCGGGGCGGAAGTCAACATGCTGGCCTACGATCCGAAGTTCCGCAATGAGGAAGATACCAAGGACTTCGGAGATACGGAGTATCTCACGTCAGCGGAAATCGATGACGTGGTCGAATACGTACTCCGGCTCAGCGGGCAACGCTTCGATCGCGCCAAGGCGGCTCGCGGCAGGGCGCTGTTCCACAACAACGCGAAGGGCAACTGCGTCGATTGTCATGGCGCCGACGGCAGCGGCATCGACACGTTTGGGTCGAGCAACCTCACAAAGAAGCACCTTTATCTCTATGGTTCCGATCGGGCATCGATCCGCGAGTCGCTGGTCAAGGGGCGGCACGGGAAAATGCCGGCCTTCGAGGATGTGCTGAAGCCGGAAGAGATCAAGGCTGTCTCGGTGTTCGTGTTCTCACACGCTCCGACGCCCCTCCGCAGCGCGCCGGCTCGGCGAGAACCGGCCGGAAGGACTCGGCGCTGAAGGTGGAGTTGACGTCCGCCCCGCGCTCGGAGCGGACGTTCCTCGTTCGAGGTCGCAGGATTCCGGCACGCCGCCTTAGGACGCCGGGCCTTCCATGCCCTTCGACTTGAGCACGGGCGCGGCCATGGGGCCAGCCAGCGCCTGGATCAGGGCCTTCGCGGCCGCGACGTCGCGCGCGCCAGCGCTCAGGCCGGCCGCATAGGTCGTGTAGTTCTGGATCTCTGCTGGCAGGGGCCCGACCAGGGTGACGCCTTTCACCGGCAGGATCTCGCTGATCTGGTGAATGCCGAGCTCGGCTTCGCCACTGACGATAAGGTCGGCGACATAACCTCCCTGCTTGAGCTTGGCCTTTGGCTTCACCGCACCGGCGATTCCGAGCTTCTCGAACAGGCTCGCGAGGTAAATGCCACTCGAGCCACCACTCGCCGGATCGATGTAGGCGACCGTCTTGGCGTCCAGCACAGCCTTCTTGAAGGCGTCGACAGTCGCAATATCGGGCTTCGCGGCTCCATCTTTGACCATCACGCCGATGCCGACGCGTGCAAGCGTCTGCCGGCTGCCGGCGACAGCCTTGCCTGTCTTGATCAGATCATCGACCGCGCCGGGCGACACGATGACCACGTCGAAGGCTTCGCCGCCCTCGATGCGCTTCACGAGCCCGCCGACTGTATCGTTGTCGATGACGAGCTTGTGGCCGGTCTGCTTCTCGAAGTCCGGCTGCACTGCGACGGCGACGGATTTGTAGGCGCCTGCGCTCAGGACCTTGATCTCGGC
>Ga0075434_100003596_pt1 | contig 13847 bp, 10 predicted proteins | sample RhiMethybrSRZTD3_FD_75298 | JGI IMG/M metagenome (GOLD analysis project Ga0075434, IMG submission 75298) | Populus rhizosphere microbial communities from Tennessee, USA - Rhizosphere MetaG P. TD hybrid SRZTD3 | ecosystem: Host-associated > Plants > Roots > Rhizosphere > Soil | place: USA... | reverse complement strand
ATCATCAGCTCGATCAGCGTGAAGCCCTTCTCTCTGCGCATGACTCTGACTCCTCCTCGGAGGTTTGGGGGCCATCCCTACGACGGCCTCTCATGACTGCCCGAAATGAGTGCAACCGATATGCCAGATCCGGGGTTTCTCGTGATCCCGTTGCGGCGGCGGGACTTGGGCCCGGTGGAGCGCCGTCCGGAGGGGTTTTGGATCGGCGTTGCGCCCGCGCAATATGCAACCAGCACGCATCTCGCACGCTCCCTTCCCGTCCGGGCCCGCGCCAGGCCATGCCGCGGAAGGCGGAGTGGAGGCGGTTCCCCCGGTCCTTCCACGAGCCATCCGGACGGGTGCTCGAATCGAACGGATTCCTGAAGGGGACGCCCGCGGAGGGGAGCAGCGCCTCGATCCGGCTGCCGTTGTCCGGGCAGGTACTGGAAGGCGTAGCCTCGTGGAGTCCCAAGACCCGCGTCGCGGGCAGGGACTCCCCCGCCCGCGACCAACGGCCGGGCCGAGGACTACTGGCCCGAGGTGAGAATCAGCGGCAAAACGCCCTTCCGGCCGTAGGCTTTCACGTTGTAGATGGTCCGCGAGGAATCGGAGTAGCTGGTGATCCCCGGAACCGACGACGGCGGGTTCGAGATGGCCCCCCGGTCCTCCCAGGCGGCGCCCGAGCCGGTCGAGTGATCGAAGGGGTTCGCGAAGATGATTCCGGTCGCGGGCATCAGCGCCACGATCGAGCTCGCGGCGTCGGCGTAGAAGCCGTCGTTCTGGACGCTGTAGTCCTCGGCCGTGATCTGGAACATGTGCATGTTGGCCCGGACCGCGCCTTCCCTGGCCTTGTCCTGCATCGAGATGAAATTCGGGATCGCGATGGCGGCGAGAATCCCGATGATCACGATCACGATCATCAGCTCCACCAGCGTGAAACCCCTCTGCGTCTTCACCTCTCACCTCGCTCCGGGGTCGAGCCACCGGCGTAAGTCGTGATCGATGGGCGATCTGCGGCCCACTACGAAACGACAGCACGCAACGTGCCGTGCCGCTCCCGCCCTGCCTCATTGCCAGAAGTCGTGTGATTCAATCGCTTGCGGCCGCGACCCGGACCGGGTCGTGTACCCCAATCCACGTCGATTCGTTGCACCGTGCGAGCCGGTTCGCAATCTGCAGCGAATCGGTCGCGCGACCCGCAAAATGCAATGCCCTAGGCCACCCGTGAGGTCGGCTCGTCCGCCTCCCCCTCACCCATGTCGTCGAAGCGCGCCCCGGGCTTCTCCACCCCGTACGCGATCAGCTTCCGGTAGAGCGTCGATGCGTTGATGCCCAGGATGTCGCTCGCTTTCTTCTTCTGCCAGCGCGTCGAGTTCAGGACCTTGAGGATGTATTCCTTCTCCAGCTCCTCGAGCGTGAGCGTCGGCGAGTCGATGATCAGGCTCCCGCGGTGGCTGGTTCCGAGCCGCACCTTCTCGGGCAGGGCGTCGGGCCCGATCATGCCGCTCTCGTCCAGGATCAGCGCGCGCTCCATCACGTTCTCCAGCTCGCGCACGTTCCCCGGCCAGTCGTACTTGAGGAGGATGTCCATCGCCTCCTTGCTCACGGTCTTCATCCGCCCCTCGGGCGAGTGCCGCTTGAGGAAGTGATCCACCAGCAGCGGGATGTCGTCGCGGCGCTGGCGCAGCGCCGGGAGCTTGATCGGGATCACGTTGAGCCGGTAATAGAGGTCAGCGCGGAACCGTCCCTCTGCCACGTCGCGCTCCAGGTCCGAGTTGGTGGCCGCCACCAGGCGGCAGTCGATCTTGATCGACTGCGTGCCACCCACCGGGATGATCTCGCGCTCCTGCAGGGCGCGCAGCAGCTTCACCTGGGTCGCGAGCGGCGTCTCCCCCACTTCGTCGAGGAAGAACGTCCCGCCCTCGGCCACCTGGAGCAGGCCGGCGGAGTCCTTCACCGCGCCGGTGAAGGAACCCTTCACGTGCCCGAACAGGTTGCTCTCGAGCAGGTCGCGCGGGATCGCGCCGCAGTTGATGCTGATGAACGGGCCACTGGCGCGCCGGCTGCTGTAGTGGATCTGGCGCGCGATCAGCTCCTTGCCCGTCCCGCTCTCGCCCTGGATCATGATGGTGGCTTCGCTGTCCGCGACCTTCTCCACCATCTTGAACACGCGGACCATCTCCTCCGACGATCCGATGATGACCTTCTCGTCGTGTCCCTTCTTGAGCTCGCGCTTGAGGTACTGGTTCTCCACCCGCACCCGGCGCATCTCGAGGGCGTTGCGCACGATGAGCTTGATCTCGTCGTTCTTGGCGTTCTTGATCAGGTACTGGAACGCCCCCAGATTCACGGCGTCGATAGCCGACTGCTGGGAGGCGTAGGCGGTCATGATCACCACCGGCAGCGACGCGTCGTGCTTCTTGATGCCGTGCAGGAGCTGGATGCCGTCCATGCCCGGCATCTTGATGTCGGTGATCACGACGTCGAAGTTCTCCGCCTTGACCCGTTCCAGCGCGTCGCGTCCGTTGTTCACCGCCGTGACCTGGTAGCCTTCCTTGCGCAGCACGATGCTCAGGAATTGGGTCATGCTCTGCTCGTCGTCCACCACGAGAATCTTTTCGCCGGGCATTTCCCTCACCTCTTTTCGTTCGCTCAGGGGTTCCATCATGCGGCCTGCGCGGCAACGGCCGCGCCCTCGGGCAGATCCACCCGCACGATCGTTCCGCGCCGCGACGGAGAGTGCAACGTCATCCTCCCGCCATGGCGCTCGACGATACGGTGGGCGATCGGCAGTCCGAGTCCCGTACCGCTTTCCTTGGTGGTGTAAAAGGGCTGACCGACCCGCGGCATATCCTCCACCGCGATGCCGGTGCCCTCGTCTTGGAATTCAACGACGATGCGGCCCGTTCCGGCGCCGCGCCAGCGCACCACGAGCTCGCCACCCGACGTCATGGCTTCCATGGCGTTGGCCGCGAGATTGAGCCACACCTGCCGCATCTGCTCGCGGTCCACGTTCAGGTGCGCCTCCGCGTCGGTGGCCTCGAAGCGCACGCGGATGCCGGCCGAGCAGCGGGGGTCGAGCCCCAGCATCTCGCAGGTTTCGGCCAGATAGGGGTTGATCTCGACCGGCTCGAGCGACAGGTCGCGCTCACGCGAGTAGCTCAGGAGGTCGGTCACGAAGCGGTTGAGGCGGGTGCTCTCCGTGGCGATCAGCTCCATCAGCACCGCGTTCTCGCCCTCGAGCTTGAGCTCGCGCTGCAGCACCTCGACCGAGCCGCTGATCGGCTTCAAGCCGTTGCGCAGCTCGTGGGCGATGCCGGCGGACAGCGCGCCGAGCTCCGCCAGCGTGCGGTTGCGGCGCGCGCGCCGCTCCATCTCGCGGACCTCGGTGAGGTCCTGGAACACCGCGACCACGCCGTGGAGTACGCCCTCGTGCATCAGCACGTTGGTGGACAGCCCGACCGGCAACGGGCGTCCCGACTCGGTGCGCAACAGCACCTCGGCGCGCGCGCGCGGCTCGCGGCGCGCCAGCGTGTCGAGGATGAGCGCGCGCAGCGGCCGCAGGCGCTCGGGGAGCGCATCCTTAAGCGGCCGGCCCCGCACTCCGAGCGAGTGCAGCCCCAGCACCTGCTCCGCGGCCGGGTTCAGGTACGCCACGTTGCCCGAAGCGCTCGATGTGAGCACGCCGGTCGCGAGATGGCGCAGGATCACGTCGTTGTCCACCCGCACCCGGTCGAGCTCGCGGGAGGTGGCCTCGAGGTCCTCGCGGGTGCGCTGCACGCGTTCGCCCAGGATCCCGGCCAGCACTCCGACCACCGCGAGGAACGCGAGCAGCAGCGCGGGCCGCGGCAGCGTGCCCTCCAACGCATTGCCGGCGGACGCCCCGAGCCAGAGCCCGATCCAGGGCAGGGCGATGAAGGCGGCGCACGCGCCGAGTGCCGCGAACAGCCCGCCGGACATGCGGCCCACCAGGCCGCCGGCGATCACGACCAGCGCGAAGAACAGCACGAACTGGCTCGCGCGTCCGCCGGTGAGCGCGGACAGCCCCGACACCACCAGGATGTCGGAGGCGAGCTGAAGGTAGGTCTGGAAGCGGAACGCGCGGCGCAGCCGCGTGCCCAGCCAGAACAAGGCAGAGAGCACGCCGACCGAAAGCAGCGACCACCACAGCACCCACCACGCGCCCTCGGTCGCGTCGGGGCGGAGCAGCACGCCGATCGGCAGCGCCAGGGTCGCGACCAGGAGCCGCGCCCAGATCAGCGCGCGGAGCCCCTCCCAGCGCGGCAGCACCACGCCCCGCGCACGCGGAGCGCCCGCCGGAGGCGGCGGGATGCGGAGTGGCTCGGTCACTTGCCGCCCGCCACGACGGTGATGAGCTTGAACATGGGCAGGTACATCGCGATCACCATGCCGCCCACGATGCCGCCCATGATCACGATCATCACCGGCTCGATGATCGAGGTGAGCGTGTCCACCGCGGTGTCCACCTCGGCCTCGTAGAACACCGCGATCTTGGTGAGCATCTCGTCCAGCGCGCCGGTCTGCTCGCCCACCGAGATCATCTGCACCACCATCGGCGGAAAGACCCCGGACTGCTTGAGCGGCGCGGACACCGTCTCGCCCTCGCGGATCGAGGCGCGGGCCGTCATGATCGCCTCGGCGACGACCTTGTTGCCCGCGGTGCGGGCGGTGATCTCGAGCCCCGACAAGATCGGCACGCCCGAGGCGATCAGCGTCCCGAGCGTGCGCGTGAAGCGCGCCACCGAGCCCTTCAGCAGCACGTCGCCCAGCACCGGGAGCTTGAGCATCATCGAGTCGATCGCGCGGCGGCCGCTGTCGGTGGCGTAGCTGCGCTGCAGCAGGAACAGGGAGATGCCGATCGCGAGCAACCCCGCCCACCAGAAGTGCTGGAGCGCGTTCGAGAGGAAGAGCACGATCTGGGTCGGCAGCGGCAGCTCGCCGCCGAAGTCGCTGAACATCTTGGCGAAGGTCGGAATGATGAAGATCAGCATGAACGCCGTTGCGCCCAGCGCGACGGTCAGCACCACCGCCGGGTACACCATGGCGCTCTGGATCTTGCGCTTCAGGGCGTCGGCCTTCTCGATGTAGGTCGCGAGCCGCATCAGGATCTCGTCCAGCACGCCGCCCGCCTCGCCCGCCGCCACCATGTTGCGGAACAGATCGTCGAATACGATCTTGTGCTTGCCGAGCGCGTCGGAGAGCGTCGAGCCCGACTCCACCTCGCGCGTCACGTCTGCGATCACGCGCCCAAAGGACGGCTTGCTCGACTGCTTCGCCAGGATGTCGAGGCACTGCACCAGCGGGAGCCCGGCGGAGATCATGGTGGCGAACTGGCGGGTGAAGATCGCCAGGTCCTTGGTGGAGGCGGGCGAGCCGCCGAATCTCGGCATCGAGAAGCCGGCCGGCTTCGGCCGCACCGAGGTGACCAGGATCTTCCTCTTGCGGAGGACGTCGACGACCTCCTCCTGGCGCGCAACCTCGATCTCGCCCGCCTGGGCCTCGCCCGCGAGCGTCCGTCCCTTCCACACGAAAACCGGCATTGAGTCCTCCTATGCCGCGGGGCGCATGACCTTGCCGAGCATCCCTTCCAGCTCGGTGCGGTCGCTGCAGCGGTCGAGCGCGGTCTCCGGCGTCAGCGTCCGATCGAGCACGCATTGGAGCAACGCCTGGTTCATGGTCTGCATGCCGAACTTCTGACCTGCCTGCATCAGGCTGTAGATCTGGTGCGTCTTGCCCTCGCGGATCACCGCCTTGATCGCCGGCGTGCACACCAGGATTTCGGCGCACATGACGCGGCCGCCGGTGCGCCGCGGAATCAGCTGCTGCGTGATCACGCCTTCCAGGACGAACGCCAGCTGGGTGTGGATCTGGCGCTGCTGGTCGGCCGGGAACACGTCCACGATGCGGTTCACGGACTCGTAGGTCGAGTTCGTGTGCAGCGTGGCGAACACCAAGTGGCCGGTCTCGGCGATCGTCACGGCGGCCGCCACGGTCTCGAGGTCGCGCATCTCACCGATCAGGATCACGTTGGGGTCCTGCCGCAGGATGTACTTGAGCGCGGTCGGGAACGAGTTCGTGTCGGCCCCCACCTCGCGCTGGTTCACGATCGCCTTCTTGTGCTGGTGGATGTACTCGATCGGGTCCTCGATCGTCACGATGTGGCACTGGCGCGTCGAGTTGATGCGGTCGAGCATCGCCGCGAGCGTCGTGGTCTTGCCGCTCCCGGTGGGGCCGGTGACGAGAATCAGGCCCTTGTGCCGGTTCGTGAACTCCTTCACCACGGGCGGCAGCCCCAGCTTCTCCAGGGCCATGATCTCGTAGGGGATCTGGCGCACCGCCATCGCGACCACGCCGCGCTGGAGGAACACGTTGGCGCGGTAGCGCGACAGCGACTTCACGCCGAACGAGAAGTCGAGTTCCTTCGTGGTCTCGAAGCGCTTGCGCTGCTCGTCGCTCATCACGCTGTACGCGAGCTGGCCCGTCATCTCGGGCGTGAGCACCTCGTGCTCCGACGGAATCACCGAGCCATCGATGCGGAACTCGGGCGGCACGCCGGCGGTGATGTGGAGATCCGACGCGCGGCGCATCACCATCTCTTCCAGCAGCTGCCTCAGGCTCACCACGTGGTGGCTCTCCTTCCGGGCACCGGGGTGTCCGCGGTCACAGCTTGTCCGCGGCCGTCTCCTTGAGAATCTCTTCCGGGGTCGTCAAACCCTTCTTCAGCTTCATCAGCCCGTCGCGCCGCAGCGTCAGCATGCCCTCGCCGATCGCGGCGCGCTTGATCTCGTTCGCCGAGGCGCGCTCCAGCACCAGCTCGCGCAGCTTGGGGGTCAGCGGCATCACTTCGTACACGCCCTGGCGGCCGCGGTAGCCGGTGTTGCTGCAATCGACGCAGCCCGCGCCCAGGTAGAACGTGCCGGTCGCGGCGTCCTCGGGCTCCATCTGCAGCTCGCGCAGCACCTCGTCGTTCAGGGTCACCAGGCGCTTGCAGTTGTTGCACACCCGGCGCACCAGGCGCTGGGCCAGCACCAGGTTCACCGAGGAGCACACCAGGAACGGCTCGATCCCCATGTCCACGAGCCGGCCGATCGCGCTCGGCGCGTCGTTGGTGTGGAGCGTGGACAGCACCAGGTGGCCGGTGAGCGCCGCCTTCACCGCGATCGAGGCGGTGTCGAGGTCGCGGATCTCGCCCACCATGATGATGTTGGGGTCCTGCCGCAGGAAGGCCCGCAGCGCCGCGGCGAACGTGAGCCCGACGTCCTCGTGGACCAGCACCTGGTTGATGCCGTCGAGGTTGTACTCGACCGGGTCCTCCGCCGTCATCACGTTCACGTCCGGCGTGTTCACCCGCGACAGCGCGGAGTAGAGGGTGGTGGTCTTGCCCGATCCGGTCGGACCCGTCACCAGCACCATGCCGTAGGGGTTCGCGATCGCGGACACGAACTCCTTCATCGACGCCGGCTCGAAGCCCAGCTTCTCGAGGTCGATGTTCAGGTTGCCCTTGTCCAGGATTCGCATCACGATCTTCTCGCCGAAGATCGTGGGCAGGGACGAGACGCGCAGGTCGATCGTGCGGTTCTGGACCTTGATCTTGATGCGTCCGTCCTGCGGCACGCGGCGCTCCGCGATGTCGAGCTCGGCCATGATCTTGAGGCGCGAGATGATCGCCGCCTTGAACTTGAAGGGCGGCGACATCATCTCCTGGAGCACGCCGTCGATCCGGAAGCGCACCCGCAACGACTTCTCGTAGGGCTCCATGTGGATGTCGGAGGCGCCCTTGCGGACCGCGTCGTAGATCAGCGAGTTCACCAGCTTCACGATCGGCGCCTCGTCGGCCGCCGCCGCGCCCGCGTCCTCGGGCTCCTCGGGCTCGTCCACGACCGCGAGGTCGTCGTCGATGCTCTTCATCACGTCCGCCATGGTTCCGGCGGAGTCGTATGCGCGGTCGAGCGCGCGCTTCAGCGAGCCCTCGCTCGCGACCTGGGGATCGACGTCGTAGCCGGTGATGAACTTGATGTCGTCGATCGCGAAGATGTTCGTCGGGTTCGCCATGGCGACGATGAGCCGGCGCCCACTGCGCGAGATCGGCAGCGCCATGAACTTGGTCGCGACCTCGGACGGCAGCAGGCGCGTGAGGGCGGGATCCGGCTCGACGCTGCGCAAGTCCATGGATGGCACCCGATAGAGGTTCGAGAGGAATTCCAGCAGGGATTCCTCCGTAAGCGCCCCGATCTTGACGAGCGTGGCGGTGAGCCCACCCCCCACGTTTTTCATCTGCTGCTGCGCCTTGGTGAGCGCCGTGGAGTCGATGAGATGGGCTTCGATCAGCTTTTTTGCGATGTCATCGTGCACGTGTGAGTTCCGCGGTCGAGTACGGACGCGGGGACCATGGTCTCCGAGCGAGCCGGAAGCGACGCCGCGCGCCGCCGGACGGGGTCCGACCCGGCGGAGAACGACGAATCGTGCGCGGCCTTCCGCCCGCGCATGGACTTGCAATCCTTATCGGCCGAATGCCTGACGGCTGAACACGAAAGTGCGATTCGGACGACGCGGGGAGTGCGGATTGCAATCCGCTCAGGGTGCCTGGGGCCGCGCATCGCCGACCGCGACGCTGGGCCGGATGCGCTCCAGCAGCCTCGGTCCCACCCCCCGCACCGCGCGCAGCTCATCCACGCGGCGGAAGGGCCCGTGCTCGCGCCGGAACTCGACGATCCGGCGCGCCAGCACCGGGCCGATCCCGGGCAGCGCGTCGAGCTCCGCCACGCCCGCCTGGTTGAGGTCGAGCGTGCGCGCGGCTTCTACGGTGGGTGCTGCGCCGCGTGCCGCCGCGGTGTCGCGACCCGCGACCGCGAGGGAATCGGCCGGCCGCGCGTCGGTGGGCGGGGGGCTCGCGACCGGCCGCCACGCCCGCCACAGGTCGTAACCCGTGCCGATCGAAAGCAGCAGCAGCAGGACGAGCGCGCCGCGTCGCTCTGCGGCGTTCAGGACCAGCGGCATCAGGCCTCGCCCGGGGTGGACCTCGCGGGGAACCCTAGTTGTTCAGCCTCCACACCAGACCGATGCGGAACTCGCGGCCCACGCCGAGCGCTTCGCGCCCGGTCGTCGGATCGATCCAGGTCTCGGTCCGCCTCACGTCCTCGAGGTTCAGCGCGCGAAAGGTCAGCTCCACGTCCTCGAGCTGGAAGGTGGCAGCCAGCCCGTAGGTCGCGTAGCCGTCGAGGTGGCGCGGGACCGCGGCCTCGCTCTCGCGCGGGCCGACGCCCTCGACCTCGGCCCTCGCCACCACGCCCAGCTCCTTCTGGAACATCTGGAAGCCGAAGCCCGCCCCGCCGCGGCCGCCGAAGGGCGGGTCCACGGCGGGCTGGATCGCGCTCTTCTGGCGGGCCAGCGCATAGCCGCGGGCGTTCACGACGAAGATGCCGGGGCGCCAGATTCCGCCGGCGCTGAAGAGCCCGAAATCGTAGCGCTCCGGATCGCGTTTCACACCGTCCCGGAGCCACCACTCCTGGAGCGGCAGGCGCTCCACGATCGCACGGTCGCGACTCGAGCCCAGCAACACTCCGAGGTCGCCCGCGGCCCCGCTCGGCGTCTCGGCCTCGATCGACCAGCCGGCGACCCATGTGCGCTGCAGGAACGGATCGACGCCGGGGCGCAGATCGGTCCACACCGGAGCGAGCAAGCGCTCGACCGCCACGCGCCCGCGAAACGGTCCGTTGGCGAACCGATAGACCGCCGATGGCGCGAAATCCCATCCGCCGAACACCTCGTGATGCCCGCCGCCGAGCGCGAGCTCGAGCGTGCCGTCGCTGGCGGGCTGTACCAGGCGCACCGCGGCCCACAGCGCCTGGGCGTCGCGCGAGAATCCCGGTCCGAACGAGCGCCGCACCTTCGATTCGCTCCACGCGACCCGCATCGCGAGATCGCGCGCGCCGCGCGTCGAGCCCGCCTCGAGCGCGACCTCGTTCTTCTCGGCGTCGCGCCGCGAGAACTCGTCCACGTCGCGATCCGGCAGGAAGCTCTCGCTCCCGTCGCGGCCGCGGGCGGCCGTGAGCGCGGCGCGCAGGCCCTCGCGCCGGACGCGCCACGTGACCGATCCGCTCTCCCCCGAGAGCGACTGGGTCTCGCCGCTCTGGACGTTGGAGGCGGCGCCGCGCTGCGCGTACCCGGCCTCGAGGGTGTTCGTTCCGAACGTCCCGCGCCCGGTGACGCCCCACACGTGGCGGCCGGTGACTCCGAGCGGGCCGCGCGGCCCGCGGGTGGCGGCGTATGTGCCGGCGCGCAGCATGCGAAGCGAATCGCCGCGCTCCACCACCAGCCCGTTCTCGTCGAGCCCGAAGTCGCCGTCGTGGGTGTGGAACACGGCGCGCGTGCGCTGCGCCCGCGGCGGCACCGGACCCGTCGATGCCACCACCAGCGGCGCGCCGAACCCGCTCCACGCCGCGCCTTCGCCGGCGGTCACGTCGAGCGAGTCGAACCACGCCAGCGGCTCGCGCGCCGCCGCCATTCCGGGGTCCACGAACGCCCCCGCTCCCGTGACCGGCTCCATCGCGCCCCACGCTCCGACCGCGAACCCGGCGAGCGCGAGCGGGTAGCCGTCGCCCGGCCCCGAGACCGGCCAGGTCCCGGGCTGGCCGGCCTGGCGCCACCATTCGGGCAGGTCGGTGTACCACGACCCGGAAGGCGGCGCGGCGCCCGCGCCCACCGCACCGCAGCGCGCAGCGGCGCAGGTCAGTACGAGAGCCGCGAGCGGTAGCGCGAGAGCGCGCCGACCAGCGGCGTGCCCAGGCCCGCGAACAACACGACGTTCCACCCGATGTGCCATAGCGAGAACGGGATTCCTCCGATCAACGCGACCCGCACCTGTCCGAGCAGGATGCCGGTCGCGAGATTGGTCACGACATCGAAGAACAGCGTGAGGATCACCGCCGCGATCGCGAGCGCCAAAGCGCGCGGCCCCGGCGGCAAGCCGATCAGTCCCAGCGCCGCGAGCATGCCCCCGGCCGCACCCGCCGCCGCCTCGCCCGCGACCTGCGCCAGGGTGATGAGCGGGGGCGCCGCGCCGTAGGGATTCAACAGCGAGTAGACCAGCATGGTGACCACGCCGGTGAGAACGCCGTCGCGCACGCCGAGCAGGACGCCGGCGCAGAAGACCACGAGCGTGAGGACCTCGAAGTTGGGAATGGTCTCGGCGTAGGCTCCGGTCAGCCCGGCGGCAACGAGCAGCGCGGCGTACGACAGACGGCGCGCGGAGAACGGCTGAGTTGCGATCGGGTGGGATCTCCGGGAGGCGGGTCGGACGGGGCGCGGTTGGCAGGCAGACTAGCCGCGCGCTCGCGCGGGCGTCAATGCACCGGGGGCGCACGCGCCCCTTGCCCGTTCCCGGCCCGCGACGGCGGGCCCTGGGAGGAGCTAGACCGTTTTGCCCAGCGCTGCGACGGCGCGCTTCAGGCCAATGTACGCGCGCTCCGGCACCGCGACGTCGCCGAGGTCGGCGCTGCGGCCTTCGCCGTGGAAGTCGGAGCCGCCGGTCTCGATCAGGCCGAGGCGCTCGGCCAGCGCCTGGTAGCGCCGCACCGCGAGCGCGCCGTGCTGGGGATGCCAGACCTCGATCCCGCTCAAGCCCCGCGCCGCCAGCCCCTCGACCACCGAATCGACCAGACCGGGCCCGGGATGCGCGAGCACCGCGACCCCGCCCGCGGAGCGGATCAAGGCGATCGCTTCTGCGGGTGGAAACGTGGGACGCGGCACGAACGCCAGCCCGTGAGCGCCGAGCAGGCGGCGGAACGCGTCGTCGGCGTTCTCGACGTGCCCGGCGCGCACCAGGGCCTCCGCCAAGTGCGGGCGTCCGACCACGCCCTGGCCCGCGATCGTCAGCACATCGTCGAGGTCGACCTCGATGCCCAGCTCGCCGAGCCGCGCGACCATGCGGCGCATGCGCTCGCTGCGCTCGTCGCGGAAGCGCGCGAGCCGCGCGGTCAGCTCGCGGTTCTCGGGGTCGATGTAGTAGCCGAGCAGGTGGAGATCGAGCCCGTTCGCGCTGGTCGAGACCTCGATCCCCGGGATCAGCACCAGCGCCGATCCCGCGGTCTCGCGCGCGGCCGGCAGCCCCTCGACCGAATCGTGATCGGTGATCGAGAGCACGCCGATCCGGCGCGCGATCGCCCGCCGCACCAGCGCGTCGGGCGTCAGGTCGCCGTCGCTGAAGGTGGTGTGGCAGTGGAGATCGATCCTGAGACCGCCCGCGGCAGGCGGCGGCCCGGCCATCAGAGGCTCTCCAGCGTCTTGCGCAGGACGCGGATCTTGAGCGCCACGTCCGGGTAGCTGGCGTGCATCGCGTACACGCGCTCGAACTCGGCGAGCGCTTCCTGCGGCCGGCCGGCGGCTTCGTGCGAGAGCCCGAGCTGGTAGCGCAGGTCGGCGCGCGCCATCGGCGTCAGGCCCGGCAGGTTGAGGCCCGCCTCGAACTCGCGCGCCGCATCGTCGAAGCGGCCCTCGTCGAGCATGCTGCGCCCGATCATCTCGGTGCAGCGCACCACGAACGCCGGATCGGTCGCAGCGTTGCGGAACGCGTCGATCGCCTGCTCCATCAGCCCCATCTCGCGGTAGGTCATGGCGAGATCGTAATGCCCCTGGGCGTCGCCCGAGATCTGGGCCTCGATGCCGCGCTGGAACTCCGACACCAGCGATCCGAGATCGAACGTGACCGCACCGCCGCGGCCCACCTCGACCTCGACGCGCCCCGCCTCGTAGTTCTCGGACGGCGCGGCGGACGGCCGCGCGGCCGGCGCGGCCGCCACACCCGGCGCAGCGGCGGGAGGCGGCGCGACCGCGACGCCGGCTTCGATCGGCTCCCTCACCTCCGCGGGCGCGTCGTTGCGCAGCCGCTCGAGCCTGCGGAAGGCCAGCGTGTTGGTGCCGTCGAACGCGCGCGCGCGCTTGAACCAGTCGAGGGCGCCCGCCCGGTCGCCTTCGTTGAGCGCCAGGTCTCCGAGCTCGCACGCCACCTGCGCGGCCTCCACCGGGTCGCGGCGCACCTCGCAGTTCTTGAGCCACAGCACCATCACGTCGCGGGCTGCGGTCGCGCTCCGGCTCAGGCTGCGATAGATCGTGGCCGCGTTGTCGTGCTCACCCAGCTCCTCGTAGCCGCGCGCCGCCTCGACCAGTGCCTCGGTCGCGGCCTCGCGCTGGCCGGCGCGGAACTGCTCCTGCGCAGATGTGAGCAGCTTCTCGACCCGGGCCAGTGCCTCGCGCGAGGGCGACGCTTTGCCGTCGCGTGCCGGCGCCTCGCTGGGCGCAGCCGGCTCTTCCGCCGCGGGCTCGAGTGTCCGCATCGAGTGATCCTCCTCGCTCGCGCCCGGCGCCGGCACGGAAGCGGCGGCAGTGGGCGCGGGATCGGCGGGAGAATGGAAGCGCAGGCCCGGCCCTTCGAGCCCCTCGAGCGGAGTTCCCGCGAGGGAATTCGGCGGCGAGGCCGGCCCGTGCCGCTCGAACTCGGAGGAGGCGGCCGGGTGCTCCACGGCCGGCGGCGCGAGCGGCGGCATCGCAGCGGGAGGCGAAGCGCTCGCATGCGCGGCCGGCTTCTTGTCGAGCGCCGGCATCGCGGCGGGCGGAGCGCCCTTGACGGGGCCGCGCGCGGCCGGCGCGCGCACCGCGCCGCCAGGCTTGATCAGGAGCATGCGACTCCGGCAGCGCTCTGCGTGCGCGGACTGCCCAGCCTCTTCGTAGCGCTGCGCGGCGTCGGCGAGCGCCGTAGCTGCTGCTTCCTTGTCGCCCCTCACCAGCTGGACGTCCGCGAGCCGCTCGAGCGTCTTCACGTTCTCGGGGCTCATCTCGAATGCGGCCTGGAG
>Ga0075434_100003590_pt1 | contig 13863 bp, 13 predicted proteins | sample RhiMethybrSRZTD3_FD_75298 | JGI IMG/M metagenome (GOLD analysis project Ga0075434, IMG submission 75298) | Populus rhizosphere microbial communities from Tennessee, USA - Rhizosphere MetaG P. TD hybrid SRZTD3 | ecosystem: Host-associated > Plants > Roots > Rhizosphere > Soil | place: USA... | reverse complement strand
GGAGGCTTTCCCGAAAGAACGCCACTGAACGCGCGCGTGGTTGGAGTCTTGCAGCGCTCGGCGTACAAAATCGAGAAAGTAATCTTCGAGAGTCAACCTCATTTCTACGTAACCGCGAACCTTTATCTGCCCAAAACGGGGCGTCCACCTTACCCAGCGATCCTGTTCCCCTTGGGGCATGAGCCTGGGGGAAAGACCAATCCGACCTGGCAACAGATGCTGGGTTCGCTCGCCACCAAGGGGTTCGTCGCTCTGACCTGGGATCCGATCGGGCAGGGTGAACGGCTGCAGATTTATGACGAAGACCTTGGGGAATCGAAAGTAGGCGACTCGACCACTGAGCACACGGTGGTTGGCACGCAGTGCCTGCTGGTCGGAGACCATCTGGCCCGGTACACCATCTGGGACGGAATGCGCGCGCTCGAATATCTGCTCACGCGGCCGGAAGTTGATCCCACCCGAGTCGGGTTGACGGGTAATTCGGGCGGGGGAACCCACACCGCTTATATCGCTGCACTGGATGATCGCATCCAGGTTGCCGCCCCCTCCTGCTACATCACTTCGTGGCGTCTGATGCTGCAGACGATTGGTCCGCAGGACGCCGAGCAGACGTTTCCCTTCTGGCTAAAGGATGGATTTGACTATCCCGATTATCTGTATGCGTTTGCTCCCAAACCCTACTTCCTGCTTTCGGCTATCCGCGATTTCTTTCCCATCGCGGGGGCCCGGGAGACTTTTGCGGAAGCGTCGAGGGTCTATTCGGCGATCGGCGCAAAGGAAAAGGTGGGCATGTTTGAAGCTGACGACGGTCACGGATATAGCAAGCCGCGTCGGCTCGCGGCGTATGAATGGTTCGGCCGTCTGCTGAGGGGTGTCGAAGATAAGGATCCGGAGCCGCAAATCGAGATGGCCACTCCCGAGGAACTACGCTGCACTCCGACAGGGCAGGTCTCGACTTCGCTCGGCGGGGAGAGCGTATTCACTTTGAATCAAAAGAGGCTGGAGCGGGTGCAGTCGAATCGCCGGATGCCGCCTGCGGAATTGCCTCGCAAAGTGCAGGAGTTGATCCGCTACGAGCCTCCTAGCACGTCACAAGAGGTCCAACGTTACGGCACGATCACTCGTTCCGGTTACCAGATCGAAAGGCTGACTTACGAGAGCGAGTCCGGCATCACGATTCCATCGCTGCTCTTTGTTCCCGAGGGAGGAGATGACAAGAAGGCGGCAGTGGTTATCGTCAGCGGAGATGGCAAGAAGGCTTCAGCGCCGGAGGCGGAGCGCTTGGTGAAATCGGGGATGGTTGTGCTTTCCATCGACGCGCGGGGATTCGGCGAAACCCAAATCAATACCGGGGTTAATAGCGAGGAATTTGACCACTACTTCGGAGATTTTAGGGATGCGATGACGGCCCTGCTCGTCGGCAAGACTATGGTTGGAATGCGTGCGCTCGACATCACGCGGGCTGTCGATCTGCTCTCAGCACGCAGGGATGTTGACCGGGAGAAGATTTATGTCTACGGAAAGAAAGGAGGCGCGGTACCAGCTTTGTATGCCGCAGTGCTGGACCGTAGGATTCGAAAGGTAGTCCTCGAAGACATGTTGTCCTCTTACGAGTCCGTTGTAGAGAACAAGATCCATCGACGGGTGCTTGAAAGCGTCGTACCAGGTGCTTTGAAGTTTTATGATTTGCCCGATTTGGCAGCGACCCTGGCTCCCCGTAAGCTATCAATCGTGAGTGGTACGGATCCCCTGGGACACGAATTGCCGGCTAATACGGTCCGGAAGGAATACAGTCGCGCCGTCGAAGCGTATAGGCAAATGGGGATGGAGCAGAGCATTCACATTCGGGACAGCAGCCCCACGGATAGCACTAACACGATCTACCGCGAATTGACTGAGGGCCCGTAGCCAAGCAGGACGCAACTCTCAGACGAGCTGGTTTTCCAGCAAGGACAGCACGTTCTGAGGAGTGTCGGTCAATGAAAACAAACCGAGCGGCGCTCTACATCAGGGTGAGTTCCGGTGAGCAGAATACAGGAGCGTCGCAAGAAACAGCCTTGCGTGAATACGTTCGACGACGTGGATGGAAGGTGCAGCAGGTCTACCGAGACCAGGGCATCTCGGGTACCAGCTCAAACCGCCCTGCTGAATGAGATGTCGGTAAGGCTTGCAGGCGTGGATCAATTCTGTCACAGAAGCCATTGACACATCCCTTCCAGCAGGCGAGCTGGTTTTCCAGATGATCGGAGCAGTGGCACAGTTTGAGAGATCTCTGATCGGCGAACGTGTGAAGTCAGGTCTCGCGAATGCGCGTACAAATGGAAAGCTCCTGGGACCCCCGCCCTATGCGTGCTATCGAATGCGGAACGTCGCGCACATTGAGTGGCGTGCGCTCCCGATGGCAAAATGAGAGACCTAGGGCTCGAAGTGTTTCCAAACGTCAGCGCAAAGAGCCGGTTTCGAGACCCAAGCAAACCGATCGAGATCTCGTGCCGCCTGTTCGTAGAGGGATTTTCCCCGCATGAAGCCAAGTTCTGTATAGTTCCGCGGTCGCCTCACCTCAAGGTTGGTCTTTCGGTAGCGAGGGTTCGAGACCCATTCGATTTCCCCGTTTGCGGTGACGATGGGATACCAAGCGAGGCCTTGGCGTTTCCTGATCGCATCGTAGTCGAACCTGTATTCGCGGTCGCATAGAGCGCCCAGCGCCATGACGTCGGAGGCGTTGGCGCTCATCGCCGCGTGCGCCCAATGGGGAGGCACCACCACGACGTCGCCGGGCTTGGCCAAAATTGCATAACAACGCCCGGGATCATCCGCCGCATACTCCTGCATAAAGACATAGGCTGTTCCGTCCCAAATTTCGTATATCTCAGGCGGCGACCATCCGCTGTGCGCGGAGATGTGGTGCACGTGACCCTGGCTGCGCACAGGCTCGTCGCCGAGTTTCCCCGAGGCGTAGATCACTGCACCGAACAGCAACATTCTTCGTTCAAGGTCGGTGCGAATCTCGTCCCGACCGATGTCCATTACGATGGCATAAACGGGATCGGGTCCCGCACACTTAGGATTGCGCAGACTTGGCCGAATCGCATCGAGCGAGCGCGTTTCCGGTTCCGGTCCAAACGTTCCGGATTCGTAGCGAAATCCCAAAGGCTCGCGGACGGGAACCACGCCCATGCCGGGATCGAATCTCATAACTCGGTCCTCACTGATGCCCGTATGGTTGCGCATTCACACGCTCCGTCTGCTGGTCTGACTGTGTACCTTCCGGCCTTCGCAGGCACAATGAATGTTTCGGCATAATGGACGTGAAACGGCTCGAAAGCTGCGGTTGGGCTCTCGGCGATTGCCTCTTCTCCTTCAACCAGGTTCAGGACGTGCACGCCGTCGGACGCGTCATGTTCCACAGGAGCAGTGAACCAATGTCTTCTGGTCTCAATGAATTCCAGTTCGTGCAATCCGGTTCTTTCTTCGATCCAACCTTTGCCCTCACCTATCTTCGCGACGCGATTCACCAGATTTTTTCGGACCCATTCTGTGTCCCGATCCCATTGAACGTTGGCGGCGCCGTGTTCAAGGTGAATTGGGCGAGGGCGGCCATCCAGTCCAGGGCGTCCCCAATCCCACAGCTTGAAGGTAAAGATGTACGGCGTCGCACTGATTTCCAGAACCATGCTGTTCGCTCCCGAACAATGGATCGTACCTGCCGGGATCAGAAAGTGGTCATGTTTGCGAGCAGGCCACCGATTTACATAGTTCGCTGCCTCAAACCACGAGCCGTTCTCTTGCGCGTGATGCAGTTCCCTGATCATCGCCGCTCGGTCGATGCCCGTTTTCAGTCCCAGATACACGCATGCGTCCGGTGCCGCATCGAGCAAATAGTAGCTCTCATCTTGTGTATAAGCCATTCCGAAATTGTCGATGATGTACTGATTGAGCGGATGTACCTGCAGGGATAGATTCCCCCCCTGCATGGTGTCGAGGAGATCGAAGCGAATCGGAAACTCGGTGCCGAATCTTGCATACGGTGCGTCGCCGAGCAGTTCACAAGGATGGTGCAGCACCAAATCCATAGCTGGGATTTCGATGCTCAGACCGGACAAGTCGAGCAACAGGCTGTTTTCTTCCGGAACACAATCAAAGCACCACGCATAGTTGGGCGGACCGTCCGGCAAGTCACACACTTCGCGCATCCACTGTCCACCCCAGGGACCAGGGTCGAAAAACGGGACTACCCGAAACGGCCGGTTCACAGCGCATCGCAGGCCCGCCCGGAAAGTGTCGCCAGTGCACATCTTCGGCACGGCGGGATCATTTGTGTCCAGCACATAGTCGACCCGCTTCATGAGAGGTTGCTTGATCCGGTCCGCGACACGCCAGTCCACAAAGAATGCGCGCTTGTATTTTGCTGCTGCAGATTCCTGGATGTCTCCAGCCGGAAAGCTTCCGATCTGGTTGGCACGCTGCCGCCGCTGGATCTCCCAACGCGCCAGGTCCGCCAGAATAAGGGCATCCGGTTCAGGAGCAAGAAGTCGGGTCCCCGTGCCGAAAATGAGAGTCATGCCCTCCGCCGATCGGCACGCTTCGTGTAGCTGAGCAGTACGCCGTGGGTCGGCGAAGTCCCCGATGGTGAGTCGGCTGATGCGGCCGAATACCGGGTCATCGGTCAAGTCCCTACTAAGCATCGCAGCGATTTCCTTCGGACTCTTCCAGCACTCACGCGTACGGAACACGTGCGCGGGATGCAAACCTTCCACGAATGCTTCGAGAACCTGTTCCTCAAAAACTCCTGGATAGATCTCCACGGAAATCGTCTGAGCGCCGCGTGCTGCCTCGCCAGCGATTCGCGCCACAATCTCTCGCCATCCCTGCCACACCGATTCCTGGCGAACTGGTACTCGAATGGACGGAAATTTGTCGTAGTTGGATTGGGTGCGCTTCATGGCTTCTGAAGGAACAAGTGACGGTCAAATCACTGTATATGGTGCTCTGGCCGAGCGCGTCAATCTTGAATTTCTTTGTCTGATTAGCGGCTCGTTCAGCTTTTGAATTTTCGAGTGCAAGGCACCCGCATGCAAGACGACGGGAAATGTGGCTGCGACACGAATGGCGAATGATCTAAATAAGAAACGCGCATCCATTGGACCAATCCTGTTTAGTCTCTCAAAGCGCGAAGCTCAAGGCTCGCAACTCACAACCTGTGGCTCAACCAGAACTTTTCGATTTGCTCCAATGTCCGGCCTTTAGTCTCTGGAACCCCCCGCCAGACAAACAGGAACGCGGCGATGCAGACAACCGCGTAGAGCAGAAAAACTCCAGCCGCCGTAAACACGGTCACGAGAGATAGAAAGGTGAGCGTCACCAGGAGCGTGCCGCACCAGAGGCAGACCGTGGCGAGCGACATGGCGCGTCCCCTGACTCTGGTTGGGCAGATTTCCGACATCAGCACCCACGTGCCCGTCCCGACGCCGACGGCAAAACAAGCCACGTACGTGAGGACGAAGATCAGAACCATGATGCCCGAGGCCTGAAAATGAATCGCGGCTGAGACTGCAACAAGGGAGAGCGCCATTCCCCCGAAGGCGGACATCAACAGCGACTTCCGTCCGGCGCGGTCAATAAGCAGCATCCCGGCGATGGTGGCGACGAAATTGATTGCCCCGATAATGACGTTGGCCCAAAGTGCCGTACTGGCGGTCTGATGCGGCACATGTTCCAGGAAAACAATCGAGCCGTAATAGATGATGGTATTGATCCCGGTGAACTGGCTGAAGAGAGCGATCACGATCGCAACGATGAGCGCTTTTCGGAATGTAGGATCCAGCAAATCCCCACTCTCTTCGGAGATCGCGGCACGGATGGCGTCCATCTCTTCGGAGGCCGCTAGTGGGCCCACCATCTGCCCCAGTACGTGTTCGGCTTCTTGCTCTCGGCCCTTCTGCACCAGCCACCGCGGACTCTCCGGAATGAAAAGCAAGGTCAACCAAAAAGCAATCGATGGCAGGGCCGCCGCGGCGAACATCCATCTCCAGTTTGTCGGGCCCGCACCTGTAAGCAGGTAGTTCACACTGTAGGACAGCAAAATTCCGGACACGATTGCCAGTTGATTCAAGGAAACTAGCAGTCCGCGCTTTTGTGCCGGAGAGATTTCTGCGATGTAGAGTGGCGAAAGCGTCGAGGCAATTCCGATGGCGACGCCTCCGAGAAGGCGGGCAGCGGAAAACTCAATCACATTCCTCGGTAGCGCGGCCCCGATCGAAGAGAGTGTGAATATTACGGCTGCTCCCAGCAACACCCTCTTTCTGCCAAAGCGGTCGCTGGTGAAGGCGGCAATGCTGGCGCCGACGACACATCCCAGCAGCAGGCTGCTGGCGGCAATTTCGGTTTGCGAGTCGCTCAGTGCAAATTGTTGCTTGATGAAAACGATCGCACCGTTGATCACTGCCGTGTCAAATCCGAACAGCAGTCCACCGATGGCCGCGACCATGGCGGGCAGGTAAACGGCGTGGGCCGAGCCTTGCTGTAACTCCTTATTTGGGATCGAATTCATCTGGTGATGCTGTAGCACCACATTCACATTTCAAATGGCCAGGAGATTCTGCTTCAGAAAGACCAGACCTGCGGCTCCGGCGACTCCGCCATAGCCGACAATCTTCTGAAATACAATCGGGACTTCCCGCGCTAGCAACGTTCTCGTCCGGCGCGCGATCTTGTCCTGAATCGGAGCTATGAGCTGCGGTCCGGCAGCTGCGATGTTGCCTCCAAGGATGAAGACCTCGGGATCGAAGGTATGGAGAAAGCTCACCAAGGCCGCGGCTAGATACTCCAGCGCACGATCCACGACATAGCGTGCGCAGTCATCGCCACTGGCTGCTGCACGGAAGATTGCCTCGGGATTCGGCACCTCGCCCGTGCTGCTGATCGACAATGTCGTCTGCGCTGCCCGGTGCATGTGCGCCCAATAGTCGGATTCTATGGCACGCGACGAAAAATGGGTCTCCAGGCAGCCGTAATTTCCGCAGATGCACAACCCACCCTGCGGATTAATTGTCGTGTGACCCAAATGTCCGGCGGCCCCGGTTGCTCCATGCAGTATTCGGCCATCCACCAACACAGCTCCACCAACACCGGTGCCCAGCGTTAGCATCACCACATTTCGCCGTCCGCGGGCCGCCCCCCAAAGAGCCTCGCCAATCAATGCGACGCGCGCATCATTTTCGGCGCATACGGGCACATTGCCAGCCCCAATCACTTCGCTCAAGACCTTCCCTTCGAGGAAGCAGAGGTCACCAGGACAACTCTTCACGCAGGTCGAATCGGCGTCGATGATCCCCTTACAGCCTACGCCGATGCCACGCACCGGAGCGTTGGCGCGTCTCGCGAGCGAATGAACAAAATCACGCAAGCCCGCAGTCGTTCGCGGCGATGGTTCATGCACACGCTCCAGCAAATCGCCCTGGGTGTTTACAAGAGCCGCCTTGATTCCCGTTCCACCAATATCAACACCAATCGCCAGGGGCTCGACTGCATCGTCGCTGGGAGATTTTTTTCGCACAACAGTTTGTGCATTATACCCACTTTGTGCAATTCTACTGGGCAATATGACGATGGCCGAAGACCAGCTCCGCGTGCATGCCGTTGTCCTCAGCGCTGTTTGTCCCCGGGGCGAAGGAAGCGGAAACCACCTGTGAGTGACTCTGCCCAGAACAAAACTGCAAGCAAACAAGCGTGCTCAGCCTTCTATGACCAGGCGATGGGCGTACTGCAAGAGTTGAAAAAGACGCAATCAGATGTAATTCAGCAGGCGGCCGAACTTTGTGCAGATCGGATTGCCAGGGGCGGGCTCGTTTTTCTTTTTGGCAACGGTCACTCTCGCATGATGTGCGAGGAGATGACACCCCGTCAGGGTGGCTTCCCAGGTTTTGTGGCTCTGGTCGAGACCGCACTCTCGAATCACGCGGCGATCATTGGAGCAAATGGCTTGCGCTCCTCACTCTACCTCGAGAATTATGAAGGCTATGCCGAGCATATTCTCAACAGCTTCCGCTTTGGTCCGCATGACGCCTTCATCATCATTTCAACCAGCGGTATTCGTCCCGTCGTGGTCGAAATGGCGATGGGAGCCCGATCGCGAGGATTGTCGGTCATTGCCATAGTTTCCAAGGCCCACTCGGAAGAAGCCAAAGCGATCCACTCGTCAGGAAAGAAGCTGGTGGACTGCGCCGACCTTGTGATCGACAATCTTTGTCCGCCTGGAGATTGCGTCCTCAAGCTCGATGGCTTGGAGTGGAGGACCGGACCCGTGTCGACTATTACTGGCGCGATGATCATCAACATGCTCCGGTGTGGTGTCGCCGAGGCTCTACTGGCGAACGGAGTCAAGCCGGAGATTTTGCCCAGCCATCAGTTTCTTGGCAACACGAGCGCAGCCGAACAGTTGGATGCGTTTTACGAGGCATACCGGCGGAGCCTAAAACACTTGTTTGAGTAGGGCACAGTGAAGCAAGTCCTGCTAGTCACGGGCTCATCGGGAATCGCCGCCGCTACCGCGCGCTTGTGGTCAGCCGAAAATCCAGTCTTTATTGTCGGCATCAATGCCGCCGAATGCAAAGATCTGGCGACAGAACTTCATGAAGCAGACTGCGCCTCCGCCGATGTCCGCGACAAGTTTGCCGTACAGAACGCAGTTAGCGGATGTCTGGATCGATTTGGGAGAATTGATGCTCTTTTTAATGTTGCGGGCATCAGCGCGCGCTCTGCCGGCGATGGCCCTCTTCACGAATGCAAGGCTGAAGCGTGGGATCTGGTCATGGACGTGAATGCCAAGGGCACGTTTCTGATGTGCCGGGAAGTTCTTAAAGTCTGGACGAGAGATGCACAAGGCGGCGTTATTCTCAATTGTGGGAGCGTGCTGACTCAACGGCCGCAACGCGACTATTTCGCAACGGTTGGGTACGCGGCCAGCAAAGGAGCGATCGAGGCGATGAGCAGGTCTGCAGCAGCCTACTACGCACCCGCCGGCATCCGTATCAACGTCATTGCTCCGGGCCTGGCGCGCACCCCCATGAGTGCCCGGGCTCAGGCGGATCCACACATCACCGAATATATGACCCACAAACAGCCTCTGACCAAAGGCATGCTGAACCCCGAGGCTATCGCGAGGACCGCATGCTTTCTGCTGAGCAGTGATTCAAGTCCAATGACGGGACAGATTGTTACCGTGGACGGCGGCTGGACGGTGAGCGAATGAGAAATAGAAATAAGCCTGAAGCAATCGCCCACAAGTCCGCCGCGCGGCGCAAGTATCAAAGCCATCATCGTCCGCTTCAAACCACGGTGGTCGGCAGCTATCCAATTCCCGGATGGCTCGAGTTTGCGTCGGCCCACCTCGATCAATTTGGCGAGACCGATATCGAGGAGCTTCGCACGGATGCGGTCATTGCCGCGGTTCACGATCAGCTCGCTGCGGGATTAGATGTGATCACCGACGGCGAGCAGGCTCGCTACGATTTCAATCTTTCTTTCTATGGCCGTCTCGACGGCCTTGATCCGACGCCTGCATCACCTCGGAGGTTCGGTCCGCCTGCCCACGATCAGCGCGGGAAATACGAAGTCACCGGCCAACTGCACTCCAAACACGGTCTCGGAGCAGTAGCGGAATTCAAGCGTCTGCAGAACGTTGCACCCTCGGGTCCGATTCTGAAAGCCAGCGTGCCGGGTCCTTATACGCTAAGCGGACGCATCAATCCTGCCGGTATTTACAAAGACCGCTGGGATGTAACCGAAGCATTAGTTCCAATTGTACGAGACGAACTCATCCAGCTTGTGGCGTGCGGCTGCCACGAGATCACACTGGATGAACCTTCGATGAGCTGCTACGCTCATCGCGAAGATCCTCGCCGCTTCGTAAAGATTTTCACCGAAACGGTCAAACCAATCCTCGAATGCTGCCGCCTTTCCACTCATCTTTGTTTCGGCAATTACAAAGGCCGCGCCGTTGGTCCGCGCAGGTACGCGCCGCTATTCCCAGCATTCCTAGATCTGCCGGTCGATGAAGTGCATCTTGAGATGGCTAGCCGCGAGTTCTCCGAAATCGAAACAATTCGCGAGATCGCAGAGCGCGGAATGGATGTTGCGGTCGGGGTCATCGATGTGAAGAGCTATTACATCGAATCCCCCAGAGACATCGCCGAACGCGTGCGCCTGTGTCTGAAATACGCTCCAGCGGAAAAACTCTCCTTCGCTCCTGATTGCGGCCTCAGTCAGACTGCTCGTTGGGCAGCAAGTCAGAAATTGGCCAACATGGTAAGCGGTGTCGCCATCGTGCGCAAAGAACTTGGACTCGTGTGATCCGTCCTTTTCAATCCCATGATGCACTGCTGGCGGACATCCACGCCTCGAACCGGCGCGACGAAGGGTTTCGCCTGTGGTGGCTGGGGCAGAGTGGCTTCTTGTTGCAATGGCAGGGCATCCACGTACTGCTCGACCCCTACCTGTCGGACTCGCTGACCAGAAAGTACAGCCAAACTGACAAGCCGCACGTGCGGATGACGGAGTTGGTGATCGATCCGGTCAGGCTTTCATTTGCCGATATTGTTACGTCGACCCACAACCATACCGATCACCTCGACGCGGAGACACTCTGTCCAATTCTCGCCAACAACCCATCTGTAAAGCTTGTCATTGCCGAAGCCAATCGAGCCTTTGTAGCGGATCGTCTGAAGATTGACGCTGCTGCCGCGATCGGCCTGGATGACGGAACTTCTGCCGAAACCTCAGGCATCAAATTTTCCGGTGTCGCATCGGCGCACGAAACCCTGGAGTGCGACGAACACGGTCAAGCGAGATTCCTGGGCTACGTTCTTGAATTCGGCCGTTGGACGCTTTATCACAGCGGGGACACAGTCCGCTACGAAGGCATGGCGGAAAAACTGAGGCGCTTCAAGATCGACGTTGCGCTGCTTCCCATCAACGGGCGGGCTGCGGAACGACGCGTTCCCGGCAACCTGACCGGCAGCGAGGCGGCCCAGTTAGCAAGGAACATCGACGCGAAACTTGCGATCCCATGTCACTTCGACATGTTTGAATTCAACACCGCTACCCCCGACGAATTCATCCATCACTGCGAAAAGTTGGGACAGCCGTTCAAGGTACTTCGCTGCGGCGAGCAATGGCGCAGCTACGACGCGAGGAGGCGCTGACTTGGACAAGAGTTCGTCGGGAACAATATTGACACCAGAAATCACGCTTCAAGAATGGCCAGGCGTCAATGTGTTGCCGGTTCCTGGCGGGCGGGGCAGGAAGGCGTGAACAATGGAGGTCGTGGTTCAAATTTTTCAGGAAGCGGCCGCCTTGCCTTCCAGCGCATCAGAAATACAGCAAGCAGCGATCGGCAGAGAGCGACCAGAACCAGTGGCACGAACAAATCATTCGCGGGTCGATTGCCAGCGATCATGTGGCAGCTATGATGCGAACCGCAATACTGCGTTCATGCGTATTTGAATTCGATTGGCTTGGTCTCTTACAATGCGCCATGGCCAATATCACCTCGGTACTTAACCAGCTCCAGCAGGAGCGCAGCCGTCTCACACATCAGATCGACCGTCTCAACCAGGCCATCTCAGCCCTCAAAGGCGCTAGCAGCAATCGAGTAGGCAGAATCCTGTCGGCCGCCGGTCGCGCCCGGATCGCGGCTGCGCAACGGGCTCGGTGGGCAAAGGCCAGAGGACAGAAAGTTGTCTCGATCAATCGGAGGAGACGGCGCAAGATCTCCTCAACGGCGCTTGCCAACATTCGCGCGGCTCAGAAGGCGCGTTGGGCGCAGTGGAGAAAGCGGCGGAAGACCACCTGAGCAGTCGAGTATGAATTATTTCCTTTGTGGAGTGGTCCAGTTTCGAGGCCTGCAAGACGCTCTTGGCACCGCCTGTGGACGCCTGGCAGAAACCCTTTGCTACGACTGTGGGACTTCGCTTTGCGTGAATCACACTCAGCAGTGTGAGCTCTGCCACGAGAACTTTTGCCGCTCGTGTCTGTCATTCCATCTAATCGAGCATTCGAAGCCAGCAGCGCAAGACAAGCGCAGACAGCAAAGACGAAAAACTGCCTAAAAACCACAAAGGGCACCTGACTTCCAGCTACTCATATTCACTGCACGTCCGTACGTGCAGAACCTCCAAGTGGGATAATGTTTCCTGCAAGGAGTTCACTATGGGCAGTCTGGCTCTTCTTCAATCCTTAAGGGAAAACATTCTCGGCCAAGCAAGCGTGAAGGCGATTTACGGCGAACCGATCTCAGCGCACGAAAAAACGATCATCCCTGTGGCAAAGATATCGTACGGCTACGGTGCGGGTGCGGGCACTGGAGGAGTTGGCGATAGCAAAGCTCGTGGCGAGGGAGGCGGGGGAGGAGCTGGAGTACGCGCAGTTCCCGTCGGCGTGATAGAGGTGAGCAGTCAGGAGACTCGCTTCATTCCAATTACAAGTCGAAAGAAACTGACCGGTGCTGTGCTGGCGGGTCTTGGACTTGGAATCTGGCTGGGCCGGCGCCGGTAGTGTGAGCCGGCATTTAGGATGCTTTCTTGACGGTTAAGGAAACTTGCACGCTCATTCGGCATTACGCAACCTGGGCTAGTTTAGAACGCAGGCATTCCGAGCCCGGACCAGGGATTATTCGGGCACTTGATTCCCGGAGCAGACTTCCGCAATAGATGATTGGCGGCACTGCAACCGCAGATGATGTTAACTGGATTGTCGCAAGGAAGCGGGAGGCCTGTGATGTCGAGCAACTGGCCATTCATGCGCAATGGGAAAATGGAGAGCGTCGTCGTAGTCGCACAAAGGGGCGAACCAAGTCCTCGATTGGAAGACGTGGGGATGATTCAGTGTTTCCCCAATTGGTCCAGACGGAACCGTTCTCGAACACTGGTGCAAGGATGACGAACTGCGATTCGTGCACAATGCTTGGGTCGATACCGAAAAATTGAATACTTACGGTCCTAGTTTATTGGCCCCAGGTACTCATCTAGCCAATTCAGTGTTTCTTTAATCAATTCGTTTCTCGGGATGTTGTGACCGGTGTCATAGAGCAAATGTTTCTTCTGGTCTTTCCTCGATCCCAGCAGTCGATAAAGCGGCTTTTGCGACGCTTCCATGGGGAAAAAGAAATCGTAGCGCCCATTCAGCATCAAAACTGGCTGCTTGACACGGGAGACGAAGTTAATCGGATCTACCTCGGGAAGGGTTTTTGGAAAATCGAGCCCACCGAGAGCGAAGACGCAGACCTTTATTCGAGGCTCAACCGCCGGCACGATCGCTCCCATTACCGCGCCCCAACTGTAACCGTAGTAAGCCACTTTCCCATGATCAAGTTCGGGACGAGTTTCTGCGTAATCGACGGCACGTGAAACATCTTTGGCCCACATGATAACGTGATCTCGCCAAGCACTCGACATGTTGGCATTGTCCGACTCCATGCCATCGCCTCGCTCGTAGGTTCCTTTGTACACAGGAAACAACACAGCTCTACCACTTTTCAGGATGGCCTCCAGCGATGCGGTGGTGTAGAGCTCAAACTTCCGCAGCAAGAGTGCATTCGATCCGGGGAAGAACACTACGGTTTGGAAAGGCGGCTTACCCTTTCTGGGAATGAACAAGTAAGTGATCGCTTGTTCGTTACTATATGCCGCCGTGTAAGAGATTTTCTCAGTGGTCCAATCCTCGTTGAGGTTGTCGAAACGTTCGACCATGGGATGCAATGGGCTTTTGTCAAACAAATACATGCTGCGATAGGCGCGAAACAACTCGTCCGAAGCTGGTTTTTCCTTGCTCAGGTCACGTCTCGGTGAAGGCATGGGGAGAGACGCG
>Ga0075434_100003589_pt1 | contig 13866 bp, 10 predicted proteins | sample RhiMethybrSRZTD3_FD_75298 | JGI IMG/M metagenome (GOLD analysis project Ga0075434, IMG submission 75298) | Populus rhizosphere microbial communities from Tennessee, USA - Rhizosphere MetaG P. TD hybrid SRZTD3 | ecosystem: Host-associated > Plants > Roots > Rhizosphere > Soil | place: USA... | reverse complement strand
GATCGCATCGCGCGCGGAGCCCTTCCCGCCGAGGAAGCGCTGTCGATCGCGCGCGAGATCTGCGACGCACTGCAGGCGGCGCATGAGCAGGGTATCGTCCATCGCGATCTGAAACCGGCGAACATCAAAATCCGGCCCGACGGCACCGTCAAGGTGCTCGATTTTGGACTTGCCAAAGTGAACGATTCGCGCGCCTCGAACGCGCCGAGCGCGTCGAACGTTTTTTCGCTCTCGCCAACGATGACCTCGCCGCTGCACATGACGGCGGTCGGCGAGGTGCTGGGGACGGCGCCGTACATGTCGCCGGAGCAGATCAAGGGGCGGGCGGCCGACAAGCGCGCCGACATCTGGGCCTTCGGATGTGTGCTCTTCGAGATGCTTGCCGGCCGCCGGCCGTTCGACGGCGACGATACGACCGATGTCGTCGCCGCGATCGTGCGCGGCGAGCCGGACTGGAGCGCGCTGTCGCCGGCGGTTCCCGCGCACGTGCGCACCCTGATCGCCCGATGTCTCGAACGCGACCGCAAGCGGCGCATCGCGGACATCGCCGTCGCCCAGTTCGTCTTGAACGAGCCACCCGAGCCGGCAACCACCGCAGCGGCTCACGGGCGCGCGCCCCGCCGCGCTGTCATGGGAGCGACGGCCGTCGCAGGTCTGCTGCTGGGCGCAGCGGTCGCGACATTTATCGTGCGGGCGCTGATGCCGTCCGAACCGCCGCGGGTCAGCCGGTTCGAATTGACGCCGCCGCCAAACGAACCGCTGGCGTCACCCGTCGGCGTCAACGTCATCATCTCGCCCGACGGCTCGACGATCGTCTATCACGGTCAACAAGGTGGCGTCGAGCAACTGTTCGCGCGGCGCATGGATGATCTGGTCGCCAAGCCACTGCTGGGGACGGAACGCGCGACCAATCCGTTCTTTTCTCCCGACGGCGGCCGCGTCGGCTTCACCGTCGCGGGGCAACTGAAGACGGTGGCGCTCAGCGGCGGACCGCCGGCCACCGTAGCTGATGGCATCGGCCTCGTTGCGGGAGCGACCTGGGCCGGCGACATGATCGTATTCGCGCAAAACAGCGCCGGTCTATTCCGCGTACCAGCGACCGGCGGACGGCCGCAGAACTTTGCGACTCCCGACGCGAAGGCTGGTGAGACGGATTACCGGTGGCCTGAAGCGCTGCCTGGCGGCGGCGCTGTTCTTTACACCATCTACGGGTCGGGCGGCACGCGCCAGGCACGCATTGCAGTGCGGCGGCTCGACGGCAGCGGCGGGACGGTTCTCATCGAGGGCGGCAACAACCCGCGATACGTCTCGACCGGCCATATCGTCTACGCGACGACGCCGTCCGTGTTGATGGCCATCCCCTTCGATCCGGAACGGCTCGCCACGATCGGCAAGCCGGTCCCGGTGCAAACGGAGATTGTGGCCAAAGGTACCGGCAGCGCCAACTTCGCGATTGCCAATGACGGTACGCTCGTCTATGTGCGCGGCGGTGCCACCGTCTTTCAGACTGGGCTTGGCTTCCAGTGGATGGGTCGTGACGGCAAGGCGCTGGGCAACGTCGCCCGTCAGGTTGAAGGACCGCGTTATCCGCGTCTGTCTCCGGATGGCCGCCGTCTCGCGGTGACCATTGGACCAAGCAACCAGGGAAACATCTGGGTGATCGACGTGCAGGGCCAGACGCAGCCGCTCGAGCTGACGTTCAAGAACCACAACGTGACTCCGACATGGAGTCCTGATGGACGGCAGCTCGCCTTCACTTCGGATCAGAATGGTCAGCGCAACGTGTTCACCATCGCCGCCGACGGCAGCACGCTGCAACCGACGCGGTTCACCACGAGCCCGAACCAGCAGACACCCGAAGCGTGGGCGTCTGACGGACGCTCGATGCTGATCAACGAAGTCTCGCCGAAAACCGGTTTCGACATCCTGCTGCTCGACCTGCAGGCCCGGCAAACCCGCCCCTGGCTGCAGACGGAATTCGATGAAGACGAGGTTTCGATATCGCCTGACGGACGCTGGGTCAGCTACGTGTCGAATCAGACCGGCCGCGCCGAAGTGTGGGTACGGCCGTTCCCCGGTCCCGGCGCGCCGATACGCGTTTCACCTGACGGCGGACGTGAGCCGCTCTGGTCGCGGAACGGCTCGGAGCTGTTCTATCAGAGCGGCCGGCGGCTGATGACAGCGGAAGTGGCGGCGCGCGTGCCGGAGTTGCGCTTCAAGACGCCTCGCATGCTCTTCGAGGGCGGGTTCGTGCCGTACGACCCCAATGTACCGCGGACGTACGATGTTGCGTCAGACGGGCGCTTCCTCATGATTCAGGAAAGCGCGCAGCCGGCCCCACAGACGCTCGTCATTGTGCAGCACTTCACCGAAGAGCTGAAGCGCCTCGTGCCTGTTCGATAATGTCGCTAACTCCCGGCGTTCGACTCGGGCCGTATGAAGTCGTCTCCGCCATCGGCGCAGGCGGTCCCGGCTTCGCTCGCGCCGCCACACCACGCGAGCTACGGCGAGGTCTCGCCGCCGCCTTGCAGCAATGACGCGCGACGAGATTGCCGCGATGTTCGCGCGGCGCGACGAGGCGTTCGAGGAAATGGATGCCGGCGCGCTCGCGGCCGACTACGCCGAGGACGCGCTGATCGACAGCCCGACCGCCGGTCAGCATCGCGGCCCCGCCGCTGCCGCTCACGCGTTCGACGGCCTCTTTCACGCCTTTGCCGACATGACCATCCGCAGCGAGAGCCTGCTGATCGACGGCGACCACGTCGCCCAGGTGCTGATGTTGGAAGGGACAAACCTCGGCGGGCTGATGGGACTGCCGCCGAGCGGCCGGCACTTCCGACTCCCCGCGGTCTTCCTCTACGAGCTGCGTGGCGACAAGATCGTGCGCGAGCGCCGCATCTTCGATTTCACCGGAATGCTCGTCCAGATCGGCGTGCTCAAAGCGCGCCCAGCGTGAAAGGACGGTCCATGACACGCGAAGAGATTGTCGACCTGTTCGACCGGCGCGCGACTGCGGTCAACAGACACGACGTCGACGCCATCGCCGCGGTCTATGCGGAAGACGCGGTCGTCGAGAGCCCGCTCGGCGGCACTCACCAGGGACGCGCGGCAATCCGTGCGGTCGTCGAGACGTTTCTCGCGGCGCTGACCGACGCAACCTTCACTGAAGACGATCTCATCATCGACGGCGATCAAGTGGTGCAGGTGCTGACCCTTTCGGGCACGGCCACCGGTGGGTTGATGGGAATGGCGCCAAGCGGCAAGCCCGCGCTGCTGCCGATGGTGAATGTCTGCCGCGTCGCCGATGGCTTCATCACCCACGAGCGACGCGTCTACGATTTCACCGGCATGCTCGTCCAGATTGGCGTGCTCAAAGCCAAGCCGGCGTAGACGGGGTCAACAGCAGCAGTTATTTTCTCGTCGGCGTGAACCGCACGATCACCGCGGTCACATCGTCGTTCTGCGGCGCGCCCTGCGCAAACGCGCGCACCGACGCGAGCAGCGACTGCAGCACCACATCGCTCGGCTCCAGCCAGTTCGGCGCAATGGCGCTCTCGAGGCGTTCATCGCCGTACTCGTCGCCCGCCGGATTCAGCGCTTCGGAAACGCCGTCGCTGTACACCGCAACCATATCGCCCGGACGAAGCTGAATCTCCTCCTGCTCGTAGGTCGCGTGCGGGAAGAGACCGACAATCATTCCGCCGGTCTCGAGCTTTCTCACGCCTTCCGCACTGAACAGGAGCGGCGGATTCTGTCCTGCGTTGCAGTACGTCAGCCGGCCGTCCGCACGGAGAATCGCGAAAAAGATCGTCGCGAAGCGGCTTTCGATGCCACGTGCGATGAGCGCACGGTTGACCCGCGACAGCATCTCCGCGGGCTCGACGGGCGCGAAGGACTGCGTCGAGAAGATGCCCTGGAGCATCGCCGTCAGCAGCGCTGCCGGAGGTCCCTTCCCGGAGACATCGCCCAATGCGAGACCGAAGCTGCCGTCCGGCAGGTCGATGTACTCGAAGAAGTCTCCGCCAATCGCGCGGCACGCGATCGATGTGCCGCTTGCATCGTAGAAGCTGCCTCGAGTCCTGGACCTCGGCAGCAGCGCCTGCTGGATCTGCGACGCCATCCGGAGCTCTTCGTCGATGCGACCCTTTTCGATCGCCTCGCGATAGAGCCGTGCGTTCTCAATGGCAACCGCGGCCTCCGCCGCCAGCGTCTCGAGGGCCGCTCTCGTCGTCGGCGAGAGGAGCGTGCCCTTCTCGCGGCTGTCGAGATAGAGGACGCCCGTCGGCCGCGACTCAATCGGGGCGCCCGGTTGATCGACGTACCGGACGAGCAGCAACGGCACGCACAGCACGTGTCGGATCCCGTGCGCGATGGTGGCGAGATGCGCGTCGGCGAAGTTGCCCTCCGGCAGGTCGGCAATGACCATCTCCTTGCCCGTCGCGAACACCTGCTCCGGGATCTTCCGGCTCGTGTCGAACCGGGTTCCGCCGAGCGACATCCGTCCGCGCATTCGCGCGATTTTGGTCTCCAGTTCTCCTCGCTCGCTGGCGAGCATGACGAAGCCGCGCTCGGCGCCTGTCAGGTCGATGGCCGCATCCATGACGAGCGTCAGCACCTCGTCGAGCACGCGGCTGCTCCCGAGCCCGCGCAGAGCCTCGAGCAGCGTCGCAATCTGACGGAATCCACCGACAATCGAGGATGCACCGCTTTTAGAATCGGTGGGCGCCGGCTTGTCGTTGAGCAGGAAGACAAGCTGGGCGCCGGCCGTCCTTCCGACCTGGATCTTGTCGCCGTGAACAAGACGCCTCTCCGTCACCTGCGCGCCATTGACGTAGGTGCCGCACCGAGATCCCCGGTCGCGAACGAGGTAGTGCCCGTCACCCCTCAGGATTTCGGCGTGATCGCGCGAGACGTCGGTGCCTGTCAGCTGCAGATCGTTGACCGACCGGCGTCCAATGGTGAAGGTCGCCTTGTCGAGGACGACCGTCCGGCGGCCGAGCGCGTCGGTGACTTCGATGCGTGCGTCTGACATGGGTCAGGTGGTGCGCGGATTATAACGAACGGCTATAATCCGCGTGCTTTATCCGCCCCACAACCCATTTGCCAGCACGGTAGGAGCGAACATGACCATCAAGGAGCGTAGCGTTGGTTCGGTGACGGTGCTCGATTGCGACGGAAAGCTGGTGCTCGGCGACGGCGACGCGCTGCTCAAGGACAAGATCCACAGCCTTGTGTTCCAGGGCCGCAAGAGCATCGTGCTGAACCTCGGCGGCGTTTCGTACGTGGACAGCTCGGGGCTCGGCGCGCTCGTCGCCTCGTCGGTGACCGTCAAGAACAATGGCGGGCAGATCAAGCTCGTGAACCTGACCAAACGGCTGCATGACCTGCTGGTGATTTCCAAGCTCGTGAACGTGTTCGAATCGTTCGACAGCGAGGACGAGGCGCTGCGCAGCTTCGGCGCTCCAGCGACCGCGTAAGACGCCTTATTCCACCTTCGCGACTTTCGCGCCGAGCGCCTTCAGCCGATCGACAAGCTGGCTGTAGCCGCGCTCGACGGTCTCGAGCGGCGCGACGCGCGTCTGGCCGTCGGCGGCCAGGCCTGCCGCAATCAGCGACATCCCCGACCGAAGATCGCGTGTGTCGAGCATGCGGCCGCCGCGAAGCCTCCTCGGTCCGGTGACGATGATGCGGTGCGCGTCGGCGAGGAAGAGGTCCGCTCCCATGCCGCTCATCTGCTCCAGCGCGAAGAGACGCAGCTCGTACATCCAGTCGTGCACCAGCGTGCGTCCTTCCGCCTGCGTCGCGAGCACCGTGACGAGACTTACCAGATCGCTCGGAAACCCGGGCCACAGACCTGTGGTAATCCGGCGCACCGCTTTGGGATGCGACGGCTTCACCTCGAACGTGCCGTCGCGCATGCCGCACTGGACGTTCATCCGCTTGAGGAGCGAGCCGACGACTTCCATATCCTGCTCGCGGGCACCGTCGATCGAGATCTCGCCGCCGGTGATTGCGGCAATCACCGCCCAGCTGCCCGCTTCGATGTAATCGCCTCCCAGTCCGTGCTGTGCGCCATGGGGACAGGGAACGCCCTCGATGCGAATCGTCGAGCTGCCAATGCCGGTGACACCCGCACCCATCTTCGCCAGGAACTCGCAGAGCTCGACGACATGCGGCTCCGTCGCGGCGTGACGGATTTCCGTGACCCCCGGTGCGCGGGCGGCGGCCAGCAGCGCGGTCTCGGTGCCGGTCACCGAGGCCTCGTCGAGGTACATCGACGCGCTCCTCAGCCCCTCTGGAGCTTCGAGAAAATGGTCGTCGCCGGAAACGATTCGGGCACCCATCGCCTGCAGCGCGCCAAGGTGCGTCGAGATCGTTCGCCGCGCGGGAAAGTCGCCGCCGGGAGGCGCGATGTGCGCGCGGCCTGTTCGCGCGAGCAGTGGGCCGAGCAGCAGCACCGACCCGCGCAGCCGTCCGACAAGCGATCGATCCGGCGCGTAGGTCTTGACCCGCTTCGCGCGTATCCGCAGCGTCGTCGTCCCGATGCCGTCCACCTCGACGCCGAGATCCAGGAGCAGCCGGGCCATGACTTCCACGTCGCCGATACGCGGGATGTTCGTCAGGACGCATTCTTCTTCGGTGAGCAGGCACGCGGCCAGCAGCGGCAACGCGGCGTTCTTATTGCCCTCGACCGCGACGCGGCCACCGAGGCGATGGCCGCCTTCAATCAGCAGCGTCGACATCTACCCTCTCAGGTACTCCACGTCCGGGTCGCCGGTGAACCCGACGAACATCGGTTCGGGACGCAGCACGATGCCGAATCGATCGAGGACCGCGTTCTTGATGCGGCGCGCGAAGCGAACGACGTCTCGCGCCGTTGCGCCGCCGCGATTGATGATGGCGAGTGGATGCTTGCTCGAAAGGCCGACGGCGCCGTCTGCATGGCCGCGCCCGAAACCGCTCTGTTCGATGAGCCATGCGGCCGGAATTTTCACCGTGTCATTGTCCATCATGTAGTGCGGCGGATTGCCATCAATCCGTACGAACGCGGTGTGATCGATGACCGGGTTCATGAAGAACGACCCAACGCTCCGCGTGTCCGGGTCGGCCGCGTCGATCACCATCCCCTTCCGGCGGCGCACGCTGAGCACGGCCTCACGGACATCGCGAACGGTCGCCGCCCTGACACCCTGCTGCGATAGGAATGCAACGACATCGGGATAGGTGATCGTCGGCGCGCCAGCGCGCAGCCTGAAGGTGACCTCGCACACGACGAACCGACCGGGGTCACGAGCCTTGAACCGGCTCATGCGGTACGCGAACTCGCATTCGCCGGCTGAAAGCGCAACGGAGCGTCGCTCGCGGCGATCGAATACGCTCACCGCTTCGATCACGGACGCCACCTCCTGCCCGTACGCACCGACGTTCTGGATTGGTGTCCCACCGACCGTGCCGGGTATTCCCGACAGACATTCAATGCCCGCGAGGCCGCGCTCGACGGCGAACCCGACCAGCGCATCCCACGACTCTCCGGCACCGGCTGAGAGAAGCACATCGTCCGCTCGCTGCACCGCTGTCACGCCGCTCGCCGCCATCTGCAGCACCAACCCATCGAAGCCCTCGTCGGCAATGACCAGATTGCTGCCGCCACCGAGTACGAACAGCGAGAAACCGCCTTTCTCGGCCCACTCGTGAGCCGCCGCGACGTCGTTACCCGACGTCGCGCGCGCAAACCAGCGCGCCGAACCGCCGACCCCTATGGTCGTCAACGGCGCAAGCGGCACATCGGCCCGCGGTTGCTGAAATTGCAAAATGGGGTCAGACCCCATTTTGCAATTCCTTCAATGCGGTAATCGCCTCGCCACGCGTGCAGAGGGTGAACTCAATCCAGTCTCCCGGTGCAAGTTGACCGGCCAGCGGCAGATCCGCCGTGATGACGGTGGCAATCTGCGGATATCCGCCGGTGGTCTGCCGATCGGCCATGAGGAGGATCGGATCGCCGGATGGCGGAACCTGCAGGCCACCGCTGAAGGTGGCGTCGGAGATCATGGCGCCGGGTCCAAAAGAACCCGGCCTACCCTTCACGGTGGGGCGGATCCCTTCGGCCCCCCCGGCAAGCCGATAGCCCATGCGATCTGACTTCGACGAAATCACGAAACGGGTGCGTTGGAGAATGTCGAAGGCAGAGTCGTCGAAGTCATCGTCCTGAGGACCGCGCATGATCCGGAGGCGCGCGCCACCGCTCGCCGACCCAAACGATCCGCGCCGCATGTAATTGACCTCTCGCCGCGCGGGCGAAGCCGTCTCCTGCAAACGACCGAGCCGCAAACAATCACCGGCTTTCAGTGCCCGCCCTTCCATTCCGCCAAGCCCGCTGACGACGTGAGTCGCGCGGCTGCCAAGCACCGGCGGCACATCGACCCCGCCATCGAATGCGATGCAGACGCGTGCGCCCGAGCGGCGTTCGCCAAAGCGCAACGTGCTTCCCGGTTTGCACGTACCCGCTGAATTGACCGCAAACGCGGATCCGTCGATTGATGCGTCGAGATCCGCACCGGCGATCGCGATTCGCGTCAGTTGTTCGAAGCGCAGCTCAGGACCGACGAGCGTGGCCTCGAGCGCAGCGGCACCGGAGACATTGCCGACGAGCGCATTCGCCAACTGATGCGCATAGTGGTCCATCGGCCCCGCAACGGGGACACCGCGGTCCTGATGTCCCCACCGGCCGCGGTCCTGAATGGTGGTGAAGAGACCTGGCCGCAGGACCGTAACAGAACGGCGGGGATCGGGGATCGGGGATCGGGGATCGGACACGCCATCCTTCTTGATCCCTGATCCCCGATCCTCGATCGCTTCCGTTCCTCGCCCGTCCGGGATCCGTTCCGTTCGCACAAATCTGACGTGGTCACCCGGCGCGAAGAGCGATGCTGGTTCGCGCCACGGGTCAAATATCTGCACGGCGGTACGGCCAATCAATTGCCATCCGCCGGGCGACTGCCGCGGGTAGATGCCCGTCTGACGGCCCGCGATTCCGACGCTTCCGGCAGGAATCCGCGTACGCGGCGTCGGTTTGCGCGGCGCCGCGATCGTGTCTTCCACGATGCCCATGTAGGCAAACCCCGGCAGAAATCCGAGCATGAAGACGCGATATTCCCGCGATGAGTGCCGCTCGACCACCTGCTCCGGTGTGAGTCCCGCAAACGCCGCGACTTCTTCCAGGTCAGGCCCGTTCTCACCACCGTACGCGGCCGGAATTTCGATCAGCGCGCCTTCCCTCGCAGAGGACGCGGTTTGCGCGGCGCGACGCAGCGCGGCGCGCACCTGATCGACATCCGTGGCGAGCGGATCGAAATGCACGGCAACCGAGCGATAGGTGGGAATGACGTCGCGAACACCGGCGATGCGCTCCGAAGCGATGACCTTCGCGATGCCGATTGCGCGCGCGTTGACCGCTGGATCGATCACCGGCTCCAGCACGAGCAGCAGCGCGGAATCGCCGGCATCGCGGATCCCGGGCCCCGCCTCCTGGATCCCGGCGCTCACGTCTCCAACGCCTGCAACAGCGTGCGATGAATCCCGCCAAACCCTCCATTCGACATCAGCACCACGATGTCGCCCTCACGACGCTCCTTGACGACCGTTCTGATGATGTCGTCAACGGAAGGAATGTAGCGCGCGTGCTGTTTTCGCGCGCGGAGGTCATCGACGAGCTGTTCGGCGGACAGCCGCTCCGCCTCCGGAAGCGACGACCGGAACACGGCAGCGACGATGACTTCGTCAGCCGATCCGAACGAACGCGCGAAATCATCCTGGAAGACGCGACGGCAAGACGAGGCGGAGCGTGGTTCGAAGATGGCCCAGATTCGGCGATCGGAATAGCCGGTGCGAAGCGCCGACAGCGTTTCATGAACGGCCGTAGGATGGTGGGCGAAGTCGTCTATCACCGTGACCCCCGCGGCCCGCCCGACCACCTCCAGCCGGCGCTTGATCCCTTTGAAGGCGCGAAGGCCATCCTGAAGATCGGCCGCCTTCATCCCGACAAAGTTGCCTGCGGCGATCGCCGCAAGAGCGTTGCGCACGTTGTGCACGCCCAGCAGCGGCGATGCAAAACGTCCGAACGGCTCGCCGCGTCGATGCACCTTGAAGTGCGTGAAGCCGTCCGCTGCCTCGATGTCGGTTGCGCGCCAATCCGCGTTCTCGGTCGCGCCAAAGGTCTCCACCGGGCTGACGGCATGACGCACGAGGCCGGCTGCGTGTGGACTGTCCGCGCCGAGCAGGAGGAGGCCACTGCGTGGGACGAGATTGACCAACCGCCTGAAGGCGAGCAGCACGGCGTCGAGATCCGCGTAGATATCGGCGTGGTCGAACTCGACGTTGTTCACGACCGCGACGTCGGGCAGGTACTTCAGGAACTTCGCCGTCTTGTCGAAGAAGGCGCTGTCGTATTCGTCGCCTTCGATGACGAAGTCGCGCCCGCTGCCGACACGATAGCTGGAGCCACCATCACCAAAGTTGAGAGCGATCCCGCCGACGAGCACCGTCGGATCGAAGCGCCCGTGCGTCAGCAGCCATCCGGTCAGCGAAGTCGTCGTTGTTTTCCCGTGGGTGCCGGCCACGACAATGGAGCGCGCGCCCCACAGAAAGTGATCGCGGACGGCTTCGGGCAGCGAGCAGTAGCGGATCTTTCGCTCCAGCACGCTTTCGAGCTCTGCATTGCCGCGCGAGATCGCGTTCCCGACAACGACGAGGTCGACATCGGCGCCAATGTGCTCCGCCGAGTAGCCGGTCATGATCGGGATTCCTTCGATCGCCAGGAAATCGCTCATCGGCGGGTACACGTTCTGATCCGAGCCGCGCACGTCGAAGCCGCGGCGCTTGAGCAGCGCCGCAAGCGTGGCCATGGCGGTGCCACAGATGCCGATCAGATGGATGACGCGCGAGCCGGGATCCGGGATCCGGGATCCGGATGGGTTACTCAACCGGCGACTCCTCCACCACGAGAGTGGGTCGTGGCGCGGTCACGACACGCACGCTGACGCCGAGCGGAAGCGTCCAGCAAGGGCCAGTGCTGTGCCCTGACGGAAACCCGGTGATGACAGGTCCCGGGCAGTCCCGCGCGAACGCGCGAATCACGTCCAGCGCACCTGGCCGCCCGTCCGTCTCGTCGCAGCCGCGCATCTCGCCGAACACGAGCGCGCGAGCGCGCGCCAGAATCCCGGCCAGCCGGAGCTGCGTCAGCATCCGATCCAGCTTGTAAGGACGTTCGTTGACATCCTCCAGGAACAGTACGCACCCTGGCGGCGGGTCGAACGCGTACGGTGTGCCGAGCGATGCGGTGAGCTGAGTGAGGGTTCCACCAAACAACGGGCCTTCCGCTTCCCCACCCCGGATCACCGCAAGGCCGTCGGGGCTGAGCGCACGGCCGGCGCCATCCTGCATGAACGCGTTCAGCGACTCGGCGTCGAACCCGTCCGCGCCCTTCGCGACCCTTCCTTCGATCATGGGTCCGTGCAGTGCCGTGATGCCACATTGGCACGTCAACCAGGAAAGGATGGACGTGTTGTCGCTGTAGCCGATGAAGAGCTTCGGTGTCTTTCGAATCAGGCCGGCATCGAGGAGCGGCAGCATCTGCACGCTGCCGTAACCGCCGCGGACCGCAATGAGCGCGGCGACGGACGGATCGGACCATGCCCTCGCAAATGCAGCCGCTCTCAGTTCCGCACGTCCTGAAAGGTACCCGCTGACGCGCGCGAACACATCTTCGTCGTAGCTGGGCTCGTACCCGAGTCGCCGAAGCTCCTTGACCCCGCGGTCGAACTCCTCCCGTGAAAACGGGCTCGCAGGCGAGACGATGGCGATGCGGGCGCCAGGCTTCACCGCCGGTGGCTTCACCATCTAGACGTAGCGCGCCATTTCATCGGCAATGCGCCGGTGCTCCTCGTTGCCCAGCACCTGCCGCAGCGGCGGACGGCGTCCCGGCGTGACGGGCGCAGCAAGAAATCGCTCCTTGGCCTTTCGGTTGCGCGCGAGAGCGTCCTCGGCTCGCTTGTAGGGAATGCGTCCGTCTTCGATGGCATGCACCAGCGCTTCGAGGACGGCGGCCTGTGCCTCTGCGTCCTCGGAAGGGCCGACGGTACTGGCCCGACACACCAGCACGCCGTCGCAGCCGGCGGCAATCGCCTGGACCGCAGCATCCGGCACCGTGTAGGTATCGGCGATCGCTTTCATCTCCAGATCGTCGCTCAGGATGACGCCGTTGAAATTCAGCGCCTCACGCAGCATGCCGCGGACGATTGCCGGCGACAACGTCGCCGGCCTCTGCTCGTCGAGCGACGGAACGAGGATATGGGCCGTCATGATGAACGCAACGTCGTTGCGGATTGCTTCGCGAAACGGAACGCACTCGACGCGGCGAATGCGATCGGGAGGATGCTCCACGAGCGGAAGCGCAAGATGCGAGTCGACGGAGGTATCGCCGTGGCCGGGGAAATGCTTGCCGCAGGCGGCGATGCCGTTCTCCTGGAGGCCGCGGATAATCGCGGCGCCCAGTCTGGCCACCGTCTCCGCGTCCTCACTGAGCGCACGGTCCCCGATGATGGGATTGCCCGGATTCGTATGGATGTCGAGCACGGGCGCGTAATCGAGGCTGATGCCGACGGCTTTCAGCTCGGCGGCCAGAGCCGATGCGAAGCGCCGCGCAAGTTTTTCGTCGCCTGCGCGTCCGAGCGTCGCCATCGGCGGCCACTCCGTGAACGGCGCATGCAGCCGCGCGACCCGTCCACCCTCCTGATCGACCGCGACCCAGAGCGGTAGCTCGGACGAGAGCGCCTGGAGATCGTGACTGAGCTCCGCGACCTGCTCGGGGGCTTCGATGTTGCGTTTGAACAGCGTCACGCCGCCAAGCTGAAACTCGCGCGCCAGCGATCGCATCTCGGACGTGATTGTCGTCGTGGGCAGGCTGCCGATCAGCAGTTGCCCGATTTGGCGGCGCAGAGACGAGGGCACGATGAATAATTGTAACCACGAAGGCCTTGACGGCTGACACGTCGCGAAGCGACCTTCGTGGTTTAATTTCGACGTGATCATCGAGACCTCCGCGCCGACGCGCATCGATCTCGCGGGCGGCACGATTGACATCTGGCCTCTCTATCTGTTTCATCCCGGCGCCCAGACGCTCAACGCGGCCATCAGCCTTCGGGCGCGCGCCCGTCTCGAGTCGCGCTCCGACAATCGCATCGTCATTCGGTCTGAAGACACGGGCGTTACCGTTGAAGCCGGCGACTGGAAGGAGTTGCGTCAGCAACGAAACCTTCGCCTGCTGTCGCTGCTCGTCCATTTCTTCGAAGCGCGCGGCATCACGCTGACAACCTCGTCGCAGTCGCCTGCGGGCGCGGGCATTGCGGGTTCCTCCGCATTGAATGTGGCCGTGTGCGCAGGACTCGCGGACTGGAACCGGACTCATTTCGATCCCGAGGCGCTGCTGCAGATTGCGATGAACGTGGAAGCACAGACCATAGCCGTTCCCACGGGACTGCAGGACTACCGACCGGCGCTGTACGGCGGAGTTGCCGCGCTCGAGCTCGATGTCGACGGCATTCGCCGTATCCCGTTATCAGTAGACTTCCGTGAGCTCGAACGCCGCATTGTCCTCTGCTACACGGGCGAACCGCGCAACTCCGGAACGAACAACTGGGAAATCACCAAGAAACACATCGACGGCGATCGACATATCTTCGACTGCTTCGAGCGTATCCGCGACACGGCCGCAACGATGCGCGAGCACCTGGGGAGCGCGAACTGGGACGGCGTGGGCGCCGCCATCGCGGATGAATGGGAGAACCGCAAGCGGCTGGCGCCGGGGGTAAC
>Ga0075434_100003588_pt1 | contig 13866 bp, 7 predicted proteins | sample RhiMethybrSRZTD3_FD_75298 | JGI IMG/M metagenome (GOLD analysis project Ga0075434, IMG submission 75298) | Populus rhizosphere microbial communities from Tennessee, USA - Rhizosphere MetaG P. TD hybrid SRZTD3 | ecosystem: Host-associated > Plants > Roots > Rhizosphere > Soil | place: USA... | reverse complement strand
TGCGCTGTACCACTTCTCTGCCACGACAAGATTGTGGGCAGCCTGGTGGTGGCCAGCCTGCGAGAATCTGCGTTTACCGAGGATGACGCAGAGTTGCTAGCTCAGATTGCGGCCCAGGTCGCGATTGCGGTCGACAACGCCCAGAATTTTGAAAAGGCTCGTTCCGCCCAACAAGCGGCGGCACGTGAACGCGACCGCTCCCGGCTGCTGTTGGAAGTCAACAACGCTGTCACCTCGCATCTTGACCTGAAAGATCTCTTGCGATCCATCTCCGCGAGTCTGCGCAGAATTATTTCCCACGACGCGGCATTCCTGGGTCTTTGTGACCCTTCAGGGACGCAGATGCAGGCACAAGCTCTCGATTTCCAGAAAGTTGAGGGAGGAGCTTTTCAGGAAGGGATTCTGATACCGCTGGATGGCACTCCCGAAGGAAAAGCTGTTGCTTCGCGCAAGCCAGTGTTCGTCCGCTCTCTTGCCGACCTGGAGGATTTTCCTTCGCCCTGGGTCCGCTACGCGATCGAACAGGGGATTCAATCAGGCTGCGCCTTACCGTTAATCACCAACAAGGAAGTGATCGGAGTTCTGGGCATCATCAGTCTGAAAGGGGCAGCTCTCACTGCAGAGGACGAAACGCTGCTGGAACAGTGCGCCGGGCAGGTGACCATAGCGGTCGAGAACGCCCTCAATTTCGAAAAAACACAGCGCGCCGAGATCGAAGCACGGCACGAACAGAACCGGACCCGGCTGTTGCTTCAAATCAACAACGCGGTCGTTTCTCATTTGGACTTAAGCGACCTGATCAGGTCCATTTCTGCCCGGCTCAGCGAAGTGATCTCGCACGATTCTGCGTTCATCAGCCTCTGTGCACCCGGAGGCACACACCTGCAGGTCCAGGCTCTGGAACTCGGAAGGATGAGAGATGTCGTCTTTGAAGAAGGCCTATTGATTCCCATGGCCGGGACGCCCGAGGAAAAGGCGATTGTGTCTCGGCAGCGTGTGCTTGTCAGGTCCACGACGGACCTGATGGCATTTTCTTCTCCTTGGGTGCATTACGCCGTAGAACACGGCGTCAAGTCAGGCTGTTTCCTGCCACTGGTGGTTCACGGAAGCGTTTTAGGCGCGCTGGGAATCGTGAGCTTACGCGAAAACGCGTTCAGCGATGACGATGCTGAATTACTTGAGCAGTGTTCCGGACAGATCGCGATCGCGGTCGAAAACGCGCTCAATTTTGGCAATGCGCGCAAGGCCGAGAGGGAAGTGAGGCAGGAGCGCGATCGATCGAACCTCCTGCTCGACATCAACAATGCTCTGGTTTCTCACCTGGACCTGAGCGAGTTGGTGAAAACCATTTCGTCGAGCCTTCAGCATGTGGTTCATCACGATTCCTTCAGTCTGGCACTAGGAAATGCGGAGAGCGGAAGGTTGTTCGCCCACGCCTATGACTCTGCCTCCAATCCGATTGTCGAAGGAGTCGACTATGCTCCCGAAGGTACGGTCAGCGGGCTTGCCTTCCAGACGGGCCAAGCGGTTTATCTGCCACGGCCCGATCCCGAACGCTTTCCGTCGTTGGTCACAAAACAATTTGTCGACAGCGGCATGAGGTGTCTGTATTCAGTGCCCGTCACCGTGCACGATCGCAAGCTGGGCGTGCTGACTTTTGCGAGCGCCAAAGAAGACGCGTGGACGGCAGAAGACCAGCGCCTGCTGCAGGAAATTGCCAAACAAGTTGCGATCGCAACCGGCAACGCCCTCGCCGTGCGCGATCTCGAGTCGTTAAAGAACAAGCTGGCGCAGGAAAAGCTGTACCTGGAAGACGAGATTCGGACGGAACTCAATTTTGACGAGATCATCGGCCAGAGTTCAACACTGCGCGAAGTACTGAAAATGGTTGAGACAGTTGCGCCCAGCGATTCGACCGTTCTGCTTCTGGGAGAAACCGGAACCGGGAAGGAGTTGATCGCGCGCGCCGTCCATGAGCATAGCCGCCGCAAATCAAGAACATTCGTAAAACTGAATTGCGCTGCGATACCGACCGGCCTTTTGGAAAGCGAACTATTTGGCCATGAGAAGGGCGCTTTCACGGGCGCCATCGCACAAAAGATTGGCCGATTGGAACTGGCCGACCAGGGGACGCTTTTCCTTGACGAAGTCGGCGACATACCGGTGGAAATCCAGCCAAAACTTCTGCGCGCGCTCCAGGAACGCGAGTTTGAACGCCTCGGCAGTATCCACACAAAGAAGGTGAACGTTCGACTGGTGGCGGCCACCAATCGGAATCTGGAGAAGATGATCGAGGAGCGCCAGTTTCGCGGTGATTTGTACTACCGGTTGAACGTGTTTCCGATTGTGATTCCACCTCTGCGGGAAAGACGGGAAGACATTCCGCTGCTGGTGCGTTATTTTGCCGAGCGATTCTCTCGCCAGATGCAGAAGCCGATAAATTTCATTCCCGCCGAAACCATGAACCGCTTGCAGCAGTGGCATTGGCCCGGCAACGTGAGGGAATTGGAGAACCTCATTGAGCGCGCAGTGATTCTCACAACTGGAGGTGCCTTGCAGGTGCCGTTGCCGGAGATCAAGCCCTCGGCGGTGCCCGGTGCGGCGCCAACAGCCCCTCCAGGCACCAACGGAGACGCGGAGCGCGAAGACATCATCAAAGTTCTGCGCGACACGCGGGGGGTGCTCGCCGGTCCGAATGGCGCCGCGGCTCGCCTCGGGCTGAAACGCACCACGCTTCAGTACAAGATGAAGAAGCTCGGAATTACACGCGACCACTGGTGGCCCCGGCCGAACTGAGGTTTCCGTTCCAACTCCGCACCCGCTAGTTCCGTGACCACTCGAAGATGTGCGTGCAGCCGTCATCGTGGGCTGTCCCGGGAGCCTGCCCTGAGCTTGCCGGAGGGGCGTCCTCGCCCTCCCCGCGGCGGGCGGGACGACCACCGGACAGCCGCCGGGACGGCGGCGCTACCTTCGCGAGCCCACCGGTAGGCGGAGAACTTTAATTACGCGCGATCGGCGGCGTTGTCGCCGAGTGCGTGCCGAATCCTCTGCCGAATTGGGCAGAGTGCCAAATGCTTGGGCAGGGAATTGGGCAGTTCGGCAGCTTTCGGCAGATCGGTCCACGTCTTAAAACTCCAACAAAATCAATGCTTTTCGTTCTCGTTCATCGAGCACGGACTTTGGCACGGCACTTGCCTTGTCACACGGCATGATGCACTTGACCATTGAACACTCTGAGCGCAGCGGACGAATCCCCTGCTGCTCGCGCGAAGAAGCTGCCCAGATGCTGGCGACGCTTCGGAACCTTTATCAGTCCCTCCCTCCCGGAGCGCGCCAGCAGGTCAAGAACGTACTGTCGCGGGCCGCGAGCATTGAGTTGAGCAAGGAACTCTGCGGGGAGTTGCCATGCTTCGAATAAGCGTCTTGAACGGTTCGGACACGACCCGCTTCAAGCTGGAAGGCAAGCTGGCTCATGAGTGGGTGCGGGAGGCGGAAGTCGCCTGGACGGCACACATGGCTCTTAACAGCAGCAAGGAAGTGGTTGTTGACCTTTACGACGTCTGTTTCGTCGACGATGCCGGGCGCCAATTACTGGTGGAGATGCACGGGGCGGGCGCGAAGCTGGTGGGTTCCGGCCCCATGATGTCAGTACTGATCGACGAGATCAATGAAGACGACGAAGACCTTCACGAGTGCGGCGAAGACGAAAGAAAAATTCGGGAGTTCGAATCATGAAATGGAATTATTCCAGTGCGGAAGAGTGTGAAACCTTGTTTGCCTCATCTGCCGAGCGGCTGCGCTGGCTGTGTTTTACCCTCACCGCCAACGAGGAACTCGCTGACCGGGCGTTTGAGTCAGCTCTGCAGCAATCGTTGAAAGGGGCGTCGCGGGTGTTTCAGCAGTGGATGGCGAGCTGGGCGCGCCGGCAGATCATCAAGTCGTGCATTGCCGTTATGCGTCCGGCGGCTCTGAGAGCTGCTCACTGTGCCTGCTCCTGCCATGAGATGGAACTGATATCGGCGGGCGCAACGCAAGCTGCTATCTTGCCAAATCTTTCGGCTTCCGCCCTGCAGCGCAGCTTGTTGCGACTGGATGTCCCGTCACGATTTGTATTCGTGCTGAGGGCTCTTGAAGGGTACTCGCGCCGGGACACGGCCCTGCTGCTCAATCTGAGAGATGCTGATTGTGAAGCGATTTATTTCCAGGCTGCGCACCAGCTGCACCTTGATGCGACTGCTACTCAAAGCGCGGAAGAGGCAGCAATTTCTGTAAACGAGGAAATAGATCAGCTGGAATATCCGGTTGTCGCGGGTTCCTGGAGTACTGAGCAGTTGTGCGTTGCGGTGTAAGCGGTTCGCAGTTTTCCTTTCGGGTTCAAGCAGACATTTTGAAAAAGTGAGGATGCATTTATGAGGAAGAAGCTCGCCTTGATCATAGCGGTACTCGTGGTTGGCAGTTTCAGCGTTGCGTTTGCCTGGAAAAGCCAGCGCTCCGACGTGTTGATCGCTTCGGGCACGTTGGAAGCACGCAATATCAACGTGGGGTCTAAGGTCGGCGGGCGGGTCAGCAGAGTGCTGGTCCGCGAAGGCGACCGGGTAGAGCCCGGCCAGTTGCTGGTGGACTTCGACAGCGCCGAACTGGAAGGCCAGCTCCTGCAGGCCCGAGGGCGGTTTGAAGCCGCACGCGCCAATCTCGACAAAATGATGCGCGGATCGCGTCCGGAGGAGATCGCCGAGGCCCGGGCAGCTTCGGATGGGTTCCGCGAAGCCGAACTGGCGCAGGCCCAGGCTGACTTGGAGCGCGCCCGTACGGACGAGGCCAATGCCACCCGTGAACTCGCACGCACCGAAAAGCTGGCCTCCGTGGGAGTCAGCACTCAACAGGAACTCGACAATGCCCGGGATCGCCAGCGTGCTACCAAAGCGCAGGTGAGCGCTTCAGAGAACGCCGTGTCGGCCGCCGAAGGGCGCCTGAAAGCTGCCCAGGCGGTCTCCGACAAGACGCAGCGCGGATTTCGCGCTGAGGATATTGCGTCGGCGCGCGCCGAACTCACGCTGGCAGCGGGGCAATTGAAAGAAGCGGAGGCGCGCTGGGCGGAGCGCGAAGTCCGGGCACCCGCGGCCGCCGTCGTCGAAACCATGGACCTGCGTCCGGGGGACCTGCTTGCCGCCAACTCTCCGGTGGCCCAATTGCTCGAGGCCGACCAGCTTTACCTGATGGTTTACGTGCCTGAGACTCGGATCGGGAGCGTGAAGATCGGAGACACGGCCCAGATCCAAGTCGACACCTTTCAGGGAAAGACATTCCCCGCTCGTGTCGAGCAGATCCGCCAGCAATCGGAATTCCTGCCCCGCAATGTGCAGACCAAGGAAGAGCGCGTTCACCAAGTGATCGGTGTGAAGTTGAGAGTTGAGAACGCCGGCAACCAACTGCGTGCGGGCGTTAGCGCGGATGTGCAATTTGCTTCGGAGGCACGGTAATGCAAGCCATCCACACAGACGGGCTCACGCGCCGTTTCGGAGACTTCACGGCCGTGAACAATGTTTCGATCACTGTTGAGAAGGGCGAAGTCTTCGGATTTCTCGGACCCAACGGCAGCGGGAAGACCACCGTGATCAAGATGCTGACCGGGCTTCTGCCCATCACCGAAGGGAATGCTTCGATTGAAGGGCTTGACGTTCGCACCAACTCGGACGCAGTCCGTGAGCGGATCGGATACATGAGCCAGAAATTCAGTCTGTACGACGATCTCACGGTGATGGAGAACCTGCAGTTCTACGGACGCGCCTACCGGCTCAAAGGGAAAGCGCTCGACAAAAAGATTGACGAGACGATTCAAGCCAACAAGCTCGGAAATTACGTCAATCGTCTTGCGGGACGGCTCTCTGGTGGATGGAAACAGCGGCTGGCACTGGGCTGTGCCCTGATGCACGAACCGACGGTTCTGTTCCTGGACGAGCCTACCGCCGGCATCGATCCGGTGGCGCGCCGGCAGTTGTGGGATCTGCTGTTCCAGCTCTCCGGACAGGGAATCACGTTTTTCGTGACTACGCACTACATGGACGAAGCGGAACGGTGCAGTCACCTGGCGTACATCTACTACGGCGAGTTGATTGCCGATGGCACGCCGGATTCTTTGCGGGCCCTCCCCGAGGTGAATCCGCCGGGAACGCACCGCTTCGAAATTTCAGCGCCCGCAATTACCACGGCGCTTCGCAAGGCGAAAGAGATGACGCTCTTCAAGAGCGCCACGATTTTCGGGCGCTCGATTCACGCCTTGGTTGATGAATCCGTTGGCCCGGCCGAATTGGATCACGAGCTCCGCGGACACGGCATCGACGTCGAAGAAATCCGCCCGCTCATCCCGACGCTGGAAGATGCATTCGTCGAGTTAAGTCAGCGCCGGCAAGCCCAGATGGAGGCAGCATCATGACCAATCCGATGCAAGGTTTGGGAGCAGTCTTTTACAAGGAAGTCCGGCACATGCGCCGCGATCCGATGGCAGTTCTGTTCGCCTTCGTCTTGCCCGTACTGCAGATGATCATCCTCGGGGCGGCCATCGATACGAACATCAGGCAGGTCCGCACTGTGGTGTACGACGCCAGCGGAAGCGCGATGTTGACCGACGTTTCGGGCAGCAACGTGAGCCGGCAGTTCGTCGATCGGCTGCGGAACTCCGACACGTTTCGTGTTTACAAGTACGTGCACAGCGATGCTGAAATGAACGAAGAAATGATCTCGGGCCGCGCCAGCGTGGGCGTAAAAATCCCAGTGGACTTCGACCGCAATCTGCTGAAAGGCAACCAGGCGCAAGTCATGGTGATGGTTGATGGTTCGGACTCAAACGTGGCCGGACAGGCGGTGAATGTCTCGGGCTCGATCGGCCTCGATGAGTCTTTGCGCCGCATGTTGGCGCCCGGGCAGCAGAATCCGATCGAAGTGCGGCCGAAGATGATGTTTAATCCCGCGTCACGCTCGCCCAACTTTCTGCTTCCGGGCTTGATAGCAGTGCTCCTGATTATGGTTACGGTCATGCTGACCGCGTTCTCCATCGTGCGCGAAAAGGAGCGCGGGACGATTGAGCAGCTCTTCGTGACTCCCATTCGTCCGTTCGGATTGATGCTGGGGAAGATCATGCCGTACTTCGTGACAGGCATGGTCGAGTTCTGCGTAATCCTCCTGTTCATGCGATTCGCGTTCCAGATTCCAATCCACGGAAGTGTTCTCGTGCTTGCCGGACTGACGACCGGGTATCTCTTTGTGAACCTGGCGCTCGGCATTCTGATCTCGAGCAAAGCGAACTCCCAGGCGGAAGCTCTGCAGCTGTGCATGGTCATGATGCTGCTGAGTATTTTTCTATCCGGCTTCATGTTTCCTCGCGAAACGATGCCGCTCTGGGCGTATCTGGCCAGTCACTTCGTGCCGGCTACTTACATGATCCAGATCACGCGTGGAGTGATCCTGCGCGGAGCCGGGCTGCAACAGCTTTGGCTGAACGGTGTGGTGCTGTTTGCTATGGGAGTGGGCTTGCTACTCATCGCTTCCAAACGTTTCAAGAGCATGACTGTGTAAGTGGAACCAGGGCATCTATCCCAGCCGTTATGACTCAGAAGGAAATGGACAAAGACATGCGGAATCATGACGAACACAAGCAATTGACAATCCGGCAACCGGGGCGCAGCTTTCTGGCAACTCGGCACAGGGCATGCCGGCCGGACCACTCGACGAGCGAGCCGGGTCCGGAAAAGTCCCTCTCCAACAATCTGTTCACGGTCTTCCGGCAGGTCCCTGCGCATTGCTCGGGGGAATCCATGCGTCAGCAGACTCGTGTTTCGCCACCTCTATTCGCCGGCTTCTGTTCACCTTCACCATCGCGCCGTTGGCTGCCGAACCTGAAAGGCCTTCTCGTCTTTTTCGCGATCTTCGGCATGCTTTCGACTCGCGCCGTTTCAGCCCAGGAACCGGCCGACTCCGTGCCGGTGCTGACGCTGGAACAAGCCGTACAACTGGCTCTCACCAATAATCGTTCGGTGAGAATTGCCAGTCTGGAAGTGGATAAGTCGAAGTGGCAGATCGCCGAAGTGAAGACGAAGCGGCTGCCGTCCTTCAGCGCCGACATTATCGGATCGCAACTGCTGAATGAAATCAGCTATACGTTCCCAGAGGGGGCGTTCGGAATCTACCCAGGAATCGGACCAATACCTAGCACTGACACAAAAGTCACCACGCCCCGCCAGCCGGTTGCCTTCATCACGAGCCAGGCGTCGCAGCCCATCTCGCAACTCTACAAAATTCACCTCGGCATTCGATCGCAGGAGGTTAGTTCCCAACTTAACAGCGAGAAGTTGCGAGCAACCCGGCAATCGGTGGTCAAGGATGTGAAGCAGGCCTACTATGCGGTCCTGCAGTCGGAGAGCGCTCTGGACGCGGCCGACGCAAGTGTGAAGCAATACCAGGAACTGGATCGGGTGGTTCTGCAGAGGGTTTCGCAGGAAGCTGCCCTGAAATCCGACAGCCTGGACGTAAAAGCCAAGCTGGCCGACGAGCAATACAAGCTGGTGCAGTTGCGCGATACGCTCGATTCCCGCAAGGAGTATCTGAACGACCTTTTGGGCCGCGATATCCGTACAGAATTCCGCACCGAACAGGTGCCACCAGCCTCCTTCGAAGAAGTCGACCTGCGGTTCGCCCAAGATCGCGCGCTGGCGCAGCGCTCTGAGATCAAACAAGCCCAATTGAACGTGCAACAGAGTGAGTACGCCCGGCGCCTGGCCAAGGCGGACTACATTCCCGATTTCGGCGTTGCCTTCAACTACGTCTCCACTTTTAACGTTGACGTCCTTCCGCGAAACGTCACAAGCCTGGGCTTCGAATTGAAGTGGGAACCTTGGGAATGGGGCCGCCGGCGGGACGTCGTCAATCAGAAGAAAATCGTCGAGACGCAGGCCCAAACGCAATTGCGCGATGTGCAGTCAAAAGTGCTGGTGGACGTCAACAGCGGATACCGCAAGTTGAATGAATCACGGATGCTGATCGCTGTAACGCAGGCAACAAGAGATGCGGCCCAGCAGAGACTGCGAGAAGTCCGATATCGCTATGAACAGCAGGCTGTCCTGCTGCGGGATGTTCTGCAGCAACAATCCGCGGTCGCGAGTGCTCACGACAACTACCAGCAGGCGCTGCTTGGATTCTGGACCGCAAAAACAGACTTTGAGAAATCGCTAGGAGAAGATCAATGATCCGCACTAATCACCACTATCGAAACGCGTTTTACGGAATTGCGTTAATTGCGCTGAACGCGAGCACGCAGGTGGGCTGCAGCCACGCTACTTCAGAAGAGCGGGTTCTGACTCCTGTGCGCACTGCGCAAGTGCAAAACATCTCCACCGGCAGCGAGACTCGATACTCCGCCAACATTGTGCCCAACGCGCAGGTCGATTTGGCTTTCAAATCCGGCGGATACGTAGAGAGTATCCGGCAGGTCCACGGAACTGACGGCCGCATGCGCAACGTCGATACAGGCGATCGGGTCGCGCGTGGCACCGTATTGGCCGTCGTGCGCCAAAAAGACTACACGGATCAGCGCGAACAGGCGCGAGCGCAGTTGGCGCGGGCACAAGCGGACTACGATCACGCCAAGCTGAACTTCGACCGCACGTCTGTTCTCTATACGAATCGAGCCGCCACCAAGCCCGAATTCGACTCCGCCAAAGCCCAGCAGGAGAGTGCAATCGCTGCCCTGAACAATGCGCAGGCCGTGCTCAACGAATCTCAGACCGCACTCGACGACTCCTCGTTGCGCGCGCCCTTCGACGGCTGGATCTTGAAGAGGAGCGTGGACGTGGGATCGCTGGTCGGTCCCTCCGTGGCGGGTTTCACGATTGCCGACACACGCTCCGTACGAGCGGTGTTCGGCGTTCCCGATACTGCCATCGGTCGCATCAAGTTGGGTCAGAAGCAGTCCGTTATGACAGACTCCTTCCCTGAGCCGTTTGCGGGCCGGGTCTCTGCGATCTCCCAGGCAGCTGATCCCAAGAGCCGCGTTTATTCGGTGGAAGTCACAGTTCTTAACCCGCGCAACCAGCTGAAGGCGGGAATGATCGCGTCGTTAGCCCTCGAGGGAGAAATCCTGCCGAATTCATTGTTGGCCGTACCGCTCAGCGCTGTGATCCGCGATCCCCAGCAGCCCCAGTCTTTCGCGGTTCTGCTGGCTGAGGGCAATGGCGACCCGACTACGGTGCGCGCCCGTCCCGTGCAGTTGGGCGACGCCTACGGAAACATGATCCAGGTTACCGGCGGACTGAAAGCTGGAGATCGAGTTGTTACCAGCGGGGCAACCCTGGTCAAGAACGGGGAGCAAGTGCGGGTCATTCAGTAAGCAGCAGTCATTGAAAGAACAAATTCTACTCGAGAGAACCCCGATGGCGCATAAACCTGATTCCGAAATCATTCAGCATACACACAACACGGCGCGCTTCTTTGTCGAGCATCGCCAGGTCGCCTTGGTTTTGTTGCTGGGGACCTTCTTATGGGGCTGGTACGGTTTCTCCAAGATGCCAAAGCGCAAGGACCCCGTGATCCCTGTTCGCATCGCGGTGGCGGCCTGCAAGTGGCCCGGGGCTACGGCAGAAGAAGTTGAACAGCTCATTACGCGCCCCATTGAGCAAACCATGGCGCAGAATCAGGCCGTCAAGCCGCCCAGCGGATCCGACTACGGCATCCGTTCCCTGAGCTTTCCCAATTTTGCGCTGGTGTTCGTCCAATTGGATGAAAACGTAAAAGACACCGTTAAGCAGCTGAACGACATCAACCTGCGACTCAACGAACTGAGCGACAAGCTTCCCAAAGGAGCAGGGCCGATCCAGTTCAACAGCAACTTTGGCGATACGGCTGCGCTCATGCTGACAGTAGCCAGCCCGAGGGCCAGCGACATTGATATCGCCATCCGGGCGCGGTCAGTCGAGAAAGCCATTGAAAACGTGCGCAGCACTTTGCCCAAGAATGCTCCTCAACCGCGGGTCAGCGTTGTGGTCTCGTTTCCGCAGTCCGTCGCGGCCGAGGAAGTGAAGTGGTCCTTCCAGCTCGTCGATCAGCTTGGAGTACGGCGCGGAGCTTTCCGCGATGCCCACTTATTTCAGGGCCCGGGATTTATCGGGATTGATGTGAGCACACGATTGGATGACAAGATGCTCCAGGCATGGGGTGCCCAGATCATGAGGGAGCGTTTTCATGAATCAGAAATCCATCCCGATTCGTGGCGCCCGGCATTTATCCGCGATCCAAAGGATGTGGAAGCCAAGTTGTCCGCCGTCGCCGGCGAAAAGTACTCTTACCGTGAGCTGGACGACTTCACCGCACTGATTCAAAGAACGCTGCAGGGTACGCCCGAAGTCGCAAAAGTGGATCGCAGCGGCGTGCTGGCCGAGCGCGTCTATCTGGACTATTCCCAGCAAAAACTGGCCGAATACGGCGTACAGCCGGCCGACCTAAGCCGCGTTCTCTCGGCTAGAAACACGACGCTGCCCGGCGGCCAATTAGAAGTAGACAGCAAGAACGTAACGCTCGATCCCTCGGGAAAGTTCGAGAATGCGCGGGCCATCGGGGATGTCATTATCGGTACGGCGTCCAGCGCTTCCAATAGTCCAGTCTATCTTCGCGATCTGGTGGATATCACACGTGCCTACGAGAGTCCCGCGCGCTATCTGAACTACTTTTCCGTGCGCGACAAGGATGGAACCTGGCATCGCAGCCGCGCCATTACCCTCGCCGTTCAGATGCGCGACGGAGAACAGATCGCGCAATTCGGCAAGAGTGTTGACGAGAAACTTGCAGCCGTCCGCAATTATCTTCCCGATGACCTCATCATCGCTCGTACCTCGGACCAGCCTCTGCAGGTGAAAGAGAACATCGACCTGTTCATGGGTGCGCTCTACGAAGCCATCGTGCTGGTTGTGATTGTCTCACTGGTCGGTTTCTGGGAGTGGCGCTCGGCCGTGCTGATGGCGATCTCTATCCCCATCACGCTGGCGATGACGTTCGGCATGATGCATGTGTTAGGCATCGATATTCAACAAGTCTCGGTGGCGACGTTGATCATTGCGCTGGGACTTCTGGTGGACGATCCGGTGGTGGCCGGGGATTCGATCAAACGCGGCCTCGCCGAGGGTCATCCGGCCCTGGTCTCGTCATGGCTTGGGCCTACCAAGCTGGCTACTGCGATCATGTTCGCGACCATCACGAATATCGCCGCCTACATCCCATTTCTAATGCTGACCGGCACGATGGGCGAATTCATGTACAGCCTGCCCATTGTGATGACCTGTTCTCTGGTGGCGTCGCGGCTCGCTTCGATGACCTTCGTCCCGCTGCTCGGCTACTACCTGTTACGGCCCGACAAGAAGCCGGAGAAGCCGATTGAGGAACGGCGCACGACCGGCTTCACCGGCTGGTACGCGCGAGTCGCCAAAGGCGCCATGGAGCACCGATGGAAGGTGTTCGCGGGGTCGGTGGCATTCCTGGCCCTCGGTGTCTTCTTCATGTCGCAACTGAAAACGTCATTCATGCCCGAGGATGTGCAGTACTGGTCCTATATCGATGTCTGGCTTCCAAACGACGCGAACCTCGACGCCACCAACCAGACAGCTCAACAAGTCGAGCAGATCGTTCGGGAAGAAGCGAACAAATTCATGGAAGAGCACGCGCATAAGAGCAAGGAACCCAAACAGCTGCTCAAATACGTGACCACGTTCGTCGGTGGAGGCGGACCGCGGTTCTGGTTCTCGATCTCCCCGCAACTGCAGCAGCTCAACTATGCCCAGGTGATCCTGGAGGTCACGGACAAAGAAGTAACTCCAGAGTTCGTGAGGCACCTGCAGCCGATCCTCTCCGCGAAAATTCCGGGTGCTCGCGTCGATGTCCGCCAACTGCAGTACGCGGCGATCGACTTTCCCGTCGACATCCTCATTGCCAACAACGCCGACGTGAGTGCCGCCCAGTCTGAGCAAGACATTCGCACCTTACGCCGATTGGCTGCCCAGCTCGAAGGCATCTTCCGCTCTTTGCCCAACACGGCTGGCGTTCGCAACGACTGGGATACGGAGAGTTCGGGAGTCAAGTTGGAGATCGACTCCGACCGCGCTAACCTGGCGGGCATCACCAACCAGGACGTGGCCAGCTCTTCCACCTCCGCCATGAGCGGCGCGCAGGTGACGACCCTGCAGGAAGGCAACAAGGAGATTCCCGTGGTCGCGCGGCTGAAAATGGATGAGCGCGCCCAGCTCTCGGACCTGCAGAGCCTCTACGTGTACTCGGGGCAGGGAACGTCGAAGATTCCTTTAATGCAGGTTGCGAAGATCGATCACTCGATGCAGACGGAGCGAATCGTCCGCCTCGATCATTTCCGCACCATCGCGGTGCGCTGCTTCCCGAAACGCGGTGTGCTGTCTTCGGAAGTATTGAAAGCCGCCGACTCCAAGCTCAAGGAATTCGAGAAGTCGCTTCCGCCCGGTTACAAGATCCGGATGGGTGGTGATTATTACCAGCAGCGCAGGGGATTTGGGGATTTGGCGGTGGTCATGGCCGCCTCGATCTTCCTCATCTTCCTGGCGCTGGTCTTCCAGTTCAACAGCGCAGTGAAACCACTCCTTGTGTTCGCCGCCGCGCCTTACGGCGTGGTGGGTGCAGTGGCGGCCCTCTGGATCATGGGTACGCCGTTCGGTTTCATGGCATTCCTCGGAGTTGCCAGCCTGATCGGCGTGATCGTCAGCCACGTGATCGTGTTGTTTGACTTCATCGAAGAAAAACACGAAGAGGGCGAGCCGTTCGAAGAAGCTGTGATCGACGCCGGCATCATTCGGTTGCGTCCCG
>Ga0075434_100003586_pt1 | contig 13867 bp, 14 predicted proteins | sample RhiMethybrSRZTD3_FD_75298 | JGI IMG/M metagenome (GOLD analysis project Ga0075434, IMG submission 75298) | Populus rhizosphere microbial communities from Tennessee, USA - Rhizosphere MetaG P. TD hybrid SRZTD3 | ecosystem: Host-associated > Plants > Roots > Rhizosphere > Soil | place: USA... | reverse complement strand
CATCGCGGCTCGAACGCAAACTTTTCCCTGCTGCCGCGCGCCCAGACTGACAAAGGCGATCAGCAAACCACCTCTAGGCCATTCTCGCCGCCCCCGGCTAGGTCCTCGGGGTTCGGCGTGCCTAGCACTGCGGCGAGGAGGAGGGGGTGGGTGCCCGGGCGGGCGCGCCGCGCTTCCGAGCGATTGGAACCTTGGGGCCCCTATAGACCCCCCACCCAAATGGACAATCGCTCGCGCGATCGGAGCTTTCTACCCGCTATAGGGGGGGTCAAGTGTCCGATCGCTCCGCGACGCCCGCCCGGACCCACCCTCCTTCGTCGCCGTCGTTCACGCGCCCCTGCCGGAGCATGCGCCCGGACTGGGCGCCAACCCGAACTGGGTCCTCACTCTCCCGAGCCAGACGACTGACAAACGCGCTCAGGAACCACACCTAGGCAACCAGAAACGTCCGCAACCGCTCGGCCTCGGCGGTGAGCGCGGCGGCCTCGCGCCGGCGCAGGGGTGTGAACGGCTCGGTGCGCACGTCTCCGTCGGCGAAGCGCCACGTCCCGCGCAGGAAGCCGTCGACCAGGAACGTCCCGGTGCGCGCGCCGTTTCCGGCCGGCAGCGGGGGTCGCGGGTTGTCGGCGGGGATGATGCGGGTGCGGTCGGCGTGCGAGAGGAGGACGTTGTCGAACTCGGGCAGGAAGCGCGGCGGCGCGGGGGTGTCGGGGTCGGGGAGCGGGGCGCCGGGCACGTCGAACAGCTCGCGGCCGGCCTCGTCGCGAAGGTGCGCAGGCGCGGCCGGAGGCGCTCGACGACGGCGCGGAGCCCGGTCACCCGTGACCACTTCGCGACGTCCGCGACGGTCGCGGGCCCGAAGGCGGCGAGGTAGCGCAAGACGGCGGCGTCGGGGTCGGCGACGTCGGCGAGGTCGCCTCCGACCCATGACTGGACGGTGGTCAGCGCGACCGGCCCGGTCGTGCCCCAGACACCGCGCGGCGGCACGTGGACCAGGGGCGCGAGGAAGGTGAACGCGTAGGCGAGCGAGCCGGGGTCGCGGTCGGTGAAGTGCTCGCCCAGCGCGGCGCCGAGCTCCACGCGCGTGCGCGGCCGCTCCTCGACGAGCGCGCGGGCCCGGCGCAGGATCTCGTCGAGGTCGACGCCATCCACGGCGCGGTGGAACTGGGAGGTGCGGAAGACCTGCTCGGCGACGGGCTGGACGAGGGGCCGCAGCGCGAGCGCATCGCGCGCCGTGACCAGGTGGATGGTCACGCGCATGAGCGTCGTGCGCACGGCTCGGCGCTGCTCGAGCGCCGCCGAGAGCTCGGCGGGGTCGAAGTCGCGCAGCCGTGACCACAGCGCGACGTAGGGCGCCAGCGGCGCCTGCGCCTGCAGGCCGACGAGGTGCTCGAGCGCGTCCTCGACGCCGCGCGGCGCGCGTCGCAGCAGCAGCTGGCGTTCGAGCAGGGCGCGGTTGAGCGCGCGCTTGTCGAGCGTGGTCACGGCTGCCAGCGGGCGGTGACCTCCCGCCACGTCGGCGGCGGCGCGGGCAGCTCGCTCGGCTCGGGTGTGCGCAGGCCGTCGAGGGCGATGGCGAGGTAGCGCTGGCGGATCGCCTTCGTGCGCGCGTCCTCGCCGAGGCGCAGCGACGCGACCTGCTCCAGGATCGAGCCCACGTCGTTGACATCCGCGTCCGGGCGGATCGCGCCCGCCTCCTTCGTGCGCGCGAACAGCCGGCGGTTGAGCTCCCGAGCGTGCTCGGCCATCTCGAACAGCTCGGGCGTGGGGGTGAAGGTGCCGGCGAGGCGCAGGGTCAGCGAGTTCGAGTCCGCTTGCACCGCCCGGCGCATGAAGCGGGCGAAGGCCTCCCAGGGGTCGGCGTCGTCGTCCACCGCCGCCTGGACGGCCTCGATGTAGCGCTGCAGGCCGTCCGCGCAAAGCTTGCGCAGGAGGTCCTCCTTGCTCGGATAGCGGCGGTACAGCGCGCTGATGCCGACCCCAGCGCGCTTGGCGACCTCGGCGATCGGGGCCTCGGGGTTGGCGACGAAGACCTCGCGGGCGGCTTGGAGGATCCGTTCGTCGTTGCGCGCGGCCTGCGCCCGGCGGCCGCTGAGGGGTGGGGTGTCGACGGCCTCGGCCATGGCCACATACTAGCTGGAACGAATCATTCCGTTCTGCTAAGCTATCGGAACAGAACAGTTTGTTCCGCTACCGGAGGGAGATTGGGATGGGTTCGAGGACAGTCCGCTTTCGCTGGTTCGCCTTCTCGGCTGCGCTCGCCGCGGCCATGATGGACCTGCTCGACGCGACGGTCGTCAACACCGCGGCGCCGGCGATCCGGGAAGACCTCGGCGGTTCGTTCGCCGACGTGCAGTGGCTCGCGGCCGGCTACACGCTGGCCATGGCCGTGATGCTGCTGATCGGCGGCCGGCTCGGCGACTTGTTCGGGCGCAAGCGGATGCTGCTCGTCGGCGTCACCGGCTTCGCGGTCGCATCGCTCGCGGCGGCGGCCGCCCCCTCCGCCGGCGCGCTGATCGTCTTCCGGATCCTCCAGGGCGGGATCGGCGCCGTGATGGTCCCGCAGGTGTTCGGGCTCATCCGCGACCTGTTCCCGCCGCACGAGATGGGCAAGGCCTGGGGCGTCTTCGGGCCGGTCGCGGGCCTCTCCGCCATGCTCGGTCCGATCGTTGCCGGCGGCCTCATCAAGGCCGACCTGCTCGGCAGCGGCTGGCGCATGATCTTCCTGGTCAACCTGCCGGTGGCCGCGTACGTGCTGATCGTCGGCGGCAAGCTGCTCCCGGACCAGGCGAGCAAGCCGCGCGAGCGTCGCCTTGACGCCGTCGGGGCCGCGCTGGCGACCGCGGGGTCGTTCCTGCTCATCTTCCCGATCGTCCAAGGGCGCGAGCTCGGATGGCCGGGCTGGATGTTCGCGATGATCGTGGCCGGCGTGGTCGTGTGGGCCGCCTTCGCGCTCCAGCAGGTGCGGCGGCGACGGGGCGGCGCCACCCCGCTGATCGAGACCAGCCTGTTCCGCAACCGCTCGTACGTCTCCGGCGTCATCTTCTCGCTCGTCTTCCTGGGCGCGATGGCGGCGATCTCGCTGACGCTGAGCGTGGCGCTGCAGGCCGGGCTCGGCTACACCCCGATCCACGCCGGGCTGACGCTGGCGCCGTTTGCCATCGGCGGCTTCGCCGGGTCGGCCGTCGCGGCTTCGGCGATGCAGAAGCTTGGCCGCACTGTCCTGCACGCTGGCCTGATCGTCATGGCCAGCGGCCTGGCCGTGCTCGCGCTCGTGATCCACGACGCCGGGAGCCACGTCGACAGCTGGGACTTCGTCTGGCCGCTGCTGGTCAGCGGGGTCGGGATGGGCGCGGTGTTCATGCCCCTGTTCGACATCGTCGTCGGCGGGCTGCGCGACCACGAGGTCGGCTCGGCGTCGGGCCTGCTGCAGGCGTTGCAGCAGCTCGGGTCGGCGCTGGGCGTCGCGGTCATCGGCACGGCGTTCTTCGGAGCGGTCGGCGGCGGAGCCGATCGTGCGCGCGACTTCATGGGCGCGGCGGAGCTGACGACGCTGCTCACGCTCGGCCTGCTGGCCCTCGCGTTCGCAGTCGGCTTCTTCATGCCCAAGCGGGCCAAGGGGCACGAGGCGGGCGCGGCCGAGCCGGCGCTCGCGTAGCTACCGCTCCGTCGGCCGGACCGCGTAGGCGCGCAGCCACAGCTCGACCCCGTCGTCGACCGCCTTGTCGAGCGCGTCACTGGGCGGCGTGTCGGTCCCGAAGCGCGAGATCGTCATGGCGTTCCCCGCGGTCAGAAGCACGAGCTGCTGGGCGGCGAGCATCGGATCGGGCACGTCGACCACGCCGCGCTCATTGAGGCGCGCGAACGCGGTCGCGAGCATGCGGTGCAGCTCCCGTCCCTGCGTCCCCCACTCCTCGATGAGCTCCGGGTGGCGGTCGAGCTCCGCGATGAGCACGCGGCGGATCGCGGCGATGTCCGGCGCCAGGACGCCGCGCGCGAGCTGGCGGCCGAAGCGGCGCAGGTCGCGGTCGAGGTCGTCGGACTCGGCGAGGTCGTCGCCGGGCGGCGGCCCCATGCCGGCTCCGGTCTCGGCGACCGTCGCGTGCATCACGGCGCGGAACAAGTGCGCCTTGTCGCCGAAGTGGTTGTAGATCGTCTGCTTGGAGACGCCGGCCTCGGCGGCGATCGCGTCCACGCTGGTGTGGGTGTAGCCGTGCTCGAGGAAGACGCGCCGGGCAGCATCGGTAATCGCCTTGTGCTTTGCGGGGAGCCCGGTGTACGAGGGAGAGGCCATCCCAACCGGGATCTTGACGGATTGGACCGACGCGTCTAGAGTTTTGGACTGGACGGTCCAGTCTAATGCGAGTGCGATACGACACCCGAGCGATCGCCGCCGAGGCAGTCGCGGCGATGGGCGAAGCGTCGCTGGGGGCGTCGACGGAAATGCCCGCCGTGCGCGTCGAGCGCCTGACCAAGCGCTACCCGAGCGGCACGCTCGCCGTCGACGCGCTCGACCTCTCGATCGCCCGCGGCGAGATCCTCGGCATGCTCGGCCCAAACGGCGCGGGCAAGACCACCACCGCCGGGATGCTCACTACGCGCGTGGTGCCGACCGGCGGGCGCGCCTGGGTCGGCGGCATCGACGTCGTCGCGCATCCCGCGCTCGTCCACCAGCTCATCGGCGTCGTGCCGCAGCACAACACGCTCGACCGCTCGCTGTCGGTCCGGGACAACCTCGTCTTCCACGGCCGCTTCTTCGGCCTGTCCACCGCCGACGCCAAGCGTGGGGCCGGCGCCCTGCTCGAGCGCTTCGCCCTCGAACACGAGGCCGACCAGCGCGTCGAGACGCTGTCGGGCGGCATGGCCCAGCGGCTGATGATCGCGCGCGCGATCATGCACCGCCCGGCGGTGCTGTTCCTCGACGAGCCCACCGCTGGGCTCGACCCGCAGAGCCGGCTCGCGCTGCACGACATCGTCCGCGAGCTGAACGCCGGCGGCCAGACGATCCTCCTCATCACCCACGACATGCACGAGGCCGAGCGCCTGAGCGACCGGATCGCGATCATCGACCACGGCCGCCTGCTCGCCCTCGACACGCCTGCCGCGCTGAAGCGCTCGGTCGAGGTCGACACGGTGGTCAAGGTCACCAGCGACGCCGAGCCGGCCCGGCTGGCTGACCTGCTCGTCGCGGCCGTCCCGGGCGTGCGCGACGCCCACACGCTCGATGACGCCGTGCTGCTCACGATCGGCGGGGACGGGGCCGTGCTGCCCGCGATCGTCAGCGCCGCCGCCCACGGCGACGTTGCGCTCAGGGATCTACGCGTGGACGAGCCCTCGCTGGAGACCGTGTTCATCGGCCTGACCGGGAAGGAGCTGCGCGAGTAGATGGAAGCCGCATCCCTCAGCCTGCGTCCCGCTCCCGCCGCCGCGCGCGCGGCCTTCACCGCGTTGCTCGCGCGCGACTTCACCGTCCTGCGCCAAAACCCCGGCGTCTTCCTGGCCCGCACGATCGTGCAGCCGCTGCTGTTCGTGTTCGTACTCGGCTACGTCAACCCCCGCATCGGCCTTGGTCCGAGTAGCGGGACGGGAGCGGTCGCGCTCTCGACCGCGCTGGTAGCGGGCATGGTCGCGATCGTGATCCTGTTCCAAGGCATCCAGGCGGTCGCGTTCCCGCTCGTGACCGAGTTCGGCTACACCCGCGAGATCGAGGATCGCGTGCTTGCGCCGCTACCGGTGCAGCTCGTCGCGCTCGAGAAGGTCTTCGGCGGTGCGCTGCACGGCCTGCTCGCCGCGCTGATCGTGTTCCCGCTTGCGGTCGTCGTGCCGACCGCCGCGCCCGACCTGCACATCGACTGGCCGGTGCTGCTGACCCTCGCGCCGCTCGCGGCCATCGCGACCTCGAGCCTGGGGCTCTGGTTCGGCACGTTCTTCGAGCTCCGCAGCGTCATGGCGATGTTCGCGATCCTCCTGACGCCGATGATGTTCCTCGGTTGCACGCTGTTTCCGTGGAGCGCGCTCGACGCGATCCCGTGGGTCCAGGTGGTGGCGCTCGCGAATCCCCTCACCTACGTCAGCGAGGGCTTCCGCGCCGCCGTGACGGGAGCGCCGCACCTGAGCCTGCTGGCGATCTACCCGGTGCTGATCGGGCTGACGGGGCTCATGCTCTCGCAGGGCATGCGGAACTTCCGCAAGCGCGTCGTGGCCTAGATGGCCGTCCGCCCCGCGGGCTACAACCACGTCCATGAGCCAGCGCACGCGGATCCTCTCCATCGACGGCGGCGGGATCCGGGGCATGATCCCGGCGATCGTGCTCGCCGAGCTCGAGAAGCGGGCCGGCAAGCCGGTGGCCGAGCTCTTCGATCTCGTCGTCGGCACGTCGACCGGGGGCATCCTGGCCTGCGGGCTGACCGTGCCCGGCAGCGCCGGCCGGCCCCGCTACGCCGCCAACGAGCTCATCGCCCTCTACGAGCAGCATGGTCCCGACATCTTTTCCCGCACGCTGCTCAAGCGGGTGACGTCGCTCGAGGGCATCATCGACGAGCGCTATCCGACCGCGCCACTCGAGGAGGTCCTGCGCCGCTACTTCGGCAACACCCGCCTGCGCGAGGCCATGACCCGCGTGCTCGTGACCGCGTACGAGATCGAGCGCCGCTCGCCCTGGTTCTTCCGCTCCGAGCGCGCCCAGGCCGACTCCGCCTACGACTTCCCGATGGTCGAGGTCGCCCGCGCCACCTCGGCGGCGCCGACGTACTTCGAGCCGGCCAAGGTCCGGGTCCCCGGCTCGCCCTCGGACTACTTCGCGCTGGTCGACGGCGGCGTGTTCGCGAACAACCCCGGGATGTGCGGGTGGGCCGAGGCGCGCGCGCTCGGGCTGCCGGAGGACACCGTTGTCCTCTCGCTCGGGACCGGCTCGCTGATCCGGCGCATCCCCTACGACGACGCCAAGGATTGGGGCCTTATCCAGTGGGCGCGTCCGATCCTCAACGTCGTCTTCGACGGCTCCTCGGACACCGTCGACTACCAGCTCGGCCAGGTGCTGGGCGAGGGCCGCCACTTCCGGCTGCAGACGACGCTCGAGACCGCCTCGGACGACATGGACGACGTCTCCGCCGACAACCTGCGCGACCTGCGCCTCGAGGGGGAGAACCTCGTCCAGCGCGAGTCGGCCCAGCTCGACCAGGTGCTGGCCCTGCTGGCCTCGGGTCACTAGTCCCGCGACGCGGCGAGCAGCTTGTCCCAGATCGCGCCGAGCTGCGCGACCTCCTCGTCGGACAGCGGCTCGAGGAAGTGGCGCGCGATCGCCTCGTCGAACGTGCTCGAGCACTCAGCCACCAGTTCGCGGCCAGCGTCGGTGATGGCCACGTAGGAGACGCGCGCGTCGGTGGAGCAGGCGCGGCGCTCGACGTAGCCGCCGCGGCCGAGCTCGTCGACCACGCGCGAGACGCGGCTGGGGGAGATCACGACCTGGCGCGCGAGATCGGTCACCGACAGGCTGCCGTCGTTCGGCGCCGTCGCCAGCCGCCCGAGGAGCTCGAAGGCGCTGAGCGAGATGCGGTGGCGCGCCGCGAGCTCGGCGTCGATCTTGCGCACGAGCGCCGCGTGCGTGTGGAGCAGGCCGAACCACGCCTCGCCGCCCGGCCCGCTGAGGGGGGACGAAGTCGGGCACGCCTCGACGATCTCCGCCGTGGGGCGGGGTGTCGCGGTGTTGGTTTCAGTGCTCACAACATGACAGGGTAGCGGGGTCTCTTGTGCATGCGCACGCATCTGATAACATTGCGTGTGCACGCAACCATCAAGGAGCTTTCCATGGCCACCACCACCGAAGTCATCCCGCAGACCACCGTTCCCGCCGGCCGCTGGGCGGCGGATCCACTCCATTCGTCGATCAGCTTCCGCGTCCGCAACATGGGCATCGTGACCGTGACCGGCTACTTCGCCGAGTTCGAGGGCACCCTCGTCAGCGACGGCACGCTCGAGGGCACCCACGCCGAGGGCACCGTCGAGGTCCCGAGCGTCAGCACGCGGTCCGACAAGCGCGACCAGCACCTGCTCGCCGACGACTTCTTCGCCGCCGAGCAGCATCCGCAGATCCGCTTCTCGTCGACCAGGATCGAGGCCGATGGGGACGGCTTCAACGTCATCGGCGACCTGACCATCAAGGGCATCACGCGCCCGGTGGAGCTGCACGCGGTGCCGCAGGCGCCCGAGCCGATCGACGATCCGTGGGGCGGCACGCGCATCGGGCTCGAGGTCACCGGCGAGATCGACCGCCGCGACTACGACCTCAACTGGGACGTCCGCACGCCCGCCGGCGTCCCGCTGGCCAGCCACACGGTCAAGCTGGACCTCCTCCTCGGCCTCGTCCAGACCGAGGACGCGTAGGTCGCCAGCTCAGACGACCCGACGCCCCCACGTGAACGACGCGCGGCGCCGCGGTTCGAACAGCGGGGAGACGTACACGCCCTGTCCGGAGGCGTTGATCATGAAGTCGCCGGACAGGGCGATCCCCTCGTGGTCGATGCCACCCGGGCCGGAGTTCAGCGAGCCGCGGCCGAAGAAGAGGAGATCGGCCGGGCGGATCGCGTCGAACGGAATGCGGCTTGACTTGGGGATCTCGCCGGCTTGATCCGCGGCGGTTCGGCCGGTGATGGACCGCCCGGCGGGGTTGCCGGAGAGCTTGAACACGCGCCACACGAAACCCGAGCAGTCGTAGCCGCCGTGCACCTGCGGTCCGTCGGCGCCGCGCGTCGTGTCGGTCTCTCCGCCCCACACGTAGGGCATGCCGATCTTGCTCACCGCCAGGCGCAGCGGCTTGCGCTGCGCGGCGGTCATCGGCGGGAGCTGGTACCGCAGGAACACCTGGCGGTCGTAGGCCTGTTGGAACCCGTTGAAGTGCAGGACCTGAGCGAATGACCACGCCGCCTCCGCGCGCGTGATCGCGTCGTGCGGGAACAGCTCGATCGCCTCGCGGCCGTGCGGCTGCGTGAAGCGCAGCCCGAGCTGGCGCGCCACCGCCTCGGTTCCGAAGTACGAGGGCGGGTGCAGGCCCGCGCGCGCGGTCTCGGCCTGAACCGCCTGGGCCACGTCGCTCAGGCCGAGCTGCTCGACCAGCGCGCGGTCGAACGAGATCACGGTCACGCGCCCGCTGGGCACGTCGACGGCTTGGGCGCCCGTGCGGGCGGCGTAGGCGGCCAGGGCCTGCCGCAGCTGCCCGGCGGTCAGCGCGCGGTCGCCCGCGAACCCGGCGCCCGGAAGGCCGGGTATCAGGCCGGAACGCATCACGGTCTGCTGTGCGCCGGGGTCCCAACCCCCGCGCGTCGGCACCGCAGCTCCGGCCGGCGACGCCATCACGGCGAGGGCAACGAGCAGCGGGATCATCGTGCGGCGCACCCTGTCTCCCCTCCGGCCGCTATCGGCCCGGTCCCCGAGCCACCTTGAGCACGCAACACGCGGGCAGACGTGGTGTTGTGGTCCAAACCCTCAACCATCCTCAGGGGGGGTCAGACCCCTGTCGTCGTACTACGACAAGCTCTGGGAGGACGCGCCGGACCCGCTGCCCGCCTTCGACGTGGCGCCGCGGCAGGCGTTCCTGCTCGAGCACGTGCACGGCGGCGAGCGCGTGCTCGATCTTGGCTGCGGCGAGGGCGACTTCGCGGCGGCGGCGGCGCAGGCCGGCGCGGGCGAGGTCGTGGGCGTCGACGTCGCGGCCGAGGCGGTGCGGCGCGCGCGGGCCCGCCATCCGGCGGTGCGCTTCGAGCGCGTCGAGGGCGAGCTACCGGCCCCGGATGCGAGCTTTGACCTCGTGTGGTGCAGCGAGGTGCTCGAGCACGTGCTCGACACCGCCTCGTTCCTGAGCGAGGCCCGGCGCGTTCTGCGGACGGGGGGCCTGCTCCTCGTCACCACGCCCGCGCACGGCCGGGTGCGCCGGCTCGCGCTCGCCCTCGCCGGCTGGGAGCGGCACTTCGACCCGCGCGGCCCGGACCTGCGCTTCTACACCGCTCGCTCGCTGCGCGACCTGCTGCACGACTTCGGCTTCGAGGCGGTCCGCGTGCGCAGCAAGGGCAGGCACCTGTTCGCCTCCGCCCATCGGGCGGGCCCGCATGCGCGGCGTCCCGATTGACGCGCCAAAGGCCGCGTCAGTCGCCCGGCGTCGTCAGCGGCTTGCCCTTGGCGGGCTTCGCGGGCTTGCGCGGCTGCGTCTTCTGCGCGCGCAGGATGGTCAACAGGATGCCCCGGGCCTGGACCGAGTGCGGATCCAGGAACACCGCCGCGCGAGCGTACGGCAGCGCCGCCCGCGGGTTGTGCTCGGCCAGGAACAAGTGGACGGCCATGCGCTCCCAGGTCGCTTCGTTTGAGGGCTGGAGGCGGATGGCCTTCTGCAGCACCGCGTTGGCGGCCGCCTGCCGGCCCCTGCTCTCGAGTATGGTGGCGCGCTCGAACAGGGGGTCGACCGAGAGCGGATCGCGGTCCTCGGCGCGCTGTGTCGCCGCCAGCGCGGCTGGGACGTCGCCCCTGGCCAGCGCCGCCACGGCGTCGGAGTCGGCCTGGTCCGAGCGAAGCGGCTGCCAGATCGCCCACAGGAGCGCCAGGCCGAGCACGGCCACCCCGCCCGCGGCGCTCAGGCGCATCCACAGCGCCCCGGCGGGCCGCTCGCGCTGCGCGGCGTCCAGCGGACCGCGCCCGGCGACCCAACCGGCGCAGACGAGGCCCATGACCGCCGTGCCGGGGATGAACCAGGTCCAGTCGATGAACGAGTGCACGCCGAAGGTCAGCGCCACGGCCGCGATCGCAACGGCGCCAGCGCGCTCGGGCGTGGTCTTGAGCGCCGGATTGCGCCCGCCCTCGGGCGGGCCGCGCGACCAGAACGGCTCGGGGATCGGAATGCCCAGCGGTCGCGCGGCGGCCACGACCCAGGCCACCAGCGCCGCCAGCGAGACGAGCAGCCCCACGAGGCCGAGGTCGGCGAGCGTCTGGACGACGTACCCGTGGGCGTGCTGGACGTCGATCGCGTCCTTGCGCACGTGGGCGCGCGCGACCGGATACGCGCCCGCGCCGGCGCCCAGGATGGCGTGGTCGCTCCAGATCTTCAGCGCATCGCGCCAGTACCGCGCGCGGACGCTCCCGGTCGCGGTGAGCCGGTCGGGACCGTTGGACGGGACCTTCGCGTTGGGGTTCGTGATCGAGCCCAGCGTGCCTCCGAGGCCCTGCGAGGACAGCGCCACCGCGCCCAGCGCGAGTACCGGGACGAGCGCGGCGACGACGATGACCGCCCTGCCGGTCTTGTGCCGCGTCTGGGCGGAGAGCCGGGAGCGTGCCATCGCAAAGCCGGTCGCCAGGCCGCCGAGGTAGAGCAGCACGCCCATCAGCACGAGGAGGACGCCGAACTCGCTGCCGGTCTCCTCGCGCACGACGAGCGGGATGTGGTCGGCGGTCAGCCCGCTCTGGTTGAGCCCCCACCCAAGCACGAGGGCGGCCCCCGCCACGGCGACGCCGAGGACCGCCACCGAGCGCAGGCGCAGCGGCACGAGCACGAACCACAACAGCGCGCCGATCACGGCGGCGAGCAGGGCCCCGCGCGAGTAGGCCAGGACCATGGTCACGATCGCCAGGGCGAGCGCCGGATAGGCGAGCGCGCTCGCGAGCGGGTGGCCGTCGCGGCGGGCGCCGAGCCAAAGGCTCAGCGGCACCGCCATGGCGCCCATCAGGCCAATTGCGTTCCAGTAGTCGAACGGCGCCCGCAGACGCGAGATCACCGCATCCGCGTCGAGCGTGCCGGCAAACGTCTTGCTCAGCATCGCGTACACGCACACGGCCGAGGCGGCGCCGAGGACGCCCCCGGCAAACGCCGTGAAGCGGCGTGGGAACAACCGCGCCAGCGACACGCCGCCGGCGAACGCCGCGAGGTAGGAGAGGGTGCGGTTGGCCTCGACCCAGCTGTCCGACGGCTGGTCGGACCAGATGATCGAGAAGGCGGTGAGCGCGGTCAGCGCCCCGAACAGGCCGAGGCTGACGCCGCCGTACACGCGCACCGGACCCCGCCCGACGATGACCGCGGCCGCGGCCAGAGCGGTTCCGGTGGCCGTGACCGCGAGCTCGACGGGAACCGCATCCTCGAGCCGCAGCCCGCCCGCGGCGCCGAACGCGGCGCCCGCCAGCCCGGCCGCGAGGCCGAGGCCGAGAAGGATGCCGGGGAGCTCGGGAGAGCCGGTGGCCGCCGCGGGCCGGGCCTGGCCCGCGAATTGGCCGCTAACTCCGACCGCGGCTGATGACACGGCGGATCTGCGGTCGCAGGGCGATCAGCGCGCCGACGACCGCGGCGACACCGATCAGGACGAGCACGACGATCACCGGCGCCGGCAGGCCGTGCGTGATGCCGCCCGCGTCGAACGACGAGGCGCCAGGCACGAGCGGCTTGCCCCCGGTGCCGTTGCCCGACCCTGTCCCCGCGACCTTGACCGGGGCGTCGCCATTGGACGTGGCCTGCGCCAGGGCGGCCTGCTCGGCCGGGGTGTGCGGCGTGGCGGCGGCGGGACCGATGCCGGGAATGGAGCCCGCCGGGGTGCCGCTCGAGCCGCCGCTGGCCGCGCCGAGCTGGGCGTCGCTGATGATCTGGCGGCAGTCGCCGTACTCGTCGACGTCGGCCGGCAGCTCCGCCAGCGCCTCCTGGTAGGCCTTCTGGGAGTACTTCTTGGTCAGCGTGCCGTTGCGGGTGCAGTCCTTGATGACCGCGTCGCCCGCGTCGGCCCGCGCGAGCGCGGGCGCGAGCAGGAGCGCGGCGAGAAGGATCGCGGTCAGTCGAAGCATGAGAGAGGAAAAGTCCTGCGTTGGGACCAGAAGGCTGGGCAAGGCTAGCGCTCCTCCCGGCCAACGCCAATCGACGCAAGGGCCGCCGAGAACCCGCCGGCCCAGGCGGAGAATGTGTACTTCTGCACTTGCGCCTGGCCCCCTTCGCCGAGGCTCGTGCTCAGGGCCCGGCTCTGGGCGAGCCGGCGCAGCGCGCCCGCCAGCGCGCCGGCGTCCTTGGCCGGGACCACGAGCCCGGTCTCGCCGTCGCGGACCAGCCCGCCGGCCACGGCGCCGACCGCGTCGGTCGCGATGATCGGGGTCCCCTGGTTCATGGCCTCGTTGACCGCCATTCCCCAGGTCTCGAGCACGGTTCGGGTGGGGACCGACGGTACGCAGAGAACGTCGGCGGCGGCGTAGAAGTTGCGGAGCATCGCGGGCTCGAGAACGCCGGTCGGGACCAGGTCGACGCGGCTGTAGCGCGTCAGCTCCGGGCCCACGAGGATCAGCGCCGAATCGCGGGGCCGGACAGAGTTCCAGGCCTCGAGGAGATAGCGGAGGCCCTTCTGCTTGTCCGGGCGGCCGACGAACAGCGCCTGGAAGCCCGCGCGGCGTTCGTCCTGGGTGGGCGGTTGCGACCAGAACGCGTTGTCGACCGCCTGGGGCGCCTCGTGGACGTTGGTCGCCCCCTTTGAGCGGACGTACGCGCTCACGTGCGCGCCGTAGGTGACGACGGCGTCGGCGCCGCGGTAGATCCGCCGCAGCGGCAGGTAGCCGGCGGCCCCGGCCAGCGAGCGCGGGTGCGCCCACAGGCTTGCCCAGAGCACGAACGGCACGCTGGTCGCGCGAGCACCGCGGTAGGCGCCAGGCAGCGCCACCCGCCCGCCGGTGGAGCCGATCACGGCGCGGTAGTCGCCGCTCCCGGCCAGGCGCCGAACCTCGCGCTGCCCCACGTGGCGGTGGGGGAACGGCAGTGTCGCGGCGCCCGCGGTCGCATGCAGGGCGCGCCCGCCGAACAGGGCGAACTCGACGCCCTCGCGCTCGTGCAGCGCCGAAAACGCCCCCACACGCTCGGGCGGCGCGT